>Ga0302324_100000490_pt1 | contig 105995 bp, 94 predicted proteins | sample Palsa_T0_1_FD_201949 | JGI IMG/M metagenome (GOLD analysis project Ga0302324, IMG submission 201949) | Peat permafrost microbial communities from Stordalen Mire near Abisko, Sweden - Palsa_T0_1 | ecosystem: Environmental > Terrestrial > Soil > Palsa > Peat permafrost | place: Sweden: Abisko... | reverse complement strand
CCTCTCCCATCGGGAAATGAGCAGGTTATAGGCCTCTACATCTCCCCGGCGCGCCTTACGAATCAGGTCGGCATCTTCGACCGCCCTAAAGATCAAAGCTCCGGCTCCTTGTGAAATGACGCCCGACAGGCGGAAAAAGTCTGAAGTGACGTTATGTACCAGTGTAGCCGCAGGGAAGGGTGGTGGGTTATGGGTGTTGGGTTATGGGGACTTTGTCAAAAGCGCCGGACTGGCGGGCAGCCAAACGGTATTCAGCTCAGACGCGCAAGCTGAAGCCAAACCAAGGCAGAACCAGGCGTTATTACAGAAGAGAACCATGCTTCGCTTGCGGCTCAACAACCCGGTCCCAGCGCGCTTGGCGCACCACAAGCCGTTCCCATGGCTTGCGCCGGATTCTCCGTGGAAGCCCCGGATTGATGTGCCTACCAACCGGAGGTTCCACCTTGTTTGCCTGCGTCAAAAGGACGGTTTGTATGTGGCTTCCGTCGTAGAAGCTCCAAGCATTCTGGTCTACGATGAGTCTCGGAAGACGGCAGAGGAGACGGCATCCAAGAGATTCTTGCGGAAGCCAGATCCCCACGCGTACATGGCCCACCCTCTGGCGACAACCAAGGCGGTCACGGTTGACATGGAGCTCGATGAGCAAAGCAACTCATTCGTGACATACGTGAAGGAGCTTCACGGTATGTCCACGTACGGGGAAACTGAGTTAGCGGCTCTCGACAACACGGCGGAAATGGTGCGCGGCTACATCAAGTCAATGGAAGCCAACCATATGAAGATTCCGCTTACCGCCGCAAAGCTGAAGACGCTGAAGCGACTTGTCGGAATTCGCTAAGTGGCGAGTTCTCCCGCTGTGAGTGGAAAGCGACATATGAGCGCTGGAGAATCTTGGATTTCGCCTGGATCGAGTGGAGGGTAGCCATCACATGATGATCAAAGACAAGCACCCCCGAACCGTGCCGATTCCAGTGCATGGATCGAAGGCCCTACCCAAGGGGACCCTCGCCAGCATTATTCGTATGGCCGGCAAAAGCTGTGCCGGCGCTCCTCAGGCTGTCGCGATAACATATGTAAAGAGTCGCTGGGAGAAATTGGGGCTCCGCCGCGATTGAGCCACTGATGGAGGAGTTGAAATATGCCGCGAATGGCGGCGACTGGGGCTGGCGGAAGGTTGCCATGAAAGCGGTTGCGAAGCTCGGCGAACCGCGGGCCATCGAGCCCATGATTGAAATTCTCAATAAAACCGCTTTTGCATTCGAGCTGGAAGATACGATCTGCGGGGGACTGCGGCAGGAACGTGTGAGATTGGGGAATTGATTTGGTGGCGACATGTTAACTCTGGACACATTGCGACGGGAAAGAGGCCGAGATTCTGTGCCGCGCAGAGCTACACGGCTGCCGCAATGTCCGAGTGTTCGGCTCGGTGGCCACCGGCGAAAACCGGCCGGACAGTGACATCGACTTCCTCGTGGATCTGGATCAGGGCCGGGGCTTGCTCGACCTCGGCGGACTGCTCTCCGATCTTCTCGAAATGTTGGGTGTAGCTGTGGACGTCGTGGAGGCCGGAGGCATTCACCCCTATATTCGGGACAGAGTGCTTGCCGAGGCCGTGCCCCTATTGCGCGTATGCCCCGACGATCGGTGAAGCCGCGCGCAGACTGGACGAGCCGTTTCGCCGGGCCCACCTGGAGATTCCTTGGTCAAGCCTTGTTGGTGCTCGCAACATTGTGATGCATGACTACGAGTATGTGCAGTCGCGGCTCATCCGGGAAATGGCGGAGAAGGATGTACCGGAATTGCTGGAGCACTGCCTCCGCCTGCTTGGCGGAACTACAAAGTGCCCCTGATGGGTATGGCAGTCCACTTCTGAAACTCATCCGGCGCTCCTACATTCCTGAACCGCCGCCGCGAACGCTCGGGCGGCCTCCTCGTTCTCTCCGAGCGGAATTCTCCAGGAGCCTCCCGAGCGAAAGGTAATCCGCAGTTCGCTTGCATTGTCCGCGCGGATGCACTGGATTTCGGCGACCGCTGCGAGGGGAGCCCAATGGCTGACCGTGCCATATCTTTCGTATCGTCCGTGGCGCCGCTCGGTAATCCACAGAAGGCGCCGTGTAGTGGCCGCCACCAGATCGCCGGGCGACCAACTCTTCTGGTGAAACCATAGCAGCCGGCGCGTACCGCAAATCGCCGGCTGGAAGAACTGCGCCAAAGGCGTATCTCCCAGCACCAGCTCCGCGGACCGCGCATACTCGAATTTGATATTGAGCGGTTCGCCGAAAACGCTCGGTGGACGTGCGTCCGCTCGTAGCCGCGCGGGCAGCCAGCGGTCCTCGAACGTCCTCATAAACTTCTCCACGGGACCTCGCGCGCGCGTGTTATACAGCAGTTGTTTCTGGCCGGTGTCCCAGATGAAGACGATCCAGCCGGTCAACAGAATGCGGCCCCACTCGAGGCGCTCGAGGCGATCCAGCGGGAATCGCAGAGGCTCGTCTCCAGCCGTCGGATGAGCCACCACCACCACCTCGCGCTCGGTGAGCAGCAGAATTCGCGCGGGGTACTTGTGGCGGCCGAACCAGTCCGGCTCGGCCTGTGGCAGAAACACGCCGGCTCGTAATCCGCGAAGGTCGGGCGGCAAAACGAAATCGGTGGGAACCAGCGAGAGCGTTTCGATGGCGAAGGAAAAAATGTATTGCCGGGAGTCGACGCCGTCCCCATCGGTGCTGATCATGGCTCCCCGCTTGTTTGAGAGAGGCAAACCAGATCGTCGGCGATCGCCGATTGCCCCTCAGGCGCTACCGTGCCGTGAGCCAATAATCTCGCCAACTGCGCCCGGTAGGCATCCGCGGACGAATCGAATCTCAATTGGATCTCGGCTAACGCCTGACGCGCCCAATTCTCGACCAGCCGCGCATGGGTCGCGAATGCCTCGTTGAGCGGCTGTTCGAGAGCCCCCTGAAGCTGCCCGTGAATCCAACTTTGTGCCAGGGCTCTGGGGCGCAGAATCCACGGCCGGTGAAACGCCCCGTCGAAGGGCGGCGGATCGAAACGGGGCATCTCGCGGAGCGGATGCAAGAGCTCTTCTTCCGCTGGCGCATCGTCGCCGCCGAGCGCCTGGGCCGTCCGCTGCAAAGCCGCTGTCAGGATCAGCGCAAGGTCCCGTAGATGGGCGTGGACCTGGGTCGCGAGACCGGCCGTCTTTGCAATGGCGGCCGCGGCGGCGGTCTCCGGCTGCGTGCCATTTTGGGCGGCGCCGGTCCATACGTCCAACAGCGCGCTGGTCGCCTGATCGAGCGCATCGGGCGTCAATCCGCGTATTTCGTCCGAGACGCGCAGACAGAACACGCGGGCGTCTTCGAGCCTGCCGGCAGCCTCTCGCAGGTCGCGTTCGAGCGCGAGGAGTTTCTCCTTTTGCGGCGCCGTGACGCTGACGGCGCCGTTCAACTTAGCCTTCAGCACCGCTTCCACCGTCTCGCGCAAAGCGGCGGTTTTCCTGCGCCCCGACTCCTGCGCGAGCTGCCGATGCTTTTCATAGAGCGGCGCGATCTCCCCAGAGAACCATTGCTCCAGAAGATGCGCCTGCGAGGAGGCCGTACTGACCGGATGCACATCCACCTCCACACCCAACTGTGCACGGATCTGCTCGACGGTATACTGCAGCGCGCTATCGAGGTCGGAAGGCGCCAGCAGGTCCGCCTTGCTGACCAGCACTTTCACCGGAATGGCCGCCTCGTAGAGCAGGCGGATGGTGGAGAGATCCTCGTCGTTCAGCGGGCTTCCGGCGCTGATGAGCACCACGCCAAGATCGCATTGCGGCAAATACGCCAACGTCTCCGCCGCCCCCGCCGTGGCCAGCGACCCAAGGCCGGGCGTATCCACAAATGCAAGTCCGTCGCGCAAACGCTCGGAAGGCAACTCCGCCACCAGTTTGACGACGCCCTTGGTATTGGCCGGGTTATGCGCCTCGCTCACAAACTCCGGCAAGCTCTCGATAGGCAGGCGCGCCACTCTGCGATCCGCGAAGCTCACGGTAAGCCCGGCAGCGCTTCCATGCATCAGCCTGGTGGGGACCGCCGTAATCGGGTTCACCCCCACCGGCAAAACCGCCGTGTGCAAAATGTGATTCAGCAGAGACGATTTTCCCGAGCTGACGCGGCCGAATACCGCAATCTCGAAACGGTTGGATTCCAGGCGTTCCACAATCATCGCGAGGCGCGGACGCAGCTCCACCAATCCATGATCGGCAATGATACGGTCCAGAAGCTGGAGCAGCTCGACTCCCACGGCCGCTCCTTGCAGCCGCTCCAAACGGGCCTGCAGGCCGCCTTCCTGGTCTTCCGCAAGCCCACCGGACAGCCTTTCGAGCAAGCCCTCCAACTCGGCCGTGAGCCCTTGCAGCTGCGGCTCGACGCTCTGGGCCAGCTCGCCGTAGCCGCGCAGATATTGCGGAGACATCTCCTGGACCGCCACGCGCACGAATGCCAGCGTAACCCGTATGGAGTGAAGAGAGCCGAGCGCGGGCCGGTCCGCAACGATGCCCAGACCATCCATTACGCGGGCCAGTTGATCGCGGAAGCGGGCGATATAGCTGCGAATCAACTTGGCTTGAGGGCCGGAGATATCCGGTAAAAACTTCGGGAAGATGGATTTCGATTCCGCGGTGTTGAGGATCGCCTCGATATCCGACAAAAGCTTATCGGCGTATTGGGCGTGGCTGAAAAGCCGCCGCCGCTGCGCCTCGTTTAATAGGCTCTCCGCACCCGTCTTTCCATTATTGCTCACCGCGCGTATGTGATAAGCTCCAGACGTGCCGCTCGGCGGACAAATCGCAAGCTTCCATCAGGACGCGCGCTATGCGATACGGGCGCTTTTAAAGACTCCCGCATTCACGGCGACGGCTCTGGCCGCACTGGCGGTGGGTATCGGGGCGAACACCGCTATCTTCTCAGTCGTGAACACGGTGCTGCTGAGGCCGCTGGCTTACCCCGATCCAGGCCGGATCATGCTGTTCCTGGTAACTACGCCGGACGGCCCGAACTACGGGGCTTCGGCGACGAAGTTCAATGTGCTGCGGCGGCAAACGCAGGCCTTCGAGGATGTCTGCGCCTATGAATATCAGGGCGCGGGTCTCAACCTGACCGGTGGCGCTTATCCCGAGGAGATTCACGGCATTCGCGTGACGACGGATTATTTTCGGCTGTTGGGCGCGCCCATTGCGCAGGGGCGCACATTTACCGCGGAGGAAGATCGCCCCCATGGCGGGCACGTGCTGGTGCTCGGCTACGGACTGTGGCAGCGGCGCTTTGGCGGCGATCCGCGCATGGCCGGCAAAACGATTTCGCTGAGTGGCGCGCCGTACACGGTGGTGGGGGTGCTCGGGCCGGGCTTCAATACGGAGTTGTATTCGCCGCCGGATGTATGGCTACCTTTCCAAATCGATCCGGCCAGTGACGACCACGCGCAATATTTCAATGTGGTGGGCAGGCTGAAGCGCGGCGTGACTCCGGGCATGGCAAAAGCGCAACTCGAGCTTGCGTCCGACGAGTTTCACCGCAAGTATCCGAACATCATGGGGCCGCGCGACAGGTTCAGCGTCGAGCAGTTCGGAGACTCCCTGGTGAGCGATGTGCGTCCGTCGCTTCTGGCGCTGGCGGGCGCGGTGAGCTTCGTGCTGCTGATTGCTTGCGCGAATGTGGCGAATCTCTTGCTGGTGCGCGCGACGGGACGTAAGCGCGAGATCGCCCTGCGCGCGGCGTTGGGCGCGGGCCGCCGGCGGATTATCAGACAATTGCTCACTGAGAGCGTGGTGCTCTCGATAGCGGGCGGCGCACTGGGGCTCGGGCTGGGAGCCGCGGGCGTGCGCGCTTTGTTGGCGGCGAATCCAGGCGATATTCCGCGGATCGGAGAACACGGCGCGGCGGTCACGATGGATTGGCGCGTGCTGGCCTTCGCTGTTCTTGTCTCACTGGCAACCGGCGTTTTATTTGGCCTGATACCGGCACTGGGGGTTTCGCGCGCGGATCTGAGCGCCGCGCTGAAGGAAGGCGGCGGCCGCGCGGGCACAGGCCTGCGGCAGAACCGTACGCGCGCGCTGCTGGTAGTGAGTGAGATGGCTTTGGCGCTGGTGCTGCTGGTGGGCGCGGCGCTGCTGATTCGCACCTTCGTAGCGCTGCGGGGCGTCGATCCCGGCTTCGATGCGCGCGACATATTGACCATGAGGATGTCGCTATCGGGCTCGCGTTTCGAGAAGACGTCCCCAGTGAACCGGCTCTTGCACGACGGCATCGAGCGCGTGGAAGCGCTTCCGGGAGTGCTTCGGGCGGGGGCCGCTTACAGTCTGCCGCTCGAAGGTCACTTCGGCATTCCGTTTAATATCGTGGGGCGCGCGTCTGGGAACTCTGGCTACGATGGGCGCGGCTGGATGAGCGTCTCACCCGGGTATTTCGACATTTTCAAAATACCGCTTCTGCGCGGGCGCGTTTTCGGCGAACGCGACGATGCCGGCGCGGGAGGCGTGGCGATCGTCAACCAGGCCCTGGCGCGAAAATTCTGGGCGGGGTATCCGGCGGGGCCCGATCCGCTGGCGGACCGCGTGATCCTGGGAAAGGGGTACGGGCCGGAGTTCGAGGAGCCCGCGCGGCAAATTATCGGGGTGGTGGGCGACGTTCACGATTTCGGATTGAATCGCAACCCGCAGCCGGTGGTTTATGTGCCGATGGCGCAGGTGACGGATGGCATCACGGGGCTGGCGGCGCGCGCTTTGAGTATCGTATGGATTGTGCGCACTCGCGGCGCGCCGATATCGCTCGGCGCGGCGATTGAGCGCGAGCTGCGGGAGGCGAGCGGGGGCCTGCCGGTGGCGCAGGTCCGCACCATGGAGCAGGTGGTGAGGCAATCGACGGCGCGCGAGGATTTCAACATGACGCTGCTGACCATCTTCGGATGCGCGGCGCTGTTGCTGGCGGCCATCGGCATTTACGGATTGATGGCCTATGCGGTGGAGCAGCGCCGGCAGGAATTCGGGATACGGATGGCGCTGGGCGCGGCGACGGGGCATGTTCGCAACATGATCGTATGGCAGGGCATGCGGCTGGCACTGGCGGGCGTGGCCGTCGGGGTGGCTGCGGCTTTCGGGCTCACACGGCTGCTCGAGAATTTCCTGTTCGGTGTGAAGGCGTGGGATGCGCTGGTTTTCGTAAGCGCGCCGGTGCTGTTGAGCGCCGTTGCGCTACTGGCCGTTTGGGTTCCGGCGCTGCGGGCCACGCGGATCGATCCGGCGGAAGCGCTGCGCTGCGAGTAGGCTGTCGTGTAAACCTGTCGTGTAAACCTAACGCGTGACCCAGTATTCGCGGAAACCCGCGTAGTCGATATCCAGATTGGCCAGGATGGTGCGCCGCAAATCGAAAATGTCTACCTCTCCTTCGCGACGGTAAAGTACCTTTCCATCCGGCGCGATGAGCATGGTATAGGGCAGCGCGGGATCCCACCTGGCGCCGAAGGCAGCCTGCAGCGCGTAGCTGTCCGGAGACGCGAACAGCAAATTGCGGCTGGTCGCATGTTGCTGCTCCAAAAACTTCAAAACATCCGGCCGCTCGCCGGCGGCGTTGGTGGACATCGTGACCAAGGCGAATTCGCGAGTAAGATACATGCGCAGCGTGGTCTGCAGGTCGGGAAACTCTGTCACACAGGAACCGCACGATGTGGCCCAGAAGTTGATCAGCAGCAGCTTGCCGGTCGGATTCGCGCGCAGCTCCTTCAGCTTATCGGCGGTGATCAGTTCCAGTTCTACCGGCTTGGATTCGATCTTCCGCAAAGCCTCCACCCGGCTGGCCGATTTGTATTTCCATTTGGTTGAGCATCCGAAGACACCGGTGTGTGCGATCTCAACGGGCTTTCCTGCCAGCAGCGAGTCGAGTGCGATGCGGGCGTCGGACCTCTTTACCAACAGCTCCCGCTGGTTATCGTCCACGCGGCCCTCGTACCGCAGCTTTCGCTCCTTGTCGAAGATGAAAATGTGCGGCGTTGCGGTCGGCCCGTAAGCCTCGGCCACGGACTGAGTCGCGCCATCGTAGAGATACGGGTAATTGAAGTGCCGGTACTCTGCCCGAATCTTCATTTCCTCGAGAGTGTCACTCATGTCGGACATCTCCATCTCGTCGACACGAAGCGCATTTGGATCGTTCGGCTGGATCGCAACCAGCGCCACACCCTTGTCGCGATAGTCGGCGGCAATCCGCTTAATCCGGCCTTCGTAGAGTTGCGCAGTAGGACAGTGATTGCAGGTGAAAACTATGCCGAGTATGGGGCTCGCGGCGTAGTCACTCAGTTGGTGCGTCTTGCCGTCTACGCCCGGCAACACAAAGTTGGGCGCCGGAGAACCGATCGCCAGAGTCACATGCGCATCCTCCGCGCGCAGGGTTGAGAGTAAGACGAATAATAGCAGGAACGCTCTACAGGAGCTTGCGGGCATACTCTACCTCGATGCGGACATCCTCTTCAACGCTGCCCTCGTGTTCATACTCGATGGCGACCAGGCCGCCGTAGTTGACCTTGTGCAGCTCACTCATGACTTCGGGGATTCGCGCGATGCCTTGTCCCAGCAGCACATTGACCTCTCCCCCCGATGCCTGTACGTCTTTTAAGTGCACCATCTTCAGATGCGGGGCCAGCTTGCGGACCGCGTCTACAGTGTCGTAGCCGCAGGATGCGATGTGTCCCACGTCCAGGGACGCTCCCATCGTGTTGGAGAGACCCGACAGCGCCCGCAAAACATCCTCGGGGCTCTCGTACGCGAATTTCTGCTTAAAGTAGTGATTGTGAATTCCGAAGGTCAGACCTTCCGCAGTGAGTCGCTGATCGATGCGCTTCAGGATATCGCCCGTCGCGTCGCCAGTCACATTTCGCGACCCTAGCATCTTTGCAAAACGAACCGCGTTATCGAGATCGCCATCGTCCTTGATGGTGGCCGTGTAGTAAGAGACACACTGGATGCCGGCGCGGTCGAGTTTGCTTTTCACCGAGGCGAACATCTCCGGGGATGGATGGCTGAACAACATGAATTCGCCCCGCGACATTTCGATCTCCAGAATCCGGAGTCTTCTCAACTGAACGATCATGTCATCTATCGAAAGGCTGTGATAGGTATATGTTCCTATACCTAGATCGAGCTTTTGGGCGGCCGTCGCCACCGCGGAGGAGGCCAGTATCGATGCCGTCGTACTGATGAATGTTCTGCGGGTGATCATTGCATTGGCCTGGGTGTCACGTCCGCGTCTGTGAGACGTAGAGCCCACTTAATCGCCTCGGTGAACATCGTCTGCATTTCCGGCATATCCCAGTTGGCATCCACGTGCCCGAGCGTCGAATAGAACACCCTTCCCTTGCCATACATCTTCGCCCAAGTCACAGCAAAATCTTTGTCTTTGCGATGCACGCGCGGATTGGCCAGATCCAGTTTGTCGGCATCGAGACGCATCAGAACACGAGTATTTTCACGGGAGAAATTCTTAATTTGATAGATCTCGTCTTTCAGGGTGAAAGACGGCGCCCATTGCCGCATGCCGGGAAAAGCGGCATCTTCGACGACTATGGGCGCGACGAAAGTTCCCCAGGGATGCTCGTCGTAGTAACCACCCAGCATCTCACCGTACTCAGGCCAGTTAGTGAAGGTAATCGCGGCGCTGTGGACACCGATGAATCCCTTGCCGTCGTCATGAATGAAAGAGATGAAGTCGGCTTTTTGCTGATCGTCCATCTCGAGAGTGCCGCCTGTATAGAACAGCACCGCGTCAAAATCGTTAAGGTTCTTGGCGTTATATTCCAGCTTCTTCTTTGTCAGAGGCTCTGTGTCCGTGCGAATGAAGGTGTCCCATGCCCCGGTCTCACGGCCCAACCGCTCGATCGTCGCCATCGCGTGGGACACCGCTTCGTGGCGGTAGCCTTTCTCCTCTCCGATTACGAGGAGCTTCTTCCTGGGAGCGGCGCTTTGAGCCATAAGCCCGAAGCCAATGGCCATGGCGAGTAGCCAGAGCAACGTCAGACGGACGCGCGCGTTCAATTGTTGGCCACCGCGATCTGGGTGCCAGTGGGCGGGAACAGGTCCTTCACCGGCATCCTGGCGTCGAACATCAGATTGAAGAAACCAACCATCATTTCGTCCCAGCTTTGATCTCCCCAGATGACATCTTTCGTTGGATCGGGATTGTCCGCGTTGTTTGGCGAGTTGTCGAAGTGCGCGGTGCATTCGATCTTAGTCCCCTTCGGCAGCACCAGCGGCTCGCTCAGGTTGTACCAAAGCTGCCAGGCGAACTTGTAGTGCGGAACGCTTAATAATGTTTGCGTCTCTCCACTCGGATACTTGACGCGAAACTCGAAATCCTTGCCGCGCCCATGCATGTGCGGATGCAGACCGTACAGAGTCACCGTGGTGCGAATGTCAAACTCCGCATCCACTCTATAATTGGGATCGCCGGCCGGGATCTTGAACTTGCCGTTGGTTGCCGATAGCGTGAGCACGCGCTTCGCCGGCGCCTCCTTCGCAAAGACCAGTCCGATCCTGCTGCGATCGGTGCTGGCTTTCCCATTGGTCATGTAGTGAATCTGAAAAATGATGTCGGAGCCAGCTTTGATCAGCTTGGCCTGCCCCGGCTCGTACATTTCCGGTGGTTGGCCCGGAGCATAGCCTACCAGAAAGTCGCTGGGGAGCTCACTGGTGTCCGTGTTCGCATCTGCCTTGGCCTTTTCGGGCACAAACGGAATTCCGGGCTTGGCATCTTTGAGCCATTGCGATCCAGGCTCGCGGATGAACGCGATGATGTGATGCACGCGAGTCCGGTCGCCGGGCCGCGCTTCGGCGAACTGAACCCATTTGTCGGTCTTGAAGGGAGCCGGGATAAGGATATGCTGATACTCGATGGTTCCGGTCGCGGGAATCTCATAAGGGGTCGGCAGCTCGATCACCACGTCCGGCTTGGGAATGGCCCAGCCGTCTGCAAACTCACGAAGCGGAGGCATGTCCTTCGGATCTCCCTGGGGAGCTCCGGCATCCACCCAGGCGACCAGGGTATCGATTTCGCTCTGTTGGAGAGACCTGTCGTTCGAGAACTTTCCGTAGTGCGGATCGGCGAACCACGGCGGCATTTTCCGCTCGATGACGGCTTCCTTGATCGCCTTGGCCCATGGACGCGCCTGCTCATACGTAAGTAGTGAAAATGGCGCAGCCTCGCCGGGTCGGTGGCAGCCCTGGCACCTCTGCTGCAGGATCGGCGCGACATCCCTGGTGAACGTTTGCGCGGACAGACTCCAGGCGAACACCATGGAGACCATGGAGAGCAAATGCGCAGGCAGGTTGCTAACGTTCATAATACATCCTACATCGCCGGTTTCCCGAACGGGAAGCGCGACCGGACCGCCAACACCAAATCGTGGTCGCCGCTCCCCGACCCGCTGTAAAACCCCACCGTGGCATTCAACCGGATGAAATACGCATCGCCTTCTTTGGCTGGATAGCGGCCCTCGTTGCCATCCGCGCCCCCTCCGGCTACCATATCGCCGCGGCCCCGCAGGATGTAATAAATCTCTTCCTCCATCTGGTGGTGGTGCGGGATGTTGGTGCCGCCTGGAGCGAAGTCCATGATGAAGAGACTCACCATCTGGCTGGCCGCGGCCAGCTTATCGCGGCGGCTGGCGGTGGTTCCCATCAACAGCTTGAACAACGCGCTTGGTCCATGTCCCTCGACCCGAACCAGCGGCACGTCATCCGCATTCGCCAGCAGGAGCTTCGGCGTGGGAGCGACCGCCGTGCCCAGGGGAATCCGGAAGCCCATCACCAGCAATCGCACCGGCCCGTCCGACGCATTTGCGATCCCGTGTTTCAGGCCCACCGGAAGATACATGAAGTCGTTCCGGCGAGTCGCCGCGCGCTGGTCTCCATAAACCAGTGTGGCCTGCCCCGCCAGCACAAAGTAGATCTGCTCCTCGTCCGGATAGCTGACGATGGCGCTCGCCCCATGGGGTTCCACGGTCAACGCGCCATACCGCGCGATGCCTTGTAACTGGCTCGCCTGCGCGTCTCCCGCGCCGAAGATCGGCTGATAGGAAGCGCCCGTCGCGCCGGCGGTCAGGTCGTCGGGCCGCGGCGCGATCTCTACCACCGATCGCCGCAGAAAAGTCGGATCCGCGCCGGCCGCGCACCACGCCGCCGCTAGCGCCAATGCGCCCATGCGCGCGGCTCTATTCATATGCTGCTCTATTCATATTTAGAATCACTCTAACCAAATCGATACCACACCTGGCGCCCGATTGGCGTCATAATTGAGGACAACACTGATAACCGATGAGAAGCCTGTCGCTGTGGCTGCTTCCGATGACTCTGTTGGCCGGGCAGCCGCGCTACGCCCGGGTGGGCGACTTCGAGGGCACTGTCGAAGTGCAGATCCGCGCGGCCGATGCCTGGGAGCCCGCGCTGCGGAATATGCCGCTGGGCGAGCTGGCATGGCTGCGTACGGAATCCGCGTCGCGGGTCGAACTGGAGCTGGACGATGGCAGCGTTCTGCGTTTAGGCGGCGATTCGGTCGCCGAACTTTCCGATTACACACGCCTCTCCACGGGGCAGCGCATCACGCTGATTTCGCTGGATCATGGCTTAGCCTACTTCACCGGCGCGGCGGAGGGGAAGGACGCGCTGATGCTGGCCGTGCCGGGAGCGCAGGTCACCGTCCGCAGGGGCGCCCGCCTGCGCCTGGAAGCCCGCGAACAATGGAGCCAGATCGCTGCCGGTGAAGGCGCCGCGCGCTTCTCCTCTCCCACCGCCGAGTTCGACCTGGAGGAAGGCCAGATGGCCCGCCTCGACCCGGCGCATCCTGCGCGGTTCTTCCTATATCGCGAGATTTCGCCGCTCGATACGGACCGATGGAGCGATGAGCGCGACAAGGTGCTGGCATCCACAGCGTCCGCGGGTCATGTGCCGCAACTTCGCTATGGCGTCGCCGACCTCGATGCGAACGGCGCCTGGATACAGTCTTCCGATTTCGGCGCGGTCTGGAAGCCCAAGGTGCCCGAAGTCTGGGCCCCGTTTCGCAACGGCAAATGGCGCTGGTACGACGAGTTGGGCTATACGTGGGTGAGCGACGATTCGTGGGGCTGGCTGCCGTATCATTACGGCCGATGGATTCAGCAGGAGGGCACGGGTTGGGTTTGGGCGCCGGGCAAAAGCGCTATATTCAAGCCGGGCGAAGTTTACTGGCTGAAGAGCGCCAAGCTGGTGGGCTGGGGGCCGCTCGGGCCCGGAGAAGAGTGGAAGCCTCCCGCTGTGCCGCGGTTGTTCTTGAACGCGAACACGACCTACGCCGGCTTCGCGCCCGAGGCGCGCGAGATCGATCCGGCGGGCTTCTCGACGCGTCCGCAGGAGCCTTTGGCCACGGCCGTCTTCGCGGCGGCGCTGCCATCGCCCGCATTTCCGGCGACCCGTCTGGAAGCGCCACGCCCGGTGCTGCGCGCCGGCAGCACGCGCATAGTGCCAGTTCTGAATGGCGTGACTTTCGAGGGACCGGCGGATTCGGCGGAGGCCCGTACGGCGGCTCCCAACGCTGCTGCGCCTCCTTCTGCGTACATGAGCGGACCGCCGGCTGCGCAGCCGATAGTGATCGTGACTAACCCACCCGCTCAAGCTCCCGACGCGAGCTACTATCTGGTGCCGGTCTACACGGGAATCATCCTGGTGAATCCGCCGCAGCGCAAATCCGCCCCGCCAGCTAAAGCGCCGGATCCGGATAAGCCGGTGAAGTAGGAAACATGCGTACGCTTTCCATGTTGTGCATATTGGGGATGGCGGCGAGCTTCGCCTTCGCCGAGGAGTCGCGTTCCGTAGTCCTGGCCGCCACACGCGCTGGAAGGATCGAGATCCTGGATGCGGAATCGCTGCGGATGCTCGTCAGCCTGCGGGTGAATGGGCAGACCGAGAGTGTTAGCGCGAGCCCGGATGGCCGCACGCTCTACGTCGCGCAGGAAAGCGAAGCGACGGCGGGCGGCTGTTGCGGCTTGTTCTCGCTCGACCTGGCAACGCGGCAGATGTGCTTCTTGATGGCACCCGCGCTTTACTCCGCGCCTTCGCAGGATGGCCGCTTTCTTTTCACGCAACAGGGTAACGAAGGTGTGGAGGTGTTCGACGCCAAGCTGCTGACACGGCTGCCCAGCATCAAGGCTCCCGGCGCTTATAGCCTGCACCCCTCGCCGGATGGGCGGTGGCTACTCGGTGTCACCAATTCGCCGGCGCCATCGGTGGATGTATTCGATGTCGGGCGGGGCGTGCTCGCGCGCCGCATCGCGATTCCGTCGGGTCCGGCCATGGGCGCGTGGGCGGGCGACCGGTTTTACGTTTACAGCCATGACGAAAGCGGCGGTAAACTCTGGCGCGTGAATCCGGAGAGCACGGAGCTGCCGGCCGCCAAATCGGTGCATCTGCCGGATCTCCACGGCGACTGCACGCAGGGTGTCCTGCTGATGATGGCCGGCTCACAAAACCGGCTTTTCATCGCGGAAGCCTTTGGGTTCAAGCTGGATCGCCGGCGCGCCTGCGCGCAGGAGGCGCGCGGCGGAATCTACGTCATCGACGCATCCAGCGGGGGTGTCGCAGACTACATCAACGAAGCGGTTTACGTGAATCGCATGGCGGCCGCGCGCGATGGCCACGAACTGTTCGTGATGGATTCGTCCGGTCCGGACGAGGACGGGATTCGCCTGCTGCGGATCGATTCAACTAGCGGCCGTGTCCTGGCCAGCCGCGAGTCGCAACCCGGCGTCTGGAACCTGGCTCTGGCAAATATTCCGGCGGCTCTGATCCCGCGCGGCCGCGGGCGAACGCCTATGCCGGTTGGCATCGGGACGTGCCAGCGATGAGCGGCAGCTGATGCGCTCGCTCCACTACATTCCCCGGCCGCCTCTGTCGAATTTTGTGGGCCTGTTCTGGTATTACGAGGGATACCAGCAGCCTCACAAGAAGGAACGCCTGCTGCCGGATGGCTCGATGGAGCTGGTCATCAATCTCCGGGAGGATCAGACGCGCCTGTACGATCGGCACGACACGGACCAGGTCCGGACTTTCAGCGGCACTTTCATTTCGGGTGTGCAATCGGAGTTTTTCGTAATCGATACGGCTGAGCAGGCGTCCGTGGTCGGCGTGCATTTCAAGCCGGGCGGCGCTTTCCCGTTCCTGGGCCAGCCCGCCAGCGAGTTACGTAATGCGCACTTGTCGCTCGAGACACTATGGGGAGCGTGGGCCGGGGAGCTGCGCGAGCGGTTACTCGAGGCCGCCACGCCCCAGGCCATGTTTCGCATTCTTGAAGAAGTGCTGCTGGCGCGCGCGCGGCGCCTCGAGCGGCACCCTGCCGTAGCGTTTGCGCTCCACGAGTTTCAGGGTGTTCCACACACGCGTTCGATCTCGGAGGTGACCGGGCAGATCGGCCTGAGCGCGAAGCGCTTCATACAGGTCTTCGACAGCGAGGTCGGTCTCACTCCCAAGCTGTTCTGCCGCGTGCGGCGCTTTCAGAAAGTGCTGCGCCTGGTGCGCACGGGGCAGCCGGTCGAGTGGGCAGACATCGCGGCGGACTGCGGCTATTTCGACCAGGCCCATTTCATCCGCGACTTCCGCGCTTTTTCCGGCCTCAATCCATCGACCTATCTGGCGCGGCATACGGAACATCTTAACCACGTTCCGATAATCGACTGACTTCAAATTTTTACAATACGGCGCGCGCCCGTTTCAGCCAGAATGAACTTATGGCAAATCAAGTGAAAGCAATACCAGATGGATATGAGGGCGCCACGCCGTACCTGAGCATCAAGGGCGCGTCCGAGGCGATCGAGTTCTACAAAAAGGCGTTCGGCGCCACGGAAACGCTGCGGCTGGCGGACCCCAGCGGCAAGATCGGCCACGCCGAAATCAAGATTGGCAAGGCCAACATCATGCTTGCGGACGAATACCCGGAGATGGGCTTCGTCAGTCCAAAGACGCTGGGCGGCTCGCCGGTGACCATCCATCTTTATGTCGAGGATGTCGACGCGATGGCGAGCCAGGCGGAAGCCGCCGGAGCGAAAGTTCTGCGGCCCGTCGAGGACCAGTTCTACGGCGACCGGGGCGGCGGGTTCGAGGACCCATTTGGCCATCGCTGGTTCATCTCCACACGCAAGGAGGATATTTCTCCCGAGGAAATGAAGAGGCGCGCGGCAGCCAAGTTCGGGGGCGGCTAACCGCTTCGGCGAAAACTCCGTCCAAGCGTCATGAGTGGAATACTGTCTGACGTCCGCTATGCCATTCGCCTGCTGCTGAAGAATCCAGGATTCAGCCTGGTGGCCGCGATATCCCTGGCGCTCGGTATCGGCGCCAACACGGCCATCTTCACGCTGCTGGATGCCGTTATGCTGCGCAATCTTCCGGTTCGCAACCCGAGCGAGCTGGTGCTGTTCGGCAAGGGCACCGGGCGTGGTATCACCGACGACCTGCCGAATCGGCCGACGCAGCTCTTCTCGCATCCTTTTTACCGGGAATTGCGGGAGAAGAACCAGGTCTTCTCCGACGTGCTGGCGTTGCAGAGCTTCGGAACCCGCGCGCATGTGCGGATTTCCGGCGGCGTTTCGAATGGGCCGCTCGTGCCCATCGAAACACAACTGGTCAGCGGCAACTACTTTTCGGCGCTCGGTGTGAATCCCGAGCTTGGCCGGGTTCTGAGCGGCGATGACGATGCGGCCCCCGGCAGCCGGCCCGTGGCGGTGATCAGCTATGCCTGCTGGCGGCGCATCTTCGGCATGGATCGCGCCGTCCTGAACCGTACCATTACCATGGGCGGAACCATCTTCAGCATTGTGGGCGTGGCGCCCCCGGAGTTTTTCGGCACCAATGTTGGATCGTATCCCGACGTTTGGATTCCGCTCAGTATGCAGGCCGAAGTTCCACCTGGATACAAGTTTCTGTCGGACGGCCAGACCCAGTTTCTCCACGTGATCGGCCGTCTGAAGCCGGGCGTCAGTGCCGCACAGGCCAGCGCCAATACTAACCTGATCTTCCATCAATTTTTCGAGCACCTCACCGGCAGCGCGATTTCTCCTGAAAATAAGCGCAAGCTGCAGCATTCGCGCATCGATCTGACATCGGCGAGCAAGGGGCTATCGGACCTGCGGCGGCATTTCTCGTTTTCGTTGCAGGTGTTGATGACGGTGGTCGGGCTGGTGCTGCTGATCGCTTGCGGGAATGTCGCCAACCTGCTGCTGGCGCGTGCCACTGCCCGCCAGAGAGAGGTGGCGGTGCGCCTGGCCATCGGCGCCGGCCGGGGCCGCTTGATCCGGCAGTTCCTGACGGAGAGCCTGCTGCTTGCCGCGGTAGGTGGGGCAGGCGGTATCCTGTTCGCGATATGGGGCAGCAGCCTGCTGCTCAAGCTGGTGTCGGATGGCCCAACTCCGGTTCCTTTACAGATCGCGCCAGATCCGCGCATACTCGGCTTCACGCTGGCGGTATCCGTGCTGACGGGGCTGCTCTTCGGCATGGCACCGGCACTGCGCATCACCCGGCTACCGTTGAGCCAGGCGCTGCGGGAAGGGAAGGCCACGGCCAACGTGCCGGCGCGGGGCGGGCTCGGAAGGGTGATGGTTGCGGGACAGATGGCGCTCTCGCTGTTGCTGCTGATCGGCGCGGGGCTGTTCCTGCGCAGCTTTCGCAACCTGGAAAACATCGACACCGGATTCGTACGCGAGAGCGTGCTGCGCTTCAGCCTGGACACCGATTCAAGCGGTTACCAGGAAGACGAGCGCTTGGTGAACCTCTATCAGAGGATCGAGCAGCGCCTGGAATCGATCGCCGGCGTGCGCGCGGCCAGTTTCTCGTTTGTCAGCTTCAATGAAGGCGAGTGGACCACGCCCATCTCGGTGCCCGGCGCCGATCGGCTTTCCGAGCGCGACCGGGAGGTGCATGGCAACGTAGTCGGGGCGAAGCATTTTGAGGCTATGGGGCTGCCGGTGCTGACGGGCCGCGGGTTTGGGCCGCGGGATACGGCTAACGCGCCCAAGGTCGCCGTGGTGAACGAGGCCTGGGTGCGCCGGTTCTCGCCGCACGAATATCCGTTGGGCAAGCGCTTCCGGATGGACGGTGAAGACCACAAGGCGGATATCGAAGTGGTGGGCGTAGTGAAGAACTCCAAGTACGAAAACGTGCGCGAGGAAACGCCGCCCATGGTGTACTTTCCATTTACGCAACGGATTCAATATCTGAACGATCTGGAGGTGCGGGTGGCGGGCGATCCGGCGCCGATGATTCCGCGCATCCGCCAGGCTCTGGCTGAAGTGGAGCGCAACCTCCCGATCGGCGACGTTACCACCATGGCCGAGGTGGTGGACCGGTCGCTCGCGCGCGAGATGCTGATTGCCAGGCTCTCCGGCTTTTTCGGATTGCTGGCGCTGGCACTGGCCTGCGTCGGACTGTACGGAACCATGTCGTACGCGGTGGCGCGGCGGACCAATGAAATCGGCATTCGCATGGCGCTGGGGGCGCAGCGCACCGAGGTGTTGTGGCAGGTGCTCCGCGAGTCGCTGCTGCTGGTGGCGATTGGCGCCGGCTGCGGCATTCCCTTCGCGCTGGGGGCGCAGCGTTGGATCGCCGGGCTGCTGTTCGGGTTGAAACCAGCCGATCCGGTCACGTTCCTGTCGGCCACCGCGGTCCTGGCGCTGGTGGCGCTGTTCGCGGCGTATCTGCCTGCCCGGCGGGCTTCGCGGGTGGATCCGATGGTAGCGCTTCGATACGAATAGGCTCGCGCCTCAGGTTTTATCCCGATCCTCGCCCACAATCTGTGAAAAGCAGTACGCGTAACTATTGGCTGCCTGCCAGCATCCAAAACAAGTAAGATAGGTAATCTGCTTTACCGAGCTTAGAAAAGACCAGGAACTTCTTGATGAATTGGAATTGCTGTCCCCGGGGGCCAAGGCTGCTGGCCTTTTCCTTGCTACTACTTGCGCTGCTCCCAGCAGCCGTGTACGCACAGGACCCGGAGTCCGAAAAACCGCCGGATTCTTCGGTACAGCCTGTCGCCGCCCCGGTGACACAGGATGGAACGCAAGGCCTGCAGCCGGAGAAACAGGATAAGCGGGTGTTTGGAGTGTTTCCGAACTATCGGACCACCGACGGCAACGTACCCTTCCAACCAATCACGGCCAAGCAAAAAATCCTTATTGGGCTTAAGGACTCCTTCGATTGGCCCGTCTATTTAACCGGAGGAGCCTTCGCGGCCCTCTACCAGATCGAAAACCAAAACCCGTCGTTCGGGCAGGGCATGAAGGGTTACGCACGGCGATACGGCACGGCCCTAGCCGACCAGGTCATCGGCAACATGATGACGGAGAGTTTCATGCCTGTTCTGTTTCACCAGGATCCGCGCTACTTCCGGATCGGCAGAGGCGGCGGTAGCAAGCTGCACCGAGCGGCATATGCGGCATCGCGTATTTTCGTCAGCCGCACCGACAGCGGCGGCCGGCAATTCAATTATTCGGAATGGGTGGGGAACGCCACGGCCGTCGCTATATCAAACGCCTACTATCCGGACACGCGCACGGCGGGCCAGAACGTCGAAAGGCTGGGGATCGCCTGCGCTACGGACGCGTTCTCGCAGGAAATGAAGGAATTCTGGCCGGATGTGAAACACTGGATGTTTCATAGGCACGATCCCCAGCCGCAGTTGCTCGCGCACTAGCGCGCGAGCGCCGTCTCAAGCACGGTCTCAAGCCTCGAGCGTAGCGTTCAATGTAATCTTGGTGTTGAACAGCTTGGATACGGGGCAGCCGGCCTTGGCGTTGCCCGCCGCTTTGTCGAAGGCGGCCTGATCGGCGCCGGGAATTTTCGCTTTCAGCTCGAGGTGGCTTTCGGTAATGCCGAAGCCGCCCTCGGTCTTATCCAGCGTGATGGTGGCCGTGACATCGATGCGCTCCGAGGTGAGCCCGGCTTCGCCGAGTTGGGCGGAAAACGCCATGGCAAAGCAGCCGGCGTGCGCGGCCGCCAGCAGTTCCTCGGGATTCGTTCCGACGCCGTTTTCAAATCGCGTGCTGAACGAGTACTGGGTACTGGATAGGACGCCGCTTGCGGTGGAAATGGTCCCCTTGCCTTGCTTCAGATTACCTTGCCATACGGCCGATGCGTTACGTTTCATGGAATCCTCCCTGAATGAATCAGCTTAAAGGATGCGCGGCCTGCGCGGCAAGACTCGGCGGCGATTCCGACGCTTGCGCGACTTTATTTTCGCGGGGTAAGGTGGCTAGCAAAAAATAAGCCTGTTTTCCGTCGATATTCGGTATTTTGTATCTTTTTTGTAGCCAACTCTCCATTGATCCGCCACGGTAATGACGCTATGATTACCTGGAATACCGGAGAATCCATGCTGTCCCGCCTTGCGTTTCACGTCGCTCTAGCCGCCATTTTGTCCGCGTGCGGCGCCGTTCGGACAGACATCGCGTCAGCGGCCAGCCGGCCGGCTACCGCCTACACGTACACGTTGGTGACGGAACCCAACCAGGGACTGACGCCGATTTACAACATTATTACTGCGGCGAAAAAGACCATTGACATGACCATGTACGAGCTTACCGACACGCAGGCTGAGCAACTGCTTGCGCAGGCAGCCGCGGCGGGCGTTACGGTGCGTGTCATTCTGGATCAGAACCTGGAGAAGAGCAACAACCAGGCGGCCTATACCTATCTGTCGCAAAACGGCGTGCAGGTCCATTGGGCGAATCCCACATATGCCGCCACCCACCAGAAAACCATCACGGCGGATGACTCGACTACGGCGATCATGACGCTGAATCTCACTTCGCAGTACTACTCGACCAGCCGGGACTTCGCCGTAATCGAGAACGATCCCAACGATATCTCGGCTATCGAGCAGGTATTCAACGCCGATTTCCAGAATCAGACGGTGACCCCGCCAGACGGCGACGACCTGGTGTGGAGCCCCACCAATTCCCAGACCGCTCTGCTAAACCTGATCAATTCGGCCGAGCACAGCCTGCTCATCGAGAACGAAGAGATGAGCGACACCAATATCGTCAACGCGCTCGTCAGCGCGGCCTCCCGTGGCGTGCTCGTGCAGATCGCCATGACCAACGACGACAACGAGTACGCGAGCGAGTTCAAGCAGCTGGTGGCGGCGGGCGCGGAAATTTCCACGTATGCCGAAACCGCTTCGCTGTACATCCACGCCAAGGTGATTCTGGCCGACTACGGCAGCCCGGACGCCCAGGTGTTCATCGGCTCGGAGAACTTCTCCAACGCGTCGCTGACGGAGAATCGCGAGTTGGGGCTGATTATCTCCAATGCGGCGATCATGGCGTCGATCGACACTACTTTGACCAGCGACTTCATTGGGGGAACGCCGTGGTCGGGCAGCAAGGCGAATTTCTCGGTGGAGGCGAATCCGGACTCGCTCACGGTCCCAACCGGAGGCTCGGGAACAACCGCCATCACCACCGCCGTTTTCGACGGATTCGACGCCGCGATTGCGCTGTCGGCGAGCGGCTTGCCTTCCGGTGTCACCGCCGGTTTCAGCCCCGCCAGCATTCCCGCGCCGGGCTCCGGATCGTCCACGCTGACGCTCTCCGCCAGCTCCTCGGCGGCGGCCGGCGCATATACCATTACCATCACCGGAAGCGGCGGCGGCCTCAAGGACACGGCCAGCGTCAGTCTCACCGTCACTTCGAGCGGCACACCGGGCTTCTCGCTTTCGGCCAGTCCCGCCTCGCTCACGGTGGCGCCCGCCAGTTCGGGGACGTCCTCGATCACCGCCGCCATCACCGGCGGATTTAATTCCGCGATTGCGCTGTCGGCGAGCGGCTTGCCTTCCGGCGTCACGGCCAGCTTCAGCCCCGCAAGCATTCCCGCGCCAGGCTCCGGATCGTCTACGCTGACGCTCTCCGCCAGCAGCTCCACGGTAGCGGGCAGCTATACCATTACCATCACGGGGACCGGCGGCGGGCTGACCGAGACTACTAGCGTCGCGCTCACCATCACCTCGAGCGGCATACCGGGCTTCTCGCTTTCGGCCAGTCCCGCCTCGCTCACGGTCGCGCCCGCCAGCTCGGGAACATCCTTGATCACCGCCGCCATCACCGGCGGATTTAATTCCGCGATCGCCCTATCGGCCGGCGGCTTGCCTTCAGGCGTCACGGCCGGCTTCAGCCCCGCGAGCATTCCCGCGCCAGGATCCGGGTCGTCTACGCTGACGCTCTCCGCCAGCAGCTCCACGGTAGCAGGCAGCTATACCATTACCATCTCAGGGACCGGCGGCGGGCTGACCGAGACCACCAGCATCGCGCTCACCATCAGCTCGAGCGGCAGCACTCAGCTGATTACCGATGGCGGGTTCGAGTCGGCCACCAAATCCGGCCTTACCGCGCCCGGCTGGACCGCGACGACCAATATCTCGGGGCGCAATGTGATCGTGGTAAAGGGCCCGTATCCCCATAGCGGCCAAAACTATGCCTCATTGGGCGGCAGCAATAATGAAAACGACACGCTGACCCAGACCATTACCGTACCGGCCGGCACCGCATCCGCGCCGCTCACGTTCTGGGTCAACATCACCACGCAGGAAACCAACGGCAAATCTTACGATTACCTTTACGTTGAGATCCACAATACCAGCGGCACGCTGCTGGCCACGCCGCTTACGCTTAGTAACTTGAATTCGAGCTCCGACAATAACACCCTGGGCGTGTACTTCCAGCCAGCATCCGTCGATCTGAGCTCGTACGCGGGGAAGACCATCGAAGTGGTATTCCACGCCACCACGGATTACGAGAAGACCACCACTTTTCTGATTGATGATGTATCGGTGACGGCGTCGGCAACCGGGCGGCCCCGCTTATAATATTCTCAAAGCATGTTGTTCCCAGGCGTCCCCGGAATCGCAACGGCACTCGGGCTGCTCGCTGTTATATGGCTCATAGTCTTTCTGAGGACCGCGGAGGAACCTGTCGTCTTCGATCCCGGCGGCCAGCAGGGCGAGTTTGGAAAGTGGCTGCTTCCGATGTACCTGGACATTGCCAAGTTTGTTCTAGGCCTGGCGGCCGGGTCGATCGTACTGCTGGTCGGCTCGCTGAATTTCAATCGGTCCAACGCCCGCCCTCTAACGTCCTTCGCGTCGCCTTTATTTCTGGTGGCGATGAGCATCATCTATGGAGTGCTTTTCATGATCTTGCTGGTATTCAACTACGAGTATCATCTACATCATCCTGATCTGCATTCCTACACCCGATTCAAGTACACGCGAAACCAAGCGCTTGGGTTCAGCGCTCTTGCCTGCTTCTGTGTCAGTTACATTTGGCTGGTCGTCGCCGCGACAAACTGAGAGCGGCAGCCTGTCCCAGCCCCTTGCCCTAGCGGTGATGACGGTGTGCCCGGAAACGCACGGGCAAGACGCTGTGGCGTTCCGTGGTCAAAGAGAATGAGCATCGACGGGCATGGAGTCCTGTCCTGGCGCTGGCGCCTTGAGGCTCTGCGCCACAAAGTCGAGCACCGCCGTAATCTCCTCCCGCGTCACGTCGAATTGTTCCATCACTTCTTCGACGCTCAGATCTTCAAGATTCTCGATCACTGCGGGGCATTGTGACCAATCGAGACTCGCCATTGGTTCGAACTCCTTCTTTTAGAGTTACCCCTACAAGGCGGCTACGATCACGGGCTTCGACGTTGGTTGCGGCACGCCGCCGGCGGGCTCCAGAGTGACCGCGACAGCTCCGGTGGCTGTCACATCGACGGGGCCGGATAGGACATGCAGGGCAGTCCCATCGGTAGCCGACTGGAACAACCCGGCCGGTAATGGATTGCCGCTTTTGGGGATGACCCACATTTCGTAGGCCTTGCCTTCCGGCGCCGGCGGCAGATTGGATGCCAACAGCAATACGCCCCGCCTGGGATCGAGGAAGACGCGGCCTCGCGGAGGCTGCGGCGCGCCCGCGCCAAACACCACCTGCCGCGCATCCGGCTGGTTCAGAATAGCCAGGGCCTCATTGAGCCGCGCCAACTCCTGTGCTCGTGTGGCGGACTCCGCCTGCACGCGCGCCAGCTCCGCATCCGCGCGCCGCTCGCGCGCATTGAAGAACAGGGCCGCGATTACCGCGGCTGCAGCTACCGCTACCCACACCGGCGCCCAGCTCCAGCGCCGGGCAGGCTGGTCCGCCACCGCCGCCAAAACCCGCTGCCGCAGCCGGGCCGGCGGTTGCGCGGGTGGCGCCGCGGCGCCCAATAGCGACATCAGCTCCCGCGCGCGACGCATTCGGGGGACACACGTGAGACAGTCGCGCCCCAAATGCGCCCGGATTTCGCCGCTCTCCGGCTCTTCCGCCAAGCCCAGCGCGTACAGCTCGTAATGGTCGCGCAGCTCGTCGCAATTCATGCCGGCACCACCGCTCCGAACTCGTCGCGCAGGCTTTTCAATGCCGCGCGAGCCCAGGTCTTGACGGTGCCCAGCGGCTGGCCCATGTGCTCCGCTATCTCCGTCTGCGACATACCTTCGAAGTAGGCCAGCTCGATGACCGTCCGCTGGCTAGCCGACAGCTTATCGAGGGCGTCCTTGACGCGCCGCAACCTGTCCGAATTGAGGATCTCCTTTTCCACGTCCGTGAACAGCGCCGGATGATCCGTCTCATCCAGCTCCAAAGCGTGGCGCATGCGGCCGCCGGCCGAACGCAGATAATCGATGGCCCGATTGCGCGCCACCGCCAGCAGCCAAGGCCCCAAAGCCCCTTTCTCCGCCTCGAAACTCCGCACGCGGTTCCACACGCGCAGGAAGGTCTCCTGCACCAGATCCTCGGCAATCCCGCTGTCCCGCACGATCCGCACGATCAGCGCATAAACCAGCCGTCCATAGCGGTCGTACAACTCCGCCATGGCCCGTGGATCGCGGCGCTGCAGGCGCCTGACCAGTTCCGCGTCGCCTTCTCCGAGCTCCATCGCGAGCAGCAGCGGCAGCAGCATTATGTTCCTCGGGCGGTATCGCGCATCACCCCTAAAGATACAGGATCGGGGCGTGGAAATCACGTAGGCGATCCGGCCGAATGTCCACACAACTATGGATACGGTTCAGGGACACTGGTTGGATGACGCCTGCATGACTGGGTGTTTGTGGATTATACTGCTCCGAATGGCGGAAATCATCCGAACGACGCTGGCGCTGGCGGCCGCCCTGCCGCTGCTCGCGGGGCCGCGCGCCCGCCAATTGGGTGTTCCGTTCGAAGGCTCTCCGGGTCCGTTGAATGCCATCACCGATATCGCCGGAGTCGAAGTGGGCCACACCACGCTCATCTCTGGCGATGGCGATCAGGCGGTGCGCACTGGAGTTACCGCCGTCTGGCCGCGCGGCAAGCAGTCCGGCGCGCCCGTCTTCGGCGGATGGTTCTCGCTGAACGGCAACGGTGAAATGACCGGCACCACCTGGCTCGAAGAATCCGGACGGCTGGACGGGCCGGTCCTGATCACGAACACACATAGCGTCGGCACCGTTCGCGATTCCTATATCAAATGGCGCGTCGAGCGCGCCCGCCAGGCCGCCATCGACATCTCCGACCAATGGTCGCTGCCCGTAGTGGCCGAGACCTGGGACGGATTTCTGAACGACATCAACGGATTCCACGTCAAGGAGGCCGACGTTTTCGCCGCGCTTGACGCCGCCAGATCCGGGCCTGTGCCCGAGGGCAATGTGGGCGGCGGCACCGGCATGGTGTGCTACGGATTCAAGGGCGGCATCGGCACGAGCTCCCGCCGGGCAGGGGCTTACACGGTGGGCGTGCTGGTGCAGTGCAACTGCGGCCGGCGCGCGCAGCTACGCATCGCCGGCGCGCCTGTGGGGCAGGAGATCTCGGGCAACGTGCCCTACGCGCGCAATACTTCCGGAACCGCGCCCGCAGGCGGGGAAGACGTTGGGTCGATCATCATCGTGGTGGCCACCGATGCGCCGCTGCTGCCGCACCAGATGAAGCGCCTGGCACGCCGCGCGTCGCTGGGCCTGGCGCGGACCGGATCCACCTCCGGCAACGGCTCCGGCGACATCTTCATTGCCTTCTCGACGGCGAATGCCCAAGCTGGGCAGACCTCGGGCGTGGTGAACGTCGCTATGCTGCCCAACGACGAAATGAATCCGCTTTTCGAAGCCACCGTGCAGGCCACCGAGGAGGCCATCGTTAATGCCATGGTTGGCGCCGAGACCATGACCGGCTTCCAGGGTCACACCGTGATTGCGCTGCCGCACGACCGGCTGCGGCAGGTCTTGGGGAAGTACAACCGGCTCATGCCTTGACCTTGCGGTCCTCCCGATAGGCCAGGTTTGCCATGTGCGGGCCGGCCACCGCCGCGGCGGCGACTTCGATCGGGCAGTTGGGCTCCTGGCGCGTACGTATGCAATCCAGAAAATTCTGCTGGTGCAGAGTATCGCTGTCGCGGTCCAGTTCCTGCGCGATCATTTCCGGCTTGCCCTTCTGCGTCCAGGGCTCGGGCGAAGCGCCAGGGTCCTTGTAAATGCGATAGCCGCTCCGGTCGAGCACCATGGACGCCTTGTCGCCCTGGAACGTAACGGACCAGTCCCAATCGTAGGTGCTGCAGTAATTCAATGTCCACTGCGCCAGAAAGCCCGGATACTCGAAGACGGCCGTGAATACATCGGGCGCTTCGGCCTCGGGGTTGCCGGTCACCTGGCCCTGGCACACGGCCGAGCGCGGCGGCCCGGAGTTGGTCATCCATTGAACGACGTCCATCAGGTGGGTGCCCTGGTCGGTCATGTTGCCGCCGGAGTAATCCCAGAATCCGCGCCACCAGCGAAAGCGCTTGGGTTCGAGCGGCCGCCGCGGCGCCGAGCCCAGAAACAATTCCCAATCGAGCTTGCCGGGCAGCGGCGAAGTGTCCAGCCACTCGGTGAAATGCCAGTTCCACATGGGCTTGACCATGGAGATACGGCCCAGCGCGCCGTCATCCACCAGTTGCTTGGCTTTGCGTATAAAGGGCATGCTGCGCCGCTGCATGCCGATCTGGACGATCTGCCTGGTTTTGCGCACCGCCGTGACCATTTCGGCGCTCTGCCGGAGGTTGAGCGATAACGGCTTCTCCTGGTAGACGTCTTTGCCCGCCGCCAGCGCGGCCAGCAGGTTCGGCTGATGCTGGTGGTCCGGCGTGGCGATCACCACGAAATCGATGCCCGGCTGCGCCAGCATATCGTGATAATTCACGTAGGTCTTGACGTCTTTCGGCGATTCCGAGCGCGCCCGCTCGAGCGTTGGCGCATACACGTCGCACACGGCCACGCACTGCGCGCCCAGTTTCTGGAAGGTCTGGTGCAGCCATTGGCCGCGGTTGCCTACCCCGATGATGCCGAACGCCGGACGATCGTTGGCGCCGCGCGCAGCGCTCGGGATAAACAACGGCGCCGCGGCCAACCCTTGCAGGAATGTTCTACGATTGGGTTCCATACGGACCAATTGTATACCGGCCGCCAGGTCGATTTAGCTTCGCGGTTTGAGATAATGGAGGCGGTCGATTCGCCGGCTCGTATGCTATTTCGCGCCGCCCTGCTTCTGTTTTTCGCGCCCCTGTGCTTTCGAGGAGATTCCGGCGAGGCGCATTACGCCGGCCCTCAGGCTTGCTCTCTGTGCCATAAAGATATCGCCGGCAGCCAGACACACACCGCCATGGCGAGAACATGGCACGGCGCAGTCACTTCATTGTTGCCAGTGACCTATCATGCTCTCGCAAAAGAAGGCTCCGGCAAGCCGGTGGCGTACGAAATCCGGCGTCAGGGTAATCACTTCGAATACTCCACAACCATGCCCGATGGGACCAAAGTCATCCTACCGGTCAAGGCCATTGTAGGTGGTGAGCGGCACGGTCTCAGCTTTCTTGTCTCTATCGAGAATCTGAATGGTATTCCGCTGGAGCGCCCGGCGCTCATTGAAGCGCGATATGTATACAACACGCCGCATAACACTCTGGCGATCTCGCCGGGTTTTCCGTCGGAAACGCCCAGATCGTACGAAACCGCATTTGGCCGGGTGATCAGCCCCACCTTTGAAGTGAAGTGTCTCACCTGTCACGGTGAGCCAGGCACTCTCGGAGCGGGCAGACAAGGCGGCGTGCGATGCGAGAGCTGCCACGGCTCCGGTTTCGAGCATATACAATCCGTCGGCAAGGGCGAACCTGGCGCGGCCATGACTAATCCGAAAGTGCTGACGGGCGAGCAGAGCCTCGAGATATGCGCCCAATGTCACTCGGGATTTTCCCATCAGGCCGATCCGTTTCCGAGCGAGCTGCTGGTCTCCAGTCAGGTGACCGCGCTGCGCAATGCGGAGTGCTTCATCCAGAGCGGCAAGGCTGTCACATGCATCAGTTGCCACGATGGACATCGCGATGCGACGCGCGCGGACGCGGAAAAGGCTACAGTCAAGGTCTGCCTGGGCTGCCATTCCAATCAAGCGAAGCAGCGAGCCGCGATTTGCGCGGTTAACTCCAGTGACAACTGCATTAGCTGTCACATGCCGTTGGTGGATCAGGGAACCTTCCATATGACGGATCACTGGATTCGGATTCATCCTGACCCGGGCGCGGCGGCGATCAAACATGACGTAAGTCTGCGATCTCAGATCTCTCCCTTACGCGAGTTCCTTCGTATCATGGTCACGGATGCGCACCCGAAAGCCGAAACAGCAGCCCAGCGGCTTGCCGGCGGTGAAGCGTTCTTTGATGTCGCGCACGACCTGTCGAGCGATGCGAGCGCGTCCGCCGGTGGATACCTCGGTGAGACGTGGCTTTCGCAGATGCGCCCGGAGCTGGCCGCCGCTGCTCGAACGCTGCAATACGGGGAGATTAGCGGCATCATCGATATGGGAAATCGGTGGGTTATTCTACAACGCATGTCGCGCGATTTTAAGTCCGAGGCCGACCAGCTCCTTCAGCAGGCGTCCGCGCTGAAGCTTCGCGGCGAGGTCAAAAGCGCCATCGATAAGGACAAGCAGGCGCTCAAGATTTATCCTCATTTCCTCCGAGCACTTACTTTCCTGGGAGTGACCGCGGGAGAAAGCGGGTCCGTGCAAGAAGCTTCGCAAGTACTGAGTCTGGCCACCCATCTCTATCCGGAGGATTCTACCGCTCAATTCGATCTCGGACTCACGCTGGGCGCACTGGGCAATGGCGCCGCGCAGATCCAGGCTTTCCGCCGTGCAGTCGAATTGGACCCCGACAACGGCGCCATCTATGAGAGCCTGGGAGCAGCCTTATACTCGGCCGGCGACTGGCGGGGCGCAATCGATGTCTGCCACCAGGGTCTTCAGGTCGATCCACTATCGGCGAAGCTATACTTTAATTTGAGCATCATGTTGGGGCAGCACGGCGACGCAAAGGGTGCGGAACGCTCGAAGGCGCTCGCCACTAACATCGATCCTGACATCGTTCGACGGTAGCATCAGTGGGTATGTTGCAACGGCTCCGCCAGACAATACGGAGAATTCCCAAGGGTAAGGTCTCGACTTACGGCGATATCGCGCGCGCGACGGGCTTTCCTGGCGCAGCCCGACAGGTCGCATGGGCCCTCCACAATGCCAAAGATGGTATCCCCTGGCACCGCGTAGTGGGGGCGGGCGGGCACATACGCCTCCCTGGAGACGCAGGGCTCGAACAGCGCACCCGCCTCGAATCGGAAGGTGTGGCGTTCCGCGGCAGACGAGTCGATATGGCGCGCCACGCCTTCGATTTCCCAGCGGCGCGTCGATCTCGCGCCACAAGCAAAATTGAGCGGCGCCCATAAGGCCTGATCCGCCAACCTTGACCAAGCGCCCGCGCCGCTGCCGGCACGTCCGAGCCCTGCGGCTCGCGCTGGGAGCGGCCGCCCAAGCAGCAAGGGAACAATCTGAACGTCATCCTGATTGTCGCCGATACCTTTCGCGCGGACAATTTGGCAGCTTATGGCAGCCAATGGGTAGAGACACCGCACCTCAACCGGCTGGCTGAAGAGTCGGTCGTCTTCGAAGACCTCCATCCCGAGGGCATGCCCACTATTCCCACGCGGCGCGTGCTTCACACCGGCCGACCATCGTTCCTACACACGCATTCTTTCAGCACGAAACCGGGCCGGGTACATCCCCTGGCTGGCATCATCTCTATAATGAAGACGTCACGCTCGCCGAAACGCTGGTGGAGGCCGGCTATGTCACCGCGCTGATCGCGGATCTGCCTCACCTGCAGCGGCCTGGGCGCAATTTCCATCGCGGCTATACCTACTGGGAGTGGATTCGCGGCCAGGAGACCGATTATTACGCGCAGCCGCCGCGCGAGACACCGGATTTCAGCCGGCTCTATCCGGCGGAGTATTTGAAGGAAGCACACCAGGCCAATCCTGGCCTTCTCAGTTTCCTGAATCGCTATACCGCCAACCGCAAGCGCTGGCTCCAATATGGCGACTCCATCGTCGAACAAACCGCGAAAGATGCGGTGCGATGGCTGAAGGAAAACCACGACCAGGGGCCGTTTCTGCTTCATATAGAATCCTTCGATCCGCATGAGCCCTGGGACCCGCCGGACTACTTCCTCGAAAAGTACTTGAAAGACCCTGGTCCGCATAGCTGGCCGGAACCGCCCTACCAGCGCCTGAATGTGCCGCCGGAGGGCATCCAGCGCCTGCGCGCGAATTATGCGGGCGAGGCATCCAACGTGGACTATTGGATCGGACAAGTCTTGAACACCGCCGAGGAACTAGGTCTGAAGGAGAACACCATCTTTGTCTTCACTTCGGACCATGGCGCTATGCTCGGGGAGCAAGGGCAGTTTGTGAAAGGAGAAGATCGAATCCGCAAGCAGGTTACGCACGTTCCTCTGTTGATTCGCCTCCCCAACAAGCAATATGCTGGCAAGCGGGTGTCGGGTTTCGTGCACCATTTCGACATTGTTCCCACGCTGCTCGGCCGCCTCGATCTGAAACCCTCGCCACGAGTGACAGGAGAGAATCTGTGGCCCTATGTTACCGGTGAAGCTATCAATCGGCGCGAACATGTCGTCAACGCATTCGGGTATGTGGGCGCGGTGCGCACTCAGGAGTGGAATTATTCGGCGGTATGGAATCGGGAAAAATACAAGGGGCACTATCAGGCGCAGCTTTACGACCGCAAGAAGGATCCTGACGAACTGGTGGACGTAGCTGCGCAAAATCCCGCCGTTATCACTCTCTATCGGCGGCTAGCCGGTCGACCTTACGTAACGCCGGGAACCGCCACGCCCATATGGCGACGATCGCCAGTGTGCCCAGGCCGCCCAGAACCACGGCAGGCACCGTTCCGAACCATTGCGCGGTAATGCCCGATTCGAACTGTCCCACCTCGTTCGAGGCTCCGATAAACACCATGTTGACCGCGCTGACCCGGCCGCGCATGTCGTCGGGAGTGGCGAGCTGTATGAGGGTGTGCCGCACAATGACGCTCACCGTATCGCACGCGCCGATCACCGCCAGCGCCGCCAGTGAGAGCGCCAGGTTGCGGGAGAGACCGAAGACAACGGTGAAGAAGCCGAATCCCGCGATGCACCAGAGCATGGTTGCGCCCGCGCGCCGCAGCGGCAAGTGAGCCACCACGATGGCCATGACGATGGCGCCCACGCCAGGCGCGCTGCGCAAGACGCCCAACCCGGTTGCTCCGATCTTGAGAATCTCCCGTGCGTACACCGGCAGCAGAGCCACTGCGCCGCCTAGCAGCACGGCGAACAGGTCCAACGATATCGCGCCCAGGATCAGCTTGTTGCGCCAGATATACTTCAAGCCCTCCAAGGCCATTCGAATGGAGGCCGCGGGGCGTGTCCCTTCGACGGTGCGGGCACGAATCCCTGCCAATAACAACAGAGCAGCGAGATACTCAGTGGCGGCGCAGGTGTAGACCAGCGCGGGACTCGCCGTCAAGCCATAGAGCAGGCCGCCCACTATCGGCCCGGCGATGGCGGAAGCCTGGAAGACGGAAGAATTCCACGCTACTACGTTGGGGAAGTCCTGCTCCGGCACAAGCATGGGCAGGAATGCCTGACCCGCCGGCCCGCTGAACGCGCGCATGCTGCCATTCAAAAGCAGTACCAGATAGATCGGCAGCACCGCGGTGAGGCCGTGTATGGTGAGAGCAAGCAGGAGCAGAGAGCACAGTGAGAATCCCGCACAGCAGGCCTGCAGAATCCGTTGCCGCGGAAACCGGTCCGCGGTGTGTCCGGTGATAGGGAAGAGCAACAGGCCGGGCAGGAACTGCGCGAGGCCAACTAAGCCCAGGTCGAGCGGACGATGCGTCAGCCCGTACACCTGCCACGCGACGGCGACTGCCTGCATCTCCGATGCCGTGATGGTAAGTACTCGGGTGCCCAGGTAGTAGCGGACACTCGGATAACGAAAAGCAATGTGAGCCGAGGAGCCTTGCATGCGAGGTTCTTGCGCCGGACGCGGAGCTCCCATCGATAGGTGCGCCCGTCGAACGCAAATTCATTCTGTGTCAAATGATAGTAGCACTGCTGGCGGAGTCGCCCGCGCTATGATGGGTGCATCGAGCCGGGTGCGGTGTGGAACGAGACGAGATCCTTCTCAAATTACGTGAAAGGATCGTGGCCTTCGCGGCATGTCATTCAACAGGGGATGCCGCCGAAGACCTGGCGCAGGAAGTGTTGATCCTCCTGCATGAGAAGTACAGCCACGTGGACCGGCTGGAGGAGTTGGTCCCGCTATCTCTCCAGATAGCGAGGTTCAAGATCATGAGCCTGCGCCGGAAATCGCAGCGCCGCGGGGAATACACACAGGTCTCGGTCACGGATATCCAATTACCCGACCTGGAAGCCGATCCGGCGGCATTGGTTGAACGCAAGCAGATGCTGGAACGGCTGACCCGCGCCGTCGGCGAACTTGGCGAGCGCTGCCGCGAGTTACTGCGGCTGAAATTGCAGGGAAAAAGTTTCGGCGAGATCCAGCAACGGATGGGCGCGCAATCGATCAACACGGTTTACACCTGGGACCACCGGTGCCGCAAGCATCTGCTGGAGCTGATGGGCGGAGACTGGGAGCCGGAAAAAAAATGAGCCGCGAGGAGATTCAAAAGCTGCTGGGCGGCTACGCTACCGATACTCTCAGCGAAGCGGAGCGGAGCGCGCTGTTTGAGGCCGCCCTGGAAGATCAGGAGTTGTTCGACGCTCTGGCAAAGGAACAGGCGCTGCGGGATGTCTTGCAGGAGCCGTTCGCGCGGCAACAGTTGCTGGATGCGTTGGGACCCGCACGGGCGCCCGCCAGGATTCGAGCGTGGCAGTGGCTGCGGCAACCGGCGGCTCTGGCGATGGCGGGAGGCCTGGCGATGTTGCTCATCGTGGCTGGGCTGGCGCTGCGCCGGGTCACGAGGCCCGCGTATCGGGAAGTCATACTGGCGGACGTGCCCGCGCCACCCGCGAAAGTATTTGAACCACCGCCGTCCCCGCAGAAGCCGAAGCTGCAGGCGGTATTGCCGAAGCCTCCCGTTCTCCACCCGGAGCCCCAGATCGCGGACGCGTTGCTTTCCCGTGCGATGCCCGCGCCAGCGCCGCCGCCAGCCGATGCGGCTACGCTTGCCAGGTTGACGGAAGCAGTGCGATCCGCCGATGTCGCTCGTCAATTGTATTCTCGAGCCAATTCTCAAGCGATGCGCTTCGCCTCGGGCGCGCTTCCGCAGACGCATGCGAAGATGGCGCCCGCCGCCGCGATTCCATCGGCCAGTAACCTCGGCGTCCGATATAGTCTCTTACTCAAAGGTGCGGACGGAAAGTACGCGCCCACGCGCTTCGATACCAAGTTTCACCCAGGTGACTCGCTCCGCCTGCGGCTCGAGCCCAACGATAGCGGATACGTTTACCTGTTCCAGCGGGAGTCAGCCGGCGGCTGGCGTCTCGCTTCCACCCAGCGGGTCTTGAGGGGGCAACCCTGCCTGTTGCCCGCCAGCGGCGCTTTGCAGTACGACCAGCCCGGGCGGAAGGAACTTCTGCTGGTGTTCTCGACGCGAGAGGAACCGTCGCTGGTGAGCCTCGAGACGGCCGAGCTCGATGCGCTGGCAGCCAGCGCGAGCGGCGATGTCCTGAAGGCGACTGTCTCCGGCGGAGAGATCGCTTACGCGGTTGACATGCGCCCGCAAGCCGGCCGGCAGAAAGTGGCCGTCGAAATTACGCTCGAATTTCGTTGAAGATTACCTGAAAGGATATTTCGCCTCGCAGCATTTCCTGTCTCGAAGTCCTCGACTGGAGATTTGAAATGCCGCATATCGTAAAGTCCACATTGCTAGTTCTGCCCCTTTGGGTCCACGCCGTTTCCGCGGCGCCCGGCCGTATCACGGAAGGCTCGCTAATCACCGCGGACGGGCAGTCGGCCTGCCCCCTGAAACACACCGACGTCAAAGCCGAAATCAGCGGGGCGCTCGGCCGAGTCACCGTCACGCAGGAATTCCAGAACCCGTTCCAGGTGAAGATCGAGGCAGTCTACACCTTCCCGCTGCCGCCCGATGCCGCGGTCGACGACATGACCATGCTGATCGGTGATCGCACCATTCGCGCGAAGATCAAGCGGCGCGAGGAAGCGCGGGCCATCTATGATGCGGCCCGCAAATCGGGGCACATGGCGGGGTTGCTCGACCAGGAGCGGCCTAACATCTTCACGCAATCGGTGGCCAACATCATGCCGGGCGCCAAGGTGAAGATCGCCATCAGCTACGTCGAGACGCTGCCATATGAAAGCGGCCAGTACCGTTTCGAGTTCCCGATGGTGGTGGAACCGCGCTACATTCCCGGGCGTGCAACGGGCAAACAAGGCGGTGGCTGGGCGCCCGATACGGACCAGGTGCCGGACGCTTCCCGCATCACTCCGAACGTCACGCCGGAGGGCACCCGCGCCGGACACGATATCTCCATCGAAGTGAAGCTGGACGCGGGCATGCCAATTGACGCGCTGGAATCACCCACTCACGATACGTCCATCGACCGGCCGGGGCCGCGCCAGGCCGTTGTGCGGCTGAAGGATAAGGCCGTCATTCCGAATAAGGATTTCATCCTGAAATACGCCGTGGCCGGCCGCGGGATCGGAGATGCCGTGCTCACCCATCACGACGAGCGCGGCGGCTTCTTCACGTTGTTGCTGCAACCGCCGGAAAGAGTGGCGGTGAGCGAAATCCTCCCCAAGGAGCTGATCTTCGTGCTGGACACTTCCGGCTCCATGAGTGGTTTTCCCATCGAAAAGGCCAAAGAGACCATGTTACTGGCGCTCGATGGATTGAACCCCCAAGACACGTTCAACCTGATCACGTTTTCCGGTGACACGCACATTCTGTTTCCAGAGCCTGTGCCGGTTACGCCCGAGAACCTGCGCGACGCGCGGGCGTTCCTGCAATCACGCTACGGCAGCGGAGGCACGGAGATGATGAAGGCCATTCGCGCCGCGCTGGGGGGCGGGGAATCGCGCGATCGCGTGCGGGTGGTGTGCTTCATGACGGATGGCGAAGTGGGGAACGACCTGGAGATCCTGGCGGAGGTGCAGAAGCACTCCAATGCGCGCGTTTTCGCGTTCGGGATCGGCAGTTCGGTCAATCATTTTCTGCTGGACAACATGGCGCGCTATGGGCGCGGCGAAGTGGAGTATGTCGGCCTGAACGACGACGGCTCGGCGGCAGCGCGCCGCTTTTACGAACGCGTGCGGAATCCGCTGCTGACCGATGTTTCGATCGACTGGGGCGGGCTGCCCGTGGCGGACATTTATCCGAAGCGCATCCCGGATCTGTTCAGCGCCAAGCCAGTGATCATTTCCGGTCGCTATACGGCCTCCGGGCAGGGCACTCTGCGGTTGCGCGGGAAAATGGCAGGCCACGATTTCGCGCGGGAGGTGCGCGTGGACTTCCCGGCCGCGGCGACCTCCCACGACGTCCTGGCGACGCTGTGGGCGCGCCAGCGGGTGGACGATTCGATGGGCCAGGATCTGGCCGGCGCGCAGCGGGGCGCCATGCGCAAGGATCTGCAAGAGCAGATTGTGCGGCTCGGCCTCGATTACCGGTTGATGACGCAGTTCACTTCGATGGTGGCCGTCGAGGAAACAACCGTGACACAAGGCGGCGAGCCGCTACGCATAGAAGTGCCGGTCGCGATGCCGGATGGTGTGAGCTACGAGGGCGTGTTCGGCGATCGAAACCAGCTGAGCCGGGCAGCGCTGCGCTATCCGAGTGTCATGACGCCCGGTGTGTTCGCGGATCGCCTGATGCTGCCGCGCCCGGCGCTGGTCCGTGCCCCGTCGACGAAGCTGCATCCGTGGATCGGCGCACTTATACAGCACGGCGCAAGCGGCCACGAAGCGCAGTTCGTGCGCGACGGGAAGGCCGCCGTCCAGGTTTACTTGAGTGACACGTCGCCCGGAACGCTGGCGGACCTTCGCCGGCTGGGCTTCGAAGTGACATACTTACCGAAGACCGGATCGATCGTGGCCGGCCGGATCGCAGTGGAGAAGCTGGAGGCGCTGACACAGTTGAGCGAGGTAAGATATATTGCGCCGCGGCTATAGATCGGCTTCGTAGGGCCCTTCGGGTGGGACCTGACGGACGGTCGTGGCAACTAGATGCGCCGGCCTACACTGGATACGTTCCGACCGTTTTTTGGTCCGGACTATACCGGTTCTTCTTCTACTCGGCGAATAGAGACGAACCGCCGCTCGTCCATATAGAGCGGGAGAAGTCCGGGGCTAAGGTTTGGCTGAATCCAGTTCGCGTAGAAGGGAGTCGCGGGTTCAACCGAGTGGAGATTCGACGGATCGAGAGACTTGTAGCTGACAACGCGGCTTTTTTGCTGAGGGCATGGAATGAGTATTTCGGGGATTAATCTTGGAGAGGCGATGGCCCAGAGCTTGAGCGTGACCGATGACGCTCTAATCGTGGATCTCACGGACGGCAGAACCATCACGGTGCCCCTCATCTGGTTTCCACGCCTTTCCCACGGCACGCCGGATGAGAGAACCAACTGGCGTCTCATTGGCAACGGCGCGGGAATTCACTGGCCGGATCTGGACGAAGATATCAGCGTGGAAAGCCTCCTGGCCGGGCGGAGATCCAGCGAGACTCAGGAGTCGCTTCGGCGCTGGCTCAACACGCGCGCATCGAGGCCCAGCTAACTTAACAAGAATTAAGCTCGCAACTGCACTGCCTCAATCATCGCCCGGTAGTGCTCCAGCCCCGGCACTTGCATCCCTGGGATCTTGGCGAGATCGTCCCAGCGGCGCAGCCGCACCGCTTCTCGCGCAAACGGCCGTCGCTCGAATTCTGTGACTTCCGCCGCGGTGAAAGGGCCGCCTTGCAGTGCGAGGCTCTGTATGGAGGCAGGTGACAGGAGTCCCAAATACCCGGCATCAGTCGCGCAGAGATAGCGCTTCGCCGCCACGTGCAGGTGCACCGGCGCCGTGATTTCAGGCCCGAAATACCGGGCCAGCCAGGCTTGCCCGAGGCTTTCATGGCGGGAGTCGATGCCGAGGTCGGCCACGTGCTCCGGCATTTCGTGCAGCAGGTGACCAATGTCGTGCAGCAGGGCGGCTACTACGAGCCAGTCCGGAGAGTTTTCTCTTTCCGCATGACAGGCTGCCTGCAGCGCGTGCTCAAGCTGCGATACCGGCTCGCCAAAGTACGCGGCTCCGCCTTGTCTCTCGAAAATCTCGATGATCTCATCGCTGATATGCATAATCCTCACGCCGCCGCTGGCTGATCAAAAAAACTGCGGCCGCCGCGCTCGAAAGCAGCGCCGTGCCGGCCAGCGCCAGAAACGCTCCCGACCAGCCGAAGCGCACGGAAATGCGCGCCATGCTCTCGCCTGCCAGGATGCCGCCAAGATAACCGACGCCATCGATAATGCCGGACGAGGTCGCGCTGCCGTGTTTGCCGCCGAAATCCAGAGCGATCGCGCCCGCCAGGTAAGAATACGGTCCGATCACCAAAAACCCGACCAATCCCACCAGAAACGCCGGCAGGAAGTGAGCCGCCCCGAGGCGTAGCGAGCCCAGAGCGAAGAGCGCCGCGGAGGCGCCCAGCAGGCCGTAGAAGATAATGGCCGCCCGTCCGCCGCGGCCCAGGCGATCGCTCAAAAACCCCGAGACCAGAACCGAGAGGCCTCCGAAGAGCGGAAACAGCGCGCTCATTTGCGCTGCATCGGCTTCGCTGTAGCGCACCACCTCGTGGAAGTAAGTAGGCGTCCAGGTATTGAACGTTTCGCGCACCAGCGTGGTTCCCAGCGACAGAAGACAGACTACCCAGAATACCGGACTGCGGAAGAGCGGTCCGAGTAAATCCTTCAAGCCGGATGGAGTAGGCTGGTCGCCTTCCGCGCCGAACAGGTTCAGCGGATTTATGGTGGCCTCCTCCATGCCGATTTGCTCGCGGGATTCTTTCAAAAGCACCAGATTTAAAACGAATATGACGAACAACGTGCCCGCCGCCACTTGAAAGACCGTGCGCCAGCCAAGGCCGTGGCCAATCATGATGGCCATGAATTGGCGCGCCGCGGCATCGCCGAACAAGTAACTCAGGCTGATGACTCCCATCACCGCGCCATAAGAAGAGTAAGAGAACCAGCGCGAAGTGATCTTGACCATGCCCGCCCAGCCGGTCGACTGCACCAGGCGATTACCAATCCAGGCCAGCGTGAAAATGGGCATGCCGCCGCCAAGCGAAAACAGCAGCGTGAACAGAATGGCGCCGCCCATTCCCGTCAGAAAATTGCGCCGGCCGCCCAGGAAATCGGCCACGCCGCCCAGGAAGAACTTGCCAATCGCGTAGGCCATCACGCCGTATGATGAAATGGCCCCGAGGCGAATCTTGGCTTCATCCGGAGTCATCCCGCGCGCTGCCAGCTCGTCAATGATGAGCGGCAAGCTGACGGAAAAGTCGGAGCGGCACAGATAATACCCGGCATACCCGATGAACAGAAGCGCAATCGTCAGGCCCTGCCAGAAGGCCATTCTGCGGTGGTTCATGGGCGCTCTCCCTTCGCCAGCCGCGCTTCGATTTGTTCCAGTAAAGGATAGAAATCGGCGACCGCATCGATGGTGTAGTGCGCTCCAGCATCGCCCAGCTTGCGGTGCGCGGCGGACGCGCGGGCAGCTTGCTCGCCGGCCGGAAGCGCTGCGAGCTGTTCTTCGCTGAGCCCGATCATATTGCCCGTGCGCGCCACGCCGACCGTCCACATGCCTGCGTTCAATCCCTCCTCAATGTCGCTGATGGTGTCGCCGATTTTGATCATCGAGTACATGGGATATGTTCTCATTTGTATCGCGGCAAGGTAGCACATCCACGGCCAGGGGCGCCCAGCGCCGGCGTCATCCGGGCACAGCGCGCAGTCGGGCAGGTAGCCTTCTTTAGCGGCCTGGGCGAGCAGCACTTCGAGCATCGGTCGCGTGTACCCGGTGGTGCTGCCAATGCGTATGCCCAGCGCGCGCAGCTTTTCGACAGTCTCAACGACGCCGGGAATCACCGCGGAACAGGCGGCGAGGCACTCCATCTGCATCGGGATGAACTCGGCGAAAAGCTCGGCGACGGCGGCCTCGCTGGGGTGCCCGCCGATCTTCACGCGCAGCAGCGCCCGTATGTGGTCCTTCTTGTGGATGCCCATGTCGCGGCGGGCTTCGTCCTCGGTGACATCGAGGCCCCGTCCGGCAAAGAGTCTCTGTAGCGCGCGAACCGGCGCCAGACTTCCATAGTCCACTGTGGTGCCGGCCCAGTCAAAGATGATGGCGGTAGTCATGGGCATTTAGAACCCCATTTCCTGGACGGTTCGCTCGGCTAGCCCGAAGGAGAGCGTCATGCCCGATCCGCCGGTAGCCGTGACCACCCGCACATTGGCCGCGGGAGATAGCGAGACAAACGGCTGTTCGGAGTGTTTGGCATAGACGCCATGCCAGCGCTGGGCGATCTCGAGATTGGGCGCATGGAGGAAGCCGCGCGCATATTGCAAAACCAGATCGTCGATTTCCGTCCGATCGAAGGGGTCGACGGCGGCGCCGTAGTCGTGCGAGTCGCCGATGGTGAGCTCGCGCCCGGCGGTTTGGGAGACAAGCACGTGAATGCCCCAGCGGTCGTACTCCGGAGTCTCCGCGGCGATACGCTCCTGCAGCGCGCGCAAAGTCCGGCACACCTGGAAAGACTCATAGAAGCGCAGGGTCAGCCCGGCGGCCAGAGCGGGACCAAGCTGCCACCCTTCCGGCTGCGGGCGCGTGCGCATCATCTGCAGTTTGCAGCGGGTCAGGCCGCTCGCGCGGAACATCTCCGGATAGAGAGATTCGAAATCGTCACCCGCGCACACGATAGCCGCCCCAACTTCCCATTTCTCACCGCCGGCTTCGATGACCGGAAGATTGATGCTGCGGGCCGCCATGCCCATGCGAAAGCGGACGCCGAATTTTTCGCTGAGGAACCGGGGCAGACGGGCCAGCGTCACCCGCGGATCGACGGTGATTTCGCCTGGACTCCAGATAGCGCCAATCAGAACTTCGCCCAACATCCCGGTGGGCCGTACCGCGTTGCTGCGCTCGAGTACTGCATCCCGGTCGAGCCAACTGCATTGGTATCCGAGCCGCGGCCCGACGTCGCAGAATTCCTGCGCGACGGCGGCCTCGTCTTCGCGATAGACCACGTGCAGCGAGCCGGTTGGGAAGTAGGGCAGGCGCGCGGCTTCCAGAACTTCCAGCCACAGTTCCCGGCTGCGCAGCGCCATCTCATGCAGGCGGCCCGCTGGTTGCCCCACCGGCCAGATCATGCCGAAATTACGTACCGATGCACCCGCGGCTTGCGGACTCCGCTCAAGGACCACCACGGAGCGTCCCCGGCGGCCCAGCATGTAGGCGTGCGCGAGCCCCAGAATGCCCGCCCCGACGATCGCCACATCCGCCTTTTTCAACCGCCGCCCGTCCATGTGCTGAATCGCACCCACCACTCACCCGCATTATCCGCCATTCCTGTCGAAAAACCAGCCGTTTAATGTATGCTTATTTATTTACAATGGCTTAACGCGCGAAGATCACCGCATCGGGAGTAGTGTAGCTAGATCCTTCCGACATCAGAGGAGCATTATGAGCACTCAGCCGTTTGAACCGAAGGCCACACCATCTGCCGGGCTGGTACAGATCAACGCCAGCATCGAAGACGTCATCCAAAAGCGCATGGCCGAGGAGCGCGCGCGTTTGGAGCGCGAGGCAGGCTTGGCCAAACGCGAGTTGCACCAGTTCAAGCGTCCCGTTGAGCGTCCGTTCACTAAGGACCAGCGCGCGCGCACTACACTACTGTTCGGCGGCTTGACCTGGAAGCACGAGAAGCTTGTGCACGGAGCCCTGGAGGGTTTGGGGTACCTCGCCGAAGCCGTCCCAACGCCCAATGTCAAGGCCTTTCAGACCGGCAAGGAGTACGGGAATAATGGCCAGTGCAACCCGACCTATTTCACCGTGGGTAACCTGGTGCAGTATCTGCAAAGCCTGGAAGAGCAGGGGCTGACCAAGCAGGAAATCATCGATCGTTACGTTTTCTTTACGGCTGGCGCTTGCGGTCCGTGCCGCTTTGGCATGTACGAGGCCGAATATCGTCTGGCGCTGCGTAACTCGGGTTTCGACGGCTTCCGTGTGCTGCTGTTCCAGCAGTCCGGCGGGTTAAGCCAGTCCGACGCCGAGGCCGGCCTCGAGATGAATCTGGATTTCTTCCTGGGCATCCTCAACGCGCTGAACTGCGGCGATGTGCTGAACGAAGTCGCCTACGCCGTTCGCCCGTACGAAGTCAATCCCGGCGAAACGGATCAGAAGCTCGACGAGATGATGGATTACATGCACGAGGTGTTTCGTAAGAAGCAGCCGTGGAAAATCGGCGATAACCTCACCAAATACCTAGGCGGCTTCAAGGATACGGCGGCTTATATCGGCAAGTTCGTCAGCCAGTTGAAGGGCGAAGATTATATCCCCGCGCTGCACCGCTGCCGCGACAGTTTCAACGAGATCGAAGTAGACCGGCTGCGCGTGAAGCCCATTGTGAAAATCACCGGCGAGTTCTGGGCGCAGACTACCGAAGGCGACGGCAATTTCAACATGTTCAACTTCCTGCAGCGCGAGGGCGCGCAGGTGCTGGTCGAGCCTATTGGCACCTGGATCATGTACATGATTCACCAGGTGGTGCAAAAGTACAAGGATTTCAAAGGGCTCGACGAAGGCGCGGTACTGCCCCCGCTGTGGCGCCTGGACAAGCGCGCCAAAATCGAATGGAGCTTCCGCAACAAAGTGGCAAAACTGAAGCTCGCCGAAGCCATTTTCAAGAACGAGTATCACAAGATCGTCGCCGCGCTGGGCGGTATCGCGCATCACCTGACCGATCAGTACGAGTTACAGCGGCTGGGTCATCCCTTCTATAACTCGCGCGCCGGCGGCGGCGAAGGGCACCTGGAAGTCGCCAAGAATATCTACTATTCGAACAAAGACCTGGCGCACATGGTGCTCTCGGTGAAGCCGTTCGGCTGCATGCCGTCCACTCAATCGGACGGCGCGCAATCGGCGGTGGTATCGAGTTACAAAGACATGATCTACCTGCCCGTCGAGACTTCCGGCGAGGGCGAGATCAACGCTCACTCCCGCGTGCAGATGGCGCTGGGCGAAGCCAAGAACAAGGCGAAGAAAGAATTTGCGGAAGCCCTGGAGCGGAGCGGCCTGACTCTTGACGAATGCCGCGCCTATGTGGCCGCTCATCCTGAGATGAAGCGCCCGCTTTACGACGTGCCGCACACCAAGGGCGTGGTGGGTCTGGCCGCCCATTTCGTGCTGCACATCGCGGAACGCATGAAGACCGAGGGCGTCGCGACCCATCACCAAGAATTGGCCGCGGTTTAGCGTTGCTGAAGGCATTGTCTGAAAGCGGGAAGGGACCATGGATAGACATTTTCTGATTGGAATGGACGTGGGCTCGACCACGGTAAAAGCAGTGGTCATCGATGAGGCCACCGACCAGATCGCGTGGTCGGACTATCAACGCCATGACACCAAGCAGCCCGAGAAAGTCCTGGAGTTCCTGAAACGGTTCGATACCGAGATCGACGGTTTCCAGGCGCGCCACTCGCGCATATTCATCACCGGCTCGGGCGGCAATGGGATGTCCAAGTTCCTGGGCGCGAAATTCGTTCAGGAAGTGAACGCCGTCTCGTTGGCGGTCGAGAAGTTGTATCCGGAATGCGGTTCGGTGATCGAACTCGGTGGTCAGGACGCTAAGATCATCATCTTCAAAAAAGATCCGGAAACCGGCCGCAAGAAGAAGATGCCGTCAATGAACGATAAGTGCGCGGGCGGCACTGGCGCGGTCATCGACAAGATCAACGCCAAGCTGCGCATCCCTTCCGAGCAGCTTTGTCAGATGGGTTACAAGGGGTTGAAACTGCACCCTGTGGCCGGCAAATGCGGAGTGTTCGCCGAGACGGATATCAACGGTCTCCAGAAAATGGGCGTGCCGCCGGATCAGTTGATGGCTTCATTGTTTGAAGCTATCGTCATGCAGAACCTCTCCGTGCTGACACGCGGAAACACGCTGCTGCCGGTAGTTTTGTTGCTGGGCGGTCCCAACTGCTACATCAAAGGCATGCGGGATTGCTGGAAGCATAACATCCCCAAAATCTGGGAGGAGCGCAACACCGAGTTGCCCGCGGGCGTTCCGCCCGAAGACCTCATCCGCACGCCCGATAATGCCCAGTATTTCGCCGCCATCGGTTCGGTGGAATTCGGCAAGACCGAAGAGGCTGAGATCGGCCAGTACATCGGCTGGGAAAAGCTGGAGTGGTATGTCACCGTGGGCCGCGAAGAGGAGAAGGCCAAACGCGGCGGCAACGGCGGGCTGGCTAAAGATGCCGCCGACCTGGCCCGCTTCAAAGAGAAATATCGCACCAAGAAATTCATTCCCACCGTATTCAAGCCTGGAGATGTGGTGGAGGGCTTCGTCGGTATCGACGGCGGGTCCACTTCGACCAAGGCCGTGCTGCTGTCCAAAGACAAGGAGCGCCGTATCCTGGCCAAGACTTACCAGCTTTCGAAGGGCAATCCCATCGAGGACACCATCGAGGTGATGGGCAAGCTGGAAAAGCAGATCGCAGACCAGGGGGCTACGCTAAAAGTCCTCGGCGTGGGCACCACCGGTTACGCCAAAGATATTCTAAAAGACGTCATCGGCGCGGATGCAGCGCTGGTCGAAACGGTGGCCCACACCCAGGCCGGCCTGCACTTCTACGACGACGTGGACGTAATCTGCGACGTCGGCGGGCAGGATATCAAGATCATCATCCTGAAAGACGGCCGCGTAAAAGATTTCAAGCTGAACACGCAATGCTCGGCCGGCAACGGCTACTTCCTGCAATCTACCGCGCAAGGTTTCAACGTGCCTGTCGAAGAGTATGCCGACACGGCGTTCGCAGCCAACGGTTACCCGAGTTTCGGCTACGGCTGCGCGGTGTTCATGCAGTCCGACATTGTGGACTTTCAGCGGCAGGGCTGGAAGCCGGAAGAGATCATGGCTGGGCTGTGCAATGTGTTGCCCAAGAACATCTGGCTGTATGTCTCGCAGATTCCGAATCTCTCGGCCATCGGACGGCGGTTCTTACTACAGGGCGGTACGCAATACAACCTCGCCGCGGTGAAGGCGCAAGTAGATTTCATCGAGTCACGGTTCAAGGGCAAAGACGTAAAGGCCGACGTGATTGTTCACGAGCACTGCGGCGAAGCCGGCGCCATCGGCTCGGCGCTCGAAGCCGGCCGCCTGTGGGACCATGGCCGCCAGTCCACCTTCATCGGGATGGACGCGATCTCCAAGATCAGTTACAAGACTTCGCGCGACGAGTCTACCCGCTGTTACTTCTGTAAGAATAAGTGCCTGCGTACCTTCATCGACGTCAAGACCACAGTCATGAACCCGGACTACAAACCGCCGGTGAAGACCAAGGTTCCGCTCGAGGCCGGCTCACAGCGCCTGATCATCGCCACCTGCGAGAAGGGCACGGTCGAGAACGTGGACGATATGCGCCAGATCAAGGGCAGCCTCGACAAAATCAAGAAGGCTAATCCAAACTTCGTCGAGATTTCGGCTAAGGCCGTCTTCCGTGTGCCGGATGCGCCGCTGCTGGCCGACCCGCTCCCCAAGTTCGCTTTCACCGCTACGGCGAAGAAGCGCATCGAGCTGATGAAGAAGCGCTCCGAGATCCGCATCGGCATGCCGCGGGTGCTGAATATGTACTCGATGACGCCGGTCTTCACCGGCTACTTCGCGTCGCTCGGGCTCCAGCCGGAAAACATCGTCTACTCGGATTACACCAGCGAGCAGCTTTACAAAGAAGGCGCCAAGCGCGGCGCCATCGACCCGTGTTTCCCGTCCAAGCTGGGTATACCGCACGTCCACAATCTGCTGTTTGTGGTACACGCGAAGAAGCCGCTCGATGTGATCTTCTTCCCGATGATCGATTGCCTGACCACCGATTTGTACGATGTGCAGGCCAGCCGTTCGTGCCCGACCGTCGCGGCCACGCCCGAAGCCGTGAAGGCGGCCTTCACCAAGGAAGGCGACCTCTTCAAGGAAAAGGGTGTAGTGTACCTGGACACATTCGTTAACATCTCCAAGCCGGAGCTGCTGGAGCGGCAGATGTACGAGCAGTTCAAGGACATCCTGGGGCTCTCCCCGGAGGAGAACAAGCGGGCCGTCGAGGAAGGCTATCGCGCGCTCGATTACTACAACAACGTGACCATCCGAGGCGAAGCCCGCCAGGTGCTCGATCAACTCGAGCGCGAGGACCGGCTGGGCGTGGTGGTGCTGGGCCGCCCGTATCACAACGATCCGGGAGTGAATCACGAAATCCTGGAAGAGTTCCAGAAGCTCGGTTACCCGGTCTTCACGCAGGACTCGCTGCCCATCGACGACGATCTGGTCTGGCGCCTGTTCGGGCCGGAAGTCGAATCGGGTGAGATTGCCCATCCCATGTCCATCTCGGACGTATGGAAGAACTCTTACAGCGAAAACACGTCGCGGAAAGTCTGGGCCGCCAAGTATGTCGGGCGGCATCCCAACCTGGTCGCGCTGGAGCTTTCGAGCTTCAAGTGCGGCCACGACGCTCCGATCTACTCGGTAGTGGAAGAGGTTGTGGAGCACTCCGGCACGCCGTATTTCTGCTTTAAGGACATCGACGAGAACAAGCCCACCGGCTCCATCAAGATCCGCGTCGAGACCATCGGCTACTTCCTGAAGCGCTACCGCGAGGACATGGTGGCGAACAAGGACAAGGTGAAAAGCATCGATGAGCAGATGGCGGAATTCGAGGCGCGCCTGCGGAGTCAACTGTTGCGCGAGAAGCTGCAAGACGAGGGGAAGGTGCGGGAATCTTTCGATACCGGCGCCATGCCCACCATTCACGTCACTCTGGGCGCGCTGCAGGCTTCCAAGCCCGCGCCGCAATACGAGACAGTCTCCGGGGACTGAATTCACAAATCTTTTACGAGATCTGCACGCCTTCGCCCGCTCGCTGGCTGAATAATGGGGACACAGCATGTCCCCATCCACACGCGAACCAACTTCGTGGCTGATCGTGAGCGCCCTGGAACGCCTCTGCGCTCTGGTCCTGCTCCTGGCGCTTTTGCCGTGCCTGCTCGTCATCGCCGCCGTCATCGCTGCGCTCTCCCGACGATCGCCGCTCATCGCGCATCGCCGCCTGGCGCGCGGAGGCAGTCCGTTTTGGGTGCTCAAATTTCGGACCATGTGGCAACCTGAATCCCCGGTTTCGGGAAGCTTCGCCCTGGTCGAGCACATCGTGGACGAGACCGGCCCGCGCGATAAGAACGCGAACGATCCCCGCATTTCCAGCCGCTTCGCGAGTTACTGCCGGCGTCACTCCATCGATGAACTGCCGCAGCTGGTGCATGTCGTTTTGGGAGAAATGTCGCTGGTGGGTCCGCGGCCTATCACGGTCTCCGAGTGCCGGCTCCATTATCATAACGATGCCGCGGAGGTGCTGGGCGTCAAGCCGGGCCTCTCCGGGCTTTGGCAGATCATGGGACGCAGCCGCCTCACTTACGAGCAGCGCCGGAACTTGGATCTGGTGCTGGTGCGCAATCGCTCGCTGAAGCTCTATTTCCGAATTCTGCTGTGGACCCTGCCCGAGATCTGGAATGGCCGGAACGCGTGGTGATTGCCGGCCGGGCGCCAGCACATTGACCAGATAGACGAAACGCGGGACTGAGGAATTGCGTCCTCCATCTCTAAACGGAGGATTCTCAAGGTGAAAGCCCTCGTATTAGCGGGCGTGCTGTCCTGCCCGCTCACCTTCCTGCTGCCTGCGTTAGGCCAGGATGATAAGGCTGTGGAGCAAAAGCACCTGAAGGTCCCCCGCGGAACGGCGGTCGGACGGTTGCACTAACCGCCCTCAGCATCGAGCGGGGCGCGCATTACCCATCCGTCATTAAGCTACAGGGAAATGTCGAAATCAAGACGCCGGTCTGTCTTCCGGTCGGCAAGAAATCTGAGCTGGTCTGCGACGGAGGCATGATTGTGCGCGCCGATGAGGCGGAGTTCCATGAAGACACGGGTCAGATCGAGGCGCACGGCAATGTTAGTGTGACACCGCTTGTTCACCGGCACTAGGCGCTAGTCTAGGGGGCTACCGCAATGGTGACCTTGTCCGACGTAGTCACGCCGTTGACCACGATCTGCAGTGACACCGTGTTCCCCGTAGGGGTGCTCGGGTCCGGTATTACGCCGATCTGGTACTCGCTGACGAATTGAGGTGAGAGCACGCCGTGCCCGTTATTAACGACTTGCGCCTTAACACCGCCTATCAGCACCTCCAGGACTGCCACTGTGTTGCGAATGACGCCGTCCGATGCGGGTTCCCCGTCCGAAATTGAGGGGGTCACCGGGCCGAGGCCGGTGCACGCGATAATCAAGGCGTGTCCCGAGCTGACGGAGATGGGGGCAACCTTAAAGCTTCCAATAACCGTGCCAGTCGGCGCGGGGATAGCCCCGGTGGTGTTGTCGTACGCAAATGCCTGACCGAGTCCGTTCTGGGGAACGGTGAAGATACCGGGCATAGCCGCAACCACGGGCACGGTCTGCGGCGCCGACGGCGACCCGCTGGATCGCGTAACCACCACATTCACGTTGCCGCTAGTGGCGCCCTCTGCCAGGACGTTCCATGGAAGCTGCGCATTGATCTGGAGCGGACCTACGTAGTAAAGTGCCGCTGGGATGTTGTTAAAGGTCACAGAAGTAACATCGCCAAGTGTAGTCGATAGCGGGATAGTGTTCGCGATAGACAACCCGCTGGCCAGGTTCGTACCAAAAATGGAGACGAGCGAACCGGGCGCGACGCCCTGCGTGGAGTAACTGCCGGAATTCAAGACGCCTCCCGCATTTACCGCGGGACCCTGCGCGCGCGCAAGTGATGCCGCCACTAATAACCCAATGCCAAGCGCTGTAAGTCGCATATTCTACCCTTTTCAATTTTAAGGCATCGGGCCGTCGCCTCCCAAGTTCCGGCGAGAGATTTTACTCATGCGTCGATTATGGCTTCCCACCGCGTAATTGGCTGCGTATTTGATCGAGAGTGCGTGTAACTTCCTCGTGCTTGCCACCGTCTAGCGCAACGCCTTGGGCAGCCTCGGTTTCCGCCTCCTGCAGGCGCCCTGCGGCCTCGAAAACCTGCGCCAGCATCCAGTGCGGCTTGAACCAGTTCGGCGCGTAGGAAATGGCGGCGCGCAGGCTCTGTTCGGTGCGCGCGAAATCGTTGCGGCTGGCATAGAATTCGGCCATATTGTAATAAGCGTTAAATGGATCCTCGGCCGTCTCGGTGGCGCGCAGAGCCGCTCGCGCCGCTTGTTGCAAGGCCTGCATACGGGTCGTAACGTCTGTGCGGCTGCCGGCAAGCTGGACCAGCCGCCGCGAATACCACAGGTCCGCGCTGCCGCCGGGTATGCGCCAGTTCTCGAAGCGGGTATAATCGACCGCGGCAGCGCTTACCAGGCCGGCATCCAGGTCGCGCCGCACCTCGGCCAGGGCATTCTCCGCCACTATCAACCGCACCGCGAAAGCTGCCAGCAGCCCTGCAAAGGCTACCGCGGCGGCTACCGCCGGCCAGCGCCTGCGGGGCGGCCGCGGCTTCAAAGCCACACGGCAAGTGAGCGATACGAGCATCGCGGCCAGCAGATAATACGCCAGCGCGGTAGGCAACATGAAGCTTGTAAATTGTTCGCTGATGGTCATTGCCGCAAGCCCGCCCGCCAGTGCGCTCGCCACTTCCGGATCGCTCTCGCGCGCCCTCCGCGCCGCGGCGAAGCCCACTATTGAGAGCGCCGCCAGCCCCAGCAGCCCCGGCACGCCCTCCGCGGCCAGCGCATCGAGAAAGATGTTGTGCGGCGACTCGTGGTAGAAATCCGGATAGCTTTTGGCTAGCTCAGCCGATTGCACCAGCGCGAAGCTCGAGATGAAGGTTTCCGGACCGTAGCCCGTCGGCCAGCGCGAGGCCGCCATCCGCAGGGTATCCCGCCAGAGCCACAGCCTCGCTCCGCCCGCCGGTTCCTGCAGCGACCAGTGGACTCGCGCCCGCATTTTCAACCCAGCCGGCGACAGGTAGAAAACCACGGCCGCCGCTGCCACCAGCCCCGCTGTTATCACCGCGCCGCGGGTGATCGGCGGAACCAGCCATAACGCCAGCAACACTGCGCCGGCGGCCAGTCCAATCCAAGCCGCCCGCGTGCCGCTTAGGACGATCGCAGTGGATCCGGCCGCGATGGAGGCCCACGCCAGCCACCTCCAGAAGCGGGCGGTCTCTGTTTGGGCCAGCGCCGCCCCGGCAAAAACGGCGGATAGCAGCCAGCTTCCGAAGTAATCTGCATGGCCCAGCGTGGAAGGCGGCCGCACGATGGTCCAAATGCCTTCGCCCACGTGGTAAGCCCGGGCGTCCAGCAGCGGATCCCATCCGAAGTATTGCGCGGCGCCATATAACGCCGCGATCAGCCCGCTCGCCGCCATAGCCCGCAGCATTACGCGCAACCGGTCCGGCCGCCCCGCGCAACAGGCGGCCGCCAGGTACGCCAACGCCAGCGCCGCGAGTTGCGTCACGAGCCCCCATCTGCGCCAGTTGCTGCCGCCCAGCGACAGCGCCGGATGCACCGAAGCCAGCGTAGAGACCACCAGCGATGCGGCCATCCACAGCAGTGTGAGCACGAACCAGCGCGCCGCGCGCGATGCCCGGTGAAATCCCTGTGCTCCGCCCGCCGCCGTCCACCACACCACCGCGGCCGCCGTGCCCAGCAGGAGTAGCACTGTCTTAGGTGTAACATCGAAGTAAAAAAAAAGCCCCGGCGCGATGGCCAGCGGAATTAACGCAATCACTAGAGACAGGAACAGGGCCATATAGGCTACACTATCCCACAGGCCATGCCTGAGTCAGTAGATGCGTATCGTTATGTGAGCTACCTGCGTTCGCGGTGGCTGTTTATCGTGACATGCTGCGTCGTCGCCGTGGCCCTCGCGCTGGCCGTCAGCCTGGCGCAGGCAAGCAAGTATACCGCGACCTGCCGCATTCTGGTCGAGCCGCCCGCGGGATCGGATAGCCGCGGCGCGATGGCAGTAAGTCCCATCTATCTCGAATCGCTTAAGACTTATGAACATTTCGCGGCGAACGATAGCCTGTTTCTCCGCGCGCTCGACCAGTTCCACTTACGGCAGCGCTTTCCGAACCGTCCTGTGGAAGCGCTGAAGGCCGGAATCCTGAAGGTCGGGATGGTCCGCGATACCAAGATCCTGGAGATCAAGGTGACTTTGCCGGACCCGAAGACCGCCCAGGCGCTGGCGCTTTATCTCGGTGAAGAGACGGTCAAGCTCAGCCGCACCGTGGACCTGGAAGGCGATCAGGAGCTCTCGCAAGCCATCGAGAAGGAGGAGACGGACGCGCGCGCGCGCCTGGAACAAAGCGAAGCAGCCTGGACCCGCACGGTGGCGCAGCAGCCGGTCGAAGGCCTGCAGCAGGAAATCCAGAATGGCGCCGATTTGAAGAGCAACCTGCAGCGCCAACTGCTGCAAGCCGAGTTGGACGCCTCCGAAGCGCTTGAGCGCGAAGCCGCCCCCGCCCGGGCGCGCGTCGAAACCCTGCGCAAACAGCTCGCGCAAGTGGTGCGGGACGCTGACGTCCAGGAGAACCTGCTAGCGCGGCGTATGGCTGAGCGCGACCGTCTGGATGCCGAACGCATCGCCAGCCGGACGGCCTACGAGAACATCCAAACCCGGCTAGGTCAGGTGCGCGGCGATCTTGGGTACCGCGGTGAGCGGCTGAAGATTATCGATCCTGGCATCGTGCCCGAGCGGCCGTCGTCGCCTAACATCCCCCTGAATGTCTTCGCCGCTCTACTGCTGGGCGTGGTCGCGCCGGTCGTTTATCTGACTTTGGAATTGAGTTACCAGACGCAGCGATCGAGCGCGCGCCGTAGTGCTTTGCGGATGGCCGGCGCGGGACGCGATGCCCGCGATGCCCGAGATGAGTGACTTACAGGCGCTCGCCCATCCCCGGCGGCTTGGCCTCGCGGCCGCGCTGGGCGCGTATGCCGCCGCCATTGCGGTCGCGCCGAAGCCAGCCGCGGCTCTGGTATTGGCCGCACCCCTTGCGGCCCTGCCACTTTGCTATTGGGCGGTCCTGAAGCCGCACCGCTGGCTGCCGCTGTTTTTTGCCGCCGCGCTGCTGCTGCCGCCGCTGCCTTTCGGCCTCGGCAATTCCGGGCCGCATCCATCGTTGGTATTCGTGGGATTCGGGCTGCTCGCCGGGCTATGGAATTTTACAGCTTGGCGCCTCGCTCCGACGCCTCTCAATCGCGCGCTGTTAGTATTCTTGTTCATTCTGTTAGCCAGCACGGCCGAGGCCATGTTCTACTCCGGCCTGGTGGTGGGGCTGGGCAGCCTGGCACGTGTCATGCTGTTTGGCATTTCCGTGTACGTGTACTTCTATACCGCGCATGGTCCCGGCGCGAGCGATCCGGCGGACCCCTTCGCGCAGGCGCGCCTGCTGTACTCGATCGCGGCCCTCTCCGCGCTGTTCGCCTGCGTCGATTTCTACTTCCAATTCCCCGCGCCGGCCGGATTCGGGCCGCAGTTCATCTGGCTCAGATCCGGCGTCTACCGGCGCGCGCAAGGCCTGTTCTACGAAGCCAGCACGCTGGGCAATTTCTGCGCGTTCTTCCTGGTGATGATTGGTGCGGCGCTGCTGGCTCCCGGCCGCTTGTCGCCGATTTCGCGCCGCGCCTGGCTGCCGGGCGGCATGGTCTTCGCCGCCGCCCTGGTGCTCTCCTTCTCACGCGCTTCTCTGCTCAATATCCTGGTGGCCGCCGCGGCCCTGCTATACTTGCGCCGGCCGCGTGTCCGCCTGGCGCGCATGGCGCTGCTGTTCGGCGGCATGGCGCTGGCGGGCTTGCTGCTGCTGCGCGCGCTGTTTCCCGAGTTTGCCGAGGCCTACTGGCTGCGCCTCACCGCCTCGGCACAATATTTCTTTTCCGAGACCGAAGGCGTGCTTTCCGGCCGCGTGGGGAGTTGGCGCGCGGTGCTCGCATTCCTGGCGGAACATCCGTGGCACGCCATCTTAGGTGTGGGATACAAGACCTTGCCCTATTCCGATTACCTGGGGCGCACGGTGATCACCGACAATATGTACCTCAGCCTGCTGGCCGAAACCGGTATCGTCGGCCTCGGCGCGATGCTATGGCTCAGCCTGGAGATGCTGCGAGCGGCACAGCGCGCGGCGCGGTCGGCTGACTCGCGGCGATCGTTCTTCGGAACCTGGATCTTCGCCTTCTGGGCCGGCCAGATGGTCCAGATGTTTTCAGGCGACTTGCTGACTTACTGGCGCGTGATGCCGCTTTACTTTTGGGTGCTCGCGCTCGCGGTTCGCGATGAACATCCTGTTTCTTGATCAGTTCTCAGAGTTAGGCGGCGCCCAGCGATGCCTACTGGATCTGCTGCCCGCGCTGGCCGGTGCCGGTTGGAGCGCGCATGTGGCGGCGCCCGGCGACGGCGAGCTGGCCGGGCAGGCCATCGCTTTGGGTGCTACCGCGGACCGTATCGCATGCGGGCCGTACGCCTCGGGCCATAAGACTCCCGGCGATCTCGCGCGTTTCGCTATGGGAACTCCCCGCCTGGCACGCGAAATCCACGCGCTGATCCGGCGCTACGATGCCGATCTGATCTATGTCAATGGCCCCCGCCTGGCGCCCGCGGCCGCCCTGGCGGCGCGCAAAGGTCCGCCCATCCTGTTCCACGCGCACAGCCTTCTCGATGGATATCCGCTGCGGCTGGCGGGATGGTCGCTCCAACTGGCGCGCGCCGCGGTCGTAGCATCCTGCCGCTTCGTGGCCCGGCCGCTCGCGCCGTATGCGGGCCAAAGCCGCATTCGGGTGGTCTACAACGGCGTGCGGCAAAACGACAGCCCACACTACACTACATCTACGGTCCGCATCGGCGTGATCGGCCGCATCTCGCCGGAAAAGGGTCAGGCGGAGTTCCTGCGCGCAGTCCGCCTGCTCTATCCCGATCTCCCGCGCGGCAAGTTTCTGATTTGCGGCGGCCCGTTATTTTCGAGCGCGTCGGCATTGCGCTATGCCGCCGAACTGGAAGCGCTCGCCAAAGACCTGCCCGTGGAATTCACCGGCTGGAAGCAGAATATCGATAGCGTGCTTTCCACCCTGGACCTGTTGGTGGTTCCGTCCGCGTCCGTCGATGCCACGCCGCGCGTGATCCTGGAAGCGTTCGCCGCGGGCGTGCCCGTCATCGCCTTCGCTTCCGGCGGAATTCCGGAGATCGTAGAGCACAATGTGACCGGGTTCCTCGTCGAACAGCGCTCGCATGAGGCGCTGGCCGCTGCCATGCGCCACTGGTTGCTGCGCGAGCCGGGCCGCTTGCGGGAAGTGGCCGCCTGCGCCCGCTTGAAGGCCGGCAGCGACTTCAGTCTGGAGCGGTATCGGCAACAGGTGCTCGAGGCAATGCAGTCGGCTGCGCGGTCCTGACGCCTTCCGCTGGTAGCCGCCGGAATGCCAGCGCCGCGACCGCCGCGAGGCCGGCAGCGCAAGCCAACACCACTGGGTATCCAAATCTGGCAATGCCGGCGCCGCCCGCGAACGAAGCTGCAAACTGCGCCGCAAACATCACCAGCATCATCAATGCGGATGCGCCGCTCTGTTCCTGAACCCGCACGCTATCCATCAGCAGCGTGTTCATGCCGGGCTCGCTCATCCATTGAAAAGCCGTGTAAGTCGCAAACATTCCCGCCGCGGCCCAGCCTGCCGGACCGGCAGCCAGGCCAGCCAACGCCAGCGCAGTCGCCAACAGCATAGCGGCCGTTCCGGTCACGATTCCCAATCCACGGAGCACCAACGGCGCCAGCAGCAGGGCGGCTACCTGCGCCAGTTGCGAGCCCGAGAAAATCAACCCAATGCGCTCCACGGGCATATGCAGATGGCCGGCGAAGTAAGTATTGAAGAATGGATTGAACGAGCCCGTAGCCAAATTCCACAGCGCGAACACGATCAGAAAGCGCGTCACGAGCCGGCTGCGCGGATAAAGCCGGGTGCCTTCCGCCGGCGCGGGTCCGATCCTGAGCTGCACCGCGGGCCACACCGCCAGCCCCACCAGGGCGCATCCGGCCAGCATAGCGGGCCGCTTGCCTCCCAACCAACCGGGCAGTTGGCCTCCCAGCCATCCCCCCAGAATGCCCAGGGCGATGGAGGAGGCGGTCGAGATGCTGAATCCTGTGGGCCTGGCTTTCTCGGTGGTCAGCCGCGCGATGGCCGGCGCGATTGAAACGGCGAAGACCGAAAACGCCGCGCCGTGCAGGAACGCGAGGCCCAGCAGCGGCGCTCTACCGGTGACCAGCGCGCGCAAAACCGAGATGGCGCCCAAAGCCGCGAAGCATCCCACCAGCAGCTTGCCCAGTCCCAAACGGCGCGCCAGCGCGGCGGCCGGCAGCACGCCCGCGACCGTCCCCGCTGTCGATGCGCTGGCCACTTGTCCCACAAAGTCCTCGCGAAACCCCAGATCGAACAAGTAGAGGTTGTAGAGCAGCACGTATATGAACATGCCCAGGTTGAAAAGCGAATTGGCGCCGATAAACGTCCAATATCCCGCGCTCATGCCGCTCGATCGCAGTTGCCATCGAACGCCGCTTGCCGCCAGCGCCCCAAGAGAGCGCGCGTGGTGAACGGCTCGCGCCGCCAGGAACCTCGCGTACCAGGCATACTTGCGGAGCCGCAGGGCCCAGGTAATTTGTTCTTCACGCAGCAGGATGCTTTCGTCGACAAAGGCCGGAACCTGCATGGGCAGCAGCTTGCGGCGCACTACGACGGCCTTGTCGCGCGCCGAATCGAGCAGGGCCAGGTGCAGCCACAACTCGTCTTTGTTGGGACGAAACAAGCCTTCGAGCGGCGAGGCGGCGAACACTTCGAACCACTCGCGCACCGCTTCCGGCAGGCGCTCGGTTTCCTCCCGCGCCACCGTTCCCAGCCGGCAGCCGAACCACTCCTCGGCCAGACGGAACGAAACCGCTTCCAGCTTCCGCATTTGCGGCGCGTGGAGCGCTTGCCACCGTCTCCAGAATTCCTGGTCGTCCGCGTGGTTCTCCAAAAACCAGGCCAGCTCGTAGACATGATACGGACGCAGGCTGCCGCGCAGCAGGTGGCGCAACAGGTGCAAACAGGCGTAGCCCAGAGCATCCGCGGTATCCAGGACTTGCCCGATCCGCCGCGCCCAAAACTGATCTACTCCTGGCGCGCGCAGCCGCTCCGTGTCCTCGTCCCAGAGGCGGAAATGCAGCTCGATCGAAAGGGGACTGTCGGGATCGAAATAATCGCCGCGCCACCGCCATCCGGTTTTTCGAATCAGAGTGGGCAGATGATCCGTCGGCAGATCGGGTCCCGGCAGCGGCTCATAGCCTCGTTCGAGGAACAGTTGGCGCGCGCGCCGTACGTCCTCAGCCGGACAGAGCAGGTCCAGGTCGTACTGCACTCGCAGGCGCGGGTCCGCAACAAAATGGGGCCATTGCGTGGTGCCTTTTAGCCAGACGAATTCGATGCCGGCCGCGGCTAACCACTCGCCCACCTGCGCCTGGAGCGCCCGGATGCGCGCGAGCCGTTCGGTGTTATCCGCTAGGTTGTGCGCGATGCGTTCGCGTGCCCATTGCGGGAGCGCATCGCCCGCTGCGGCGCCCAGCACCAGGGTGAGCTGAGTGCGATCGCAGAAGTCCAGTGCCGGCATCTCCGTACCGGTCTCGACGCGCCCAAATCGCAGCGCCGCCATGGCCGCCGCTACGCCTTTGGGAACCCTGGGAGCCATCTAAAAATCGTACCGTAAGCGCTCACTCCGCGACCAACTCATAACGGTGCGGCTTGGGATGCGCCGCCTCCCGCTGCTGCTGAATCACTTCTTGTTCCAGAGCATCGAGCGCATCCGAGGCCGCCTGCGTATGTGCCGCCGGAATGTTCCGCAGGTTCAACTGCACCAGGCGCCAGCGGGCGAAGTGAACGCCGCCATGTCTGAGGGTCAAGTCATGCACTACGGCGGCCTGCTTGGCCATTGGCGTGGGAAGCGTCGCCAGGTTGACGCCCTCGGTCAACTGCTGTTTGGTAAAGCTTCCCTGGCCGTCGCCGTCGATCTTCAGTGTGTAGCGTGCGGCCGGTAGTCCGGTTATCTTCAACGGCTCCTGATCGAGCGCTTCCACAAAATCCGAAGCGTGCAAGGCCACCGCCACGGATTCGTCTTCGGAATCGAGCGGCATGGGAAGAGCTCCGTCGACCTGGGTCCATGCGATACGGTCGTCCGTTTCCAGATCCGTGACACGCGTATTATCCGCGCGAACAGCGCGCTTGCCGGCGACATCGATCTCCACTGCCGTCACCATGGCAGGCGCCTTCCAGGCCTTCAGCAGCGCCTCCGCCATTAGCAGATGACCGCCCGGAGCGGGGTGTACGCGGTCGGGCACGATTTTCTTCGCGGCTTCGGCGCTCACGTTGTTGGCTGCTTCGAGCGCCGCAACCACGGAAGTGTTCAGGTCCGCCACCGTCAGCCCCTCGCGCTGCCCAAGCTCTTCGATGAACTCACCGTAGCGTGTCAGTACCTTGTTGTAACCGCCCGCGAAAGTGACCGGGCGAGTGACATCGTCATACGGCGACGGCCGGATCAGCGTGAGCCGGATCCCCGGTACAGCCTGCTTCACCATCTGAACAATGTGCCTGTATCCACCTGCGTAGACATCGAAGCTCTCTTGGTCGAATGCACGATAGCCTCCGTCATTCATGCCGAGCATAATGGTCATGACGGTCGGCTGATAAGCGAAGACATCGCGCTGCAGGCGCACGTAGATGGAGCCGGCCTGGCCCCCGGTGACGCGGTCGCCGCTCACACCGGAGTTGATGAAAGTCACCTTTATCCGCGGGAATCTCGTCATCACATACGTCTCGACGAAACTCGTGTACAGCCGCTGGTCTGTGATGCTGTCGCCATAGAAGACTACGCGGTCCCCATCCTTTAAAAAGAAGCCGGTTTCTTCAAGAGCCGCTCCCCAAGCCGGAATCAGCAGCCAAAATAGAGCGAGAAGCCGGAACCGCGGCGCCACCGCCGACAACTCCCGAATCACTCGGAGCTTCCCTCGCGTACCAACCGCTCGAGCAGCGGCACGGCGTCTTCATGGCTGCCATACCGCAATTCGAAAGAGGGCGCTTCGAGCACTGACTCGATGACTTCCATGCGCCGCGCCTGCACCTCCGGCTCCCACAAAGTCGTATCCCCCATCAGGCGCTCGCGGGCCTCTTCTTTCCCGAGGGGCGCCATCCTCGCGCTCCGGCCGCGACGGCGGTCTAAGAATACGATCCTCTCGACCCGGCATTCCGGCGCGGTGCGAATGGGAAGGCCGGCCGTACGAACCTCGATGGTCGGCTTATGGCCCAGCTCGCGGCCCACCGTCAAACCGCGCAGCTCTGGAAAGACCTCGGCGGCCTCCTCGCGAAAATGAAACCGGTGCGGTTCTCCCGCTACGGCGCGGTCGCGGCGGTGCCACAGTAGTGTGCTGCCATCGTCCGTGACGAAGGTCCAGCCACGCCGGGCGCAGGCATAAGCCAGCGTGCTCTTGCCCATCCCCGATTCGCCGATCAGCAACACGCCGGAACCTTCCCACTCCACGCAAGCGGCATGCACCGCGGTGCAACAGGTCTGTTCCAGCAGGATGTGAATGGCCGCGTCCAGGAAGTGCCAGCGGAAAAAGACCGGGTCGGCCAAGGTCGCGCGCGTCACCCAGCAGTAGCCGAATGCTTGCAGGCGGTCGCAGATGGTGAAATTGTGCTGGTCGGAAATGATCGTTAGCAGATGCCGCTGAGCGCGAAATTCCGGCTCCGGCGGTAACTCGCCGCCGCCTTCAGAAGTCATCACGTGGATCCGAATGGGCGGCCTGGAAAACCTCTGCTGATGCGGCCCCCAGCTTTCGTTGGCCGCATCCAGCACCTCGCGCGAATCCGCCGCGATCTCCACAGGGAACCCGTATGGATAGTAGCGGCCTGTGTAAGGCAGCGCCGCGGCGTACCGCAGAATATCGTTTATAGGAGTTTCAAGTGTGTTGGATGCTGTCACGTAAGACCAGTAATAGCATGAATACCAGGGTAATAAGCGTAAACACATGCGCTGGGCCTCGCCGGGCGGTCCTGGAGCGAGTAATCTAAGTAACATGCGCGCCGCCATCGTCCACTATTGGTTGTTGAACTGGCGGGGCGGCGAAAAAGTCCTGGAATCGCTTTGCAGGCTTCTTCCCGATGCCGACATTTTCACACTCTTTTACGATCCTGCCTCCGTCAGCCCCGAGGTCCGGCGGCACAAAGTCACTGCCTCTTTTCTCAATCCGCTGCGCCGGTGCTACCGGCAGCTCCTCCCGCTCATGCCGCTGGCGCTCGAGCAGTTCGATTTGCGCGGATACGACCTGGTCGTCAGCAGCGAATCGGGTCCCGCCAAAGGCGTGCTGACGTCCTCCTCCACGCGGCATATTTGTTACTGTCACACACCGATGCGCTACCTTTGGGACCTTTATCCGGCCTATTTGAACGAATGGTGTCCGGTATGGAAGCGCGCCCTGCTGGCTCCGCTCAGCAACTATCTGCGCCTCTGGGACTTCGCCTCCGCCGCGCGCGTGGATGAATTCATCGCCAACAGCGAAAATGTGCGCCGCCGCATCCGGAAGGCCTGGCGGCGTGAGTCGCAGGTGGTATATCCGCCTGTAGCGGTCGAGAATTTCTACTGGCATGAGCCCGAAGATTACTACCTGGTGGTCTCCGAGCTGGTGGCGTATAAACGAGTCGACATGGCCGTACGCGCCTTCTCCCTTCTCGGCCGCCCTCTGCGCGTGGTGGGCGACGGGCCGGAGTACCAGAGTCTGAAGCGCATGGCCACCGGCGATATCAAGTTCTGCGGGCGGGTTGGCAATGCCGAATTGCGCGACCTGCTGGCCCGCTGCCGAGCGCTGATCGTGCCGGGGGAAGAGGACTTCGGGCTGACGCCGGTGGAAGCGCTGGCCAGCGGCAAACCCGTCGTCGCCCTGGGACGCGGCGGAACCATCGAGAGCGTGCCGGCCGCCGATCCGCTGGGCGGAGTGTTTTACGGCGAGCCGGACGAGACCGAACTGGTCCGTGCGGTCGAGAGATTCGAGCACGTCGAGGCGCAGGTACGCCCACGCGAATTGCAGGCCTGGGCCGCACAGTTTTCCGAAGCCTCCTTTCTGGCCCGCATGCAAGAAATCCTCGACGCGCCGCTTGGAGTATACTCGACCCTATGCAATCTTTGAGGGCGTTTGTAGCAGCATTGTTTGCGCTGGCTGTTCCGGCCGCGCCCCAAGTGAAGACGGCCGAGCAACAGTTCAAAAATATTCAGGCGCTGCAGGGCACTCCCGCCGATCAGTTGATGCCCGCAATGCAGTTCATAACAGCGTCGCTCGGCGTCGAATGCGGCTTCTGCCACGTTGCGGGCAAATTCGATTCCGACGACAAGAAGCCCAAACAAATTGCCCGCAAAATGATTGTGATGACGCTTGCGATCAACAAAGACAATTTCAACGGCCGCCATGAAGTGACTTGTTATTCCTGCCATCGCGGGGCCAACGATCCGGTGGGAACGCCGCCGGTCGAGACCGCGGACTCGAAGCCTGAACGGTCCGAGCAAGCCGCCGCCCCTCCCGGCGCCATGCCCACCGCCGACCAGATTCTCGATAAATACGTGACTGCTTTAGGCGGCGCCGAAGCGATTGGGAAGATCTCCAGCCGCATCGAGAAGGGCAGCATCGACGCCGGCGGCCATGAGACGCCCATCGAGGTTTTCGCCAAAGCTCCGAATATGCGTATGTCCGTGATGCACGCGCCCGGCGGCGACAGCATCACCGCCTTCGATGGCACGGCCGGATGGCTCGGCAACACGGGCCGCTCGCCGCGCGACATGGTGGGCGCTGAAGTCGACGCCGCCAGGCTCGACGCCGATTTCCATTTCGCCACGCACGTCAAGGAAATCTTCACCCAGTTTCGCGTGGGCCATCCGGACCGGCCCGATATGGTAGGCGATCGGCCAGTCTATACCGTGATTGGCGTACGCGAGGGTAAGCCGCCCGTAAGACTCTATTTCGATGAAGCCTCCGGACTCCTCCTGCGGATGGCTCGCTATGCCGACACGCCCATCGGCCGCAACCCTACTCAAATCGACTACGCGGACTATCGCGAGGTGGACGGCGTCAAGGTGCCGTTCCGGTGGACGCTGGCGAGAACCGGCGGTCGCTTCACCATTCAGATCAAAGAAGTGCAACAAAACGTGCCGATCGACGACGCAAAATTCGCGAAGCCGCAGACCGCCGCAAATTCCGATCTGCCGCCATCCGGCCATTGACGGCTCGCCGCGCGCCTTAGTCACAATAATAGTAGACTCCATCGATGAGTAGCCGCTTTGGGTCCATCTTACCGGAAGCCCCAAGCTTACCGGATGGCTCTACAAAGCAATGCAGGTACATTACTGGTTTGTCCCCATCGAAATACTTGTATAGTCGGCTCCTCGTCCCTATCCTCTGGTGGCTCTTGGGGCTTGCCCTGGTTTTGGTTGAACTTGCGTTGCAGTTCTTTATCCGTTACCTTGATAGAAGGATTCTTCATGAACGAACCGCTCGAAATCCAAATCGCAAATCATCTCGCGGATTTCCTGACAGGGAAACGGTCCCTTCAGGAGTTTCGCGAGTGGTTTGTCCCATTATCGATAGTAATTGAGGACTCCAAAAACCAGCCGGCAATTGAGTTGGCGTATCGGATCGACGGCATCCTGGCCGAGGCATCCTCCGCAGGATGGAGCGACGCGGGCTTAAGGGAAGAGTTGGCGCGTGTTGCGAGCCCCCTTATATCGCTGCAGCTCTCTTGATCCGTTTCGCCGTGTCTCCGTGTCGCCCCCCCCTCCAACATCGACGTCCTTTTGTCGATGTTGGCGCGCCAGGCGCGCCTACTCGTCCCGCAGCGCTACCAGCGGATCGATGCGCGTCGCGCGGCGCGCCGGCACATAACACGCCGCCAGCGCCGTCACCAGCAGAATCGCGGCAACCATAGCCAGCGTGAGCGGATCGTGGGCGCTTACGCCATACAACAGACTGGAAGATACGCTGCTGAGCGGGATCGTCACCAGCAGGCCCACCGCCAGTCCACCGGCCACCAGGATCATTCCCTCCGCCACTACTTGCCGCAATACATCGTGCGCCTGCGCCCCTAACGCCATGCGGATCCCCATTTCTCGCGTGCGCTGGCCCACCGAGTAGGAAATTACGCCGTAAATGCCGACCACGGTGAGCAGCCCCGCAAGTACGCCGAACGCTCCGAACAACATCGCCCCCAAGCGCGGCTCCCATAGCGATTCCCGAAGGATCTGGCGCACGGTTTCAGGGGGCGACAGCAGGATGCCGGGATCCAGTTTTTGTACCTCGCGCCGCACCGAGCCGATCGCGGCTTCCGGATCTCCGTAGGTCCGCACATAGAGAGTTACCGCGGGCGAGTAGTTCTGCCGCAGGCACAAATAGATCATCAACCGGGGAGCCTCGCCGAGACGGAGATAAGTGCTGTCTTTGACCAGCCCCACAACCTCTACGGGAGAGCTTTCGCCGAAGAAGCGCAGCCGCTGGCCTACGGGATTCTTGCCGCTCCAAAACAGCCGCGCCATGGTTTCGTTGATCAGCGCCACGCGCGGCGCGACTGGCGAATCCGTATCGTTGAAGGTGCGGCCGCGCAGCACCGGAATGCGGACAGTTTGAAAATATCCAGGCTCGACAACATCGATCAGCGCTACTGTAGTCGGTCCTGCTGCCGTATCCTGTCCCTCCGGCGAGACGCTCCGCGCCCGCGGAACGCTGAACGGAGAGTTGCTGGCCAGGCTCGCCGCGTCGACTCCCGGCACGCTTCCGGCGCGCTCCAATACCCGCGCGTAAAACTCGCGGCCCGCCGGCTCGCTGAACCCGCGCGGTCTGACGTTCAACTCCAGTGTGGCCACGTGCACCGTGTCGAATCCCGGGTCAGTCTGCTCGGCGTAATGCAAGCTGCGAATGAAGAGACCGGCGCCGGTGAGCGCGATCACCGATAGAGCCACCTGGCCCATCACCAATAGAGTACGCACACTCACACGCCGGCCCGGGCTGGTCCACAGGCCGCTGCGTTCGCGCAGGTCGGTGACCAGGTTGGTGCGCGTAGCGCTCAGCGCCGGCGCTAATCCGAAAATCACGCCGGTCACCACGGAAACGAGCAGCGTAAAACCCAACACCCGGCCATTCAGGCTGGGACCAGCGTCGCCGCTCATCACCCACGGCGGCCTCACCGTCCACAGCAGATCCCGCACCCAACGCGCCAGCACCAGACCGGCCGCGCCGCCCATCACCGACAGAAAAACGCTCTCGGTAATCAGTTGCGCCATCAAACGCCCATTGCCCACCCCGAGCGCCAAACGCAGAGCCAGTTCTTTTCGCCGGCCGGCCGCGCGCACCAGCAACAGATTGCCGACATTGGCGCACGCTATCAATAGGACCAGCCCGCTTACACCCAACGCCACGCCTCCGGCCAGCACAATGACGCCGCGGTAGTTTGGGTTAATCATCGCTTCGGCAAGCGGAATTAGAACTGCCGTCCGGCCTTGGTTGTCTTCCGGATACGCCTTCGCGAGTCGGGCCGCCAGCGCCCTTACCTCGGCTTCGGCCGCTTGCCGCGTGATGCCCATCTTCAGCCGGCCGATGGGAGTAAACAAAAGCGCTCTGCGATGTTCCACCCAGTCGCCCATGGGGAAGATCTGTCGGTACATCATCAGCGGCGTCCAGACGTCTGCATTCACCAGCGCATTGAGGCCGTGAAAGTTCTGTGGCGCTACCCCGATGATGGTGAAAATATGGTTGTTCAAGCCGATAGTCGTTCCGATGGCCTGCTGGCTGGCGGCAAATGTGCGCCTCCAGAACCCGTAGCTGATCACGGCTACCGCCTGTGCGCCGGGCGTCTGGTCCTCCTCCGGAGTGAATGTCCGGCCCAAAACCGCTTGCACTCCAAGCACGTTGAAGTAGTTGCCCGATACGATCTCCCCGAGCAGATCCCGGGAGTCGCCCTGTCCCGTAAGACTGATTGAGACGCTCGAGAACAAGAGCAGCCCCGAGAATACCGTGTTGTGATCGCGGTAGTCTCTGTAATTCGGATAAGAGCAGGAAAGAAATCCGGGATTAGTCCGGTCTAGTGTATACAGCGAGACTAACTGCCCCGGATCGGATACGGGCAGCGGACGTAACAGCACGGCGTTCACTAAGTTGAATATGGCCGTGTTGGCGCCGATTCCCAGCGCCAGCGAGGCAATCGCGACGGCCACGAACGTTGGGCTATTCCGATAGCTGCGGATCGCGTAACCAAGATCCTGCGACAGGGAGTAAGTCATTATAATGACTTATTTCATCTGAAACCGCACCACCGCTTTCCCGAAATGGATTTCATCTCCGGATTGCAGCTTGGTCCCGCGCGCGGTGCGATGCACTTCCTGACTTAGTCCGTCGCGCACGATCCATGTAGAGCAGGTCGAGCCGGCGGGCGCGCCTGATTCGTCCCGGTGGTACCAGCGGTCGTTAAACAGCCGGTACTCGCCGGTGGCTCTGTCGTAAATAATGTGGGCGTGCTCCCGCGAGACCGTCCGGTTGATCTCGGTGTCTTCGGTAAAAGCCAGATCGTTGCGGCGCAGCAGGCCCTCCGCGCGATACACGTCCACGGCGCGGCCGATGTTGATGCGGGCTTTCGAAAGCATGATTTCCGCTTCGTTGGCCTGGCCCGCCATCACCACCAGCCTGGCGCTGCGGCGCGCCGCCGGGGCGGCCCGATCCAGTGACTCCAGTTCCACCCAGAGCCACTCTTCGCCCGCCGCGGGCAGCTCGCGCGCTACGTGTACCTCCACCCGCAGGTCTTCCGGATAACGGCACTCGTTCTTATCCAGGCCGCCGCGCAGCTCTTGCTCGAAGTACTTACGGAAAAACTTACCGGTGAAGACCGGCGCGCGACTGTCCTCGATTCCGCGCAGGTGTATGTGGACCACGTTGTACGGGAACACCCTCTTGCCGGCGGCGCGATAACTCTTATCGCGGATCTCATCCAGAATGGCGAAGCGGATTTCGGCTACTTCGGGCGGTTCGTCGCCCTGACCCTGCGCAAATGGACTTTCGAAAACCGTGCGACCGAACTTTTCAAAGAAATCTGCGAGAGTCGTCTTCATGGCACTAATCCCAGATCGCGTGCAGCTTCCATTATCTCGCGGGCGATGGGCGCCGCCACCTGCCCGCCATAGCCGCCATGCTCCACTAATACCGCAAACGCGATACGGCGGCCCGCGTCGCCGTCATAGGGCGCGAAGCCCGCGAACCAGGCGTGCGGCTGGCCTTCGCCCATTTGCGCGGTGCCGGTCTTGCCGGCTAGATTCACCAGCGTTCCCGCCATGGCGTGGCGGGCTGTGCCATCCGTCACTACCAGGCGCATCGCGCCGGCGATAAACGCGGCGGGCTCAGCAGGCACAATCGGACGAGCCGCGTCCTGCCGCGGATTGCTTTCGTCCAGAATCCAGCGGCCTTCGGGCATCCCGCCCCCCGCGGCAATGGTGGCCGCCACCCGCGCCATCTTGAATGGCGTGATCAGCAGCGGGCCCTGGCCGTATGAGGCGAAGGGCATGGCCGCCGTCAGCTCCCGCAGGTCGCCCGAGGGAATATCCAGCAACTCGGCGGTCTCTTTGAGCGCCTTCGCTCCTACCACGTAGGTTCCGAGCTGCGCGAAATAAGCGTTGCAGGAAACCTGTATGGCGCGCTCCATTTGCAGCGTGCCGTGCGGATTGTCTTTGATGTCGTCACGAATGGGCCGGCGCCAGCCCTCCACCATCGCTCCAGCGCGTCCATCGGCCAGCCGCCGGCAGGTGAACGAGCGATATCGCAAGCTCGGGTCCAGGCGCAGGGCGGCCATGGCGGTAACCAGCTTGAAAGTCGAGCCCGGCGGATACTGGCCATAGCGCGCGCGGTCGAGCAGCTCATCGGTGGAAGGCGGCGTCGTGCGCGCGGACGGCGGCGCGGGCTCGGGCATGCTCACCATGGCCAGCACATCGCCGGTGCGCGCGTCTATTACCACCGCCGCGCCTTTCTCCTTGTGCGCCTCCGCCAGATGTTTGCGCAGGATCTCGGCCGCGCGCATCTGTAGCCGTATATCCAGCGTGGTGCGCACATCCCGGTCGCGCGCCAGCAGACCGCGCAGCGCTGGATTGCCGGGTTGATGGCGATAGCGCACCAGCGCCACCAGCTCCGCGTATTGATAGCCCTGCAGGCGCGCGTTCGAATCATGTTCGACCAGCGACGCATTCGGCGCGTGAAAACTCTCGCCGGTGCGCAGGTCGCCCAGAAAATGCTCGGTGACCGAGCCGAATGGATAGTGCCGCGAGTCCAGGCGCGAGCAGGCCTCATCGATCCCGATTCCCAAAGCATCATATTGCGCGCGGCGCTGCTCGAGCGACCGCCAGTTGCTGGTGGCCAGCAGCACGCCGTTGCGGTCGAAAATATCTCCTCGCGGGATCTCGCGCGCGATAGAGTTGATGCGCGGATTGTGCTGCGCGCGCTTGATCCCGTCGTCCTCAAAGACGCGGGTATCGCGCGCCAGGTACTCGCGGTCGTCGATGGCCTGGTAGCGCGCCGCAAACGCGATCAACACCAGCAAGGACGCCGCCAGAGCGATGCCCGCCCAGCGTACCGGCTGCCGGAATAACTGCCGGTCCTCCGGTACGGCCTTGCCGGCGGAGATCGAGAGCAGCAGCGCGAAAATCAAAAAATTCGCCAGCATAGCCGTATTGCCGGAGCTCAGAAACGGCGATACCACTCCGGAGAGCGGCAGCGCGCCGAGCACTCCCGAAGAGATCAGCAGCATCTCGAAGGCCAGCAGCGAAGCCAGGCCCAGCGCCAGAAAGAAGGCGTAGTCGGACGCGGCCCGCACTGCGATCCGATAGGCGCGGTGAATCAGGAATCCGAACAGCAGAAACACGCTCGCGACCCCCACGAAGCCCCACTCTTCGCCAATGGCGGGCAGCACCAGGTCTGTGCTGCCGGCGGGAATCATCCCGGGATCGCCATAGCCGGGGCCGGAGCCCCACACGCCGCCGGTCGAAAAGGCCCACAGCGAGTGCGCCAGCTGGTTGCCGCCGTGAACGTCGTTGTCCCACGGCGAAAGCCACATGTTGATGCGGTCGACCACCGTGTGCGGTTGGCCCAGCCGGTAGCCGATGGTTACCGCCGCGACCATCGCGACAATGCCTAGAATGGCTAGGGCAGGCCGCCCATGCGCCGCCGAAAACATGGTGAGGAACAGGAAAAACAAAACCAGCGCGGGCCCCAGATCCTTCAGCACGAAGAACAGCAGAATAGCTACCGCCGTCGCGCAGGCCACCGGCAGCACGTGCGCCAGGCGCGGCACTCCCCAGCGCCGCAGGCCTTTCTGGCGCAAATCGCGCAGCCTCTCCCAATTGCGCGCGAAGTATCCGGCCAGGAAGAAAACCACCAGGATCTTGATGATTTCAACCGGCTGAAAGGGCCCCAGGTTCACCTTATTGTCGCTCGTGCCCGGGCCCGTGCCGAAACGGAGCAGCAGGGCGAAGAGGACAAACGCGGCCAGCAGGGGCGTATAGATCCGGTTCTCGAAACGGCGGTAGTCGAATCCGCGTATGAGCGGCAGCAGTAGCAGCAGACAGCCCAGAAAAACGCCCAACGCGAATTTGCGGAATTCCAGCGTATCGCGCAAAGGATCGCGCAGACTCACCATCAGGATCAGGCCAATCCCGCTGAGCAGGTGCAGCGCCGGCAGAATCGCGGGATCGCCCGGAAAACGGCGCGCGCGCCAGGCCATCCAGACCAGATAGAAGCCGCTCAGGTAGAGCGCCGACCAAGCCAGATATTCGCGGCGAAATTCGCCGGGCGTGCGCACCACCCACAAAGGCTTGAGCTTCGTTATCGGAAGCAGCGGCTTGCGCTGTTGGCGTAGCCGCGATAATGTCCCCACATTGCGCAGCGGCCGCGCGGCGCTCAGAAAAGCGAACGTTTTCCCGGCCGCCGCTTCCCGCTCGCCGCGATCCTGAAAGACGTCCAGATACGGCAGCAGTTGATCCGCCCCGGACACCGAGTTAAGGTCCAGCATGTCGCCATGGCGCAGCCGTTCCGAAACATCGGGGAAGTTTTGCGTTTTGGCGATATAGACAAAGGCCAAACCGCATGCGACCAAAAGCGATGCGCCCACCAGCCACAGCGCTCCCGGCTCGCGCGGCGTCTTCGTCGTGGATGAAGCCGGAGCGAAGCCTGGGCGTCTCTCTTCCCAGCTCCTGGTCAGCGCCATCTGCGCGGCCTCGGTTTATGATGCGTTCGCGGGTGAGGCGCCGGCGGCGGCGGTATGTCCGGAATCTGTCGCAGGTAGTAATCGGCCCAGTGATAGCCCGGGATCGTGCTATAAAGGCCGCGCGCGGCATCGAAATGCTGGCGGGCCGCTTCGGTATCGCCGTCGCGCAACTCGTCAATGCCGCGTAACCGGAAAGCATCGGCCTGCTGTTCGATCTCCCGCGGCCCCAGCCGGTAGCCGAGCCGCGCCGCGTTCTGGAATTCAGCCAGCGCGTTATCGAGCGACGGCAGCGAGTAAATGTAGATGCGCGCGAGGCCCAGGTGCGGATCGGGCGATTGGGGCATGTCGCGCGCGGCTTCGGCGAAACGGTCTCGCGCGTCTTCCCGGAGTTTGAAAAGCGCCGCGGAGTCGCTGCCCTTCGAGTCCATGATCGTCGCCAATGCCGCATATCCCCGCGTCAGGCACAGCTTGCCGAGCGTGTCCGGCCCGCTAAGCCCCAGCTCCTGCGCGCGCGTCAAACAAAGCTCCGCCCGCTGCCAGTCAAAGTGCCGCGGGTCGGAATCGGAGCTGCTATCGTAGCTTTCGAGTGCCTGTGCGCCGGCCTGCGCATAAGCGGTCCGCAACGGGCCGCGCAACCGGTCCACCGGCGAATGCCCTCCCAGAAAGCCGAATTGCCGCTGCAAGGTTTTGAATAACGCCCAATCGCCGTTGATGTCGGCCATCCCGCGATGCGCATAGTCGAGGTTCGCGCGAAGTTGCCGGCTAGCAGTCCAATATCGCGAAACGTAGCTGGTGCCCATGAAGACCAGCATGCCCGTCAACACGCAGGCCATGGCGCCCCCAGCCCGCAGCGCCGCGCGCAGGACCACTCGCGGCGCCACTGGCGGCACCACTCGCAGCCAGCGATTCCGCGCCGTCCTCTTCTGCTTCCTCTCGGCGGCGCGTCCCGATTCGAGCGTGGGATTCGGCTTCCACGAGCTGCGCTTCTCCTGCTCGGCCACCGTTTCCGCGCCTCCCACAAAAGCTTTCAGATCGCCGTAGAAGGCCGCCGCCGACCTGTAGCGCCGTTCCGCATCGGGCGCCAGCGCTTTGCCGATGATGGCCTTCAGCGCCCTCGGGCAGTTCGCCGGCAACGCCCGCGGCGGCCGCCGCGATTGGATCAGTCTCTCCAGCTTGCGAGTGTTCTCCGCTTGGTAGGGCGGCGCCCCGGCCACCATCTCATACAGCGTTACGCCCACCGCCCATAGATCCGCCTGCTGATCCACCAGCGACCGGCCCAGCCGCTCCGGCGAGCAGTAGCTGGGACTGCCGAAGTTGTGAAAAGTGAAATCGCAATCCGGCCGCAGCGTTTTAGCGATTCCGAAATCCAGCAGCCGGACGGTTTCATTGGGGCCCAGATGAATGTTGGATGGCTTAATATCGCCATGCACGATCGTGGTCGTGGTGCCGTCGCCCGGCTGGAAGGAATGAAACTTCTGGAGCTGCCCGCAAATCTCCATGGCGATGCGCGCGCCGCGGTACGGCTCCATACGGCCATCGCGTTTGAGCGCCTCCGACAGGCTGCGCCCTTCCACGTATTGCATGGCGACATAGAAGTAGCCGTCCCGATCGCCGTAATCGTAAATCTCGATCATCCGCGGATCGAGCGTGCGCAGCCGCTGCTGAATCGCGGCGCCTCGGCGCTCGGCCTCGAGCACCAGCCGCGAAACCGCGTCCGGGCTGCACTTGATCAGCTTCAGCGCGGCCCGCCGGTTCGCCTGCGTATCCTGCGCCAGGTACACATCGTTCATGCTCTTGCCCAGCCGGCGTATGATCTCGTATGGGCCGAAACGTGTGGCTGGCTCCATCGTCAGCCTCTCACCGGATGCAGCGCGACCCATAGCAGGATGCCCAGCAGTACGCCGTAAACCAGGAAAGCGACGCGTCCGGTGAGCAATCGTAAACCGAGCCGCGGCCGTGCGGAAGCGGTCCGCATGCGCGTGGTCGAGTGGCGCGCGCGCGCATCCAGTATGCCGCCGCAGTCTCGCCCGCGGAACTCGCTGCCGGCCACCAGCAGCGCCGTGATGTTGTCCTTGCCGCCGGCTTCGTTGGCAGCCTCAACCAACTCGCGCGCCACCCGCGCCGGGTCGCCGTCGTAACGCTCGACGATGCTCTTTATGGCGGCCGAGGGCAGCAGGTCGCTCAGCCCGTCACTGCACAGCAGGAAGGCCGCATCCGGCTTGAAATGGCAGCGGCGGATTTCGACGAAGCCCTCGTCGCCGGCCCTGTGCGGCCGGGTGCCGACATCCCGGAAAACCTCGTTGCGGCGCGGATGTAGCATGGCCTGTTCCTCGCTCAGCTCGCCCGAATCTTCGCCCTCGCCGACCGGCGAATGATCGGAGGTGAGCTTGCGGATCGCGCCATTCCAGATCAGATACAGCCGCGAATCGCCTACATGGCCGATCACCACGTCGCTCTGGTCTACCACCGCCAGCGTGAGGACGCACGCCATGCCGTGCAGATCCTCGGCGTCCCGCGCCATTTCGTAGATACGGTTGTTGGCCGCCGCGATCGCCCGCCGCACGCGCTCCTCCGCGCTGCCTTCGCTATCCAGAAGCTCCGCGCAAATGATCTCCACGGCGGTCTCGGCGGCGATCTCTCCCGCCGCATGGCCGCCCACCCCGTCCACTACCAGGAAGATGCCGTTTACGTCGTCAATCCCGTAGCGGTCCTCGTTGGAGGTGCGCACGCGGCCCATATCGGTTGCCGCGCCGCAGAGCCACTTGTTCGCGCCCACTTCAGCCGCGCCTCCCGATCGCATGTGCCACGACGAAACACACCACAAATGCCAGGAAAAGCAGAACAAAAGGAATGTGCAAGGCGTAGGGTTGGGGCATGTTACTCCGTCATTTCTTGACCTCAAACGAAAGTGTGATCACTTCCGCCACTCGTATGCGGGCTCGGTCCGGCAGCGGCTCCTCCACCCCCTTGCGGAGTTTGCGTCCATTCAGCCAGGTGCCGTTGCGGCTGTTGTCCGCCACCGTGAAGCTGCCCGTGGCCGGATCGCGCCGCAGCCGCAGATGCTCGCGTGAAACTTCATCGTTGGCGTACAGCGGCAGGTCAATGGATAGGTCCTCGCCGCCCCGGCCGATGGTGATTTCGTTCTGTGTCACGAAGTAGCTCTGCGGGCCGGAATCGTCCTCGTAGCGGATCTCTGCGAAAATCTTATCCACGTTGCGAAGCGTGGCCGTGCGATCCCGCGCCACGCGCGCCGAAGTGATGGAAGTATCGCGGTCGATCAGCGTGGTCTTAATGCCCCGATATCCGGGCTGCGGAACGTCGTTCAGCTCGGAGTGTATCTCCACGTCGCCGGCCGGCACCACATCCTCGCTATCGGCGAAGAATTCGATCCACCACTCGTGGCGCGCGATACGGAAGACTTTGTTCGGCTTGCCCCGCTTGAACAGCGTCGGCTTACTGTTCCACTGTGCCATGCGGGCGGCCAGCGCGCGGGCAGCGTCCTCCTTGATCAGTTCCTGTATGCCGGCCAGGCGCCGGTAATCGTCGGGATGCAGATAAACGCTGAAGATGCACGGCGTGAGCACGCTATAACCCATCTCGAAGCGCCCCAATTCCATGTTGCGTATGAGCTGGTCGATGATGATCTGCCCGTTGATACGGGCCGGCTGCGGGGTTTTCCCGGTCTGCGCCATCCGAGACACCTCTTACAGAACGTCACTATAGACGCCGCGATGGGTCCCGCGGGTTTCGCCGGCCTTCCAGCGGCCGCGCTTCCGATTGACCAACCACGCTCAAACCCAACGGCGCCAATTAAGCTATTTTAAGGCCAGGCAGGGTCTCATGGTTAGATCAAAAGAGACTCATCTGACCCGGCCGGGAGTGGCGGGTTGGCCGCCCGCGGTCCTGGCTTACGCTGCGGCCACCGAGCGATGGCGAAAGCGCAAGCTCATGGGCGACCAGAGAGGGCAAGTCAACCTGGGGACGCAAATCGGTCTCCACTCCCTCGACGAATTTGTTCAGCTTTCGAAGCCCCTCCAGCTTGTCCCCGCCCTCTACTCTTGCAGCGTCAAGTGATCTCCTCAGCACATCGATCGACTCATCGTAGATTTTCAACGGGACAGGAAACGGATGCCCGTCCTTGCCGCCCAGGGCGAAGGAATATCGCGCCGGGTCTGAAAATCGTATGGGTGTCCCATGAATCACTTCGGCGACCATCGCAAGCGTTTGCAGGGTACGCGGGCCCAGTTTTTCCGTCAGCAGGAAATCGGCGAAGTCGTGTAAATCCCTCTCATACGCGACCGCCAGTACAGCGCCCAGCCGTTTCAGGTCGACATCCTTCACGCGCACGTCATGATGGCGTGGCATTTCCAGATGACGGATCTGGCCCAGAGTGAGTTCCGGGCGGTCACGCGCGATCGTCAGCAGCGCATCCTGTGCCGGTCCGGCCTGCGCATCGACCAGGTTCATAATCGGCCCCGCCGGCTCGCCCATGATGCCGGTGTGAGGCTCAACGACGAAGTCCCGTACTTTGGCGGAATGCCAGTGATAGCGGCGCGCGAACCCGGTGGTTGTGTTCATGCCTTGCTGAATGACGGCCCATTCGCCGCTGGCGGCCACGACAAATGAATGAAGATAGATCTGAAATCCGTCGGCGATACAATTATTGTCGATCCTTGCCGTCAGCCGGCTTGAACGCACCAGCGTGTCGCCGTCGAGACCTTGCCGGTCGGCGATCGTCCGTAGTTCGTCCGGGGTCCGCCGCGATTGTTTGCCCCGGCCGCCGCAGACATACAGGCCCAGGTCCGACGCGCGGGGATTGAGGCCGCGCTTAAGCGCACCCATGACAGACGTCGTTATGCCGGATGAGTGCCAGTCCATGCCCATGACGCACCCCAGTGCCTGGAACCACAACGGATCGCTCAATTTAGAGAGAAATGCCGCATGACCGTAGTGCAGCAGAATGCTTTCCACGATGGCTGTGCCAAGCTTGGTCATGCGTTCGGCGAGCCAGGAGGGGACGTAGCCGCCATGGAGGGGCGTGTCGGCAAATCCGGATCGCTTCACAATCATATTTTCTCACTGTTGGGCGCGCTACCATCAATTGGAGGCTTATGAGCGACCGCATAGATTTCGAAATTGTTTGTCCGAACGACCACGACCAGACCGTTACATTCAGTCAGAAAGAATTCGAAGAAGCATTGAAATCCGGTGCGTTGGTGTTCCACTGTAATACATGCGACACGAACTGGCCTCCCTCCCACGAAGACATAGCCAAATTTCGAAAGCAGTTCGCGAAGAACTCTGGCTAACATTGGGCGGGTAGGTACTTCTGAGTAGGTGCTGTAAGCTATTCATATATGACCGCGCTCATCACCGGCGCCTCGGGCGGTATCGGCGAAGCGCTGGCGCGCATCTTCGCCGCGCATAAGCACGACCTGGTGCTGGTCGCGCGCACCGAAGACAAGCTCCAAGCGCTGAGCAGCGAATTGTCGCGCGCGCATGGCATCCAGTCGCGCGTTCTGGCCGCCGACCTGACCGATCCGGCCGCCCCGCCGCGGCTCTTTCAGGCTCTGCAAGACCAGCGCGTCACCATCGATATGCTGGTGAACAACGCGGGCTTCGGCATGCGCGGCGCTTATGCGGATATCGATTACCAAATCGAGGCGCGCATGATCCAGTTGAACGTCACCGCTCTCGCGCATCTGACCCGCCTTTTCCTGCCCGGCATGCTGGAGCGTCGCAGCGGCAAAGTGTTGAACGTAGCTTCCACGGCGGCGTTCGTGCCGGGCCCCTTCATGGCGGTGTACTACGCCTCCAAAGCATTCGTCCTCTCGTTCTCGGAGGCCTTGGCGGAAGAGACTCAATCGACCGGGGTAACCGTGACCGCGTTATGCCCGGGGCCGACTCAAACGAACTTCGCCGTCACGGCCGGCAATCAGGATTCGAGCCTGTTCAAGGCCGGAGCGGTCATGGATGCGCGCACCGTGGCTCAGGCCGGATACGAAGGCCTGATGGCGGGCCGGAGACTCGTGGTGCCCGGCTGGAGCAATCGTATGACGATCTTCTCCACGCGCCTGGCTCCGCGCACTCTGCTCGCCAAGATTACCCGCAAGCTCAATAGCTGACTTTCACCGGCCGCGCTCCTTCAAGCCACGAACCCCTCGCGCGCCGGCGGATCGACATACCCATTCAGCTTTTCCGAGCTGGTAATGCGCATTTTCTCCGTGTCCCACTCGATCCGCTCACCCGGAAAACGCTGCGCGATGCAGCCCAGCAGGAAAGCTTCGGTCACCGGACTCTGTATCTCGAAATTGGCCAGCGGAGCCGGCGCGCCGCCCTTGCACGCCGCCACCCACTGGTCGATGGCCACGTCTCGCGGGCCCTCTCCACGCTTTCTCGGGGGCGCCTGGTACTTCGCGGACTCCGGGTAAACGCGCGGATTATTGCCATTGAATCCCGCGAGAATGATGCCCTTGTCCCCTATGTATAGAATGCCCTCGTTGTCCTCGCCGCTCTGGAAGTAGTGCTGATCCTCCGGCCGCAAACCAGCGGGTCGCTTAGGCCGCAGACCGCCGTCGTACCAGGACATGCGCACCGCGGGCCGGTTGTCTCGCTCCGGGAAATCCAGGTGTACGATCGAAGCTTTCGGGTAGGTCTCGTCCCACGATTCGCTCGAACAAGCCTCCACACCCGTCGGCGGAGTGAGCCCCAGAATCTTGAACACGCCGGCGAAGCTATAGCAGCCCATGTCGCCGAACGACCCGCAGCCGAAATCGTGCCAGCCGCGCCACACAAACGGAAGGTAAGCATGATTGAACGGGCGCTCCGCCGCCGGTCCCAGCCACATGTTCCAATCCAGCCCTTCCGGAACCGGTTGCGCCTCCTCGGGCCGGCCGACGCCCTGCGGCCAGAACGGGCGGCTCGACCAGTTATGTACCTCGCGTACGTGCCCAATCGCGCCATCGGCAAGCCACTCCGAGATGAGCCGCGTCGGTTCGCTCGACGGGTTGTTGACCGGCAGCGACGTGGCCACTTTCATTTCGTGCGCCAGCTGCGCTACGCGCCGCGCATCGCCGATCGTATGCGTCATCGGCTTTTGACACAGCACGTGCTTGCGCCGGCGCATGGCCGCCAGCGTGATCGGTGCGTGCCAGTGATCGGGGGTCGCGACGTAAACCGCGTCCAGGTCCTTTTCTTTCTCCAGCAGCTCGCGATAATCGCGGTAGGCGGTGCAGCCCTTGTAGGCGCCGGAGCCGGAATCCTTTCGCGAGCCGTAATAGGCCTCCACCACGCGCTTGGCCGGTTCGCGGCCGCCCATGCCAAGGCTGGTCTTAAATGTGTGCGTGAGCTGCGCCTCGCCGGGCGAAGCCAGATCCTCGCCCCAGTTCTCGTAACCCGCGCCCAGCAGGCGTCGCGCCGTCTTGAGCAGGTCGTTCGAGCCGTATTCCACGTAGTCCTTGCTGCCTTGATTGCAATCGCAGACCGCCACCACCTGCACATCCGGACGTGCCAAAATCTCCATGGTGATGGCCATACCCTGCCGGCCCAGGCCGATAGTGGCGAGCGTGATCCGGTCGCTCGGCGGAACAAAGGGCGCCCCCAGCACGTGGCGCGGAACGATTAGAAAAGAAGCGGCCGCCCCAGCGAACGCGCGGCGTGAAATCTGATTATTCTCGTTGTCCATCCTATGCCTCCTCTAAGCCATCTAGGCCAAAAACCAGAAAATGTAACCACAATTGGTGCAAATGAAATTGGTAGCCTTGTCGCTGGCCCAAGCGAGTCCAAAAAGCTCGCTGGCCCTCGAGTTCAACAACGAACCCCGCTCATGGTAGCGGTTGTTGCCGCACACCAGGCAAATCAGGGTCTTCCCATCCAGGGTGACCTCAATAGTACCGTCTTCCCGTTCGATTTCCTGTAGATCCATGTTTAACGATGTTTAACGATGCCAGTGAAGATTCTATCGCTTCCCGCGCGCCGAAACCAGCGGGCGCCGCCGGCTAACCTTTATCATGAACTATATGCGCAAATCCTGGAGGTTCCGCCTGCCCGGCGTCCTGATCGCGTTCATCATTACTTGCATCGGGACGTGCATCGGGGCTCTGGCCCAAGCCGCCGCTCCGTCGCGCCCCAAGCTGGTGCTGGCCATCGTAGTGGACCAGTTCCGCTACGACTACTTGACCCGCTTTCGCGGCGACTACCATGCCGGCTTCGATCTCTTGCTGACCAAAGGCGCCGTCTTTACCAACGCCCGTTACGAACACTTTCCCACTGTCACCGCGGTCGGCCATAGCACCTTCCTGACCGGCGCCACGCCCTCTATGAGCGGCATCGTCGGCAACGAGTGGTACGATCGCGAGTCAGCCAAAGTGGTGACCAGCGTCAGCGATGAAACCGTCCAGGCCCTGGGAGGCGGCGACGGCGCATCCCCCAGGAGGCTACTCGTCAGCACGCTGGGCGATGAATTGAAGATCGCCCGCGCCGCGAGCAAAGTCATCGGCATCTCGCTCAAGGATCGCAGCGCCATCTTGCCCGCGGGTCACATGGCCAACGGCGCATACTGGTTCGATGTCCGCAGCGGCAATTTCGTCAGCAGCACTTTCTATTTTCCGGACCTGCCGGGTTGGGTCAAAGACTACAACGCCAGCCGCCCCGCGGACCACTACCGCGAAGCGCATTGGCTCAACCGCGCGCTGCCCGCCGACGTATCCAAGCTGTACGCTGCTCTGGAAGCCAGTCCCTTCGGCAATGAACTGGTCGAAAGCTTTGCGGAGCGCGCCATTCAAGCCGAACAGTTGGGTCGGCGCGATTCGACCGATGTGCTGGCCATCAGTTTCTCGGCCAACGATTATGTGGGCCATGCGCAGGGGCCGGATTCGCCGGAGGTCAAGGAGATGTCCATCCAAACCGACGTCGTGTTCGGCAAGCTCTTCCACTTCCTGGATTCCACGGTGGGGATGGGCAACGTGCTGGTGGTGATGACCGGCGACCATGGCGTGGCGCCCCTGCCCGAAGTGGCGGTCGAGCGCAAGATGCCGGGCGGGCGTATGCCGCCGGGAATCGTGCAGAAAACCGTGCAAGCCGCGCTTACAGAAAAGTACGGGGAAGGGAAGTGGCTCCTCACCCAGTCCGAGAATACGCTTTATTTCAACCTGGATCTCATACGCCAGAAGAAACTCGACCGGGCGGAAGTGGATCGCGTGGCGGCGGATGCGGCCAGCGGAATCCCGCACGTGTTTCGCGTGTACACGCGCGAGTTGTTGGCCAGCGGAGTGGCGCTGGAGGAGCAGGTCGCCCGGCTCGTGATGAACGGATTCTACGGCGCGCGCTCCGCGGACCTATATGTTTTGCTGGAACCCTACTGGCTCTCTCAGGCCGGCGGTACCACCCACGGCACGATTTTCAGCTACGACGCGCACGTGCCGGTGATTTTCATGGGGCCGGGAATCAAGCCCGGACGGTTTTATCGGCAGATCGCCGTCAACGACATCGCGCCCACCCTGGCCACCTATCTGGACGTGGAAACCCCCAGTGGGTCCGTGGGCCGGTGCCTCGCGGAAATCTTCGCGGAATAGCGCCGCCCGAGCAGGTATAATCTGACGTAGGAGAACAACGATTATGGCATTGCGTCCTTTGCACGACCGCGTGGTCATCAAGCGTGTCGAAGAAGCCGAGACCAAGAAGGGCGGGATCATCATCCCCGATACCGCCAAAGAAAAACCGCAGCACGGAGAAGTGAAGGCCGTCGGAAGCGGAAAGCTGCTCGAAAACGGCGAGCGTATGCCGCCGGACATCAAAGCCGGCGACCGCATCCTGTTCGGCAAATACTCCGGCGCCGAAGTCAAAATCGACGGCGAAGAATACCTGATCCTAAAAGAGGATGAAATCCTGGGAGTCCTGGAATAAAGTCCCCAAAAAGGATCACGGGGTCGCCCCTTCGCCGGCTCGCCGCCTCGTAACATCAGCGCTTTGGCTGATGTTGGCGCGCCGTGGCCGAGACCAAGAAGGGCGGGATCATCATCCCGATACCGCCAAAGAAAAACCGCAGCACAGAGAAGTGAAGGCCGTCAGAAGCGGCAAGCTGCTCGAAAACGGCGAGCGTATGCCTCCGGACATCAAAGCCGGCGACCGCATCCTATTCGGCAAATACTCCGGCGCCGAAGTCAAAATCGACGGCGAAGAATACCTGATCCTAAAAGAGGATGAAATCCTGGGAGTCCTGGAATAGCCGCCCTAGGGATCGCCGGTTCGCCCCCTCGCCAGTTCACCCGCTCGTAACATCGGCGCCGTTAAGCCGATGTTGGCGCGCGGTGCGCGCCCATGTGCTACCCTGAATTGGTTCAAACACTGCCGTAAGGAGTTTCTGTCGCATGTCAGGAAGGTTTGGGTTGAGAGGGGCGGTCGCCTGTCTCGCGTTTCTTTTATTCGCCAAAGCCGGGCTCAGTGAGATTAAGGTGGGAGTAGTCAGCCTGCAAAGGGCGGTTCTCGAGTCGGCCGAGATCAAGAAGGCCCAGGCGGAGATGGAAGCCAAGTACAAGCCCCGCCAGCAGGAAATGGAAAAATTGCAGCGCGATCTGCAGGCTATCCAACAGCAGTTGCAGACCAACGAAGGCAAGTTGACCGGCGCTGCTCAGTCCGAGTTGACCGCCCAGGGCCAGCATAAACAGCGCGAATTGCAGCGCCTCAGTGACGACCTGCAGGCGGACGTCAATGCCGAGCGAACTGAAGTCCTCACCCAGAGCAGCCGGAAAATGCAGGAAGTTGTGCGTAAACTGGCCGACGAGAAGGGGCTGGACCTCGTGGTGGACGTCACCAGTACCGTGTTCTTCAAGCCGGCGCTGGACCTTACTGCCGAAGCCATCGCCGCGTACGATAAGGCTTATCCGGCAACGGCAAAATAGGAGTAAGCCATGGCAGGCTATCTCGATCATTACGGCGCCGGCGAAGAGCAGCGCGAAAAAATGATCAAACGGGTGGTGGTCACCGTTGTTTTGGTGGTAGTCGCCGCCGGCCTTCTGTATTTCGTGTTCAAGAACTACCGTCAGGAACGCCAGGTCAAGACCTTTTTGGCTCTGCTGGCGCGGCAGGATTATAAGGCGGCTTACGTCATGTGGGGCTGCACCGACACCACTCCCTGCCGCGATTATCCATTTAGCGAATTCATGAAGGACTGGGGCCCGCAGAGCGAGCACGCCGATGCCAGGTCCTTTCACATTACCAAGACCCGATCCTGCGGCTCGGGTGTCATTGTCACTGTGGATTCCAGTAAGAAGCAGGAGGACAAGCTCTGGGTGCAGCGGAACGATCTGACGATTGGCTTCTCTCCGCTGCCGGGCTGTCCGCAGCAATAGTTGGGGCCGGGCCGCTCGGCTGGCCTGCGTCATAGAATAGAAACTGGGGACTGGAGCAGCATGGGCACAACAGTGGCGGGCTTGGAAGGCGTCGTCGCCGGCGAGTCGGAGATTTGCTACATCGACGGGTATGCCGGCGTCCTCAGTTACCGCGGGTACAATATCCACACTCTGGCGGACCACGCATCCTTCGAGGAAGTCGTATTCCTGCTCTGGAACGGCTGGCTGCCCAAGCCGGCGGAGTTGGAACAGCTCAAAAAGGATCTCGCGGCCAACCGGGGAATTCCCACGGAAATAGTCGATTTCCTGAAGACCGTCTCGCAGGCCAACCCCATGGACGCGCTGCGCACGGCGGTCTCCATGCTTGGCATTTACGATCCCGAGGTGGCCGATATGACGCCCGAAGCCAACGCCCGCAAGGCGCTTAAGCTCATGGCGCAGACCCCCACTATCGTCACCACTTTCGACCGGCTGCGCAAGGGCCTCCACCTGATCGGCGGCGACCCGGGCATGAGCTTCGCCGAAAACTTCCTGTACACCCTGACCGGAAAGCGCCCGGACGACGTCATGGAGCGCGCTCTCGACGTGGCGCTGACCCTGCATGCGGACCATGAATTGAACGCCTCCACTTTCGCCGCGCGCGTAACCGCCGCCACGCTTTCTGATATCTACTCTTCCATTACTTCGGCGATCGGCGCGCTGAAGGGTCCGCTGCACGGCGGAGCCAATCAGGATGTCATCAAGATCCTGTTGCAACTGAACAGCGAGGAAGCCGCTGTCGACCGCGTGAAAAGTACGTTGGCGCATAAAGGCAAGATCCCGGGCTTCGGGCATCGCGTCTATCGCACCGAGGACCCCCGCGCCACGCACCTCCGCGTGCTCTCGGAAGAGCTCGGCAAACGCACCGGCCATGAAAAGCTTTTTCGCCTGTCGAGGGCCATCGAACAGACTGTCAAAACGGAGAAGGGGCTGATCGCCAACGTCGATTTCTATTCGGCGTCGACTTACTATTCGCTCGGCATTCCCGTGGATCTGTTTACCCCGGTCTTCGCCGTCAGCCGTATGTCCGGATGGACCGCCCACGTGCTCGAGCAATACAAGAACAACCGCCTGATCCGCCCTCGCGCGGAATATAAGGGTAATCCGGACGGCATGCCCTGGATTCCTTTGGAGCGGCGGTAACCGGCTCTCATATGGACGAGCGCGCCTATTACACCGAATCGCAGACTACCAGGGCAGCTGTGCTGCACTGCCCTCACTGCCAGTCCGCCGAATCCTACGACCTGCGCTGGATGTTGCGCAAGAAGAAGGATCGCTTGCCCCCTGGCGCCGACGAGCGCGACCGCGCCCGCTTCCAGAAGTCCCAGAGCTACATGGTGCTGCTCGACGACAAAGTAGCCTGCAAGAATCTGCGCTGCCGCAAACGCTTCGACATCTCCGGCGTAAAAACCATGGCGTTCGTGTAGCGCTACCGAGCCGCGCCCGTTACCGAGCCGCGCCCGTCAGGAAGCGGTTCTCAAGTCGCGCCCCCAGTCGTACGCCCGGCGACATAAGATGTAAGGGGAGGTTTTGCATGGCATTCGACTTAACCAGACGCCATTTCTTTTTCGGCTCGCTACTGGCAGGCGCGATTCCGACCGGTGGATTCGGAAGCGTGCCTTCCCTGCGGACGCTCGGCTACAAATCGTTCAATGAAAAGCTGAATATCGCCTCGATCGGCGCGGGTGGCAAGGCCGCGAGTGACATTCACGGCTGCTCCGCGGAGAACATCGTGGCTCTTTGCGATGTGGACGACGAGCGCGCCTCGCGCATGTTCAAAGTGTACGATAAGGTTCCGAAGTATAAAGACTTCCGCAAGATGCTCGATGAGCAGGCCAATAGCATCGACGCGGTCATCGTCACCATTCCCGATTTCATGCACGCCACCGCGGCCATGTGGTGCATGGAGCGCGGTAAGCACGTGTACGTGCAGAAACCGCTCACCCGGACGGTCTGGGAAGCGCGGCAATTGCTGGAGGCTGCCAACAAATATAAAGTCGCCACTCAGATGGGCAACCAGGGCTACTCCAACGAGGGGACGCGGCAAGCTGCCGAGATGATTTGGGCAGGAGAGATCGGCAACGTGACCGAAGTACACGCCTGGACCGATCGTCCTATCTGGCCGCAGGGGCTGACGGCAATTCCTCCCTCGGAACCGGTGCCCGAGACGCTCGATTGGGACCTCTGGCTCGGCATCGCCGAAACACGGCCATACACCTCCGGTGGTCCGGACTACAAGTCGCCGCTCGACGGGCACTTCTATCAGCCGGGCAACTGGCGCGGTTTTTACGACTTCGGCTGTGGCGCGCTGGGCGATATGGCCTGCCACATTCTGGGAGCGCCGAACCTGGCGCTGCAATTGGGTGCCCCGACCAGTGTGGAATGCATTCAACAGGAAAGCCCGAGTGACTTCATGTTTCCGGCGAAGTCGGTCATCCGCTACGATTTTCCGGCTCGCGGCCCCATGCCTCCGGTCAAGCTGTTCTGGCACGACGGGCTCAAGGAAACGCCGAAGATCCCGGGCGTACCCGAGGGCGAACTTCTGGGCGATCTGCCTGACAAGCCCCACAGGCGCATCCAGGGCGCTCGTCCAGGACCTCCGCCGTTTACCGGGTTCATTGGCGATGTGTTTGACTTCGAGAAGTTCCAGTCCGCCAAGAACGACCCCAATGCGGAAGCGCCCACCCCGGATGGCAGCCTGTTCATCGGCGACAAAGGCATGATCACAACAGGCACGTACGGTGAGGAGACCAGGCTCATTCCCGTGGAGAAGATGAGGGACTACCAGTTCCCGCAGCCCTTGCTCACCCGGTCGCCGGGCCACTACCACGATTGGATTCGCGCCTGCAAAGGAGGCGATCCGGCATGTTCGAACTTCGATGTCGCCGTTCCCTTCGTGGAGTGGATGCTGTTGGGAGCGATCGCCCTGCGTGTGGCCGGTAAGCTCGAGTGGGACGCGGCGAAAATGCGTTTCAGCAACAACGACGAGGCGAATCGATATCTCACTCCGACGTTCCGCAAAGGGTGGTCCCTCACCTAACCCTTGACATCCGCCCGATTTTCAGGCAATCTGAAAAGTGGACACCATGCAACTGCTATCCCCTACAAGCAAGGTCGGCAAGAGAGGGTCGGTAATCGTGCCGGCAAGGCTGCGCAAGCGCTTCGGTATCGAGGAAGGCTCCATCGTCATCACCGAGGAGCGGGAGGACGGCATCCTCATTCGCCCCGCGATGGCGGTCCCTATTGAGATTTACAGCTCCGAGCGCAAAGCGGAGTTCCTGTTGTCCAATGCGGTGAATGCGGAGGACTACCGGGAAGCACGCAAAGAGGTTCGGCGGCTCGGGCTGAATCCCGACAGCGTTCCACACGCGCGACCCGAGTAGCGCGGTGGACCGGATCTTCCTCGATGCCAACGTGCTGTTCTCGGCTGCTTACCGCGAGAACAGCGGGCTTATAGAGATCTGGCGTCTCAAAGGCGTGCGGTTGCTCTCCTCCGGCTATGCGATCGAGGAGGCCAGAAGGAATCTGCCGGCCGCGGAGCAGCGCGAACGGTTAAGGCATCTTGTGGAAGCTTTAGAGATCCTGGAATCGCTGCCGGCGGCGCGCCTCCAAACCACGCTTCCCGAGAAGGACCAGCCTATCCTCGCCGCCGCGGTAGCATGCCGCGCGACTCACTTGATTACTGGGGATATGAAGCACTTTGGAGAGTTCTTCGGCAAGCCGCTCGCGGGCGTCGTAGTGCTCCCGCCCGCCGCATATCTTCGGGGACGCCGGAACCGGTAGCCACGCGCCTCCCTACGACCCAACGCGAGTCACTTGATCACCACTGATGTGATCTACCTGATAGCGCTATCGATTGTCGATTCCCAGTGAAAAAAGAATGGCATTATCCACCGCCAGCAGCTTGGCGGGTCCGAGCACGGTAATCCGCCTCGACAGCGGGCGTTCGGTATCATGGTGACGGTGCCCAGGTTGATGGCGCACGCTTTGGGCATCCCCTCTTGAGTGCCCAATGCGACCTCGGTGGGAATCTTGCGAATGCGAGTCGTCACGGGAGCAACGGTCACAGGTCTCGAATGGAATACGCCTCGTTGCGTGAAAGCAAAACCACAGGTCGCGCTCCGGTGGGTGCGGGCAGTTCGGCCCACCAAACTTCGCCCCGCCGCATCACCACTCTTGTGAAGCTAGCAACTCTAGCGCACCCGTCTCCGCCGCCTTTACCTCCCGAGCGCTTTCCGGCTTTCGTCGATAGCCGGCCTTGTACTCTCGGACGAGAGGCGCCTCCCGCTTGTGTTGTAGCCAACGCCACAAGGCGTCCTGCATGACGGCATCGCGGCTCTGCCCGATTCTTTTACGGGCATGTTCGACGGCCTCGTTCAACTCGCACGGCAGGCTAATCGCAAGCTGGGCTGTCGTCTTGGCCATCTGACTCCGGTATAAACCTGCCTACGACCCCGCCAGCAGTCCCTCCAGAAAAACCCGCTCCATCGGCCAGGACCCCAATACCCGCATTCCCTTATGCTGGAATGCGCCCGCCGTCAGCACGCCGCTCAGATCGCGCGGGTTAGGAGTCTGTTTGTCTCGCGCAATCATCTCCCGCAGCAGGGACGTGATGCGCACAAGCTGCTCAGCCAGCAAAGTTGCCTGCTCCGCCGAGCGGCACTGCACGTTCAGCCGCGCTTCGAAACGGCTGCCCTGCGGCGCCAAAGCGATGTTGACGTCCTCCGTATTCTCCATGCTGTGGGCGAACATGCGCGTGCCTTCCGGCAGCTCCTGGCCGCTCTTCAGCAACGCCGGCGGGATGGAGATCCAGGCCGGCGCGTCCGGTATCTCCAGCGGACGGCGGCGCGCGGAGACCGCTTCCAGGCCGGCGGCCGCGTCGTCTTCCGGGCTGACCGCCAGTCCCATCAGATCCGGCCGCAGGGGAAAGAACGATATCCTGCGCTCGGGCGAGCTTCCGTTCACATTGCACAGCTCGTTGCGGCACGCGCCGCCTTGCTCGCGAACGTAGGATTGCAGACTGTTCCAGTCGAAGCGCCCCTTCACCACGAAGTACTTCCCGCGCGGCGTGAAGCATGCCAGCACCGCGTCCAGATCGCGCGCGTAATCGAACTCGGTCTTCATCACGAAGACTTTGTATTCGGGCTCTTCGGCGGCTTTGGAACCGGCCAGCATCTGCAGCACGCCGCCCTTGCGCAGCGCCGCGAAATCGATATAGAACACCACCGAGTCCCGAGTGGGCAGACGTTCCAGCCATTCCTCGGTTCTCGTGAGCCCGCGATAGCGGAACCGCGCCACGCCCCAGATCGCCAGTCCGCACAACGCCGCGATCAGTATAATCAGCAGCGCCGCCCGTTTCTTGTAGTTCACGACAGCAGTATCACACAGCCGCCGGGGTTTCCGCGAGGCGCGCTTCCTTCCATAAATTCAGATATGGACGAAGCTGTTTCATAAAGACCTGGAAGTCGCCCAGCTTGAGCGATTGCGCCCCGTCGCTCACCGCCTTCTCCGGATTGGGATGCACCTCCAGCAGTAGTCCATCCGCGCCCGCCGCCACCCCCGCGCGCGCCAGTGCAGGCACCAGGCTGCGCTTGCCCGCGGCGTGGCTGGGATCCAGAATCACCGGCAGATGCGTCAGCTCATTCAACACCGGGATCGACGAAATATCGCACGTATTGCGCGTCGCCGTCTCGAAAGTGCGTATGCCGCGCTCGCACAGCAGCACGTTGGGATTGCCGTGCGCCACAATATACTCGGCCGACATCAACAGCTCCTTGATGGTCGAGCTCATGCCGCGCTTCAGCAGCACCGTGCGTCCGCAGGCGCCCAGCGATTTCAGCAGCGCGAAGTTCTGCATGTTGCGCGCGCCCACCTGCATGACGTCGGCGTACTCCGCCACCAGTCCCACGTCGCGGTCGCTCATCACCTCTGTCACGATGCCCAGGCCGGTGGCCTGCTTGGCTTTACGCAGCAGCTTCAGGCCTTCCTCCTCCATTCCCTGGAAATCGTAGGGCGAAGTGCGCGGCTTAAACGCCCCGCCGCGCAACATGCGTGCCCCGGCCGCCGCTACCCCTTCGGCGGTCTCCATGATCTGCCGCTCCGATTCCACTGAACAAGGCCCGGCGATCACCACGAACTCGTCGCCGCCGATCTCCACGCCATTGATGCGCATGATGGTGTGCTCCGGCTTGAACTCCCGGCTGACGAACTTGTAAGGCGCCGAAATACGCACGGCGCTCTCCACTCCGCGGGTGGCCTCGAGCGACTCCAGGCAGGCCGTTACGTCGCCCACCCCGACCACGCCGATGACCACCCGCTCCTCCCCTTCGATCGAGTGGACCTTATAGCCGAACTCGCGGATTCGCTCGCAAACGTGGTCGATCTCCGCCCTTGTGGCATGTGGACGCATCGAAATAATCATGGCTGGCGGCTCCTCCCCCGCACAATAAAAAACCCACCCTTGCGAGTGGGTTGGCTTCGACGAAAACCGGCTGTCCTTCAGTCCAACGCCACTCTACCGATCCCGTATAAACCGGAATCGGAAGCTAAACGAGTTGCGCCATGCGAAAGACATCGTAAACAGGCAGTATAAGGCAATTCGCGCAGCGATGGCAAGCCGTAGTCTTATCTCATGCAAGATGAGCCTGGAGCCGGAGTTCGTTTCTCATACAAGATGAGCCTGGAGGGGCGATCGGTCATGCTGGGAGTTGATCATCGGCATGCGGGCAATAGAAAAGTTTGAGCCTGGAGCAAATCCGGGCGTTTGTGGAGGCCAGCGATGGAGTGGAATTTGAGGGCCGTCATCGAGAGGAGGTATACGGCTGGGTGAACCAGACGCTGAGACAGCAGGGCTACCAAGACCTGAAGCGAGGCGGCCGGGGATTGCTGCGGCGTTATGTGGAGGAGATGACGGGGCTGAGCCGGGCGCAGACCACACGCCTGGCGTGACCCACCCACGTCGGGGCCTCCCTGCGGCTGGCATGGCGCATTGACAGAAGTCCGGCTTTAAAGAACAACGGAGCCATAACACCTAAATCAAAGACAAAATCCTTCTATGAAAGGAAAACCCAAAAAATACCGACGGTTGGAGCTCTATAGGGCCTCACTGCGCGCTATCGACGCCGGCCGTTTCGTAGCAGAGACCCTCGCCCGGCGCCGTCTCCAATCCCGAGACAATTGTCACGTCGCCCAAATTGGGAAAGCCCGGTCCCAACGTAACCGTGAAAGAGTCCGGCGGGGCGACCGCGGGAATAGATTTAAACCACAATTGCCTCTCGCCGCCCGTGCTCGTGAGCAGATTGCCGAACCAGGTTGCGGGCGTGGAAGTGCCCAGAGTGAAGTTTAGCGTCACCGTTCCATTCGCGAAGCTGGCGCTAAGACCCAGTCCGCACGCCGGTGCGCGCGCCATGTTATTGCCTGCCGATTCGGTAAACCACAGCGCGCCGTCCGGCCCCTTCGTGATCCCCCAGGGATAGCTATTGGCAGTCGGCGCCGGGTATTCGGTGATCAGCCCGGCGGTGGTGATGCGCCCGATCTTACCGTGTTGGTATTCGGTAAACCACAGCGCCCCGTCCGATCCGCTCGTGATCCCGTAGGGTTGGCTGCCGGCGGTCGGAATGGGGTACTCGGTGATCAGCCCGCCAGTCGTGATGCGCCCGATATAGTTGGCCAGGTCGGTAAACCATAACGCGCCGTCCGGTCCCCACGCGATCGCGAAGGGTTCGCTGCCGGCAGTCGGAATGGGGTACTCGGTGATTGCCCCGGCCGTGGTAATGCGCCCGATCTTGCCGCCGAAGCTTTCGACAAACCAGAGCGCGCCGTCCGGCCCCGCTGTGATCCCGTAGAGCCCGCTATCGGCAGTCGGCTCGGGATACTCGGTGATCGCCCCGGCAGTGGTGATGCGCCCTATATTATTCCCAAATAGCTCGGTAAACCACAGCGCGCCGTCGGGCCCCGCCGCAATCCCGTAGGGCTGGCTGAAGGCGGTCGGCACGGGGTACTCGGTAACCACGCCCGTCGTAGTGATGCGCCCTATGTTATCGGCGCTTGATTCCGTAAACCACAGCGCACCGCCTGGCCCCGCCGCGATCCCCTGGACAGCGCTATCGGCGGTCGGCACCGGGTACTCGGCGATCGCCCCGCCAGTCGTGATGCTTCCTATCTTGTTGCCGAGCGACTCGGTAAACCAGAGTGCGCCGTCCGGCCCCGCCACGATCCCAACGGGATCGCTCTGAGAGGTCGGAACAGGGTAGATGGCGATGTTACTCCACGTCGCCGCGGGCGCGGTTACGGCCAAGACCGGAACAAATGCCGCCAGCCAAAGTCTCCCGATCGTTATATGCATATGCATACCTCACTCTACCTCCTTCCACAGCAAGTCACTGCCCGGTATGACCGCGTCAGCGCACCGTTCGCGAAACTGGTCCTAAGACAGTCCTAAGACGCAGAGCACGCGCCGGTAACCACCCCAGCCGTGGTGATCCGCCCGATCTTGTTGGTGTTGAATGTGGTGTTGAATTCGGTGAACCAGAGTGCGCCGTCGAGGCCCGCAGTAATCCCGAGAGGATCACATAGGCGGCGGGAGAAAGATATAGCAATCGATGCAGATCACGAACGCTTAGAGATCCACCGGGCCCGGCGAATTACGAAGCGAACCGAAAGTCCCCGTATCCAACAGAACCCAGCACCCGTCTGCCTTCACTCCCCCTGCTTCTTATTCAAATCATCCGCCAGAATAACCGCCTCGGCCAAGTCCCGCATCGGCCGCCGCAGCCGCCGGCTCTCGTTGCGCAAGCGCAGATACGCCTCTTCCTCGGTCAGGCTGTACTTATGTTGCAGGATGCCCTTGGCCCGCTCCACCAGTTTGCGCGCCTCGAGCGTCCGCTTCATCTCCAGCGTCTCCGACATCAGCCGCGCATTTTCAATCGCAATAGCCGCCTGCCCCGCCACCACCTTCACGAACCCTACCTCGTCGTCGGCGAAAGGGCGCTGCTCGCGCGTGTAGATGTTGATCGTGCCAATCACCTTGTCGCGCGTGAACAGCGGCACCGAAAGCAGCGACGCGAGGCCGGTCTTGCGCGCCAGTTCGGGATAGCGGTACTGCTTCTCGGCCAGCACATTAGGGATGATAATGGGGCGGCCCTCCCGCACCACGCGGCCGATCAGCGAGTCTTCGATCTTCAGCGGCATCTTGTGCAGATACTCCGGCGACGAGCAGCGCGCCGCCGAAATCACCAGCTCCCGCCGGTCCTCGTCGATCAGCATGATAGAGCAGACCGGCGAATCCAGCGTCTCCGCCACCATCTCCGATATGGCTTGCAGGATGCGGTCCAGATAGTTCTCCGCCGCGATGGTCTGCGCCACCGCCGCCAGCGCCTCCATGCGCTTCACCGCGGTTTCCGAGCGCTCCTCCAGCCGCGACTTCGCAATCGCGCCGCCCATCTGCTCGCCGATAAAGCTCACCAGCGCGACTTCCTCCGGACGGTGCGAGTGCGCCGCGCGGTGATGCACGTTGATTACCCCGATCAGGTCGCCGCCGCTCACCAGAGGCACCGACAGGAACGCGTCGAACGTATCTTCCGGCAGCGTCTGAAAAGTCTTGAAGCGCGCATCCGCCGAAGCTTTGCTCGAAAGCGCCACCACGGATTTATGCTGTGCCACCCAACCCGTAATGCCTTCGCCCATCTTCAGGCGGATGTTGCCGATCTCCTCCGCGTGTGGAAGCTGCGAAGCCTGCAGCACCACTTCGTTAGTCGCCCGGTCCACCAGATAGACCAGGCAGGCGTCGCAGTTGGTGGTCTCGTAGGTGAGCGCGACCAGCTCTGCGAGCATCTTTTCCAGGCTGAGGTCCGAGCTTACAATGCTGCTGATGTGGTGCAAAATCGCGACTTGCGAGGCGCCATCGTTTGGGACGGTGTTTGGAACGCTATTGGGAGTAGTGAATGCTAATACAGTGCGCATAATCCTCCGTTGCTCATTCCAGTTTAAAGAGCCGCGGCCTGATGGTCCAATCCAAAATTCTTATCGGCGGCATGGCGGTACCGAGCCGCGACCGGCCCCGGCGCTGCCCTGGCTTGGCGCGGCTTGGTCCGGCTTGGCAAATGATACACTGAGGGTGGCCGCATGCTGTCAATCGTAATCCCCATACATAACGAAGAGCCTTCCATCCTCCCTCTGTACGACCGGCTTACCGCCGTATTGGAGTCGCTCCGGCGTTCTTACGAAATCCTGTTTATCGATGACGCCTCTACCGACCGCAGCTTCGAGCTGCTGGCCAATCTGGTGGAGACCGATGGGCATTTGAAGGTCATCCGGCTGCGCCGTAACTTCGGCCAGACCGCTGCCCTTTCGGCCGGCTTTCACGAAGCCAAGGGTGACATCGTCATCGCCATGGATGGCGACCTGCAGCATGACCCCGAAGACATCCCCGCGCTGCTGGGTAAGATCGATGAGGGGTACGACATCGCCAGCGGCTGGCGCAAGGAGCGCGTGGACAACGCCCTCACCCGCAGAATCCCCTCACGCGTTGCCAACTGGCTCATGGCCAAGGCTTCCGGCATCGAGCTGCGCGACTTCGGCACTACTTTTAAGGCGTATCGCGCCGAGGTGCTTAAGGATGTCAATCTGTACGGAGAGCTGCATCGCTTCATCCCCGCTCTGGCCAGCTTTTACGGCGCGCGCATGGCCGAGGTTCCCATTCACAGCACGCCGCGCGCTGCCGGGGACTCGCATTACGGAATCGGCCGCACCTTCCGGGTGCTGTTCGATATCCTCACCATCAAGTTCCTCTTGAAATACTTCACCCGGCCGATGCATTTCTTCGGTGCTCTGGGCCTTGCCGGCACCGGCCTGGGCGGCCTGATCATGCTCTGGCTGGCGATCCTCAAGCTGATGGGCAACGAGATCACCCTGGCGCACGGGCCCCTGATGATCGCGGGCGCCTTGTTGCTATTGGGCGGCCTCATGATGTTCAGCACCGGGCTGATCGGCGAAGTCGTGATCCGCACCTACTTCGAGAGCCAGGGGCGACGCATCTATGCCGTGCGCGAGATCCTCACGCGCAAGCAGCGCGGCGTCGCCGGCGGCGCGCGCTGACCACTGCAAAATCGCCTGCAACCCCCTGCCCGCCATCCACGCCCTGTAGTAAACTAAGATTCTTAACAGATGAGTCCAAAGTTTGGAGGTCCTATGAAGCACCGTAATGTGGCCCTGCCCACCCTGGGAGTCCTGCTTTTCACCCTCGCCGGTTTCGCGCAAACGACTACTTCGCTGGAGGGTGATGTGAAGGGCGAAGACGGTCAGCCGTTGAAGGGCGCCCTGGTCAAAATCGACCGCGAAGACATTAAGGGCCACTATCAGGTCAAGACCGACAAGAAGGGTCACTATTTCCATGCCGGTCTGCCCATCGGCACCTACAAGATCAGCCTCGAAGTAGACGGCAAAGACGTCGACTACATCGACAAAGTGCGCACCACGCTGGGCGATCCGGTGGTCAACAACTTCGACGAGCATGCCGCCGCGCAGAAGCGCCAGGCCATGACCCAGGCTGCGGATTCCGGCACGCTCACCAAGGACCAGGAGCGCGGCTTGACCGCCGAACAGAAGGCCGCGCTCGAGAAGCAGACCAAAGAGCGCGCCCAGGCACTGGCCAAGAACAAAGGGCTCAACGACGCCTTCAACGCCGGCATGCAGGCTATGACCGCCAAGCAGTACGATGTCGCGGTCCAGCAGTTCACCAAGGCCAGCGAGCTCGATCCCAACCAGAATGTGGTGTGGGCCCAGCTTGCGGATGCCGATATCGGCCTGGCGGCCACCAAGACCGGCGCAGAGCACGACGACGCCATGAACAAGGGCCTGGAGGCCTTCCAGAAGGCGCTCACGTTGAAGCCGGACGACGCGGCTTATCACAACAATTACGCGCTTGCCCTGGCCAAGGCCAAGAAGTTCGACGAAGCCCAGGCCGAACTCGCCAAGGCCGCCACGCTCGACCCTCCGAGCGCCGGAAAGTATTACTACAACCTGGGCGCTCTGCTGGTGAATAACGGCCAAACCGAGCCCGCCGGACAGGCGTTCAAGAAGGCCATCGATGCCGATCCCAATTACGCCGACGCTCAGTATCAGTACGGCATCTACCTGATCGCCAAGGCCCAGGTGGGCGCCGACGGCAAGATCACGCCGGTGGACGGTACCCGCGAAGCCTTTGAGGCCTACCTGAAGTTGAAGCCCGACGGGCCGTTTGCCGCGTCGGCCAAGGCCATGCTCGACAGCATGTCCGCCAGCTTGGATACCAAGTACCAGAATCCCGCCGCTACGAAGAAGAAGAAGTAACGCACGAAAGGTCCATAATGAATCAGGGGCGTCGGAAAGGGCGCCCCTCTACGGATGATGCGCTTTTTAATCGTAGAGGTGCTCCTGCCGCTGCTGGTGTTGTGGCTCGTGCGAAACCTCATCCGATCCCTATTTGGCGGCCTGCACTCCTCGGTCGCCCGCCAGCCGCCCCAAAAGGCTCCCACCATCCACACCGGCGGCGAACTGAAAAAGGATCCCGTTTGCGGCACTTTTGTCTCCGTGGACGCATCGGTAACCAAGCGCGTCAACGGAGAGCTGGTGCATTTCTGCTCTCCCGCCTGCCGCGATAAGTATCGAGTAGCCTGACGGAATGCGCCGGCGGTTTATTGCCGGTCGCCGAAGTTGTAACCCACCCAGACAGTGGCTTCCGGAACGGAGTCTCTGCCGAACTGATTGGTGAAACCCGGCACATAGTGGAAGTCGAACTGCGGCCGTACGAAAATGTGGTCCGTTACAAAAAGCGACACGCCAACGCCCACGTGTACCTGGAAATGGCTCGAATTCCCCACCGGCTCGACTTCGTTGGTGCACACCGCGGTCCCTACGCACTCATTCTCATTGACTGAGAAACTCGTTCGCGCCCCGCCAATGCCGCCTTGTATTTGCACCTGGGCGCGCTTGGTATTCACCGGCGCGAAAACGCCATTGAAATCGTAAAACGTTTCGCGGTATTGCAAGGGGCCATAGTTGCTCTTGGCGGGTTGCACGTTGATCTCCGCTCCAATGCCGAGGCTTTTGTGTAGCATTACGTCTCCTGCGATGCCCAGGAAAAAGCCGCCCAACTTAGGGTTGGTTTGACAATAGGTGTCGCCCGTGTTCGGCACGCAAGTGCCGTAAGCGTTGGCCGAGGAAGCGCTATCGATTCCGCCTCCGTTCGATGAATCGAATGCGGTCCCGAAACCAAGCATGAAGTCGACAGAGCTCTGCGCGCTGGCAAGGGGGACGCAGAAGGTCAGCAGGGAGAGCAGGGGAAGGTAACGGCAAATTTGTCTCACGTCAGAAGTCTCCTAATTTTTGCAGAATGCGCTTTACAACTCAATCATCCCACGAGTTATGATCCTGCATGGGCGGCGCGCCAAGCCACGGCTGGATTAATGGCTACAATTTACGACGTTGTTACCGCGACGGAAGTTTCGCTCTAATCCAATTCCGCGAAGACCCCGTCGAGAGGAATGCGAATGGACGTACCTTGCGCTTCCAGAACGCTACCCGCATATGCCCGGCGCGACTGCGGGTCCACAATCCACACGTTGGGCACGCCGAGGTTCGAATAATCTGTTACACGCTCCTGCATCTCCCTGAGATTGTCGTCCTTGGAAAGTACTTCAATGCAAATCAGCGGCGGCTGCGTGAATACCGGCTCGATAGGCTGATTCCGGTCGAGTACACAAATATCGGCTACGCGGTAGCGGCAGGGAGCCACACGTATGCGCTGTGCGATTAGCACGCGGATGTTCCAATCGCGCTCATGGTTTCCGAGCCATACTGCCAAGCCGGTCTGCAGATTGCTGTGTTCGTATTCGCCCAGATTTCGCTCGCGCACCTCGCCGTCCACGTAGTCGCAATCCGGCCGGTAGGTGGTCGAAAGGTATTGCTGTTCAGAAATAGGCATCGTATCCTTCAAACACTCTTCGCCGGAATCCGGATCAGCACCCACGCCACCGCCGCAAACCCGATCAACGAAAGCCAGCCGCCCCATGCCGGATAGAAACTCAGCGTATCCGAGCCCGTTAACAAATGGCTCAATGAACTGACGCCCGCAAGATATGTAACGGCCAGCACGATGCCCATGATAGCCTCGCCGGCGATCAGCCCGGAGGCCAGCAGCGTGCCCTTTTCGTCCGCGCGCGCCTTGCGCTCCGCGCCGTATCGCGCCGTGATCTTGTCCGCCACCCACTTCAGTACGCCGCCCACGAAGATCGCCGATACTGTATCGAACGGCAGATACATGCCCACCGCCACCAGCATCGGCGAGCGCGCGCCGCACATGATCAGCGCTATCCCAAACGCCGCACCGATACCGATCAGTCCCCAGGCCATCTGCCCACCCACGATGCCCTTGGCCAGTTGCGCCATCAAGCCCGCCTGTGGCGCCGGCAGGGCACGCCCCCCGATCCCGCCGGTCGCCAGGTTGGCCTCGTGCAGCACGACGATCGGCACCATCAGGAAGAGCGAAAGCAGGATCACCGCCATGATCTCGACCACCTCCATCTTCCACGGAGTGCCGCCCAACAGGTGGCCAGCCTTCAAGTCCTGTATCAGCGATCCCGACACCGAGCACGCGCAAGCCACCACCGAGGCCACCCCCAGTACTGCCGCTATTCCCGACATTCCCTTCGCGCCGATAGCCAGCATTACTAAAGCCGAGAGCACCAGGGCCGAAAGCGTGAGCCCGCTGAGCGGCTGGTTAGAGCTGCCCACTAGCCCCACCAGGTACCCGCCCACCGCTGAAAGCAGGAACCCGGTCACGCTCATGATAGCCGCCGCGACGATCGCTGACACCCAACTGCCGGTGAAGTAGTAATAAATCGCCGTGATCGCGATGGTCAGCACGCCTGTGCCGATCGCCACCCACTGGAACGGAATATCGCAATCGGTGCGCTCCAGGTGCCGGCCTTCGTGCGCCGCCCGCGCCGACGCGCCAAACGCGCCCGCCAGCGATTCCATGATCGACTTCCGCATCGAGAACAGCGTATGGCACGAGCCCACCAGCATGGTTCCCACCGCAATCGGCCGCACGATGTTATACCAAACCGAATAGGAGATCACGTCCCATGCGGCGTGCTGGCCCACGCCGAGCCGCCGCGGCAGGTCCGGATCGAAGAACAGCAGCAGCGGAATCATCACCCACCAGGCGATGAATCCGCCCGAAGCGTTGATGGCCGCCAGTTCCGGCCCGATGATGTAGCCGATGCCCATCAGCGCCGGAGAAAGGTTCGGCGTGGACCAGTAGATCCCGCCGCCATGCGTCACGTCGCCGATGGGCTGCTTGGCGAAATCGAAATGGTGTACCACCGACTTAGGGAACGCCAGAAACCCTTCGGCGTACTCACGGAAGATCTGCAAACCCTTATCGGTTTTCAGCACCTGCAACACGGCGGCAAAGCCCATCGCCCCGAAAACATATTTCGGCGCGTCACTGCCCGCTTCGCCGGCTTTCACTACTTCCGCGCTGGCCACGCTCTCAGGAAACGGCAGTCCCGCTTCCACGCACAGCGGCCGCCGCAGAACCACGATGAAGAACACCCCGATCAGCCCGCCGGCCATGAGAATCATGACGGACTGCCAGTAGTGCGCCCGCAGGTCCGCCCACAGCCGCACGCCGTTCATCTCTACCATCATGAACGCCGGAATAGTGAAGATGGCGCCGGCCACCAGCGCTTCGCCCACCGACGCAGCCGTGCGCGCGATGTTCTGCTCGAGCACGCCGCCCCGCAGCGCCGGCACACGGAATATGGCAATGGCGATAACAGCCGCTGGAATGGTGGCCGCAATGGTCTGCCCGGCTTTCATCCCCAGGTAGGCATTGGCGGCGCCGAACACCAGGGCCAACAGCAGCCCCAGCGCCACGGCTTTAAATGTCATCTCCGGCGGTGCCGGCTGTTCTTTGTTTGGCATGATCCGAGCCGTGACCGTAGGGAGCGGAAACCAGACCTATTGTGCTTCGATGTCGTCCACCACCAGCCACAACGGATTGCCAACCAGAGCAACGGCTTCTATTCCAGGTCGTTTAAGAAAGATCTGCACCCAGCCGGGACTGGTGGTGGTAGTTACGATCTCCTGGACTCCGTCGTCCCCCAGGGCGACCACTGCCAGTGGAAAACCCGACATGGCGCCGCCGGAAACCCAAAGCGACACGGTCGTCTTCCCTTGTCCCACACCGATCAGCTCCGGCGTTCTGGGGACACCGCCCGACGGGTACCCCGACGTGTTATTGTAGGCCAGGAAGTTCGGCGGTGTAAGTGGATTGATGCCAAAGTTGCCGCACTCGTTGAGAATGGCTCCCCCGTTGGGTAGTGGCGCAAAGAATACCGCGAACTGTTCCAGGCCGAGCAGCGGGGTGGTGTCATCGAAATCGCAAGGCGCATTGACGTTGTCGAAATTGGTAACGCCGCCGCCAGCCAAGTTCTGCTGCTCCTTGATAATCCGCAGCATCGCTCGAACGCTGTCCGGGGAGAGCGCGTTCGCCAACACAGACGCGAACTCCGCGCGCGCGGCTGCCACCCGTTGAGCGAGTTCGTTGGCGGAAACAGGCGGCGTAAGGCTCCCGCCGTGGATCTGTGCCTTTGCGGGCAGGCCGGCAACAACCAGCACGGCGGCCACGGCGGCGCGTACAAACAGCTTATGCGTCATTTGCGTCATTGGAATATCCAGTAAGCAGACTCCTGCTCAGCGCAATATTACCCGTTTTGTGTTTGGCAATGCAAGAAATCAGATTGCTTACCGAGCTTCGATATCGTCCACCACCAACGAGATCGGATTGCCGACCAGATCAATGGCTTGGATCCCCGTTCCATTGATGGTGATCTGCACCCAGTCGGGATTGGTGGTGGTAGTTACGATCTCCAGAACTCCGTCGTTCCCCAGGGCGACCACTGCCAGGGGGAAACCCGGAGAGCTGCCGCCTGAAACCCAAAGCGATACGGTCGACTTGTTTTGCCCCACCACGATCAGCTCCGGCGTTCTAGGGATACCGCCCGCCTCGTACGTCGACGTGTTATTGAAGGCCAGGAAGTTCGGCGGTGTAAGCGCATTCACGCCAAAGTTGGAGCACTCGTTGAGGATGGCTCCCCCGTTGGGTAGTGGCGCAAAAAACAGCGCGAACTGTTCCAGGCCGAGCAGCGGGGTGGTCTCACCGAATAGGCAAGGCGCATTGACGTTATCGAAATTGGTAACACCGCCGCCGACCAGGTTCTGCTGCTCCTTGATAAGGCGCAGCATCGCTTGAACGCTGCCCGGTGATAGCGCGTTCGCCAACTCAGACGCGAACTCCGCGCGCGCGGCTGCAACCCGCTGAGAGAGTTCGTTGCCGGGAACAGGCGGCGCGAGGCTCCCGCTGTGGATCTGCGCGTTTGCCGGCAGGCCGGCAACAACCAGCATGGCGGCCACGGCAGCGCGTACAAACATATCTGTGATTTGCGTCATTGGAATCTCCAGTAAGCAGACTGCTGCTCAGCGCAATATTACCCGTTCAGGTTTGGTAATGCAAGAAGCGAGCTACCCCTTCAAATCCTTGAAGGCTGCCTCGATTTCGCGCCTCGCGTCCACTGTCGGGACCGATAGCGGCAAGCGCGGCGGCCCGCCATAATAGCCGTTGAGATCCATTGCGTGCTTCAGGCCGGGGACGCCGTACTTGCTGGTGACCAGCCCGGCGGCGTGGGCGATGCGATTCTGCCAGTCGCGGCCGGCCTCCTCTTCCCGCATGCGATAGGCTTCCCAAATAGCGATGGCGGCATAGGGCGCCGCATTGGCGAATGCCAGGATCGCGCCTGTAGCTCCCATCAGCAGCGACTCCCACAGAATAGGCGCGGAGCCTGCCAGTACCTGGAAGCCGGGCTGCGCCTCGCCCAGCATCTGCCTCACCTTCTCCAGGTTTCCGGAACTCTCCTTAATCGCGATGATGTTGGGATGGCCGGAAAGTCGGGCCACCGCTTCGGCGGGGATGTCCACCCCGGTACTCTGCGGCAAGTTGTATATGATAACGGGAATGCGCGTCTGGTCGGCCACCGCGCGGTAGTAAAGCATCTGCGCATCGGCGCGGTCGAGCAGGTTCTTGTAATAATGCGGGGTGAGGACCAAGGCGGCCCGATAGCCCAGTTCGGCCGCGCGGTTGGCCATGCATACGGTTTCGCGCACGCTTTCGGCGCCCGCCCCCACGATCAACAGCTTGTCCGGCGCCGCATGGCGCGCCACCATTTCGCATAACTGAACCTTCTCATCGGCGCTGAGCATGACGCTCTCTCCAGCGGAGCCGCACACCACGTATCCGGCGAGTGTGGTGCGATTCCACTGTTCCACGTTGTGCTGCACTTTGGCTGCATAAAGGTTGCCGCTGTGATCGAAGGGAGTGGTGATCGGTGGGAAAATGCCGTGTAATTTCATGAGTCAGACATGGCTACGACACGCGATAAACGTAGGCATCCTCCACCCAGCGATTGCCGATGGTCTGCCCTCCCAGGCGCATGCCTTCCGCGCTCTTGGCTTTTCCGAAATACCGGCGCAACGCGCGAACGAGAGGATCGGTCATGGGGAGAATGAGGACGGGCGGCTTCTTTTCCATAGGAAAGCCCGCGGCATCCAATGCGGCGTTCAATATGCCATATCCTTCCAGTGGACCAGCATTGTCGAATCGCTTGGAACACAGCAGCAGACGCCAATCGGTGTACTCCTCCAGGTGGACCCACAAAGCAACGAGCACTTTGAGGCCGGCTTCGTCGAGAATTCGTAGGATCTGGGCGCCTTGATCGAGATCGATCCTTACCAATAGAGCATTACCCATTTGATGACTCCATGATTTTTGTTGCCGATGGCTTCTACGAGCGCATGCGCGCTTTCCGTAGAATACCTGCCGTAGCGCGCCTGCTCGGACCATGATTGCACGAGATCCCAGCTCTTGCTGAACAGCGGATCTTCTCTCGCCGCCCGCCTAAGCGGAGCCTCTAGATTCACCAACCCGACCAATTCTCTGAGGTCGTGTGTATGGCTGGCGACGACTTTCTTCCGGTCCGGGAAGTCATGCCGCTGTGTCGCCCTCGCAATGCACGCCTTGAGCGCACATTCGACAGCGTAGCCCGCCAAATAATAAGCCCCGTCAGGCAGTCCCAGCCTGACTAGCGCTTTCGCCTCCGAGAGGCGCACTCGGGAGAGCGCTTGCAGGTCCCTGCGATTCATCTGAAAACATGTTAGCGAACATCCATGGCGCAGTGGGAAAATGCGTTGGAGACCCTGATGTTTTCTCTCGAAGTAGCGGCTACTTCCGAAGACCCCGAGGACCACGATCTGCTGATCGCCGAACTCTGGGCTGCCGGCTCAGCGGGCATTGCTGAACTGGATGGCGGCCGCCTGCGCGCGTTCTTCGAAGACCATGCGGACCGCGACGCGCTCCTCGATCGGTTCGCTCCGGTGAGCTGGAGGCAGGAAGAGCAGTGCGACTGGGTGGCGGTTTCGCGGACCAACTGGGAGCCGCTGCTGGTGGGCGCGCGGTTCCTGCTGGTTCCGGAATGGCGTGACGACCCGGCGCCCGAGGGGCGCTTCCGGATCGTGGTAAATCCCGGCTTGGCCTTCGGCACGGGGATTCACGAAACCACGCAATTGTGCATGGAGTCGCTCGAGAAATATGTGCGTCAGGGCATGGCAGTGCTGGATGTGGGCACCGGCTCAGGCATCCTGGCGCAGGCCGCGGAGTTGCTCGGCGCATCGCCGGTGTGGGCCTGTGACATCGACCCGGTGGCCGTCGGAATCGCTCGCGCCAAGGCCGGTCCAAACGTGTTCATCGGATCGGTGGACGCCGTGCGCTCCGGCTCGGCCGATGTGATCGCAGCAAACATCAGCCCGGAGGCGATCGCACTCCTTGCTGCGGACTTGTTGCGCTGCCTCGGTCCCGGAGGAACGGCGCTGCTCAGCGGTTTCGAGCGTCACGAAATCCCAGCGGTGCAGGCGGCATTGGAACGTCATGGCGGCGCCATCCGGGAGACCCGTTATAAAGGTAACTGGGCGCTGCTGGCGGCGTTCGCTCAAGCTTGAACGGGCGATATCCTCGTTTTGCCTTAGACTGGGATTATGAGTGATCCTCTCGCGTACCTGGGAGAACAGTTGGAGGCCTGGAAACGGGCCGGAACATATCAGCGCCTGCGTGTTTTGGAGTCGGAAAGCGCCGCCGAATCCCGTTTCGACGGCAAAGAAGTGATCAACCTGGCGTCCAACAATTATCTGGGCTTGACCACGCATCCCAAGCTGCGGGAAGCCGCGTTGGCCGCCACCCGGCGCTATGGCGTGGGCTCTGGCGCGGTGCGCACCATTTCCGGAACGATGTCTCTCCACATGCAGCTCGAGGAGCGCATCGCTCAATTCAAACAAGTGGAAGCCTGCGTCGTATTTCAATCCGGCTTTGCCGCCAACGCAGGCACCGTCGCGGCCGTGCTGACTCCGGAAGACCACATCGTCTCCGACGAGCTGAACCACGCCAGCATCATCGACGGCTGCCGCCTTTCCAGGGCGAAGATTCATGTCTTCGCGCACAAAGACACGGCGGCGGCCGAACGCGCGCTGGCGCAACTGGCGGGTCAACCCGGACGGAAACTGTTGATCACCGACGGCGTTTTTTCAATGGACGGCGACATAGGCCCGCTGCCCGGCCTGGTGGCAGCCGCCGAAAAGCACGGGGCCATTATGATGGTGGACGATGCGCACGCTTCCGGCGTCCTCGGGCGCAGCGGCCGGGGCACCGTCGATCATTTCGGTTTGCACGGGCGCGTGCATATACAGGTCGGAACACTGTCCAAAGCCATAGGAGTCCTGGGCGGATATGTGTGCGGCAGCCGCGCCTTGATCGAATTTCTGTACCACCGGGCGCGGCCGTTTCTGTTTTCGACGTCGCATCCGCCGGCCGTGGCGGCTGCCTGCATGGCAGCCTTTGATGTACTGGAGCAGGAGCCAGAGCGCATTCAAAATCTGTGGGATAACACGAGCTATTTCAAGAAGGGGTTGACTTCAGCCGGTTTCAACACAGGGGTTAGCGAGACACCCATCACGCCGGTGATCGTGGGCGAGGCGCGCACGGCCCACGCGCTCTCGGCCGCGCTCTTTGACGAAGGCGTGTTAGCTACGGGTATTGGCTTCCCAACGGTGCCGGAAGGCAAGGCGCGCGTGCGGACTATTGTGGCGGCCACGCATACACGCGCGGAGCTGGACCGCGCGCTGGAGGCGTTCGAGCGGGCAGGGAAGAACCTAGGGATTCTAAATACCTGAGCGTATCTCAAACGTGTGCCGCAATCGAATGCCTGGCAGCGGAGTGCTCCCGCCGCTGCTCAGCCCGGCAGATACGGCACACCCGGCAATAGCTGATCTTCACGCCATCGGGCCGCCGGCGCATGCGCACGTGAAAGAACTCGCGCGTGGCATACCACTGCTCGCCGCAGCACTGGCAAACGCGCGCCGGCGGACAGTCCGGGCGATCGGCCAGATTCCGTTTCAGATTCTCCCAGGTCCGCTTTCTTTGCTCGCGCCACAGATTCCAGCGCGCGCGAGTGGATGCGACGAACTCCTGGGCCCGTCTCCGCTGTTCGCGCCGGAACCGTTCCGAAGTGCGCGCCTCTTCCCACGAAAGCCGGATGCCCAATCTGCGCCGGTAAGCGGTGACGGTCTTCTGCGCCACGCCCCATCGCCGGGAGGCCTCGATGCTCGGCAGCAGGCGCCCTTCGCCCGCCAGGAACTGCTTGAACTCCTCACGCTCGGCTGCATCGAGGCGCCGGGCCTGCTGCGCGCGCGCCCTTACCGCGGGATTACCGAGCCCATGCCGCCCCATCATCTTGCTCACGGAGTCCTTGGTGCGCCCGGGGAGCAACCCCAGTTGCGCGATGAGCGCCGCGCTGAACCCGTATTCCCCGGTCAAGTCCGTCAGCTTCTTCAGTTCGGGGCAAGTCCACGGCTTCACGGCGCGCCCCGTGAATGAGCCGTTCAGAAGACCAGCGAGCTGCAATCTCTTGCGTTGATTGTTAATGGCCGCCCGTGACTTGCCCGGAACAGCGATCCCGGGCAGCGGCCTGTGCTGCTGAATCTGATCGATAAGCGAGCCGATCTGTGCCTCGGTCCAACGGTCTAACCGCATTTTCACTACATCCAGCATAGGGCAGGGAAGTGCGCATAGGAATACAGCCCAGTGGGTATTTTTAACCGTGCGTCGAGAGGAGCGCCTGCGCTTCGGCGAACGCCAGCAGGTTCCCGGAGCGATCGAATTCGATGTCGCGCGCCTCGCTCACGATCTCGAGCAGCGGGTTCCGTTCGATCAACGGCCGCAGGTTCTCGCTCATGGCCAGCGGTGAAAGCTCCATGGTGTTGCGAATCCATCCGATGGTGACCTCGCGCATATCGAATTTGCCCACCGTGGGCGCGATGGCTTCCAGGCACTCGCGGTCCGTGGGGAAATGTACCGGCGTGCGAATGGCGGTAGGGGTGGAGGCCGTCAGGGAATTGATCCGCGTGGGCTCCCAGTCGATGCGATCGATCAGCCGGTCGGTGACCACGTCCGCCATGCCGACACCCACCGCATTGTTGTAACTCAGGTCGCTGAGGTCGCGCACGAAGACGCGCTCGATCGAGCGAGTATCCGGCCAGAGATTATAGACGCCCTGCACGCTGCGGTTGACCACCTTGGTGTCCATGCCGGCGCCGCTGATGTTCTTGCCGATCTCGTCGAGTATCAGAATATCCAGGTCCGTGGGGATGCGGCCCATCCACGATTTCGCCAGCGCCAGCAACTCCTCCTCGCGCCGTTCCATATTCTCGACCGGAACGAATTCCAGTTTGGCGGTGTTGTGGTGGGCGTCTTCGAGGATGGCCAGACCGCCCAGGATTTTACCGGATTCGAGCACCTGCCGACCGATGGCGCGGATAGTATGCTCGAGGCCCAGCTTGTAGGCATAGGTGTGATAGTGCCGCGCGCCCGCGAACTTGCCGAGCCCGATAGCCATCATCTTGAACAGCCCGCTTTCGATCTTGCCCGCAAAGTCGGTATGCCATTTCACGCGGCCGGCCATCATCACGCCGTCGCTCTCGTAAGCGTTGCGGTCCATGAAGGTCTGAATGCCTTCCGGCGTTTTGCCCAGCGGCACCACCTCGAGCGAACTGACGATCGGACAGCCCATGGTGGCTTCGATGATGCCGTAATGCGCGAGCACGTCAGCCTGGCCTTCGGCGGTTGCCGCGCCGTGACTCCCCATGGCCGGAAAGATGAACGGATGCATGCCCTGCGATTTCCAGAATTCGGCCGTGGCGCGCGCGATGGTAGCGATATTCGTGATGCCGCGGCTGCCCACGCCAATGGCTACCCGCGCGCCTGGCTTAAGCCGCCCCGCGAAATCGGAACTGCGGAGCTGACGCTGGACTTCGGCGGCCACGTCGGGAATGCGGCGGTCCGGAAAATTCTGGCGAACGGTGAACAGTCGTGGGAATTGCATAATGACTTTATCTTACTGCGGCGCGATCACTTTCGCTTGGTCAGCAGCACCTTGGCCTCCACGGGGGTGTCCCCGCGCATGACTTTCACTAGAACTTCGTCGCCCGGTTTTTTGGCGCGCAGGGCATAAGTGAAATCGTACAAATTCTGGATAGGCTTGCCATCGAACTCCACCAGAATATCGCCGGCTTTGAACCCGGCCTTGGCCGCGGGCGAGTCCTCGTGTACGTCGGCGAACCTCACGCCTTTGGCGGTTTCGCCAAAATCGGGGATGCTGCCGAAATAGGGCCCATAACCCGAGCCTCCCGAGGTCTGGCCGGCCATGCCTTCGCCGTGTCCCGGCTCCTTCACGCGCACAAACAGCGGGCGATCGGGGCTCTCGCGCAGGTCCTCGCTCACTTCCGCGATCATCTGCAGCAATTTGGCGGCATCCGGCGCGTCGATCTTATCCCAGGTATCGCTGGGCTTGTGATAATCCGCGTGCAGCCCGGAGAAGAAGAACAACACCGGCACCTGCTTGGTGGTGAACGAAGTATGGTCGCTCGAGCCGTAGCCCGCTTCGGAATAATCGATGTGCAATCCATACTTAGGCGTCACTTCCTCAAGTAACTTTTTCAATGTCGTACCGGTGCCCACGCCTCCAATGAAAATCTTGCCGTCGCGCACTCTGCCGATCATGTCCATATTGATCATGGCCACATCTCTATCGAGCGGCAGCGCGGGGTGATTGACGAAGTAGCTGGAGCCCAGCAGCCCCAGTTCCTCCCCTGCGAATGTCAAAAACAGGATGCCACGCTTCTGTTTCGGCTGCGTGGAGAACCAGCGCGCCAGCTCGATAACCCCGGCCGTGCCGGAAGCATTATCGTCTGCGCCCGGATGGATGGTTCCCGCCAGGCTGGGCGCCATGGAGAACTGCTCCCCCAACCCCAGGTGATCGTAGTGCGCGCCGATCACGATATATTCATCGGTCAGCCCCGGCAGGTAGCCGGCCACGTTGTGAGCGGTCTTCACCACGCGCTCCACATCCAGATTCGCATCCACCTCGAGCGAGCTCGGGAAGGCGAACGACCGGGCTTGCAGGTCCTTGTCTATGGCGGTCTGAATATCCTGCGCGTTCTTGCCCGCCAGCGCGAACCAGCGATCCGCCACCTCCGACTTCATCTGCAGAAACGGAATTCCGGCATCGCCCGGTCCGGCGACTTCCGCGAACTTCTCCAGATCCTCGGCCTCGCCGGGATGGGCCGCGCGATCGCTCACCAGAATCACGCCGCGCGCGCCGTGCATCTTGGCGTTGCTGGCTTTGCTCCAGAACTGGGAATGTTGCGTGTAAACCTTGCCCTCGAATACGCTCTTGTCGTCGAATTCCTGCGGCTCGTGGCGCAAGATGAGCACGATCTTGTCCCGCGCGTCAATGCCCTGGTAGTCGTCATAGTTGTACTCGGGGGCCGTGATGCCGTATCCGGCAAACACCACCGGTCCGCTCATCTTTGCGCGCGATGAGAAATTGAACGGTGTGAAGTCTTCCCTGAAATTCAGCTTCACGCGTTTGCCGGCAATCGTGTACGCGAAGCGATTGTCCTTGCCCAGATGAGCATGGGTGGTCACGCTGAAGGCCTGGTAGTAACTCTTGCCGTCAATCGGCTGGAGACCGAACGAGCGAAAGTCCGCGGCGATGAAGGCGGCCGCCTTTTCGAGCTCGGGCGTTCCGGTGCCGCGTCCTTTCATATCCTGCGAGGCGAGAAACTTGATGTCGTCAAGGTAAAGGCCGGGGTCAATCGTGGCGGCTGCGCCATACGCTGCCATCGCGGCGGCGAACGACCATAGTACGGCGGACAGCGGTCCGCGTTTGAAGAGCTTCATGAAGTGTGTTCCTGATTCCTAGTGGAGCGCCGGGCCGGGCAGCTTCACTTCGCAGCCGCAGTCCTCGCCGGCATTGTGGGCAGTCTTCTGATACTCGATCTCGTAGTCGATGACGCCGCGCACCGTCGGCCAATCCGCGCGCCCCACCAGCCGGCGGCCGTTGATGAACAGGGTGGGAGTTGCACTCACAGTCACATCGCGGCCCTGCGCCTGCGCCTTGTTCACTTCAGCCTCGGTTTCCTTGTTATCCATGCAGCGGGTCAATTGCAGCGGATCGATTTCCTTGCCCTTGGCAAACTCCAGCACCTTGTCCTTCAGATTTTCGGGCTTGATCTCTTCCTGATGCGCGAAGATCCAGTCGTGATAATCCCAGAAAGCGTTAGCGTTCTGGCGGAAAATGCAACGGCCGGCAATGGCCGCCGCTCTGGCCCACGGATGTATCTGATCCAGCGGAAACTCGATGAAGTAAAAGCGCACCTGTTTGGGATAGGTGCTCAGGAGGTTGTCGCGCAGCATCTTGGCTTCCTCCTTGCACATGGGGCATTCGAAATCGCTGAACTCGACCAGTACCACAGGGGCGCCGGGCGTGCCGAAGCTAGGCTGTAAATCGGTCTTGAGTTTGTCCAGATCCGTCTTGAACGGATTCTCCGCGATATCGTAGACACTGCCCTGCACGATCTTCTGTCCGTCTTTGGAGACGTAGTACGAGAAGTCAGCGCTGGCGCTGCCGGCCGAGGCGTGTACGATCACTTCCGAGAATCCGGCTATGGGCGAAGGCTTGGGCTCGCCGATATCTACTTTGATTTGCGGCCCCCAGACATTCAAATGGCGCACATAGGCTTCAAAGGTGGGCTTATCCCAAGCGGACTTCTTCTCCGCGGTTCCAGGAGCGGAGAGCAGGATGGCGGCGAAAAGGGTAATGCAGAGCAGCAATCGAGACATTCCTTGTTATTGTAACGAAAAAGACAGGGACGGCGGAACGTTCTTACCGAGCCGCGAGCGTTAGCGACCGGCCGCCGACCTGCATAGTGGACCGCAAGGCACAATAGAAGAATGACGATCGAAGAGCTGCGGCGCTCGAACAAGGAAGGCATACTCCGTCTCGCAGCGATTTACGGTTTGACTTGGATGAGGTGGACCCCAAAGGTTGGACAAATTTTGGCCGTCGCTTAGATGGTGCGGCGGGGTGACCAAGAGGCGACCCGAAGGCCGCCATCCATTCCGGGCTTGAGTCGGCGCTCGGGTCGCATCCCT
>Ga0302324_100000489_pt1 | contig 106145 bp, 118 predicted proteins | sample Palsa_T0_1_FD_201949 | JGI IMG/M metagenome (GOLD analysis project Ga0302324, IMG submission 201949) | Peat permafrost microbial communities from Stordalen Mire near Abisko, Sweden - Palsa_T0_1 | ecosystem: Environmental > Terrestrial > Soil > Palsa > Peat permafrost | place: Sweden: Abisko... | reverse complement strand
GCTGCCAAGGAGATCGTCGATACGGCGACGCGCACCGGCGCGACGGTCTCCGGTCCCGTGCCGCTGCCGACCGAGAAGAACATCTACTGCGTGATTCGCTCGCCGTTCAAGGACAAGGACTCGCGCGAGCACTTCGAGATCCGTACGCACAAGCGGCTGATCGACATCCACCAGCCGACGCCGAAGACCGTCGACTCGCTGCAGCGACTCGACCACCTGCCCGCCGGCGTCGACATCGAGATCCGCCTCGCGAGCTGATGGCCGCGATCCTCGCACGCAAGCTCGGCATGACGCAGCTGTTCGGCGAGGACGGAGCGGTCGCCCGCGTCACCGTGCTCGAGGCCGGACCGTGTCACGTGACGGCGATCCGCACCAGCGAGCGCGACGGCTACGACGCCATGCAGCTGGCCTTTGGCAGCGTGCGCGAGAAGGCGTTGAGCAAGCCCGAGCTCGGGCACCTCGCGAAAGCCTCGGCGCCGCCGCTGCGCCATCTGGTCGAATTTCGGGGCGAAGGAGCCGGCCTGTCGGTCGGTGAGACGGTCAATGTCGACACGTTCACGGCCGGTGAGCGGGTCAAGATCTCCGGCGTCTCCAAGGGCAAGGGCTTCCAGGGGACCGTCAAGCGCCACAACTTCAGCCGCGGTCCCGTATCGCACGGCTCGCACAACGTTCGCGCACCCGGTTCGATCGGCGCGTCGGCAACGCCTTCACGGGTGATGAAGGGAATCCGCGGGCCCGGCCAGATGGGCAACAAGCGGATCACCCAGCGCGGTCTCGAGGTCGTCGAGGTGCGTGCGCAAGAGCATCTGCTGTTCGTTCGCGGCGCCGTGCCCGGACCGCGTAACAGTTATGTCGAGGTTCGCTCCGATGGCTAGTAGCGCGCCGGTGCTCGGCACGACAACCAAGCGGCGCACGGTCAAGCTCGACGCGGACGCCTTTGGTGCTCGCTTCAACGGTCCGCTCGTGCACGAGTCGGTGCGCGCCGAGCTCGCCGCTCGCCGCCGCGGCAGCGCGTCGACCAAGACGCGCGGTCTCGTCAGCGGCGGCGGCGCCAAGCCGTGGCGTCAGAAGGGCACCGGTCGTGCCCGCGCCGGCTCGTCGCGCTCGCCGGTGTGGACTGGCGGCGGCACCGTCTTTGGGCCCCACCCGCGCTCCTACGTCTTCAAGGTCAACCGCAAGGAGCGCCGGGCCGCGCTGCGCAGTGCCCTGTCGCTGCACGCCGAGCGCGGCTCGCTCGCGGTGTTCGATGCCGGCGCCTTCGGCGATCCATCGACGCACGCCGCTGCCGCGCTGCTTGCCGGCTGGAAGGAGCCGCGTGTAACGCTCGTCGTCGTCGCGCCCGACGAGCGCGATGCCGCGCTGTCGTTTCGCAACATCGCCCGGGTGTCGGTGCTCGAGCCGGACAGTGTCGGCATTGCGGACATCGTCGGCGCCGCGTCGCTGCTGTGCTCCGACGCCGGGCTCGCTGCTTTGACGGCGCGCGCGAAGTCACGCACCGCGACGGGAGCGGATGCGGGCGACGATGGCGAGGGCGAAGCGGCCGAGGAGGGCGAGGCCTGATGGAGCACTCGCAGGTGATCATCAGCCCGGTGGTCTCGGAGAAGAGCTACGTGCTCGCGGCTGCGGGCAAGTACACGTTCCGCATCCATCCCGACGCCCACAAGACCCAGGTCCGCCAGGCCGTCGAGGCGTTGTTCGACGTGCACGTCGAGGATGTTCGCACGATCTCAGTGCGACCCAAGCCCAAGCGCCGCGGAATCTCGCGCGGGCACACACGCTCGTGGCGCAAGGCGATCGTGCAGGTTCGCAGCGGCGAATCGATCCCGATCTATGCCGGGCTCGGGGGGACGCAGTAATGCCGGTCCGCAAACCCAAGCCGACAAGCCCCGGGATGCGTTTCGTCTCCTATCCGGACTTTGCCGAGATCACTCGCGTGGAGCCGGAGCGCTCGCTCGTCGAGGGACTCACCAAGAGCGGTGGCCGCAACTCCTACGGGCGCAAGACCTCGCGACACCGCGGCGGTGGCGCGAAGCGTCTCTATCGCAAGATCGACTTCAAGCGGCGCAAGGACGGCGTCCCGGCGCGCGTTGCGGCGATCGAGTACGACCCCAATCGCACCGCCTACATCGCCCTGCTGCACTACGCCGACGGCGAGAAGCGCTACATCCTTGCGCCGACGCGGCTGAGCGTCGGCATGGTCGTGGCCTCCGGCGAGGACGCCGAAATCGCCGTCGGCAACTGCATGTCGCTGGCCCGGATGCCGGCTGGCACGGTCGTTCACAACGTCGAGCTGCAGCCCGGTCGCGGTGGCCAGCTCGGCCGCTCCGCCGGCGCCTCGATCCGGCTGATGGCCAAGGAAGGCGAGATGGCGACGCTGCGACTGCCCTCGGGTGAGATGCGGCTCGTGCGGGCCGAGTGCCGGGCCACGGTTGGGGTGATCGGCAACGCCGACCACCAGAACGTGAAGATCGGCAAGGCTGGACGCAAGCGCCATCTCGGCGTGCGGCCGCAAACTCGTGGCGTCGCGATGAACCCGGTCGATCACCCCCACGGTGGCGGCGAGGGTTCGACCACGGCCGGTCGCCATCCGGTCACGCCGTGGGGCGTTCCGACGCTCGGCTATCGCACGCGCAAGAAGGGCAAGGGCTCGGATCGCTACATCGTCCGCGGCCGCCGGCGCGGGAAGGGCAAGCGATGAGTCGCTCGAGCAAGAAGGGGCCTTACGTCGAGGAGCGCCTGATGGCGCGCGTCACGGCGATGAACGCTGCCAACAGCAAGCAGATGCTCAAGACCTGGTCGCGCGCGTCAACGATCTTTCCCGAGATGGTCGGTCACACGATCGCCGTCCACGACGGTCGCAAGCACGTCCCGGTGTTTGTCAGCGAGTCGATGGTCGGTCACAAGCTCGGCGAGTTCGCTCCGACGCGCACCTACCGCGGTCATGCCGGCTCGGGGAAGGTGAGGTAGGCAGCGATGGCCGACGACGAGACTCCCAAGAAGCCGGCACGTACGCGTAAGCCCGCGGCGAAGAAGCCTGCCAGCGCCACGGCTAGTGCCGCCGCCTCCTCGTCTTCCGAGAAGCCGGCTGGCCCGCGAGCTCGTGCGGCGGCTAAAAAGCCTGCTACGGCCGAGAAGCCGGCCGCGACGCCGGCTCGTGCTGTCGCGAAGAAGCCTGCGGCGAAGAGGCCCGCGGCCAAGGAAGCTGCCGTTGCGAAGGTGGCGCCGACGCGCGCACGTGCCGGTGCCAAGACGCCTGACGCCGAGACCAAGCCGACGCGCGCGCGTGCAGCGGCGAAGCAGCCGGCTGGCGAACCTGCAGCGCCGCCGGCGAAGGCTGAGGTCGCCGAGGTAGCGAAGCCTGCACGAACGAGGGCCGCGGCGAAGAAGCCGGCGAAGCCCGCCACCCCACCCCCGGCGCCGGTTCGTGCGCGAGCGCGCCCGGCGCGGCTGGTCGGCCCGGTGACAGTGCGGGCGCAGGCGCGCTATGTGCGCTCCTCGGCGCGCAAGGCACGGCTCGTTTGTAACCACATCCGCGGTAAATCAGTCCCTGAGGCGCGTGCACTGCTCGGCTTCGCACCGCGCGGTGTGGCTGCCGACTGGGCCAAGCTGCTCGATTCGGCGGTCGCCAACGCCGAGCACAACCATGAGCTGATCGGCGACGAGCTGCGCGTCACGCAGGTCTACGCCGACGAAGGACCGACGCTGAAGCGCTTCCGCACCCGGGCAATGGGCCGCGCCACGCCGATTCACAAGCGCACCAGCCACCTCACGATCATGCTCGGGACCAAGGAGTAGCTGATGGGACAGAAGGTTCACCCCGAGTCGATGCGCGTGGGTTACATCCACGACTGGCAGTCCAACTGGTTCAACGAGCGCCACTTCGCCGAGTTCCTGCGCGAGGACATCCAAATTCGTGAGCACATCGTGCGCAAGCTTGCCCATGCCGGCCTTTCGGACATCACGATCAAGAAGGACACGAACGAGGTCGAGGTCAACATCCGCACTGCGCGACCCGGCATCGTGATCGGTAAGTCCGGCAGCGAGGTGGACGCGCTGCGCAAGGATCTGCATCGCATCACCGGCAAGCAGATCAAGGTCAACATCCTCGAGATCAAGCGTCCGGAACTCGATGCGAAGCTTGTTGCGCAGTCGATCGCCGAGCAACTCCAGAACCGCGTTGCCTTCCGGCGGGCGATGAAGCGCGCCCTGACGAGCGCGATGCGCTCTGGCGCCAAGGGCGTCAAGGTTCAGGTCTCGGGGCGTCTTGGTGGTGCCGAGATGGCGCGCACCGAGGCCTATTCCGATGGCCGTGTGCCGCTGCACACGATGCGTGCGGACATCGACTACGGCTTCTACGAGGCGCGCACGACCTTTGGACGGATCGGCGTGAAGTGCTGGATCAACAAGGGCGAGATCATGCCCGAGGGCTACACCGGCGCGGATCTCACCGACATGAGCGCGCCCGCTCCGCAGGGCAGCGATCGTGGTGATCGTGGTGATCGTGGTGATCGCGGCGGCCGTGGCGGACGTGACGGCGGCCGCGGCGGTGGCGGCCCTGGTGGACCTGGCGGCGCCGGCGGTCGTGGGCGCGGCGGCGGACCCGGTGGGCGCGGCGGCGGCGGCGGCGGTCGTGGCCGCGGTGGACCTAGCTGATGCTCGCACCCAAGCGCGTCAAGCACCGTAAGCAGCACCGCGGCCGGCGGGGCGGGGTTTCGCGCGGCCAGGTCAAGGTTCAGTTCGGCGAGTACGGACTGAAGTCGCTCGAGGCCGGCTGGCTCACCAACCGCCAGATCGAGGCTGCCCGTATCGCGATGACACGCAAGATTCGCCGTGGCGGAAAGGTCTGGATCAACGTCTTTCCCGACAAGCCGGTGACGAAGAAGCCGGCCGAAACCCGCATGGGCTCCGGCAAGGGGTCACCCGAGGGCTGGGTCGCGGTCGTCAAGCCGGGTCGCGTGATGTTCGAGCTCGCTGGCGTCCCCGAGGAACTTGCCCGCGATGCGATGCGCCTCGCCGGCCACAAGCTGCCAGTCAAGTCCAAATTCGTATCGCGTGAAGACTGATGGCTGAGTCCGCAAGAGACCTCCGCGACATGCCTGACGCCGAACTGAAGGAGCACATCGCGACCGCGCGCAAGGAGATCTTTGGCCTGCGCTTTCAGAATGCGACCGGCGAGCTCGAGAACACCACCGGGCTGCGCGACGGCCGTCGGGCGCTGGCTCGTGCGCTCACCGTCGCGCGCGAGCGCGAGCTCCGGGCGCAACACGGCGGGGAGAGCTGACGATGGCCGACGAGGAAACAGTGGACGAAGCAACGGAGACCGCAGAGGAAACGATGGAGGCCGAGGGCTCGCCCGTGGCGCCCGACGAGTCTGTGGCTGACGAGCCGGTCGCTGAGGACCCTGTGGCCGAGGAGCCCGTGGCTGACGAGCCCGTGGCCGCCGCGGAGCCCGTGGCCGCCGCGGAGCCCGTGGCCGCCGCGGAGCCCGTGGCTGAGGAGCCCGTGGCAGAGGCCGCGCCCGCTCCTGCTGCAGCGGTCGTCGAGCTGGTACACCCGAAGGAGCGCCGGCGCCGTGCGCGCCAACGCTCGACGACACCCGCTGCGCCGGTGCGCACACCCGAGGAGCGGCAGGCCGAGCGCGATGCGCTGCGCGTCAAGAACGCGAAGGCGCGCGCTGAGCGCCGCCGCAAGGTGCGCGCGAAGCGCCCTGCGGCAACGGCGACCGTCGCGCCGACCGTCGTCCCCGATGCCGCCGGGCGCCAGAAGACGCGCCAAGGCATCGTTGTGTCCGACAAAGCGGCGAAGACGATCACCGTTCGGATCGACACCTCGCGGCGCCACCGCCGCTACCAGAAGATCGTCCGCAGCTCGAAGACGCTGCACGCCCACGACGAGAACAACGACGCCCATGAGGGCGATCTCGTGCTGCTGATCGAAACGCGGCCGCTGTCGGCGACCAAGCGCTGGCGCTTGGCCGAGGTACTGGAGCGGGTCCGATGATCCAGAACGAGACCCGGCTGCGCGTCGCCGACAACACTGGCGCCCGCGAGATTCTCTGCATCCGCGTCAAGGGCGGCTCGCGACGGCGCTACGCCCACGTCGGCGACATCATCACGGCGACCGTCAAGCATGCGACGCCGCAGGGAACGGTCAAGAAGGGTGAGGTCGTCACCGCGGTGATCGTGCGCACGACGAAATCCTTCGGGCGCCCCGACGGCACCTATATCGCCTTCGACGAGAACGCAGCCGTGATCATCGACGAGCAGAACAACCCGCGCGGCACGCGCATCTTCGGTCCCGTTGCTCGCGAGCTACGCGAGCGGAACTTCATGAAGATCGTCTCACTCGCGCCGGAGGTGCTCTGATGAAAATCCGTCGCGACGATCAGGTGATGATTATCAGCGGCAAGGACCGCGGCAAGGTCGGCAAGGTGACGCGTGTGGATCCGAAGAAGGATCGCGTCTACGTCGAGGGTCTCAACATGATCAAACGTCACGAGCGCCCACGCCAGGTTCCCGGCGCCCAGCGCGCCGAATCGGTTGGCGGCGTGATCGAGCGCTCCGGCCCGATCCACGTGTCCAACGTCGCACTGCTCGATCCGAAGGACCGCAAACCGACCCGCATCGGCATCGAGCGCGAGGACGGTCGCCGTCTGCGCATTGCGCGACGTTCAAAGACGAGGCTCGACTGATGGCCGCCAAGGAGACAGCGCGCCCGGCGAAGTCAGCGCGCGCCACGAAGGAGACAGCGAGCCCGACCAAGGAGACCGCACGGCTGAAGACGCGCTACGAGAGCGAGATCCGTCCGTCGCTGCTCGAGCGGTTCGGCTACTCCTCGCCGATGCAAGCGCCGGCGATCGAGAAGATCACGCTCAACATGGGCGTTGGCGACGGCAAGCAGGACTCGAAGGTGATCGGTGCGGCGACCGATCAGCTCGCGACGATTGCCGGCCAGCGTCCGAGCGTCCGACGCGCACGCAAGTCGGTCGCCAACTTCAAGCTGCGGGAGGGCATGCCAGTCGGCGTCTCGGTGACGCTGCGCGGCGAGCGCAGCTATGAGTTCCTCGACCGGTTGATGTCGATCGCGATCCCACGGATTCGCGACTTCCGCGGTCTCAGCCCGCGCTCGTTCGATGGTCGCGGCAACTACTCGATGGGTGTGCGCGAGCAGATCATCTTCCCCGAGATCGACTACGACGCGGTCGACCAGGTGCGCGGCCTGGACATCACGATCACGACCAGCGCGAAAAGCGACGCCGAAGCATTCGCGCTGCTCGAGGCGTTTGGCTTCCCCTTTTCCCAGGAGGGCCGCCCGCGGCTACCCGGCGACCCGGAGCCCGAGGCGCCAGCGCCGCCTGCAGCCGCGGCTGCCGTAGAGGCCGCACCGGACGCCGAAGCAGCCTCAACGAACGGACACGCGGCCGCCGAGGTGGAAGACGCGACCGGCGAGGTTGAAGCTGCCGGCGAGGGGGAAGCCGAAGCGCAGTCCGAGTCCGAGCCCGAGTCCGAGCCCGCAGCCGAAGCCGAGCCTGAGGTTGCGCCGGATGCCGAAGCGCAGCCCGAAGCCGAGCCCGCCGCCGAAGCCACAGCCGAGCCCGAGGTTGCGCCGGATGCCGAGGAGCAGCCCGAGCCCGCACCCGCACCCGAGCCCGCACTCGCCCCCGAGGCCGAAGCCGCACCCGAGCCGGAGCCTGCAACCGCTGACGCCGAACTTGAAGACGCGGACGCGAGCAGCGACGCGCCAATCCAGTCCGAAGGCGGTCCGGCTTCGGAGCCAAGCGCCGAAGCGGCGCCGGACGAGATCTCAGAGGAGTCTTAGTGGCGAAAACCTCACAACGCGTCCGCCAGGCGCGACCAGCAAAGTTCAAGACCCGGGCCTACAGTCGCTGCCACCGCTGCGGCCGTGCGCGCTCCGTGTACCGCAAGTTCGGCCTCTGCCGCATCTGTCTGCGCGAGATGGCGCACCAGGGCCAGATCCCCGGCATGACGAAGTCGTCCTGGTAGCGGGAGCGTCGCGATGTCGATGACAGACCCGATCGCCGATTTCCTGACAAGGATCCGCAACGCCATTCACGCCTCGCACGAGACGGTGCTGATGCCCGGCTCGCGCCAGAAGGCAGAGCTTGCGCGGATCCTCGCTGAGCAGGGCTACATCGATACGTTCAGCATCGCCCCGGCGACCGGCGCTCCCGGCGAGATCCTCGAGATCCACCTCAAGTACGACGAGTCGCGACGCTCGGCGATCTCCGGCTTGCGCCGGGTGTCGCGCCCGGGTCGGCGCGCCTACGTCGACGCGAAGCACATTCCGCGCGTTCAGGGCGGCATGGGGACCGCGATCGTCTCCACCTCGAAGGGTGTGATGACGGGCCACGAGGCCCGCGCGGCGGGTGTCGGCGGCGAAGTCGTCGCGGAGGTGTGGTGAATGTCGCGCATCGGTAGGGCGCCGATCCCGGTGCCCAGTGGCGTCGAGGTGACGATCGAGCCGGAGCTCGTCCGAGTCAACGGGCCCAAGGGCGCGCTGTCGGAGCGGATCCCGCGCGACATCACGGTCGCTCGCGACGAGGATCAGCTGATCGTCACGCGGCCAACCGACCGCGGCGAGCATCGCGCGCTGCACGGACTCGTTCGCACCCTCGTCGCCAACATGGTGATCGGCGTCACCGACGGCTATGAGAAGCGGCTCGAGATCCAGGGCGTCGGCTATCGCGCGCAGCTGAAAGGACGCGACCTCGAGCTGGCGCTCGGCTTTTCGCACCCGGTCAGCGTTCTGGCGCCCGAAGGGATCGAGTTTGAGGTGCCACAGCCGACCCGCGTTGTCGTGCGTGGAATCTCCAAGCAGCAGGTCGGCGAGGTCGCGGCGAAGATCCGCAAGCAACGCCCGCCGGAGCCCTACAAGGGCAAGGGAATTCGCTATGAGGGCGAGATCGTCGCCCGCAAGGTCGGCAAGCGCGCATGAGGACCCCGAGATGTCAGTGATCACCAAGGAAGCCCGGCGGCTGCGCCGTCGCCGTCGCGTACGCGCCAAGGTTTCGGGCACCGCGGAGCGTCCGCGCGTCTCCGTCTTCCGCTCCAATCGCGGGATCTCGGCGCAGCTCGTCGACGACATCGCGGCACGCACGCTCGCGGCAGTCAGCTGGACCGAACCGGAGCTGCGGGCGCTCGCGCCAACCGCTCGCGCGACGCGGGCCGGCGAGCTGCTCGCCGAGCGCGCGAAGGCCGCGGGCGTCAGCACGGCGGTCTTCGATCGCGGCGGCTACCGCTACCACGGTCAGGTCAAGGCGCTCGCGGAGGGAGCGCGTGAAGGTGGCCTGGCGTTTTAGGGCCGCTGCTACCCTTCCCCGTTCCTCTCATGCGAATCGATAGAACAGTCAGTTCGGCCGGCTTGGATCTCCAGGAGCGCGTCGTCGAGATCAACCGCGTGGCCAAGGTCGTCAAGGGCGGACGCCGCTTCTCGTTCACGGCGCTAGTGGTCGTCGGCGACGAAAAGGACATCGTCGGCGTCGGCTACGGCAAGGCGAACGAAGTACCGCTGGCGATCCAGAAGGGTGTCGAGCAGGCGAAGAAGTCGCTCTTCCGGGTGCCCAAGCACGGCACGACGATCACCCACGAGACGACCGGTGTCTTTGGCGCCGGCCGCGTGTTCCTCAAGCCGGCGGCGCCGGGCGCCGGCGTGATCGCCGGCGGCGGTGTGCGCGCTGTGCTCGAGCTCGCCGGGATTCACGACATCCTTTCCAAGAGCCTCGGCTCGCAGAACCCGATCAACCTCGTCAAAGCGACGGTCGACGGCCTGAAGGGTCTGCGCACGCCGCTCGAGGTGGCGGAGCTGCGCGGCCTCTCGGTCGCGCAGGTCCTCGGTCTCGCCGACAAGCGCGAGGCCGCAGCAGAGACGGTCGCGAATGTCGAGACGGTCGAGAAGGCCGAGAAGACACCGAAGCGCGAGCGGCCGAGCACATGAGCCAGCCGCGCAGCACAGCGGCCGCTGGCAGCCGAGCCGGCGCGGCGCGCCCGGCGCGCACAGCCGCCGCGGATACGCTCCGCGTCACCCAGGAGCGCTCGCGAAACGGCGCGAACAAGAGCCAGCTGGCGACGCTGCGCTCGCTCGGTCTGCACCGCATCGGTCATGCGGTTGAGGTCACCGACAGCCCGCAGGCCCGCGGCATGCTCCACGCCGTCCGCCATCTGGTGCGCGTCGACAGCGCGGCGAAGCGATGACGCCCCCCGCCGCCAGGCGGCCAAAGCCGCCTGCTGCGTCCGCCGAAGCCGTCGAGCCGGAGCAGCCCTCGACGGCGGCGCCGAGCAAGAGCGGCGAGCGGATCGGGCTGCATTCGCTTCGTCCCGCCCCCGGTAGCCGCCGTCCGCGCAAGCGCGTTGGACGCGGCGAGGGCTCGGGCACCGGCAAGACCGCCGGCCGGGGCCAGAAGGGCTACGGCTCGCGCTCCGGCGCCAAGGATCGCGCGCGCTTCGAAGGCGGCCAGATGCCGATCCACATGCGGATGCGCAAGTTGCGCGGTCCGCACAAGAAGCAGTCGATGCCCTTCGAGCCGTTCCGCACGCACACTCAGCCGGTCAACCTTGCCGACATCGAGGCGCGCTTCGAGGTCGGCACCGAGGTAACGCTCGCGGCACTGGCGGCGGCGGGTCTCGGCACGCGCAAGGGGATCCCGGTCAAGGTGCTCGCGACGGGCGAACTGACCAAGGGCCTGACGGTGCATGCGCACGCTTTCAGCAAGACCGCACGGGAGCGCATCGAGAGCGCCGGCGGCAGCTGCGTGCTCGTCGAGCCGTAGAACGCTGGGTCGGTCGGTCCCTAGACTTCCTTCCGATGCTCAGCACGATCCTCAGCTCGCTGTCGGTTCCCGACATCCGCAAGAAGATCGGTTTCACGGCGCTGATGCTCGGCCTGTACCGCGCCGGTGCCCACCTCACGGCGCCGGGAATCAACGCCAGCGCCGCCAAGCAGCTGTCTGGCTCGCTCGCCGGCTCCTCCAGCATCCTCGGCTTCCTCAACCTGTTTTCGGGCGGTGCGCTTTCGGAGATGGCGATTTTCGCGCTCGGGATCATGCCCTACATCACGGCCTCGATCATCCTGCAGCTGCTCACCGTGGTCGTGCCGTCGCTGGAGAAGCTCTCCAAGGAGGGTGAGGTCGGGCAGGCGCGGATCACGCAGTACACGCGCTACCTCACCGTCGGGCTCGCCTTCGCGCAGTCGATCGGCTACGTCTTTCTCTTCCATTCGCTCGGCACCGCCAACGACCCGGTCATCACGCACTTCGACCTGCAGCACATCTTCCTGATCGTGATGTCGCTGACCGCCGGCACCGTGCTGGTGATGTGGATGGGTGAGCTGATCACCCAGCGCGGGATCGGCAACGGCATCTCGCTGATGATCTTCGCCTCGATCGTCTCGCGCCTCCCGGGCGCGGCGCAGACCTGGTACACGACGAACAACCAGGTGTTCAAGGTCGTGCTGCCGTTCCTCGTGCTCGCGGTCGTCGCCGCGGTCGTCTTCGTCCAGGAAGGCCAGCGGCGGATCCCGGTGCAGTACGCCAAGCGCGTGATCGGGCGGCGCATGACCTCGGGCGGTCAGACCTACCTGCCGCTGCGCGTCAACATGGCGGGCGTCATCCCGGTGATCTTCGCCGCATCGCTGATGGCCTTCCCGCCAACCGTCGGCCAGCTGCTGCACACCCGCTGGTCAGAGCATGTGGCCGACTTCTTCTCGCCAAGCGGCTGGCACTACATCCTCGGCGAAGCACTGCTGATCATCGTCTTCACCTACTTCTACACGGCCGTCACGTTCAACCCCGTGGACCAGGCCGACAACCTGAAGAAGTACGGCGGCTTCATCCCCGGCGTGCGGCCAGGCCGGCCGACCGCCGAGTTCCTCGACCGCATCCTGGCGCGTCTGACCTTCGCCGGTGCGCTCTACCTCGCGGCTGTCGCAACGCTGCCGGCGATCGTCTACGCCCAATCCGGGGTGACGTTCAACTTCGGTGGCACCTCGATAATCATCGTGATCGGCGTCGCCCTCGACACGATGAAACAGCTCGAGGCGCAGCTCATGATGCGCAACTACGAGGGCTTCCTCAAAACTTAGCCGCTACGCTTCACCGGCACTCGTGCGCCCAAAACAGGGCGCACGGATCGTGTGGCTCCCATGGTCGATCTCAACCTCATCCTGCTCGGCCCCCCGGGCGCGGGCAAGGGCACCCAGGCAGAGCTTCTGACGGAGGACTTCGGCCTGCCGCACATCGCGACCGGTGACATTCTGCGCGCAGCGGTCGCCGCCGAGACCGCGCTCGGCCGCGAAGCCAAGCGTTACATGGACGCCGGCGATCTGGTCCCCAACAGCGTCATCACCGGCGTGATCCTCGAGCGGATAGCCGAGGACGATGCCCGGGACGGCTTCCTGCTCGACGGCTTTCCGCGCACTATCGAGCAAGCGGATTCGCTCGGCGAGGCGCTCGAGGCTAGCGAGCGGCGGCTCACCGGCGTGCTGTTGATCGACACACCGGACGATGTCGTCGTCAAGCGGATCAGCGGACGGCGTGTCAACGTCGCGACCGGCCGCACCTACCACGTCGATTTCGATCCGCCCAAGCAAGAGGGACGCTGCGACGTCGACGGCTCCGAGCTGGTGCAGCGCGACGACGATCGGGAAGAGACGGTGCGCAAGCGGCTCGTCGTCTACCACGAGCAGACCGAGCCGCTGATCGGCTACTACGACAACCTCGGCCTGCTGCGGCGCTTTGACGGCACGCGGTCCGCGAGCGAAGTGCACGCCCACATTCGTGCGACGATCTCGACGCTGCGGCTCGAGGACGAGCTGTGATCATCCGCAAGTCGCCGGCCGAGATCGACGCGATCGCGGCGAGCGGCGCGGTCCTCGTGCGCACGCTGCGCCTGCTCGAGCGCCAGCTGCGCCCCGGCGTGAGCACCGCCGAGCTCGACCAGGCGGCCGAGAAATACATTCGCTCCCAGGGCGCCGTGCCGACATTCAAGGGCTACCGCGGCTTCCCGGGCTCGATCTGCGCTTCGCCGAACGCGATGATCGTCCACGGCATCCCCGGCCCGGCCAAACTCGAGCGCGGCGACGTCATCTCACTCGATGTCGGCGTCACGCTCGACGGCTGGGTCGCCGACGCGGCGCGTACGGTCGCCGTCGGCGAGGTCAGCGCCGTTGCCTCGCACCTGCTCGAAGCGACCGAGCGATCGCTGTTTCGCGGCGTCGCCCAATGCCGCGTCGGCAACCGCCTGGGCGACGTCTCTCACGCGATCCAGGCCAGCATCGAGGAGGACGGCCTGTCGGTCGTGCGCTCGCTCGTCGGTCACGGAGTTGGCCGCGACATGCACGAGGATCCGCAGATCCCCAATTACGGCGAGCCGGGCACCGGCCCGCGGCTGGAGGAGGGGATGGTGCTGGCGATCGAGCCGATGACGACCGTCGGATCGAGCGACGTCCGGGCGGGAAGCGACGGCTGGGCGATCTACTCCCAGGACGGATCGCTCGCCGCGCACTTCGAGTTCACCGTCGCGATCACCGCCGATGGCCCACGGATTCTCACCCCTTGGCATCGAGCCGACGGCGAAGATGACGCGCTTGCTAACATTGTCGGTCGCGCTCGGGTTGGCTAGCCTGGCTCGTTCGCGCGTACTCTGTGGGTGGTAGCGGCGGCCGAAACGGCAGCCAGAGCCAGCCCTGCGGACTCATCTGAAAGGCCTCATGAAAGTACGACCGTCGGTCAAGCCGATGTGCGAGAAGTGCAAGATTGTTCGGCGCCACGGAGTTGTGCGCGTCATTTGCCCGAACCCGCGGCACAAGCAGCGGCAAGGGTAGTTCGTCGATGGCTCGTATTTCGGGGGTCAATCTCCCGCTGAACAAGCGCGTTGAGATCGGTCTGACCTACATCTACGGCGTCGGCCGTCCGGCTTCCTCGAAGCTGCTCGCCGAGCTCGGAATCTCGCCCGACACCTACGTCCGCGACCTCACCGATGCCGAGGTCGGCCAGCTTCGCGATGCGATCGACCAGCAGCTGACGGTCGAGGGTGACCTGCGGCGCGAGGTCTCCCAAGACATCAAGCGGCTGACCGAGATCGGCTGCTATCGCGGCATGCGCCACCGCCGCGGCCTGCCGGTTCGCGGCCAGAACACCAAGACCAATGCGCGGACCCGCAAGGGGCCCAAGCGCATGCAGGTCGCCGGGAAGAAGAAGGCCGGGAAGAAGTAATGCCGGCACCCAGGCGTCCAGCGCGCGGACGGCGCAAGGTCAAGAAGAACATCCCTATCGGTCAGGCGCACATCAAGACCTCTTTCAACAACACGATCGTTTCGCTGACCGACCAGCACGGCAACGTGATCGCCTGGGAGTCCGCCGGCGGCGCCGGCTTCAAGGGCTCGCGCAAATCGACGCCCTTTGCCGCGCAGGTGACCGCTGACGCCGCGGCCCGCAAGGGCATGGAGCAGGGACTGCAGAAGGTCGAGGTCTTCGTCAAGGGTCCCGGCTCCGGCCGCGAGACCGCGATCCGCTCGCTCCAGGCCGCCGGCCTCGAGGTGACCGTCGTCAAGGACGTCACGCCGCAGGCCCACAACGGTTGCCGCCCGCGCAAGCGCCGCCGGGTCTAGACAAAGCCGCCCCAACACCAGCACCAGAAAAAATGGCAAGAGACACCTCCCCGCAGTGCAAGCAGTGCCGTCGCGAAGGCCAGAAGCTCTTCCTCAAGGGAGAGCGCTGCCTGACCGACAAGTGCGGCGTCGAGCGGCGCGGCTACCCGCCGGGCGAACACGGTCGCGGTCGCCAGAAGCAAAGCGAGTACCGCCTGCAGCTGCGCGAGAAGCAGAAGGCCCGTCGCTACTACGGCCTACTCGAGCGCCAGTTCCGCAACTACTACGAGAAGGCCTCGCGGCAGCCCGGGATCACCGGCGAGAACCTGCTGACGCTGCTCGAATGCCGCCTCGACAATGTGCTCGTACGCCTTGGCTTTGCCGCCTCGCGGCGGCAGGCGCGCCAGCTCGTGCGCCACGGACACTGGACCGTCAACGGGCGTCGGGTGGACATCCCGAGCTACCAAGTTCGTCCCGGCGACGTGATCGCGGTGAAGGCTGGAACGACCGCGCAGCAGGTGATTCGCGAGGCGACGGAGCTGACCGGTCAGGTACCGGCTTGGCTGCAGGCAGATCACGATGGGCTGACGGCGAAGGTCTTGCGTAAACCGGAGCGTCGCGAGGTTGCGGCACCGGTGCAGGAGCAGCTCATCGTTGAGCACTATTCCAAGTAGCAGCAAGCTCCACGCTCGCAACCCGGCGCGTGCACGGGCCGCGAGCTTCTGAACATCACGACGTGAGGACCCCGATGCTTGACTTTCAAATCCCCCGGATCACGAGTGAATCCGTCGAGGACAATCGTGGCTCGTTCGTTATCGAGCCCCTCGACCGTGGCTTCGGCTACACCTTTGGCAACTCGCTGCGGCGCGTGCTGCTCTCCTCGCTGGCCGGAGCGGCGGTGACGAGCGTCCGCATCGAGGGGGTGGCGCACGAGTTCTCGACGATCACCGGGGTCAAGGAGGACGTCACCGACATCGTTCTCAACCTCAAGGGCATCGTCTGCCGGATGCACTCTGACGCGACCGAGATCGAGGCGGCCCTCGTCGCGAGCGGCCCCGGCGACATCACGGCCGCGGACATCGACCTGCCCTCGGGCGTCGAGATCCTCAACCCCGAGGTCCACATCGCTGCGCTCGACAAGAAGTCGCGGCTCGAGTTCTACCTGACGATCGGCCGCGGCCGCGGCTACCGTCCGGCGGAGGACAACAAGTCCCCAGACCAGCCGATCGGCGTGATTCCGATCGACTCGATCTTCTCGCCCGTGCGGCGCGTCGCCTACTCCGTCGAGCAGGCCCGCGTCGGCCAGCGGACCGACTTCGACAAGCTCACGCTCGATATCGAGACCGACGGTTCGGTCGAGCCTTCGGCGGCGCTGCGCGAGGCCGCGGAGCTGTTGATCTCCCAGCTCGCGATCTTCACCGACGAGGACCGCGTCGAAGAGCTGCGCGCCGGGCCGGCGGGCCAGCTCGACGGCGGTTTGGCCGCGGTTGGCGCGGCGCCGCTGGTGATGCAGGGCGAGGAATGGGGCATCCTGATCGAGGAGCTCGAGCTCGGCGTCCGCTCCTACAACTGCCTCAAGCGCGCCGGCATCCAGACCGTCGGCGATCTGATCTCCAAGTCCGAGGCCGAGCTGAACGCGATTCCGAACTTCGGTAAGAAGTCGATCGACGAGGTCATCGAGACGCTCGAGGCGCGCGGCCTCAGCCTTCGCGAAGACTAGTCTGTAGGCGAAGATGCGCCACCAGAAAGCCCGCCACAAGCTCAGTCGCGATTCCGCGCACCGCAAGTCGCTGCTGATGAACCTCTCCAAGGAGGTCATCGAGCACGAGCGGATCAAGACGACGGAGGCCAAGGCCAAGGCCGCCAAGCCGGAGATCGAGAAGCTGATCACGCTGGCCAAGCGCGGCGACCTGCACGCGCGCCGTCAGGCACTGTCGGCGCTCGGCCAGGACAAGTTCGCCGTGCACAAGCTGTTCGAGGTCGTCGCACCGCGCTACGAACAGCGCCCCGGCGGCTACACCCGGATCATCAAGCTCGGCCCGCGCGCCAGCGACTCGACGGAGATGGTCTTCCTCGAGCTCGTCGCCTGAGTGCGGCGCGGCGCTTTCGCGCCGAGGGCGATGCTTTGGTGCGGCGCTGCTTGGCGAGAGCGTCGCTCTTCACGACGTGAGCTGATGTCGTCATGGTGACAAAACTGACGCTTGCCTATGACGGGGCCGGCTTCGCCGGCTGGGCTCGGCAGCCTGGCCAAAGAACGGTTCAGGATGAGCTCGAGCGCGCGCTCAGCACGATCCTCTGCGAGCCGGTGTCGACCGCGGTGGCCGGGAGGACCGATGCGGGCGTGCACGCGCTCGGTCAGGTCGCGAGCTATCAACATGAAGCGCTCGACCCGCGACGGTTGAACGGCTTGCTGCCCGACGACGTCGCGGTCCTCGCGAGCGAGCCGATGGTTGACGCCTTCGACGCGCGCCACAGCGCGACGAGCCGCACCTACTGCTACCGCATCCTCAATTCGCCGGTCCGCACGCCTTTCGAGCACGGCCGTGCCTTCCACGTCCCGGGTCGTCTCGACCGCAACGCACTCGACGCCTGTGCCGCCGCCCTCCTCGGCACGCACGACTTCATGGCCTTCACGCCGACCGAGACCCATCACACCCGTTTCGAGCGAAGCGTCATCGTCGCCGAATGGCGCGATGACGTTTTCTGGATCGAGGCGGACAGCTTCATGCGCCAGATGAACCGCGTGCTCGTCGGCACGATGCTCGAGGTCGCCGCCGGCGGCCGCAGCGTCGAGCAGTTCAGCGCCCTGCTCGAGGGCGCTCCGCGCAGCGCGGCCGGGCGCACAGCGCCGGCCCACGGCCTCTATCTCGCGCGCGTATCCTACGCTGGCGAACCCAACCTGAGATGAGGTGAGGCGATGGATCCGGTCGTGCATTTCGAGCTCCCGGCCGAGGACCGTGAGCGAATGGCCGCCTTCTACGGAGCGGCGTTCGGCTGGCAGATCGAGCTGCTCGGGCCGGAGATGGGCAGCTACACGATCGCCACGACGACGGAGACGGTCGATGGCAGGCCGACGACGCCGGGCCAGATCAACGGCGGCTTCTTCCTCAAGAGCGACGATGCGACCGCGAACACGCCTTCGGTGGTGATAGCCGTCGATGACATCGATGCAGCGATCAGCGCCGTCGAGCAGGCCGGCGGAACGGTGTCCGGCCCGCCGATGGAGATCCCCGGCGTCGGCACCTTCGCGGGCTTCCGCGACTCCGAAGGCAATCGCGTCAGCATGCTGCAGCCGCTTCCGCGCGGCTCCGGCAGCTGAGTCGCGGAGCCAGACGTGCCGGAGCCAAACACCGCAGCCGGCGAGCGCACGCGCGTGCTCGCCGACGGCTCGATCATGCCGACGCTCGGTCTGGGCGTCTGGCAAATGGGCGAATCCGAATGCGAACACGCGGTCCGATCGGCGCTGGAGCTCGGCTACCGCCACATCGACACCGCGCAGTCCTATGACAACGAGGAGAGCGTCGGGCGCGCGCTGCGCGACAGCGACGTCCCGCGCGAGGAGATCTTCATCACGACCAAGTTCTTTCCCCGCCGTCGCGACCCGGCGGCGGAGATCGAGCGCAGCCTGCGCCGGCTGGGCGTCGATCAGGTGGATCTCTACATCGTCCATTGGCCCGCGGGCGGACCGACCTGGGCCTGGCCGGGCATGGAGCAGGCGCAGCGGCAGGGCCACGCCCGTTCGATCGGCGTCTCGAACTTCAGCTCCGCCGAGCTCGAGCAGGTGAGCGCGATCGCCGCCATCGCCCCGGTCGTCAACCAGGTTCAGTTCAGCCCCTTCGAGTATCGGCGGGCGCTGCTCGAGGACTGCGATCGCCGCGGCGTGGCGCTTGAGGCCTACAGCCCGCTGGGGACCGGTCGGCACCTCAGCGACCCTACGGTGGCCGCCATCGCTGCGCGCGTCGGACGCACGCCGGCCCAGCTTCTGCTGCGCTGGTGTGTCCAGCGACAGACGATCGTGATCCCGAAGTCGACGCGCCGAGAGCGCATCGAGGAGAACGCCCAGATCTTCGACTTTGTCCTCTCCGACGACGACATGGCGGCGCTCGACGCACTCGACCAGACCGGCGGCACCGACCGGGCCCGCGAGCGGGCCTGGTGGTGAGCGCTCAGGGCGTTTAGCGCCGCACCGCGTCGAGCACGTAGGCCGCCTCGACCACGGCGGCGAGGCGCGCGTCGCTCCATCGGTTTTGCTGTTCGCCGGCATCCACCGTGGTCACTGTGGGCGTGTTCAAAGACTTGGACATGGTGTTGACCTTGGCTCGAAGTTTGTTAGTACGACGAGCATCGTACCATATGGACGACGATCGGCGTACAATGTTCTTCATGAGCCTTTTCCATCCCAACCGCGACCAGCTGGAGCTCGCCGACGTGCTGCACGCGCTAAGCGATCCGCAGCGCCTGAGCATCGTCGCCAGCCTGGCCGAGGATCCCACGCCGAGGCGCTGCGGATCGTTTGGCCTGTGCATCAGCAAGTCGACGCTCACGCACCACTTCCGCGTGCTGCGTGAGGCCGGCGTGATCGCGCAGCGCGACGAGGGCACCTCCCGCCTGAGCACGCTGCGCCGCGATGATCTCGACGAGCGCTTCCCGGGCCTGCTCGACGCCGTCCTCGCCGGTGCGCCCGCCGCGGCGCCGCTGCTCGCCCACAGCTACTGATCGCCAGCCGGGGCCGCTCGCCGGCCGGCACCGCCTCGCGTTTCTCGCCTCGCGCGAGAACGAGCCGCGCACGGGAATATCCTCAGTCACGTGCTCGATGTCCTGCTCACCAACGACGACGGCATCGAGGCCGAGGGATTGCAGACGCTGCGCCGGGCGCTGGCAGCGCTCGACGATGTCCGCGTGATCGTGATCGCCCCCGACGGCAATCGCTCGGCGATGGCGCGCTCGATCACGACGCGCCGGCCGTTGTGGGTTGCCGAGGTCGACTTCGAGGACGGCACCGTCGGTTACTCCACCGATGGCACGCCGGTCGACTGCGTGCGCTTGGCGAACCTCGGGCTGGTCGGCGACTTCAAGCCTGCGCTCGTCGTCTCAGGGATCAACCACGGCGCCAACCTCGGCGACGACATCACCTATTCCGGCACCGTCGCGGCGGCGCTCGAGGCTGTCGTGCTCGGCATCCCGGGCATCGCCGTCTCCCAGCAGGCGGCGGGCCGCCAACTCGACTACGTCGAGCGCGGCCGGTACGACTTCAAGATCGCCGCCGAAATCGTCACGCGGCTGGTCGGCTCACTCGACCGCTTTCCGCTGCCTCCGGCGACGCTGCTGAACATCAACGTCCCCGGCGGCACTCCGCTGGGCATCGAGGTCACGGCGCTGGGCAAGCGCGTCTACCGTGACGAGTTGCGCCTGGAGCAGGAGGAGGAGGGGCGGCGTCGCTACTGGATCTATGGCAGCGCCCCGGGGTTCGAGGACGAACCGGGGACCGATCTGGCGGCGGTCGCCGACGGCAAGATAGCGCTCACGCCGATCCATTTCGATCTCACCGACCGACCGGGAATCGAGGCCCTGGAGCAGCTCGACCTCAACCGGCTGCTGGCGCCGTGAGCGGCACGAGCGACGCCGCGGCGCGCGCCGGCGAGCTGCGCCAGGCGCTGGCCTACCACTCGCGGCGCTACTACGTCGAGGACGATCCGGAGATCGGCGACGAGGAGTACGACGCGCTCTACAACGAGCTACGCGATCTCGAGGCCGCCCATCCCGAGCTCGTCAGGCCCGACTCGCCGACCCAGCGCCCGGGCGGCGAGCCGGTCGATCGTCTGGAGAAGGTCAGGCATCTGCAGCCGATGCTCTCGCTCGCCAATGTCCGCTCGGCCGATGAGCTACGCGCCTGGATCGGGCGGATGCGCGCGCATCTCGCGCGCGAAGGGATCGAGCGGCCGGAGTTCCGCTTCGTCTGCGAGCCGAAGATCGACGGCCTCGCGATCTCGCTGCTGTACCGCGACGGCGTGCTCGAGCGCGGGGCGACGCGCGGCAACGGCGAGATCGGTGAGGACGTGACGCACAACCTACGCACGATCGCCCAGATCCCGCTTCAGATCGACGACGCCCCGTCGCTGCTCGAGGTTCGCGGCGAGGTCTACATGTCGCTGCCGGACTTCGCCGCGCTCAACGAGCGTCTCGCCGCCGAGGGCCGCTCGACCTTCATGAACCCGCGCAACACGGCCGCCGGCACGATCCGCCAGCTCGATCCGGCACTGGCCGCCGGGCGCCCGCTGTCGATGCTCGCCTACTCGATCGGCGTCGTCGAGGGACTCGAGCTGAGCGGCCAGTGGGAGGCACTGGGCTGGCTGCGCGACCACGGCTTTCACGTCAACAGCGAGATCGTCCAACTCGAGGACGAGGAGGCCGTCGTCGCGCAGTGCCTGCAGTGGGAGCGCCGGCGCGGCGGGCTCGATTTCGAGATCGACGGCGTCGTCGTCAAGGTCTCGGATTTCGAGCTGCAGCGCCGCCTCGGTGCCGTCGGACGCGACCCGCGCTGGGCGGTCGCCTGGAAGTTCCCGCCGACGACGGCCAAGACGCGGCTGATCGCGGTCCACTGGAACGTCGGCAAGTTCGGCGATCTTCATCCGTTCGCGGAGCTCGAGCCGGTTCGCGTCGGCGGCGTCACGGTGAAGCTCGCGACGCTGCACAACGAGGAGGATCTCGCGCGCAAGGATCTGCGGCCGGGCGATGAGGTCATCGTGCTGCGCGCCGGCGACGTCATCCCCCAGGTCGTCTCGCCGGCGCCCCACGCCGTCGAGAACCGCCATCGCGCGGCGCCACCGCGGCCGCCCGAGCGCTGCCCGGTGTGTGACACGCCGACCGTCAAGCCCGCCGGCGCGGTCTTCACCAACTGCCCCAACCTCGCCTGCCCCGGGCGCCAGTGGCAGCTGCTGCGCCACTTCGTCTCGCGCGGGGCGATGGATATCGAAGGACTCGGCGAGACGCTCGTCGGCAGCTTGCTGCACCGCGGCCTGGTGCGCAACGCGGCGGATCTCTACGCGCTGGGCCAAGAGCAGCTGCTCGAGCTCGAAGGGTTCGGCGAGATCTCCGCGCGCAACCTGATCGCCGCGATCGACGCCTCGCGCGAGCGCCCCTTTCACCGCGTGCTCTTCGCGGTCGGGATCGAGGAGGTCGGCGAGGTGACGGCGCGCAACCTCGTGAGCCAGTTCCGCTCGATCGACCGCCTGTTGGCAGCGACGCCGGTTGAGATCGAGCAGACCCCCGGGCTGGGCCCGAAGATGGCGGAGTCGATCGCCTCCCAGCTCGCCGCGGCGAGCCTGCGCGAGCTGATCGAGCGCTTGCGCGCGGCCGGCTTGCGCTTCGAGGAACCGGGTCCGCCGCCGGGCGAAGGTCCGCTGGCCGAGCTCAGCTTCGTCCTCACCGGCACGCTGCCCACGCTCACGCGCGAACAGGCGAGCGAGCGAATTCTGGCGGCGGGCGGCCGGGTGACAAGCTCGGTATCGAAGAAGACCGACTACCTGCTCGCCGGCGATTCGCCCGGCTCAAAGCTCGAGAAGGCTCAGCGACTCGGCGTGGCGGTGCTCGACGAAGCCGCCTTCATCGCGCTCTTGGCTTGAGCGCCGCTGCTGGCCGGCGGATCGAGCGCCGCCAGTGCCTCGACGATCTTGTCCTGCACGTGCTGCGCCTTGGTGACGTCGACGTGGTTCATCAGCAGGGCGAAGGCGAAGCGCCCATCGCACCAGCCGCCGAGGTCAGAGGCGTTGCTGAGCGTGCCCGTCTTGGCGACGCAGTTGCCTTGGGCCGTGGTTCCGATCATCCGTGTCGCGAGCGTTCCGGTCTCACCGTCGATCGGCAGTGCCGCGCGCAGCGCCGTGCCGACCGGCGCCAGCGTGCTTGGGCCGCCGGGGCTGAGGTCGCGCAGCAGCGTCACGACCTGGACCGGGCTCGTCAGGTCCGAACGCGACAGCCCCGAGCCGTCGACGATCGCCGGCGTGATCGACAGCGCGGCGAGGAACTTCAGCACGGCGGCCGCGCCGGCGGCCGTCGTGCCGCCGGCGCCGAAACGTGCCCCCAAACCCTTGAGGATCATCTCGGCGAAGAAGTTGTCCGACGGTGTCGCGGTGAGAGCCGCGAGCGTGCTCATCGGCGGCGAGGCGATGCTCGTCAGCAGCTTTGCGCCGGCCGGTGTGATGCCGGCCTGCGAGCGTTTGCTGACGTGCACCTTGAGCGCATGCAGCGCGTCGGCGAGCTCGTGGGCGGCGTACGCTGGCGGCGAACCCTCCTTGCCGCTGGCGCCGCGGTCGAAGCTGAGCGCACTGAGCTCGCCGACGAGCTCCGGATCAGGCGCGTAGCCGCTCGCGGGATCGCCGCGAAGGCTGTCGAAATAGGATTCGTCGCCGACGATCGAGCCGTCGACGCGGGTGATGCCGGTGGCCGCGACGAGCTGCTTGGCGAGCGCCTGCACGCTCGTGCCGACACCGTAGTTCGCCTTGATGAACTTGCGCTCGCCGAAGGTCGGGTCGCCGCCGCCGCGCAGGTAGAGGTCGCCATCCCAGACGCCGCCCGGCTCGAGCGTGCCGACGCCGTACACGCTGGTCTGCAGCGTGCCGCCCGGGCCGTACAGTGCGAGGGCGGTCGCGAGCGTGTAGAGCTTCTCCACCGAGGCCGGGTTGCGCGGGACCAGGCCGTCGTCGTCGAACAGCGTCGTTCCGGTCGTGAGATCGAGGATGTAAGCGCCGGAATCCGCGTTGAGCGACTTCATCGCCGAGCTCATCTTCTTGCGGAATTTGGCCATGGCGGTCGCCGAGAACGGCCCGGTCGCGCCCGTCGCCCCGCTCAGACCACTCGATCCTCCGGGGGCCGAGGCGCCGCCGCTCGACGCGGCGACGCTCGTCACCGGCCCAAGCAGAAGCGCTACACACAGCGCGATGATCTTGCCGGACCGTGCTGGACGCACCCGAGCACAGGATAGGCGTCGACCGGGCGGCTGGTCGCGGTAGCGCCGCTGCGCCGCGTGCCGGCCCGGGACGCACACGCTGACCTGCCGGCGATCGGGCCGGCAGGTCAGCGGGAGGGTTTTTCGGTGGGCTAGGCCTCCGCCGGCTGGCGCAGGATGCCGAGCCGGCTGAGGTTGTCCAGGAACAAGGCCTTGTCGATCCGACCTTGGAAGATCGGGACGCCCATCTCCATGCACTTGGAGATCACTTCGCGGCGTTCGAGGCCGGCTTCACGCGCGAGCTCCGTGGGCGTCAGGTGATTCGCCATCGGGCTTCCTCCTGTGTGGTGACCTGGGCTAGGTATATCGCCTGTCGCGGATGCATGCAAGCCTGCCGACGATAAGTATTTGCTCAGACGGGGTTGTCGATCTCGATGTAGAGGTGCTCGACGCCGAAGTGCTCCGCGAGGTGCGCGCCGAGCGCGCGCACGCCGAAGGTCTCGGTTGCGTGGTGGCCCGCCGCGAGAAAGTGGATTGCCGACTCGCGCGCCAAGGCGCGCGCCCACTCGGCCGGCTCGCCGGTGAGGAATGCGTCGAGCCCGGCGGCGATCGCGTCGTTGACGTTGCGCGCTCCGCCACCGGAGACGACGCCGATCGTGCGGATGCGCTCCGGGCCGTCAAGGAAGGTGAGCGGCGCGCGTGCGGTCAGCGTCGTGACGCGCTCGGTCAGCTCGGCCGGCGTGATGCCATCGCCGTCAAAGCTCGCGCACCAGCCGATCGCGCGCCCGGCGACCGGCGCAAACGCGACGTCGAGCGTCGCGCCGAGCCCCTTGGCGATCAGCGCGTTGTTGCCGAGCGTCGGATGGGCGTCGAGCGGCAGGTGGTAGGCGGCGAGCGAGACGTCGGCGCTGAGCAGCAGCCGCAGGCGCTCGCGCCGCGGTCCGATCACGCGCACGTCCTCACCGTCCCAGAACAGGCCGTGGTGGGCGATCACGAGGTCGGCGCCCGCCGCGAACGCGCGCTCGAACAACTCGCTGCTGGCCGAGACGCCGGTGGCGATGCGCGCGATCTCGCTACGGCCTTGGACCTGCAGGCCGTTGGGGCAGTAGTCGCCGAAGGCCTGGGGTTCGAGCAGGCGGTCGAGCTCCAGGAGGATCCCGCTGAGCGCCGCCATCACCCGCACGCTAGCGAACGTGGCGGCTGTGGGATACTGCCCAACTTCGTCGGGGCGTGGCGCAGCCTGGTAGCGCGCACCGTTCGGGTCGGTGAGGTCCCCGGTTCAAATCCGGGCGCCCCGACTAGCAGTGCCGCGAGCTCGAGCCGACGCGCCTAGTTCTCCGCGGGGATCGCCAGCAGCGGCAGGCCGCTGTGCTGGAGCAGCGCGTGCGAGAGCGTGCCGACAAGCAGCTCACGCGGGCCGTGTAGACCGCGCGTCCCGGTCACGATCAATCCCGCGTCGAGGTCTTTCGCGGCCTCGATCACGGTCTCCCAGAGGGTGTCGGCGAGGGCGACGCTGTGGCCGCTGGCGACGAGGCCTGCGCGCTCGGCGAGCTTGACGCCCTGATCAGCGACGCCGCCCGAGTGCTGCTCGGCGCCGGCGTCGGCGGCCGGGATCTCCTCGCCGATATAGGCGCCGAGGACGGCGTAGCGGGCGATGATGTGCTCGACCGGCTCCCAAACGTGCAGGACCTTAGCCGTCGCGCCGGGGAACAGTGCGCCGGCGACGGTGATCGCGTGCGCGGCGTGATCGGAGCCGTCGTAGCAGATGAGGATGGTCGGAGCTGCGTCGGTGCTCAACGGTGGTCTCCAATCGAGTTACCTGGGTCGTTTGACGTTGCACCCGCCACGTTATCTGAGTCTGTACGCGGCGAAATGCCCTGAGACGTTCAACGACTCACAGGCAGCGGAAATATATATTGGACGATTTACGCGCTCGGTCCTAGCCTTGACTTCTCCCTCTCCTCTCGTGCAAGGCCCCCGTGACCGCTAGTTCATATCCCCGGGGGCTTTGCACTTTAAAGATCCAGACGCCGTCAGGCCGGTGGCCCGGCGATCGGCTCGCCGGGGGCGGCGACGCGCAGGAAGCCGTCGCGGAGCGCTGAGCGCTCGCCGGCACGCCAGGCGACCTGCAACTCGATCGCCGGCGACGGATCGGCAAGCGGGCGGAAGGTGACGCCGGGACGCTCGCTCTCCCCGACCGAGGCCGGTATCAGCGAAACGCCGGTGCCGCTGGCAATCAGCCCGATGATCGTCTGCATCTCGGTGACCTCGATGGCGTCTTCGGGGACGCCGCCGACGTCGCCCATCACCGAGGCCAGCGACGCGAACAGGCCGGGTGCCTCGCGGCGCGGCAGGATGACAAAAGTCTCGCCGCGCAGGTCGGCCGCGTGCAGTCGTGTCTTGGTCGCCAGCGGGTGGGTGTCGGGCAGCGCGACGACCAGCCCCTCGCGCTGGATCACGACGAAATCGAAGACGCCGGCGTTTGCCGAGATCACCACCGGCCCGCGGATCACGCCGAGGTCGATCCGCCGGGCGACGAGCGCCTCGAGCTGTTCGGCGGTCGGCAGCTCGCGCAGGTGCAGCTCGACGTCGGGGTAGCGCGTACGGAAGTCGCGCAGGATCGCCGGCAGTTTCGGGCTCAGCATCGCCGAGCCGACAAAACCGATCGACAGCGAGCCGAGCTCGCCGTTGGCGACGCGACGGGCGGTGCTCGCGGCGCGATCGACGGAGTCGAGAATCGCGCGGGCCGACTCGAGGAAACTCGCGCCCGCCGGCGTGAGCTCGACGCGGCGGCGGTTGCGCTCGAGCAGCGACACGCCGAGCTCGCGCTCGAGCGCCCGGATCTGCTGGCTGAGCGGCGGCTGAGAGATGTGCAGGCGGGCCGCCGCGCGGTGGAAGTGGAGCTCCTCGGCGACGGCGACGAAATAACGTAGGTGGCGCAGCTCCACGGTCTGCGGGAGCCTACGCCGAGCAGGCGCCGGCCACGCGCGCGCCGCAGGGTGGAGAATGTAGCGCCGGTACCGCGCGAGGTGCCGTACCCCGAGATGCCTACCAACGAGACCAAGCAAACGCCGACCGCCGGGCAGCTCGCCTCGGCGAGCGCGGACGCGATCGAGATCTTTGCCGACGTCCTCGCCCAGAGCGAGGAGGGGGGGCTCGGCGACGATTTCTACAGCCGGCTGTGCGAGGGCATCACGCGCTGCACGGCGATGCGCCGGCTGGTGATCTTCCGCTACGACTCGGCACGGCGCCGGGTTCACGCCGCCGGCAGCTATGGCGTCGATCTGAGCCTGTTCGCCGACGACTTCTTCAACGTCGAGTCGGCTGCGCTCGCCCGACGTTCGCTCGAGGAGGATCGCGTGATCGAGATCTCGACCGATCTCGAAAGCCAGCTGCCGTCGGACTACATCCGGGCGCTCGGCGCGCGCACCGTCGTCTGCACGCCGATGTCTGCCCGAGGCCGCTGGATGGGCGTGATCCTCGGCGACCGCGGCGACGATGCGGCCACGCTCAGCGACGGCGAGCGCGAGGTGCTGTGGATCCTCGGCAAGATGGCGGCTCTCGCCTCGATGGCCCGCGCCGCGACGCGTCAGTACGAGCGAGCGGTCCAGCTCGAGGCGCGGATCGACCTCGCGCGCGAGGTTCACGAGAGCGTCGTGCAGCGGTTGTTCGGGGTCTCGCTCGCGCTGTCGGGCGACCATGTGCTCGACGACGAGACGCGCCAGCGCTGCGCCGAGGAGATCCAGCAAGCGCTCGGCGAGCTGCGCACGGCGATGCAGCGGCCGCTCGGCCGCTCGGTCGCGGCGACCAAGACGACGCTCGGCGAGGAGGTCGCGCGGCTGCGCCACGAACACCCCGACCTCGGTATCGAGCTCGACGGCCCGTCGGGCCCGACCGACGGCGACGCCGGGACGATCGCGGTACCAGCCGAGCTCGAGCCGCTGGCTCAATCGGTGCTCGCCGAGGCGATCCGCAACGCCCACAAGCACGCCAGCCCCTCGCGGGTCGGCGTGCGGACCGAGATGCGCGACGGCGCGTTCGTGCTCGAGGTGACCAACGATGGCGTCAGCGGGCAGGCGGCGGGGATCGCCGGCATGGGCCTGCGGCTGGCCGGCTTCGAAGCGCTGCAGGCCGGTGGCCTGCTCGAGTTCGGCGCCCGTGACAGCGACCGCTGGCAGGTGCGGCTCGTCGTCCCCTACGGCCAGGATGCCCAATGACCACGGCCCCCAGCACCGGCACGGGCGATCTGGAGGCAAGCGTGGCAGTGCCCACCGAAGAGCTGCTCGACGCGGCGGACGCGCAGACCCGCCTGCGGGTGCTGATCGTCGACGACCACGACGTCGTCCACTGGGGCTTTCGCCTGATGCTGAGCAACCAGCCGTGGGTCGAGCGCTGCATCAGCTCGCGCTCGGCGGCCGAGGCCTATGCGCTGGCGGCGCGCTATAAGCCTCAGGTGGCGCTCGTCGACCTGTTCATCGGCGAGGAGTCCGGGCCGGAGATTTGCGCCCAGCTGCGCCAGCGCTCGCCTGAGACCAAGGTGCTGTTGATCTCTGGCGCGGGGCGGATCTCGCCCGGCGCGGCGAAGGCCGCTGGTGCCTCGGGCTTCATCCCCAAGGACTGGGGGGCGGCTGACATCTCGCGCGCGGTACGGATGGTCGGACTCGGGATGACCGTCTTCCAGCCGCAGGTCGACGTCGACGCCACGCCGTTGTCGCCGCGCGAGCGCGAGGTCCTTGACCTGATCTCGGGCGGCTCGACGAATCGCGAGATCGCCGCGGCGCTGCACCTCTCGCCGCATACGATCAAGGAGCACACGAGCAGCCTGTACCGCAAGCTCGGGGCGCGCAACCGGGCCGAGGCAGTCCAGCGCGCACAGCGCCTCGGACTTTCGAACTGAGTGCTCGGGCCAACGTCCACGCTCGGCCCGCGACGAGCCGACAGCGCTGACACGCAGGAGCGGCGATGAGCAACCGCGTGGCGATCATCGCCGGGGCCGGCCCGGCGGGCTTGACCGCCGCGCTCGAGTTGCTCGACAAGACCGATGTCGTGCCGATCGTCTACGAAGCCGAGCCGATCGTCGGCGGGCTCGCCAAGACGGTCGACTACAAGGGCAACCGGATCGACATCGGCGGCCACCGCTTCTTCTCCAAGAGCAGCCGTGTGATGGATTGGTGGGTCGGCATCATGCCGCTGCAGCGCCTCGGCGACAGCGCGGCCGACAGCTGGCTCGCCGACGCGGCGCCGGCCGCCGATGGCAGCGCCAGCGGGCCCGATCCGGATCAGGTCGAGCTCGTGATGTTGTTGCGTGAGCGTCACTCGCGGATCCTCTACCTGCGGCGGATGTTCGACTATCCGGTGAGCATCAACGCGACGACGGTGCGCAACCTCGGCTTGCGGCGGATCGCGCGGATCGGCGCGAGCTATCTGCACGCGCGGCTGCGGCCGATCCGTGATGAGACGACGCTCGAGGACTTCATGGTCAACCGCTTCGGGCGCGAGCTGTACTCGACCTTCTTCGAGGACTACACCGAGAAGGTGTGGGGCGTGCCGCCGAGCAAGATCAAGGCGGACTGGGGCGCGCAACGGATCAAGGGACTGTCGATCTCCAAAGCCCTCGCACACGCGCTGCGTAGCGTGATCAGGCCGGCGCGGCGCGGCGACATCTCCCAGCGTGGGACGGAGACGAGCCTGATCGACCGCTTTCTCTACCCCAAGCGTGGCCCCGGTCAGCTCTGGGAGGAGGTCACGCGGCGCATCAGGGAGCGCGGCGGCCAGGTGATCCTTGGCACCGCGGTCAGTGCCTTTCACGCCGAGGGCGAGCGAATTGTCGCGGCCTCGGTTCGCGGTCCGGACGGTCAGCTAACGCGGGTCAGTGGCGACTACTTCCTCTCGACGATGCCGATCCGCGAGCTGATCGCGGGCCTCGACGCCGACGTGCCGACGGCGGTGCGCGAGGTGGCGGCAGGGCTCGAATACCGCGACTTCATCACCGTCGGCGTGCTGCTGCGCTCGCTCAAGGGCGGGCTTGCGAACATGCCCGACAACTGGATCTACGTGCAGGAGTCCGATGTCAAGGTCGGGCGCCTGCAGATCTTCAACAACTGGAGTCCCTACCTCGTCAGCGATCCCGACACTGTCTGGGTCGGCATGGAGTATTTCGCCAATGAGGGTGACGAGCTGTGGTCGCGCAGCGACGAGGAGTTCGCGGCGTTCGCGGTGCAGGAGCTCTGCTCGCTCGGTTTCGCCGAGCGCGACGACGTGCTCGATCACGTCGTCTTACACGTTCCGAAGGCCTACCCTGCGTACTTCGGCACCTACGACCGCTTCGCCACGGTACGCGAATACGTCGACCGCTTCGCGAACCTCTTCCTACTCGGCCGCAACGGCATGCATCGCTACAACAACCAGGACCATTCGATGCTCACGGCGATGGTTGCCGTCGAGAACATCGCCGCCAAGATCGACACCAAGGAAAACATCTGGTCGGTCAACGTCGAGCAGGAGTACCACGAGACCAGACAGGTCAGCGATATCTCTGACGACGAGGCGTCCACTGCGCTCGTCTAGCGGAACCTGGCCGGCTCCCGGCGGACCCCCCATCCGGGTGGTTGACCCCCGACGGTTGGGGGCCCGATGGGCCCCGCGGTGTACCGCACGCGACTGATCCGCGTATCTCTGGTTATGCAGGCGAGCCGTCGGCAATGAGCTCCGAGCCAACAGGCGCTGAAGCTCAGCGGCGCCCCGAGGGGTCGTGCGCGCTGGTGACCGGGGCCTCGCGCGGAATCGGCGCGGCGATCGCGATTGCCCTGGCCGCCGACGGCTGGCCGGTTGCGGTCAATTACAACAGCAGCGCCGAGGGCGCGGCCGCTACGGTCGCGGCGATCGAGGCCGCCGGCGGGCGCGCGCTGGCGATCCAGGGCGACGTCGCCGATCCAGCCGTGCCGGCGCAGCTGATCGAAGCGGTCCACAACCAGCTCGGGCCACTCGCCGTGCTGGTCAACAATGCCGGCGTGCGCGCCGACGGGCTCGCCCTGTCGCTCAGCGATGAGGACTGGCAACGCGTGCTCGACGCGAACCTCGGATCGACCTACCGCCTGACGCGCGGCGCGCTGCGCGAGATGATCCGCGCCCGCTTCGGTCGTGTCGTCAACATCGCCTCGGTGATCGGACCGCGCGCCAATGCCGGCCAGGCCAACTACGCTGCTTCGAAGGCTGCGGTGATTGCGTTCACAAAGACAGCGGCGGTTGAGGTCGCGCGGCGCGGCGTGACGGTCAACGCGGTTGCGCCGGGGCTGATCGCGACCGACATGACGCAGGAGATCCCCAGCACGCTCAGCGAGCGAGTGCCGGCGCAGCGCCCCGGTCGTCCCGAGGAGGTGGCGGCGGCTGTCGCGTTTCTGGCCTCGGAGCGGGCGAGCTACATCACCGCCACCACCTTGTATGTCGACGGCGGGCTTTCCGCCTGATCCCCAGCGAAAGGACGCAGATGGCAGAGCCCAGCAACGAACAGATCGAACAGGTCATCACCTACGCACTGGTCACCTTCGGTGCCGAGGCGTCAGCGATCTCGCGCGACGCCGAACTCGAAGCCCTCGACATCGATTCGCTCGACCTCGCCGAGCTGTCGCAGATCATCGAGGAGCAGTTCGGCGTCGAGCTGACGAGCAACGACGTCGCTGAGATCAAGACCGTCGGCGACGCGATCGACCTCGTGGCGGCGCGCGCGAAGTGAACGAGGTAGTCGTCACGGGCGTCGGCGCGGTCACGCCGTTGGGCGTCGGCGCGGCGCTGCTGCACGAGCGCTGGGCAGCCGGCATCTGCGGCATCAAGGACGGCGAGGGGCGCTGCGACGAGTTCGAGGTGACCGACCATTTCTCGGTCAAGGAGGCACGTCGCGCCGACCGCTTCGCCCAGCTCGTCTTGGTCGCGAGCAAGGAAGCGCTGGCCGACGCTGGCTGGGCCGACGGCCTGCCGCATGACCCGCGGCGGATCGGGGCGATCATCGGCACCGGCATCGGCGGTATCGGCACGATCGAGGCCAACGACCACAAGCTGCTCGAAGGCGGACCCAAGCGCGTGTCACCGCTCGCTGTGCCGCTGATGATGGGTAACGCCGGGGCGGCCGCGGTGAGCATGCGCCACGGCCTCAAGGGCCCCAGCTACGGCGTCGTTTCGGCCTGCGCCGCCGGTACGCACGCGATCGGCTCGGCGATGCGGGCGATCCAATGCGGTGACGCGACGGCGGTCGTCGCGGGCGGTACCGAGGCGGCCCTCACGCCGCTCTCGCGGGCCGCCTTCGTCGCCGTCGAGGCGCTTTCGCCGACCGGCATCTCGCGCCCGTTCGACCTGCGCCGCGACGGCTTCGTGATGGGCGAGGGGGCCGCTGCCCTCGTGCTCGAGGACGGCGCCGCGGCCCGGGCGCGCGGTGCGCGAATCCTCGCCGTGCTGCGCGGCTACGGCGCGACCTCCGATGCCTTCCACATCACGGCACCGCCGGCCGACGGCGAGGGCGCCGCGGCGGCGATCACGCGGGCGCTCGAAGACGCCGAGGTGAGCGCCGAAGAGATCGTCTACGTCAACGCCCACGGCACCTCGACGCCGATCAACGACCGCGCGGAGACCGCGGCGCTGAAAACGGCACTCGGCGAACACGCCGCCAAGGTGCCGATCTCCTCGACCAAGTCGGCGATCGGCCACCTGCTGGGCGCCGCCGGTGCGGTCGAGGCCGTCGCCACGATCCTCGCTTTGCGGGCCCGCGTGCTGCCGCCGACGCTCGGCCTCGAGCAGCCTGATCCCGAACTCGACCTCGACTACGTGCCCCTGGTCGCGCGGGCGCTGGAGCTCGGCAAGGACCAGCGCGCGATCGCGATCTCCAACTCGTTCGGTTTCGGTGGTCACAATGCCGTCGTATGCCTGGAGGTGACATGAGCACGCTGAGCGGATCACGACCGGAGGAGCGGCTGACGCCGCTGGAACGCCTCGAGGTGCTCTGCGATCCCGATTCGCTGCACCTGTTGCGGACCGACGTGCGCTCGCGGCGGATGGGCGACAAGGCGCGCCCGGGCGACGGCGTGGTCGGTGCCACCGGCCGCGTCGACGGCCGGCCGGTTGCCGCGTTTGCCCAGGACGCTTCCTTCGCCGGCGGCTCACTGGGGGAGGCCCACGCCGACACCGTGGTCTCGGTGCTTGCGCTGGCCGAGCGTACGCTCGTGCCGGTGATCGGCTTCATCGAGTCGGCGGGTGCGCGCATGCAGGAGGGCCTCGCTGCGCTCAGCGGCTACGGACGGATTTTTCACCATCACGTCGCGCTATCCGGTCGTGTGCCCCAGATCTCGGTGATCTGCGGTGCCTCGGCTGGCGGTGGCTCCTATGCGCCGGCGCTCACCGACTTCGTGATCATGACCGAGAGCGCCAGCATGTTCCTGACCGGCCCGGGGGTCGTCGAAGCGGTCACCGGCGAGCGCGTCACGACCCTCGAGCTCGGCGGCTACCGCGTTCATGAGCGCAACGGCGTCTGCCACCTCGTTGCGCCGAGCGATCTCGACGCCGCCCTGCTCGCGCGCGACCTCCTCGACTATCTGCCCCAAAACAGCGATGAGCCGCCGACCCGCTGGCCGGTGATCGAGCCCCCTGGGGATGCTCCTGACGCTCCGGTGCCGGCCGAGGCGCGGCAGGTTTACGACGTCCGTGCGGTCGCCCGGGCACTGCTCGACGGTGGCCGGCTGCTCGAAATCTCGCCGCGCTACGCGCGCAACATCGTCTGTGCATTTGGCCGCCTCGACGGTCGCTCGATCGGGATCGTCGCCAACCAGCCGCGCTACCTCGGCGGCGTGCTCGACAGCGACGCTTCGCAGAAGGCGGCGCGCTTCGTGCGCACCTGCAACCTGTTTCGCATCCCGTTGCTGGTGCTGGTCGATACGCCGGGGTTCCTGCCGGGCACCAAGCAGGAGCGGCTCGGCGTGATCCGTCACGGCGCGAAGCTCGTCTTCGCCTTCTCCGAGTGCACCGTGCCGCGCGTCACGGTGCTCCTGCGCAAGGCCTTTGGCGGCGCTTTCATCGCGATGAACAGCAAGGAGCTGGGAGCCGATTTCGTCTACGCCTGGCCGTCCGCGCAGCTCGGCGTGATGGGTGCGCTGTACGCGGTCGACATCATCAACCGGCGCGAGATCGAGGCCGCCGAAGATCCGGCAAGCGCGCGAGAGGCGTTCGCCGCGACCTACAGCGCCGAGCACCTGCACCCGCGGGCAGCGACCGCAGATGGCTACGTCGACGACGTGCTGGAACCGGCGGAGACGCGCGAGCGCGTCTCGGCGGCGTTCGCGGCGCTCGACTCGGTGCCGCCGCGGCGGCGCCCGCTCGGCAACATTCCACTATGAAGACGGGCACGGAGGTCGTCTGATGCTCGACGGCAAGCGGCTGCTGATCACCGGGGTGCTGACGCGCGGCTCGATCGCCTTCGAGGTGGCGCGGCAGGCACAGGCGCTCGGGGCGCAGGTCACGCTCACCGGCTTCGGCCGCGGCAGGCGCCTGACCGAGCGCGCGGCCAAGGCGCTGCCGGTCCCGCCCGACGTGCTCGAGCTGGACGTCAACAAGCCTGAAGACCTCGACGCGGTCGCGGCCGAGATCTCGAGCCGCTGGGGTGCGCTTGATGGCTTGCTGCACGCGATCGCCTTCGCCCCCGCCGACGCGCTTGGCGGTGGCTTTCTCGACACCCCCGCAGAGAGCGCGATCACCGCGTTCGAGACCAGTGCGTTCTCGTTCAAGGCACTCGCGGCGGCGCTCGCACCACAGCTGGCGGCTGCCGAGGCTGGCGGATCGGTCGTCGGTCTGGACTTCGACGCCAGCGTCGCCTGGCCGGTGTATGACTGGATGGGTGTCGCGAAGGCGGCGCTGGAAAGCGTCTCGCGCTACCTCGCGCGCGATCTCGGGCCGCGCGGTATACGCGTCAACCTGGTCTCCGCCGGTCCGATCGAAACGATCGCCGCCGGCGGCATTCCGGGCTTTGACGAGCTCGCCGGCCTGTGGCGCGACGGCGCTCCACTCGGCTGGGACACCCGCGACGCGGCGCCCGTCGCGGCGACCGTCTGCTTCCTGCTCTCTGATTACGCTCGCGCGATAACGGGGGAGATCGTTCATGTTGATGGCGGCTTTCACGCCATGGGAGCACCGCTGTGGTGAGCGAGACGGTCCTGCTGACGGGGGCGACTGGCTTCGTCGGTATGGAGGTTCTCGCGCGACTACTCGAGCGCGACGACGTCGAGGTCATCTGCCTCGTGCGGGCGTCGTCGCACGACGCGGCGCAGAAGCGGCTAGCTGGCGTCTACGCGCAGCTCTACGACGACCCGCCGGCGGCGATCTCGCGCGTCAGCGCCGTCGCCGGTGACATCTCGGTCGATGGGCTTGCGCTCAGCGCCCGCGATCGCGACGAGGTGCTGGCGCGGGTCACGAGCATCGTCCACTGTGCCGCGTCGATCTCGTTTGACCTGCCGCTCGAGACGGCGCGCGAGACCAACTCGGTGGGGCCCGTGCGGATGCTCGAGCTCGCGCGCACGCTCGCCAATCGCGGGCAGCTGCGACGCCACGTCCACGTGTCCACGGCCTACGTCGCCGGACGCCACCACGGGCGCTTCCGCGAAGTTGACCTCGACCTCGGCCAGGGCTTCCGCAACACCTACGAGCAGTCCAAGTTCGATGGCGAGAAGGCGATCGCGCAGCCCGCGCGCGAGTTGCCAGTGGTCGTGGCCCGCCCGAGCATCGTCGTCGGTGACTCGCATAGCGGCTGGACACCCGTGTTCAACGTGATCTACTGGCCGCTGCGCGCATTTTCGCGCGGGCTCATGGACGAGGTGCCGGTCGATCCCCAAGGCGTCGCCGACATCGTCTCGGTCGACTATGTAGCCGCGGCGCTGATCGCGCTACTCGACCTCGATGGCATCGGCGGCAACATCCACCTGGTCGCAGGCGCCGACGCGATCTCCAACTCCGAGCTGATCGAGCTGGCCTGCCGCCAGTTCGGCCGGCCGCCGCCACGGCTGGTCGCCGACGGTTCCGGGACGCTCGAGGAGGCCGGCGTCTACCTCCCCTACTTCGGCATCGAGGCGCGGTTGGACAACGATCGGGCGCGAGCGCTGCTCGGACCGCTCGGTATCGACGCGCTGCCGCTGCGCGACTACTTCACGAGGATCATCGACTATGCCGAGCGTTCGCGCTGGGGTAAGCGCGGGCTGACTCGCCAAGCGGCCGCTGCCGCAGCGCTCGCCGGCTGAGCGCACAACCGACACGGCGGGGCGACGTGCGCTGTGCCCGTCGCCCCACCGGGACGTGGAGGAGAGGTACTACTTCTACCGGCGAGATATGAGGCCGGCAGGCTTGCTCGGGGCGCGACCTCTGGGCGCGCCTTGCGAGCCCAAGCTTGCAACACACACGCTACTGGTATGTAAGTATACAGCGGTGGCCGACATGCGGATTCGACGCTCGCAGCGCCTGGACGCCGGTTCCGCGAGCCGCCAGGTCTACGCCACGCTGCGCGAGGCGATCATCGCCGCCGAGCTCGAGCCCGGCCAGCGCATCTCCGAGAACGAGCTCGCGCTGCGGCTCGGCGTCAGCCGCACGCCGGTCCGCGAGGCTCTGGCACGACTGCGCGACGAGCGCTTTGTGCAGATCGTGCCGCAGCTCGGCACCTTCGTCACGCGTATCAGCACGGCCGCCGTGGAGGACGCCCAGTTTGTCCGCGAGGCGCTGGAATGCGCAGCGGTGCGGATCGCCGCGGTGCGCGCCGGCCGCGACGACCTCGCTGCCCTCGACGGGCTAGTTCGCCGACAGGAGGAGGTAGTAGCGCACTCCGACTTCGAGCGCTTCGCTGTGCTCGACGACGAATTTCATGCGGCTATCTGCGAGCTGAGCGGGCGAGGCTTCGCCTGGGAGGTCGCCCAGCGGGCCAAGGGCCACCTCAGCCGGGTTCGTCGTCTGAGCCTGCCACAGCCGCAGTACTTGGCGGAGATGGTTCTGGAGCACCGCGTCGTGCTCGATGCGCTCCGCCGCAACGCACCCGACGAGGCCGAGGTCGCACTGCGACACCACCTGCGGATGGTGCTCTCGGCCGTGCCGGTGATCCGCGAGCAGCACCCCGACTATTTCGACGAGGACGCCTCCTGATGGCGATCGCCACCGCGACCCTGCGCGACCTCTACGAGCAGATGCTGCTGATCCGGGTCTTCGAGACCGCGGCTGAGCGCGAGTACAAGGCGGCACTGATCGGCGGCTACTGCCACCTATCCTCGGGCCAAGAGGCGGCAACCGTCGGCGCGACGCACGCGCTCGATGCGGAGGATCTACTGGTCACCGGCTACCGCTGCCACGGCTTCGCGCTTGCTCGCGGTGTTCCACCAGAGGCGGTGATGGCCGAGTTGTTCGGGCGCTCCGGCGGCTGCGCCCACGGTCGTGGCGGGTCGATGCACCTGCTCGATGTCGCCGTCGGCTACTACGGCGGCTGGGGGATCGTCGCCGGCCAGCTGCCGATTGCGACCGGTCTGGCGCTTGCCCTCGTGCGCCAGGGCCGCGAGCAGTGCGTGCTCTGCGAGCTCGGCGACGGTGCCGTCAACATGGGTGCCTGGCACGAGTCACTGAACCTTGCAGCGGTGTGGAAGCTGCCCGTGGTCTTCCTCGTGATGAACAACGAGTACGGCATGGGAACGAGCGTCGAGCGGGCCTCGGCGGTGACCGACCTGCACCGGCGGGCTGGCGCCTACGGTTTGCCGGCTGAGCGCGTCGACGGCAATGACCTGCTCGCGGTCGCGCAGGCCGCGTCAACGCTGTTGTCGGGGGCACGCAGCAATCGCCAGGCGGCGGTGCTCGAGCTCGTCACCTACCGCTACCGCGGACACTCGGTGGCCGACCCGGGACTCGCGTACCGCACGAGCGAGGAGATCGCCGAGCACCTGCGCAACGACCCCCTCACCCGTACGCGTGCGCTGCTGAGCGAAGCCGGCGTCAGCGACGAGGAGTTCGATGCCCTGGACAGCGAGGTCGATGAGCGCGTCGCCGCGGCGATCGCCTGGTCGGTCGCCAGTCCATCGCCACCGGTCAGCGAGCTGGCGCGGGGCATGTACGCGCCCGGCAGCGCCGCCCAATTCGCGCGAATGCTGGCCGGCGCTCCGTTTGGTGAGCGCGAGCTCGTCTTCGCGGGAGGGCTTGGCGAATGAACCCGACCAAGACCGCCCCGCGCGGCGCTGCCGAGGCCGTCGGCCAAGCGGGCAATTCCGAGGTCATGACCTACCGCGACGCGCTGCGGTTGGCGCTGCGCGAGGAGCTCCAGCGCGACGAGCACGTCTTCATCATGGGCGAGGAGGTCGGCGTCTTCGACGGTGCCTACAAGGTCACCGCCGGTCTGCTCGGCGAGTTCGGAGCCGACCGCGTGCGCGACACGCCGATCTCCGAGGAGGGGTTCGTCGGTGCCGGAATCGGCGCCGCGATGCTCGGTGAGCGCCCGGTCGTTGAGATCATGACGATCAACTTTCTGCTCGTGGCGATGGATCAGGTCGTCAACCACGCGGCAAAGATTGGCGCGATGTTCGGCGGCGAGGTGCGCTGCCCACTCGTGATCCGCACGCCCAACGGGGCCGGCAATCAGCTGACCGCGCAACACTCGCAGTCCTTCGAAGGCTGGTTCGCCGGCACGCCCGGACTCAAGGTGCTCGCACCGGCCTCGCCGGCTGACGCCAAGGGCCTGCTGAAGTCGGCGATCCGTGACGACGATCCGGTGCTGCTGGTCGAGAACCTGGCGATCTACAAGGAGCGCGGCGAGGTGCCGCTCGACTCCGAGTTCTTGACGCCGATCGGTCTCGCCAACGTCGCGCGGGTCGGCAGCGACATCACCCTGATCGCACACTCCTATGCGACCGTCCGTGCGCTGCACGTGGCCGAGCGACTCGCGCGCGACCACGGCGTGGACGCCGAGGTTGTCGACCTGCGCTCGCTGCGCCCGCTCGATGTCGACACCCTGGCCGCCTCCGTGGCCAAGACCAGTCGCGCTGTCTGTATCGAGGAGGGCTGGCCCACCTACGGTGTCACGGCCGAGGTGGCGGCTCGTATCCAAAAGGCCTGTTTCGATGACCTGGATGCCCCCGTCGAGCGTGTCGGCATGGCGGAGGTGCCGCTGCCCTACGCCAAGGAGCTCGAGACGGCGGCGCTGCCAGGAGAGGATCGCATCGAGGCCGCGGTGCTCGCGACGCTAGGCTTGCGCGGGTGAGCGCCATCGTCATGCCCCGCCTCTCCGATTCAATGGAGGAGGGCACGATCGTCAAGTGGCTCAAGCAGGCCGGCGAGGAGGTGCGCGTTGGCGAGCCGCTTGCCGATATCGAGACCGACAAGGCCACGGTGACCTACGAGGCCGACGCCGCCGGCTTCCTGCAGATCGTCGCGGCCGAGGGTGACACGCGCGCGATCGGCGCCACGATCGGGCATCTGCTCGCCGACGCGAAAGCGGCAGCCGAACCAGCCGTCGCCGATGCCGAACCGCCAGCCGCCGCTGCCGAGCCGGCCGCCGCCGCGGCGGATGGCGACGGTGCTACCGCCGAGCGTGAAGCTCCCGTGAGCACAGCGGCACCGGTTGCGCTCGTGAACCAAAGCGAACGCATCAAGGCTTCGCCGGTTGCACGGCGCATCGCCGGCGAGCGCGGCGTCGATCTTGCGACGATCAGCGGCAGCGGGCCCGACGGGCGTATCGTCAAGGCCGACGTCGTCGCGGCGAGCAGTGGGTCGCCCGGACTCGCGTCACTGGCGTCGGTGACCAGCGAAAGCTCCGGCGCGCTCGGCGCCAAGGGCGAGGTGACGGTCGTCGAGCCGTCGCGCACGCAGCAGCTGATCGCGCGGCGCATGGCCAGCGCCAAGGCCACGATCCCTGAGTTCACGGTCACGGTGGAGGTCGACGCCGAGCCCGCGTTTGAACTGCGCGAGCAGCTGCGAAACGTCTGCTCGCCGCTGCCGTCGGTCAACGATCTGCTCGTCAAGGCCTGCGCGATTGCGCTGAAGGCGCATCCGAACGTCAACGGGGCATATGTGGATGGCCACTTCGAGCGTTACTCGCGGATCAACATCGGTGTCGCGGTGGCGGGCGTGGGAACGCTTGTCGTGCCGACCGTCTTTGACGCCGATCTGAAGTCGCTTGTCGAGATCGCGACCCAGACGCGCGCGCTGGCTTCCCAGGTACGCGACGGGACGGTTGGTCCGGCGGATCTCGCTGGCGGTACCTTCACCGTCTCAAACCTCGGCATGCTGGGCGTCGCGCGCTTCACCGCAGTGATCAATTCGCCGCAGGCAGCGATCCTTGCCGTCGGCGCGGCGGCGCCGCGGCCGGTCGTGCGAGCGGACGGCACGGTCGGCGTCGGACGAGTGATGGAGCTGACGATCTCGGCCGATCACCGAATCGTCTACGGGGCCGAGGCGGCGGAGTTTCTCGGCACCGTGCGCAAGCGGCTCGAGCGCCCCGCCGGCCTGCTGCTCTAGCCCTTAGGGCGCGATCTGGGCTGCCGGTGCAGCCGACGGTAGTCCGCTCGCCGGGTGGTGGTGGCGCCGGTGCTGCTGGGTCCCGTTGATCGCTCCGTCGATCTGGCCGGCGGCGCTGCTCCCGGTAGGACCGCTGCTGCCGCTGGCGCCGGGCGGCGGCACGCTCGCAACCGTCGCCGTCGGTCCGCTCGCGCCGACCGTCGCGACAGTCGTCGTTCCAAGATCGCTGACACTACTGCCGCTCGTGCTGCTATCGCCGGTGGCCCCAGTCGCGGTCGCGCCCGTCGTCCCTGTGGCGCCGCTGGCTCCGCTCGGGCCGCTGGCACCGCTCGGGCCGCTGGCACCGCTGGGGCCGCTCAGGCCACTCGCCCCGGACGTTCCGCTGGCGCCGGAGGCACCCCCAACCGTTGAGCCCCCGGGCGTGCTTCCCGGGGCGGTCGCGGAGCCGCCGTGGCCGGCGTTTGTCGCTGGCGCCGCCGGCCCGACCGTCGCGCCGGTGATCCTCGTGATCTGGCTGGCGTTGGCCGGGAGCCCGGCGCTGGCGATCGGTGGTGCGGTGGCGGGGGCGCTTTGCAGCGCGGCCTGGCCGGCGGTCCCGATTGCGGCGGCGGCTGCGATCACGACCACGATCTTGGCGGCCGTCGCCGCCGTCGCGCCACCGATCACGCTCGCCCCGCCGCCGGCGGCGATGCCGCCGCCCGCGCCCGAGCCGCCGCCAAACCCGAACAGCAAACCGAGCTGCGCGAGCGGGCCGGATGGCGTCAGCGCGGCGAACCGCTTGTGCAGGCCCCGTAGCTCACGATGGTAGGAACGACAGCCTGCGCATTCCCGCATGTGGCGGCGGGAGTGCCCGCTCATCCGCACGCCCCGATCGGCGGCCTGGGCCAGTTCGAGGCGGATGTTCTCGCACGGCGCGTCGCGGGCGACCTTGAGGTCGACGAGCCCGGTGCGAGCCCGCAGCAGCAGCGACTTCACCGCCGGCACAGAGATGCCCAGCGTTTCTGAGAGCTCGCGGTAGCTGAGGCCCTGGAGCTCGCGCATCAGCAGCACCGAACGCTGCGGTGGCGGCAGCGTTTGCACGTCGGCGACGAGTCGGGCGAGCGCCTCGCTGCGCTCCGCCGCCGCCGGCGGCTCCTGCGCCGTGGCCGCGGTGAGCGTGGATTTGCTGTCAACGTCGATCTCGGTCGGGGTGGGAGCTGGGCGGCGCAGCTCGTCGATGCAGCGGTTGTGCGCGATCCGGTAAAGCCAGGCGCGCAGCAGCACTGGCCGGTTGCTCGCGCGCAGTGCCCTGAACGCGCGCACGAAGACATCCTGCAAGGCATCTTCGGCGTCGCCAGTTGAGCCGCGCAGCATCTGGCGCGAATAGGCAAGCAGTCGCGCGTGGTAACGATCGTGGATCACGCGGAAGGCGTCGTCCGATCCGGCGCGGAACAGCGAGACGAGCTGCTCGTCAGTGCGCAGGCGCAAAAACGCAGCCGAGAGCGGTGCTCGGCTCGCGGCTCTGCGTCGTGGGAGGGCTGATGCTTCCACTTGGCTCCTCGCTGCGGCTCTCGAATGTAACTCGTCCCGGCGGCAGAAGTTCCGGTATCCGCGTATCGCGATAGGCTCGCGCACGATGCCGACGCCACGTCGCCGAACGCCCGCCGCGCGGAGCTCATCGGCCTCACCTAAGCCCCGCGCGCCGCGCAAGACGAGCCGCCGTACTGATAGCGCGGGTCGCTCGGCGCGCAAGGCTGTCGCGACCAAGCTGCGGGCGTGGAGCGGTTCATCGCCGTTTCCACCGATTGCCGAGTACGGCTTCCTATCGGACTGCCACACCGGCGCGCTCGTCGCACCGGATGGATCGGTGGAATGGCTCTGCTTGCCGCGCTTTGATGCCCCGAGCGTCTTCGGCTCGCTGCTCGACCGCGGCGCCGGATCGTTTCGCCTCGCACCATATGGCGTCGACCAGCCCTCGGGCCGGCGCTACGTGCCCGGCACGAACGTGCTCGAGACGACGTGGATGACACCGACCGGGTGGGCTGTCGTTCAGGACGCGTTGACGATCGGAGACTGGCGCACCGGGCTCGGCATCCCGGTCGGGCACGCCGAGCCCAAACACAGACGACCGCCGACCGACCACGAGGCCGACCACCTGCTCGTGCGGACGGTCGAGTGCCTACAGGGTGAGGTTGCGATGGAGCTCGTATGCGCACCGCGCTTCGCCTACGGGCGCAAGGCGGCGCGCTGGACTGCCTCGGCGGAGGAGCCGGAGTTCGCGCTCGACGCGACTGATGGCAGCACGACGCTGCGGCTGATGAGCGACATGCGGATCGGAATCGAGGGTGCTGACGCCCACGCCCGCCATACGCTGCGCGAGGGTGAGCGACGCTTCTGTGCGCTCAGCTGGAGCGAGGACTCCTCTGGACCATGGACCTGGAGTGAGGCCGACGCGCACATCGTGCGGACCTCGCACTACTGGCGCGAGTGGCTTGCCGCGGGTAGCTTCCCGGATCACCCGTGGCGTTCCTACCTGGAGCGTTCAGCGCTCGTCCTGAAGGGCCTCACCTACGCGCCGACCGGCGCCATGGTCGCGGCGCTCACGACGTCGCTGCCGGAGACGCCGGGCGGCGAGCGCAACTGGGACTACCGCTACTGCTGGATGCGCGACGCGACGTTCACGCTGTGGGGGCTGCACGCCCTCGATCTCGACTGGGAAGCCAACGACTTCATGGAGTACCTCGCCGACCTCCAGCGCAACAAGGACGGCTCACTGCAGATCATGTACGGGGTCGGCGGCGAACGGAACTTGCGCGAGACCACGCTGCGCCACCTCAAGGGCTACGAGGGTGCGCGTCCGGTGCGCAAGGGCAACGGTGCCTACAACCAGCACCAGAATGATGTCTTTGGCGCGGTCCTCGACTCGGTCTACCTGCACACCAAGCGCCACGACCACATCCCCGACCGGCTGTGGCCGGTTCTTTCCGACCAGGTCGAGGGAGCGCTACGTGTTTGGCGCAAGCCCGACCAGGGGATCTGGGAGGCCCGTGGCGCGCCGCAGCACTACGTCTCCTCGAAGTTGATGTGCTGGGTGGCGCTCGACCGCGGCGCCCGACTCGCGGAACTGCGCGGCGAGGCGGAGCTGGCGGAGCGCTGGCAGCAGGAAGCGGACGAGGTGCACGCCGACATCCTCAAGCGCGGCGTCGACAAGCGCGGCGTCTTCGTCCAGCACTACGACACGGAAGCGCTCGACGCGTCGAACCTGCTGGTGCCGCTGGTGCGCTTCCTGTCCGCCGACGACGAACGTGTCCGCGCGACCGTGCTCGCCATCGGCGACGAGCTCAACGATCAAGGGTTGATCCTGCGCTACCGCGTCAGCGACACCGATGATGGCCTGGAAGGCGAGGAGGGCACATTCCTGATCTGCTCGTTCTGGATGGTCTCGGCGCTGTCTGAGATCGGCGAGCATGAACGCGCTCGCGCGCTTTGCGAGCGGCTGCTCGTCCACGCCTCACCGCTGCGCCTCTACGCCGAAGAGCTCGACGCGAAAAGCGGACGCCACCTGGGGAACTTCCCGCAGGCGTTCACGCATCTGGCGCTGATCAACGCCGTGACGCACGTCATCGAAACCAGCCCCTGACAGCAAACGTGCGCCTGCTGCGCGCAGCGGGCTTCCGTGCAATGGTTTCAAGCTGATGTCTGAGCTCGATGCACCGGGGACCACTCCGGCGACCCCGGGACCCGAGAGCGCGGAGGCCACCGTGGAATTCGCACCGGCGACCACTCCGGCGACCCCGGCACCCGCGAGCGCGGAAGCTACCGTGGAATTGCGCCGCGCCGGCGCAATGGACCCGTGGGCCCGGCGGCGAACAACTGCGACGCCGTTCGACGACCGGATCGCTCGCAGCTCGCCGTTTCCGCCGATTGCCGATTATGCGTTCCTCTCGGACTGTCACACCGCGGCGCTGGTCGCGCCGGACGGCACCGTGGAGTGGCTCTGCCCGCCGCGCTTTGACTCGCCGAGTGTCTTCGCCGCGATCCTCGACCGCGGTGCGGGCGGTTTTCGCCTCGGCCCGGCAGGCATGGGTGTGCCGGCAGGACGACGCTATGAGCCCGGTACAAACGTGCTCGAGACGACATGGCAGACGCCGACCGGCTGGGCGGTCGTTCGCGACGCACTGATCGTCGGCCATTGGCGCGAGCGAGAGATGGGCTCGGTGACCGCCCACACGCGTCCACCGGCCGAACACGATGCCTACCACGTGCTCGTTCGCACGATCGAGTGCTTCCACGGGACGATCCAGGTCGAGCTGGTCTGCGAGCCAATGTTCGACTACGGGCGGACCGCCGGCGTCTGGAGCCAGGTCGAAGGTGACCCACAGGCCTTTGATGCGACAGGTAGTGGCCGCACTCTGCGACTGGTCAGCGATCTACGGCTGGGCCTCGAAGGCGGGTCGGCGAGGGCGCGCCACCGGCTGGTGAAGGGCGATCGCCGCTTCTGCACGCTCTCGTGGTCGCGCAAGCTCGACGGCCCCCGCAGCTATGACGAAGCCGCCGCGAGCCTCGAGGTGACAGCCGAGTATTGGCGCAACTGGCTCGACACGGGTCGCTTCCCGGACCATCGCTGGCGGGCGCAGCTGCAGCGCTCGGCGCTCGTTCTGAAGGGACTCACCTATGCGCCGACTGGGGCGATCGTGGCCGCGGCGACGACATCGCTGCCGGAGACTCCGGGCGGCGAGCGCAATTGGGATTACCGCTACACCTGGATGCGCGATGCGACGTTCACGCTCTGGGGGCTCAGCGCGCTCGGCCTGAACTGGGAGGCCGACGACTTCATCCAGTACGTCGCTGACCTAGAGCGCAACCCCGACGGCTCGCTACAGATCATGTACGGGGTCGGCGGCGAGCGCGACCTGCCCGAACAAACGCTCGAGCATCTCACCGGCTACGAGGGTTCGCGACCGGTGCGCATTGGCAACGCGGCCTACGAGCAGCGCCAAAACGACGTCTTTGGTGCCGTCCTCGACTCACTTTACGTGCACACCAAGCAGTACGGGCACAACTCCCAGCGCCTCTGGCCGGTGATCGATGCGCAGGCCGAGCGGGCCGCCGCGGTCTGGCGCGAAGCCGACCACGGGATCTGGGAGTCGCGCGGCGAGCCGGCCCACTATGTCTCGTCCAAGCTGATGTGCTGGGTCGCTCTTGACCGCGCCGCGAGACTCGCGGCGCGGCGCGGGCGCGACTCGGTTGCCGATCGTTGGCGGGCCGTCGCCAACGACATCCACGCCGACGTCTGCGACCGCGGCGTCGACGAACGCGGCGTGTTCGTCCAGCACTACGACACCGTCGCGCTCGACGCGTCGAACCTGCTGATACCGCTCGTGCGGTTCCTCCCGGGTGAGGACCCGCGCGTGCGCGCCACAGTGCTGGCGATCGAGGACGAGCTGAATGAGCACGGATTGATCCTCCGCTACCGCCCCGATCAGACTGACGATGGGCTTGGCAGTGAGGCGGAGGGCACGTTCCTGATCTGCTCGTTCTGGATGGTCTCGGCGCTGCTCGAGATCGGCGAGCGGGCTCGCGGGCGGGCAATGTGCGAGCGCCTGCTCTCGCACGCGTCGCCGCTCGACCTCTTCGCCGAGGAGCTCGACGCGCAGAGTGGCCGACACCTCGGCAACTTCCCCCAGGCCTTCACCCACCTCGCGCTGATCAACGCCGTGCTGCACGTGATCCGCGACGAAGAGTCGGCGCCGCTCGCGGCCTGAGCCGTTGGGGCACGGCTAGACTGCGGCGCGCAAGCCCTCGAGGCGCGGAGCCACCGCAGTGCCTTACTTCAAAGACGAGCAAGAGGTCTACAAGTACCTCGGCCAGCTGTTCGTGGAGCTCCTCGCCGACGAGGAGCTGATGACCCAATTCAAGACGGCGGACACGATCGTCCAGTACCGCTACAGCAAGCCGACGTCGCAGATCACTGTGAAGCTGCTCGAATCGCAGGACGGCCAGGTCGATCTCGGCCCGACCGAGCTGGCGCCCGAGCTGGTGATGAGCATGGACGCCGACATCGCTCATCGCTTCTGGCTCGGCAAGGTGAACGTCACCATGGCGCTGGCGCGCCGGCAGATCAAGACGCAAGGGCCGGTCGCGAAGCTCCTCAAGCTGGCGCCGCTCCTCGACCCGGTCAGCGCGCGCTACCGGGCACTGCTCGCGGCCGCCGGCCGCGACGATCTCATCGCAGGCTAGCCGCTGCCGGCGAACGGGACGCCGCGAAACGTCCGGCCTGACACGCAGCCGGCGAGGATGAACAGGAACACGACGACCCCGACGAGCAGCGGCGAGTGGACGTAGTAGTAGTCAAAGCAGCGCACGCGAACGATCGTGCAGCGATGCGGGCTCGCCGTCGAGAGCAACACCTCCTCGACGACGAAGGCCGGCGTTGCGGCGATCGCACAGGCCGCAAAGGTCCGCTCCCAGGTTACCGGCCGGCGCCACAAATCGAGCCCGAGGCCGAGCGCGTAGAGCCCAAACGCTCCGATCAGAACCCATACGAAGGTCGACATCTCGATGACGCTAGCCGCTGCGCGCGCCGGCCCGCTGCCAGGTTGAGCGCGGGTAAGCTTTCGCTCGTGGTGAGCCAGACCATAGAACGCTGGATCTGCGAGTCCTGCGGCTACGTCTACGACGTCGCCGCAGGCGACCCCGACGGCGGTATCCCGCCCGGAACCGCGTTCGAAGACATCCCCGACACGTGGTTCTGCCCGGTGTGCGGTGCCCGCAAGCGGGACTTCTCACCCTACGAGGATTGAGGGCCTCCGCGGCATCGGAGCGATGAGTCCACCAGCTGACAACGACGGCGGCGGCCTCCAGCCGCGGGGGAAACGCAAAGCCTCCCTCGACCTTCCCACGGCAGCCTCGCTCGCCGAGCTGGCGCCGGCTCGCCAGGCCCTGCGGCGGCTGACCGGAGCCAAGCTTTGCTACGGCAAGCCGATCAAGCTGGGCGAGCGGACCGTCGTTCCCGTTGCGAGCGTGCGGACCGCCGGCGGTTTCGGCTTCGGCAAGGCTGGTCGCGACGCTGACCCCGACGGCTCGAGTGGCGGCGGTGGCGGGGGCGCGATCGATGCGCGTCCGGTTGGCTTCATCGAGATCGGTCCCGAGGGTGCCAGGTTTCAGCCGATCAACGACCGTCGCCTGCCGCTGGCCGCGCTCGCTGGCGGTGCGGGCGCGGCGCTGATGCTCGCGCGGCTCCTTGCGCGCCGGCGCCGCGGGCGTCTGCAACTGCCACGTCCGCTGCCACGGCTGCCGCGCCGACGTCCGGCCGAGTTGCCGCTACCCCGCTAGCCAGCTCTCGTACGGGAGCGTCGCCGAGGCCGCGGTGAGCGTGTCGCGGGTGATTGGCGACAGCCGAGCAAGGGTCACCACGTCGACCTCGCCCAGGCGCTCGATTGTCGAGCGATTCGAACGCGTGAGCTCGTCCGGCGTCGCCGGCCACGGCGTGAGCACGACGGCGCGTACGTCGAGCCCGCCCTGGCGCGCCGCCTCGAGCGTGAGCAGCGTGTGATTGATCGTTCCGAGGCCCGAGCGAGCGGCGACGATCACCGGCCAGCCGAGTTCCTGCGCGAGGCGGCGGACGTCCCAGGCGGGGCCGAGCGGCACGAGCAGGCCGCCGATGCCCTCAGCGACAACTGCCTCGGCGCTCGCCGCCGCTGCGCGCAGCGCCTCGAGGATCGCCGCGGGCTCGAGCGCTCGACCGGCGAGCTCTGCCGCGAGCTGCGGTGCGACCGCCGGCTCGAAGCGCGTCGGCGATACCTCCTCTGGCTGCTCGCCGCTGACCGCGGCGAGCAGCTCGTGATCGGCAAGACCGCTGAGATCCTCATCGGCAGCCGGTCGATGCTGGCTTGGCGGCTCACTCGCCCCGGTGAGCAGCGGTTTGCGCAGCCGCACCGCGACGCCCTGCGCGCGCAGTCCGGCGGCGATCGCCGCGACCACGATCGTCTTGCCGACGTCGGTGTCCGTCGCCGTGACGAAGCACGCCCGTGCCATTGTGGGAGCGGTTGCTAGGCCGCGTGCGCGACCGCTGAGTCAGCCGCGTCGCCGCCGTCGCCGCCGCGCTTGCGCTTCTTCTTGTTCGAACCGGCCGGCTTCGCGGACCCGAAGCCCACCCTGGCGTCGCGCGCCGCGGTGGCAATCGTTTCCGCGGCCCGCGTCAGCTCGGTGGCGCTGTGGGACGCCATCGTCGTCAGGCGCAGCAGCGAGCCTCCGGCGGGGACGGTGGGCGGGCGGATCGCTTGCACGAAGACGCCGCGCGCGAGCGTCGCTGCGCTGACGGCTACGGTCGCCTCGGCGTCGCCGATCACGAGCGGGATGATCTGCGTGCGTCCGGCCGGAGCCTTGATCCCGGCGCTGTCCAGCGCATCGCGCAGTAGGGCGCTGTTGGCCTGCAGCTTGGCGACGCGTCGCGGCTGCTCCTCGAGCAGCTCGAGTGCGGCAAGCGCGCCGGCGAGGGCGGGTGGCGGTGGAGCGGTCGAGAAGATCAGCGGTCGCGCGACGTTGACGAGGTATTCGACGATTTCGCTCGAGCAGCAGACGTAGGCGCCGTATGAGCCAAGAGACTTGCCGAGCGTCCCGGTGATGACATCCACGGCGTCCTCGAGGCCGGCTTCGGCGACCGCCCCGCGACCGCCCGGCCCGAGCGTGCCGATCGCGTGTGCCTCGTCGACGACAACGCGCGCCCCATGGCGTGCGGCAAGCGCGACAATCCCCTCCAGCGGCGCGACATCGCCGGTCATCGAGAACAGCGAGTCGGTGACGATCACGCAGCCGGATGGCGCTTTGTCCAGGCCCCACGCCAGATGGTCGAGGTCGCAGTGCTCGTAGACGAAGGTCTCGGCCCGCGCCAGCCGGCAGCCGTCGACAATCGATGCGTGATTCAGCGCGTCCGAGAAGACGATCGAGTCGCGTCGCGCGAGCGCCGAGATCACGCCGATGTTTGCGAGGTACCCGGCGCCAAACAACACGGCGCTCTCGCGGCCGTGAAACTCCGCCAGCCGCTGCTCGAGCGTCGCATGGATCGTCATCGTGCCGGATACGAGGCGCGAGGCGCCGGCGCCCACGCCCCAGCGCATCGCCGCATCGGCGGCCGCCTCGCGTACGCGTGGGTGGTCGGCGAAGCCGAGATAGTTGTTCGAGCACAGCAGCAGGACGGGACGGCCGTCCACCAGCACCTGCGGACCCTGTGGGCCGCTGATCAGGCGTGTCGAGCGATGCAGCCCAAGCTTCCGCAACTCCTCCAGCGCCAGCTCGATGTCGTTCACGGCGCAGGCTCGGTCATGCGCGGGCGCTGTGCCGCGCTGCGGCGGCTCGCCTTGCCCTTGCCGCGGTAGTGCAGCTGCGTCGAAGGGTCCCACAGGCGCACGTCCAGCGTCGCCGGCGGGCTGACCGCGAGGTGCTCATCGATCACGTTGGGGGTTTCGCCTTCGAGCCAGCCGGAGCGGTTGTCGGGCCGGGGGTTGGTGCCGTTGTCAGGCTGGCGGGTGACGTTCAGCCCGAGATCCTCAAACATCGCCCGGTCCTCCTCCGGCGTGGCGCCGAGCGCGGTGAGGAAGTTGCCCATCATCACACCGTTGAGGCCGGCTTTGACCGCCAGCGGCTGCAGCTCGCCGAGGTTCTCGATCCGCCCGCCGCACAGCCGGAACAGCGCCTCGGGAAGGATCAGGCGGAAGATCGCCACCCACTTCACCGCCTCCCACGGCTCCATCACTTCGCGCTCGCCGAACTTCGTGCCGGGCCGCGGGATCAGCAGGTTGATCGGCACGCTGGTCGGGTTGATGGCGGCGAGCTCAAACGCCATCTCGACGCGCTGCTCCTCGCTCTCACCGAGGTTGAGGATGCCGCCGACACAGGTCTCGAGGCCCGCCTCGCGGACCGCCGCGATGGTCCGCAGTCGGCCTTCGTAGCGCACGGTCTGGGAGACCTCGGGGTAGTAGCTCGAGGCGCTTTCGACGTTGTGATGCACGCGCTGAATGCCGGCCTCGCGTAGCTGCTTGGCGCGCTCCACGGACATGTGACCGATCGACGCGCAGCGCTTGAGGTTGGTGTGCTCGGCGACCAGTCTGGCGCCCTCGAGCACCTTCTCGAAGTCGCGCTTGGAGAGGCCCTGGCCCTGGGCGACCATGCAGAAGCGGTGCGCGCCGGCGGCCTCGGCGGCGAACGCGTGGGCAAGCATCTGCTCGGGCTCCATCATCGCGTGCATCGGCGTGTCGGCATCAGCGTGGCGTGACTGGGCGCAGAAACCGCAGTCCTCGGCGCAGCCTCCCGACTTCGCGTTGACGAGCGAGCACATATCCGTCGAGTCGCCAAAACGTTCGACTCGCGCCGCCCACGCCCGCTCAACGAGCGCTTCGATCTCGGCATGGTCAGCGATCTCGCCGAGGCGCAGCGCCTCCTCGCGTGTGATCAGTGGCGGCATTGGTGAAAGCTGCACCCTACGGTTTGACGTGGACACGACGCGGCGTCCTGAGGCCGGCGCCGAGCGGCAAAAGCTACTCCAGCACGATCAGCGCGTCGCCCTCGTTGACCGATTGGCCTTGGCTGCAGAGGATCTCCTTGACCCGCCCGCTGTCCTCGGCTTCGACCGGCAACTCCATCTTCATCGACTCGAGGATCGCCACGGTGTCACCTTCCTCGACCTGGTCGCCGACGGCGCAGGCGATCTTCCAAACGACGCCGCTGATATGAGCCTCGATCTCGGTCATCTACGCGCACGCCCAAACGTTGCTGGAGCGCACAATAGCTAGTGCTGCCGACACGGCTCCGGCACGCGAGCCGGCGTCGAGACGTTCTAAGCTGCTGGCAACATCGTGCGCGGAGGTGCCGCGATCAGCGCAGGGCTTGCAGGGCTGAAGGAACAGGTTTACGCCGACCCGCGTCCGAAGGAGTACTTCGACCGCTTTCACGAGCGCGCGCGCACGCACGAGCCGAGCTTCGCCTACGAGGTCGTCCGCCTCCTCACCTCGCTCTACGCCTTCGTGCTGCTGCGCGCCCGTTCGCGCGGCGCGGAGAACGTGCCAGAGTGCGGGGCCGCGATTGTCGCGCCAAACCACTTCTCGTTCATGGACCACTTCCTGCTCGGTTCTCCGCTGCGGCGCAAGGTGCGCTTCATGGGCAAGTCGCAGCTCTTCACGGGCGCGGCAGGATGGGTCTATGCCCAGGGCGGCGTCTTCCCGGTGCGCCGTGGCGCGCGGGACGAGGAGACGTTCATCACCGCCGAGGCGATTCTCGGTCGCGGCGGGGTCGTCGTGATGTACCCCGAGGGCGGGCGCTCGCGCACCGGCGAGCTGCAGGAGCGCGCCAAGCCCGGGATCGGGCGGCTCGCGCTAGAGACGGGCGCGCCGGTCGTGCCGGTGGCAATCGTCGGCTCGTCGCGGATCCGCAACTGGAAGCGCCTGCGCTTCCCGGCGGTGACCATCGTCTACGGCGCTCCGTTGCAGTTCCCGCTCGAGCCTGAGCCCAGCCGTGAGCGCCAGCAAGAGGTGGCCGACGCGATCTTCGATCAGATCAAGAGGCTCTACGCGGAGCGCGCCGGGCGCGGTCGTGGCCGGCGCTCGGCGCCGTTCGCCACCGAGCGACCGCAATGACCTCGAGCTCGAGCGCGCCGGTCGAGGTGCAGCGCTTGCGTGTCGCCGCGGTGCAGCTCAACTCGGGCGAGGACTGGGACGCCAATCGCGAGCAGGCCGACCGGCTGACCCGCGCAGCTGCAGCCGACGGCGCCAGCCTCGTGCTGCTGCCGGAGAAGTGGAGCGTTCTCGGAACCACCGAGCAGCTGCGCGCCGGCGCCCAGACGCTCGACGGACCGGCGATCTCGTGGGCGCGCGAAATCGCCCGGGAGCTCGCGATCGACCTTGTTGCCGGCTCGATCTGTGAGCTGCGCGAGCCGCCATCGCGGCAGGCCGGCGACGGCGGCGGAGCGCTCGCCAATACGTCGGTGCACGTCGCGCCGGACGGCGAGATTCGCGCCGTCTATCGCAAGGTCCACATGTTTGACGTGACGGTCGACGGCGTCGACTATCGCGAATCCGAGCAGGCCGAGGCCGGGGAGGAGATCGTCGTTTCGCGCACGGCGACGGGCGTCGAACTCGGGCTGACGATCTGCTACGACCTGCGCTTTCCCGAGCTCTATCGGATCCTCGCGCTGCGCGGAGCCCGAGTGTTGCTCGTGCCGGCGGCCTTCACGCTCGCCACCACGCGCGACCACTGGGAGGTCCTGTTGCGCGCGCGGGCGATCGAGAACCAGGCGTTTGTGGTCGCGGCAAACCAGATCGGCGTCCACCCGCCGGGCCTGCGCAGCGGTGGTCGTTCGCTGATCGTCGATCCCTGGGGTGTGGTGCTAGCGCAGGCCGCTGACGCCGTCAGCCAGATCAGCGCCGATCTCGACTTCGCCCGCCTCGCGCAGGTTCGCTCGGAGCTGCCGGCGCTGGCCAACCGCCGCCCGGAGACCTACGCTTGGCCGGCGACTGATGGCGCCGCGCGCTGACGCGCAAGGCTCGGCGCGGGGCGATCTGATTCACTGCGAAGATGGAAGGTGATCCAGTGAAGCGACTGATGTGGTCTGGGCTACTCGCCGGGATAGGCGTTCTCGTGACGATCGTCACGAATCGCGCGGCGGCCGAAGTCTGGCGGCGCGTATTCGACGAGGAGCCCCCGGAGTGAGCGACCCGCTGGAGCAGGGCGACTCAACGAACGGGGCGAGAGCTGCCGGCACGATCGGCGGCGAATCCGTCAGCGTGATCGCGGGGCTAGCCGGCGAACGACCTGAGATCGTCGTGGGCGCCGCGTTCGCCGGTGGCCTCGTCCTCGCGATTCTCGTTCGGCGCCTTGGCCGCTGAAACCGACGAGCCGCAGAACCTCGCTCAGGCGATCGCCGAGATCTCCGAGCGCGCGTCGCTGCTCGTACGCGAGGAGATCGAGCTCGCCAAGGCCGAGATGACGGCGAAGCTCACCAAGCTCGTCACCGGCGCGATCGTTGCCCTCGCCGCCGGCTTCTTCGTCATTGGCGCGCTGTACTTCTCACTGCACGGCCTGGCCTGGCTGGCGTGGTATGAGCTGTTCCCCAAGAACCAGATCTTTTGGGGCTACTTCGTCGTCGCCGGGGGTCTGCTGCTGCTGGGCGTGGTTGCCGGCCTGGTCGCTGCGCGCGCATTGCACGTCGGCTCGCCGCCGACGCCGGCGATGGCAATCGATGAGGCGCGCAAGATCCGCGATGACGTCGTCGGCTTGAAGGAGACTGACAGCTGATGTCCGACCGGACGCCGGAACAGATTCGCGCCTCGATCGAGCTGAACCGCAAGGCGCTGGCGCTGTCCATCGACAAGCTTCGCGGCGAGGTCGCCGAGATCACGAACTGGCGCAAGCAGCTCTCCCAACACCGGCGTGAGGCGATCGTCGGCGCGCTGCTCGCCGGCTTTTTCCTCGGCGGCGGGATTCCCGGCTTCGGCCGCAAGCGCCGCTGAGGAGCGTCCCGGCCGCTCGCCCCAGCGGGCCGGCTCGCACGCCCGACCGCGCGCCCGACCCCGCGAGCGCCCTCAGGCTCGCAGCAGCCGGGCCGGCACGCCGCCGACGCCGATCAGCCCCGGGCCGGTGTAGGTGCCGACAACCGGTCCGACCTCGGAGACGAAGACCGGCTCGCTGCCAAACAGCTCACGGCCGCGCTCAACGAGCGCCTCAGCCTTCTCGCTCGCCTGGATGTGCTGGACGATCCAGCCGTCGGCACCGTCCTCAAACAGCGAGCGCATGTAGTCGACCATTCGCTCGAACGCGCGCCCCGCGGTCCGCACGCGCTCGACCGGCGCGACCTCCGCTTCGAACGACAGGATCGGCTTGATCTGCAACGCACCGCCGAGCCAGGCCTCGGCTCGCCCGATGCGCCCACCACGCTGCAGGTACTCGAGCGTGTCGACGCAGAACCAGAGCTGCAGGTCGGCGCGCGTCTGGCGCGCGCGCGCCAGTACCTCGTCCAGCGTTGCACCGGCCTGGGCGGCGGCGGCCGCAGCGAGGACCACCAGGCCGAGCCCGCCGCCGACCGTCTCGGAGTCGAGCACCTCGATCCTGCCGTCGACCCCGCGCTCCTCGAGCATCGCCTTGGCTTGAACGGCGGCGCCATGCGTGCCGGAGATCCCGGCCGAGAGATGGATCGAGACGACGTCGTGCCCGGAGGCGAGCAGCGGCTCGTAGACGCTCGTAAAGTCCCCGATCGAGGGCTGCGAGGTGCTCGGCAGCTCGCTCATCTGCCGAAGCTGCTGGTAGAAGGCCGTGTAATCGGTGATCTGCGCCTCGCGCTCTTGCGTCTCGCCGATCCGCACGTAGAGGCTCACCTCGACGATGCCCGCCTGCTCGATCAACCCGCGCGTCAGATAGTGGGTCGAGTCGGTGACGATCGCGACGGGGCGCATCAGTCAGCGGACACTACACGGGCGCTGCGTGGCGGCGATCGCTCTCGCTCGGCGTTCTCGCGCTGCCGGCGCGCGCCGCTCTCAGCTACCGGGAAAGGCCGTCGCGCGCACGCGCCAGCCTTGTGGCAGCTGCGGCAGTCGTGCCTCCGCGCGACGCTCGGCAGCGGACGACGTCGAAGCGAGGACGGCGAGGTGCAGCCTGTAGCCGGGCGGATGCAGCGTCGCCAAGCCGATGTTCGGCGTGGCGTCGACGTCGTGGTAGAGATGGGCATCCAACGGGCCTGAATCCCAATGCGTCGCGCCCACCTCGCGCGCCGCCAACTCGATCAGCCGCTCAGCTTCCCAGCGCTTGGTCGTGTGCAGGTTCTGCGCGTTGGGCGGCGCCAGCAGCAGCTCCAGCCGCCAATGCACCGGCGGGTCACCCGCGTTGCGCTCGCGCCAATTCTGCTCCGGCGGCCGGCGCCGGCGCAGCACTGCCGGAAGGTCCGCCGGCGGCCACTGCGGCAGACCGCCCGGGTTCAGCTCGCCGGCGCTGTGGTACTCGCCACGGCCATAGCGGATCTGTACTTCGGGTGCCCGCGCCCGTGCCCAGGAGAGCGCCCGCTCGAGCGCGAGGCCTTCGAACGATGGTCCCTCGCTATCGCGCGGCCGGCGCGTCCAGCGGCCGCCGAACGTCGCACAGAGATAGGAGCCGTCCGGACGCTGGCGTTCGTCGTCAAACGATGCCTCTTCCTCCTCATAGATGTGGACGACGCCGGTGCGGCTGTCCCTGCTTTCTGGGGCTTCGCTCAACGCTGGCTCTCGATCTGCAGACCACCGCCGTTGGCGACGACGGGCGCCGGGCCAGACTCCGCCGGCTGCTCGGCACCGAGCAACTCGGCGAGCTCGCCGGTGTCGAACATCTCGGTGACGATGTCGCAGCCACCGACCAGCTCGCCGCCGACGAACAGCTGCGGGATCGTCGGCCACTGCGACAGCGCGGAAAGCTCTTGGCGGATGCGCGGGTCGGGCAGGATGTCGACGGCGGCGAAGCGGGCGCCGAGTGATTGCAGTGCGCCGACGGTTCGCGCCGAGAACCCGCAGGCGGGAGCTTCAGGCGTGCCCTTCATGAACAGGATCACTTCGTTGTCACGGATCGCGGTGGTGATCGCCTCGCGAATCTGGTTGTCTGGCTGCGCGCTCATCTGTTCCTCACTCGCTGTGGGTCGTTAGTGACAGGGCGTGTATCGGACCGCCGATCTCCTCACCAAAGACGCTGTAGACGAGGCGATGCTGCTCGATTCGCGAGAGGCCGGCGAAACCGGGCGCGACAACCTTGGCGCGAAAATGGTCGCCGCCGCCGGTCCAATCCTCAACCTCCGCTTGAGCCCCAGGGATTGCCGCCTCAATGCGCGATTTGATCTCTACAGCGTTCGGCATAACCGGATAAGTTTAGACGATCCAACAGCCCATCTTCGCTCGCTATACTTTCGAAAGCAATGATTACGATCACCGACAAAGGCGCGCAAAAGGTCCGCGAGTTCCTCGCCGCCCAGGGTGAGGCGGCGGCGGTTGCCGGCCTGCGAGTCGGCGTGCGCGGTGGCGGCTGCTCCGGCTTCCAGTATCAGCTCGCCTTCGACGAGCCACACGACGACGACACCGTCTTCGAGGACCACGGCCTCAGGCTGCTGGTCGCGCCGCAGGCACTGGAGTACGTCGACGGCTCGCAGATCGACTACGTTGACGCGCTGACCGACGCCGGTTTCAAGGTCGAGAACCCGAATGTCGTCGCGGCTTGTGGCTGCGGCTCATCGTTCCGGGTCGCCGGCCAAGAAACCTCCTGCTCGCCCGTCTAAGCCGCTTTTCTTCCGGTGCGGCCTGTGGGGGTCGCGTGCGTGTTCTTCCCGTCCGTGCGCGCGGTATGCGCGAACTCACGATGCGCGCTCCCCAACACGCATCGTGAGTCGCGCGGCGACTGCGCGGCTGGACGTGATCGACTGTGACACGCGTCACGGTAGGCAGCCCGTGCTGCCTCGCTGTGCGCGGCATATGTCACCGCCGCGTTCAGGTCCAGATCTCGCATCCCGCTCCTCCTCTTCTGGCTCTCCTCCTCACAGTGCAGTGTGCCCGCGGCATGTGAAGGCCTAGCGAAGGCCTCTTTGCGGCCGCATTAAGCCGCGCGCGGCGGGACGCGTCGTTTCGCGGTCAGCCGGGCGGCGATTCCTCGCTGCTGAGCAGGTCGCGCGTTTGCTCCAGCACGGCTTGCCACGGTCGCTAGATGTTGGCGTCGACCGTCGCGACCTCATAGTCATTGAAGCGATGGTCGGCGGTGATGATCGTCAGGCGCTCAGAGCGCGCCTGTGCGATGAGCAGTCGATCGAACGGATCGCGGTGGTGCAACGGGAGTTCGGCGACGGCGAGCGCGGCGTCTGGTGCGAGCCCGAGGATCCGCACGCCGGTCCGCAACACCTGGGCGTGTAGGTCGCGAGGGACAACGAGCTTGCCGATCTCCCGTTCGCGAGTCACTGCGGCGCTGCGTCGATCGCTCCCCAGAGATAGTGGCAGGCGAGCGTGCGGTGGGGCCGCCACACCTCGGCGATCGCGATGACCTCGGCCGGCGTCGGCAGCGCCTCGAGCCCGTATGCGATCTGGATGCCCTTGCGGATGCCGAGGTCGCCAGGTGCCAGGACGTCGGGGCGGGCCAGCTGGAACATCAGGAACATGTGCGCGCTCCATTCGCCGATGCCCTTGACCGCGACGAGCTCGGCGATCACGGTTTCGTCGTCCAGCCGGTCGAGGCGGTCGAGCTCGAGGCTGCCGCTGAGGACGTGCGCGGCGAGCGAGCGCAGATAGAGGACCTTGGCCCGCGACAGCCCGGCCGCCGCGCGCAGCTCCTCGGGGTCGGCGTCGAGGATCGCCTGCGGCGTCGGTGGCTCGCCGCCGAAGTGCCCGAGCAGGCGCAGCCAGATCGCTTGCGCGGCTCTGGTCGAGAGCTGCTGGCCGCAGATCGTTCGCACGAGCCCGGCGTAGTACTCCTGCGGGCGCCGGCCGCGGCGTAGCTCGAGCGGTGGCAGCGTTGGAGCGAGCCGCTCGATCAGGGCACCGAGCAGCGGGTCCGCGGCGCTCAGCTGCGCGCTCGCGGCATCCATCACGTGTGCTTCGCCGCGTCGAGCAGCTCTTGGACTCGCGTCAGCTTGACCCGCGGCCGCCCGCCGGCTGCGCCGCGCTCGCGTTCGTGGCGGTCGATCCTGCCCCATCCGGGGTAGTCGACGACGTCAGGCTGGCGTTCGTGTACGAACGCCTCGAGCTCGGCGTCGCCGATCGGCGTCGTTTCCAGCAGGCGACCGGCGGCGAGGTCCTCGAGCAACCGATCGACGGTGTCGTTGGCGTCCTTCTTGTTGGTGCCGATCACGCCGCTCGGCCCACGCTTGGCCCAGCCGACGACGTACTCCCCGCGGCGCGCGCCGTCCGGGCCGACGACACGGCCGCCCTCGTTGGCGATCACCGCGCGGCGCTCGTCGAACGGCACATCGGGGAGCGCTGTGCCGCGGTAGCCGATCGCCCGGAACACGGTGTGCGCCGGGACGCTCAGTCGCTCCGCCGTCGCCCGGGCGCGGAGGCTGCCGTCAGCCTGCGCCTGCAGCTCGTTGCGTGCCAGCGTCACCGTCTCGACCTGACCGTCGCCCTCGAGAGCGAGCGGCGAGAGCAGAAAGCGCAGCACGATCCGGCGCGGCTTGCCGCTCAGCGGGCGGGCCGCGTACTCGCGCAGGATCTCGACGTTGCGGCGTGCCGTGGCGTCGGCCTGTGGATCGCTCACCGCGCTGGACAGCTCCAGCTCGGCCGCGTCGACGACGACGTCGGCCGCGCTCAGCTCGCCCAGCTCGAGCAGCTCGGGGTTGGTGAACGCCGCCTGCTCGGGGCCGCGCCGAGCGACCACGAGCACCTCGTTGATCCGGCTCGCCGCGAGAACCTCGAGCGCATGATCGGCGACATCGGTGGTGGCGAGCTCCTCGGCGCTCAGTAGCAGCATCCGCGCGACATCGAGGGCGACGTTGCCGGCGCCGACGACGACCGCACGCTCACCCTGCAGATCGAACTCGAGATCCGTGAAGTCGGGGTGGCCGTTGTACCAGCCGACGAAGTCAGTCGCGGCATAGCTGCGATCGAGCTCCTCGCCAGGGATCTCCATCGCCCGGTCGACCGGGCTGCCGACGGCGTAGACGATCGCGTTGTAACGGCTGCGCAGGTCCGCGAGCGTGACGTGCTTCCCGAACTCGACGTTGCCGAAGAAGCGCAGCCGCGCGTGCTCGGCCGTACGCTCAAAGACGCGGTCGACCGACTTGATCTTTGGGTGGTCGGGCGCGACACCGGCGCGCACCAGCCCCCACGGTGTCGGCAGCCGCTCGAACAGATCGACGTGCAACTCCTGTGCGCTGTGGCGAAGCAGGTGCCCGGCGGTGTAGCTGCCGGCCGGCCCGGAGCCGATGATCGCTACGCGGACGCGGGCGTCGCCCGTGTCGACGCTGGTGTCGGTCATCTGACCGGCGCGAGCTGCTCGACGGCGACCGTCTCGCCATCGAGGGCAGCGAGCGCGCGGGGCACTGACATCGAGATGCAGCTGAAGGTGGGCGTGTCGCGACGCGTGTAGAGCGAGGACTCGGTCGTGCGCAGGCGCTGCACGAGGTCGAGGAAGTCGGCCGGCTCGTCGGTCTCGAAGGCGACGACGAACTCCTGATCGTCGAGGCCGAAGGAGTACGAGGTGTTGAGGTCGATATTGGGGTACTCGCGGCCGATCCGGATGTGCTCCTGCATGATCCGGTAGCGCTCCTCGCCCGGCAGCGTGTACCACTCGCGGGTCTTGACGAAGGGATAGACGAACAGGTACTTGGAGTGCGCCGGACGCACCTGCAGGCGCGACTCGTCGGAGTACTCCGAGGGCTTGGTCATCGCGAGGTAGGAGTGGGGGATGCTCGCCCACTTCATCAGGCCGGTCTGGGCTAGTACGACGTGGAACTCGTGGATCCGTTCCAGGTTGGTCGACTGCGCGAGCAGCAGCAGGTCGACGTCGCCGCGTGTTCCGACCGTCGAGAAGGCGCGCAGCAGGTGGTCGGTGCCGAAATCCTCGCACGTCGCGATGAACTCGCGCTTGTCCGACGCGCGCCGCGCGGCGTCGAGCCGACGCCACTGCGGGTCGAGCTTGAGGAACGTGTACTTGACGAAATGGCGTTCTGGCATTGGTCTGCGGCGCCGCTGCCCCAACGGCGCCGGGTGGCGATTATACGACGGCCACAGTGGCCTCCGGCAGCGGAGAAACCGGCCCGAACCGAGTTCGGCGACGGCAGTAGGATGCAGCGTGATGCGGATCGCGCTGGTATCGCCGTACTCGTGGAGCTATCCCGGCGGCGTCACCCGTCACATCGACTCGCTGGCCGAACATCTGCGCAGCGACGGGCACGACGCGCGCATCCTGACGCCGTTCGATCCCGATGACCGGCTCAGCGCGCGCCTGCACCGCGGCGCCCGTCCGCAGGCGCGCGAGCTGGCGCGCGAGACAGTGCCGCTCGGGCGGACGATCGGCTTCCGTGCAAACGGTGCGGTCTCGAACCTCGCGATGACCCCGCACGCCGTCTGGACTCTGCGCGAAGCATTGCGCGACGGCGGCTACGACGTGGTCCACGTCCACGAGCCGATCGCCCCGGTTGTCGGCTGGGACGTCCTCGCCTGCAGCGGACTGCCGCTGGTCGGCACGTTTCACTGCTACTCGACCAACCGGCTGACCAACGGCCTCGGCAACCTCGCCGGGGCGAGCCGGCGTTTCAACCGGCTACGCGTGCGCATCGCTGTCTCCGACGCCGCCGCCTGGACTGGCGAGCGCTTCTTCGGCGGCCAGTATCGCGTGATCCCCAACGGCGTCGAGGTGGCGACCGATCTGCGGCGCGCCGAGGTCGTGGCGCCCAGCGCAGACCGGCCGCTGCGGCTGGTCTTCGTCGGCCAGGCGGTCGAGCGCAAGGGACTGCCGGTTGCGCTGCGCGCCTTTGAAGCGCTGCGCGAGCACGTGCCCGTCACGCTCGAGCTGGTCGGTGCCGAACCTGGCGACGTCGAATCGATACTGCTCGATTCGGGCGGCGTCCATGCACTCGGCAAGCTCGGCGACGCCGAGAAGCTGGCGCTATTGCGCGACGCCGATCTGCTGGTCGCGCCGTCGCTCGGCGGCGAGAGCTTTGGCATGGTGCTGACCGAGGCCTTCGCCGCAGGCACGCCGGTCGTCGCGTCGGACATCCCCGGCTATGCCGATGTCGTGCACGACGGCGTTGACGGCCTGCTCGTGCCGCCCGGTGACGCCCGCGCGCTCGCCGCGGCGCTGCTCGAGCTTGCCTATGACCTGCCACGGCGCGCCGCGATGTCGCGCGAGGCGGTTACGGCGGCCAGCCGCTACGCCTGGCCGCACGTCACGCAGCAGGTGCTCGAGGCCTACACCGACGCGATCGCGATGCCCGAGGCGCAGACCCGGTCCGAGCGATCCGCCGTCCGCCTTGGCCTGTACTCGCGAGACCCGCAGGCACGTCATCTGCGCCGCCGCCGGCGCCTACCGAGCCTCGAGCACGACACGCGCTCGCGGCGCGAGCGTGTGCTGGCCGCCCTAAGACCGGTATTGATCGCCGGTGCTGCGCTCGGCGGCGCGCTCGTCGCCGCGATCGCGGTCCGCCAGATAGGCCCTGCGCGCATCGTCAGCAGCATCCTCACCTCCCAGCCGTCGTGGGTCGTGATCGGTCTCGCGCTGATGTGCTCGGCGATGGTCGCTCGCGGCATCGCCTGGCACGCGATCCTTCGCGCCGCGCTCCCAGGCTCGCGCGTGAAGCGTGCCGACGCCATGCAGGGAACGTTCATCGGCGTCTTGATGAGCGCCACGCTGCCGGCCCGCCTGGGTGAGCCGTCGCGGTCGCTGATCGTCGCCCGCCGTGTCGGTCGTCCCCTGGAGACGCTGCCGGTCGTGCTCGGCACGATCGTCTCGCAGACGCTGATGAACCTTTTCGCGCTGGTCATTCTCGGCGCCGTGATGTTCTCGAGCGTCGACATCTTCGATGGCGCGCACAGCGCCCTGATCGCCGTCGCCGTGGCCCCGGCGGCGCTCGTGGCGGCGATCGTGATCGCCCCGCTGCTCGTCCCGCGCGGCGGCGCGCGCTCCGATTCAGGGCGTCGCACGGCGCTGGTCACCAAGTTGCACATGACGCTCCTGCGCGTCCGTGCCGGCATGCGCGTTTTCCGCGAGCCGCGGCTCGCGGCGGTCGCTGTGAGCGCCCAGCTGTTCGCCTGGATGCTGCAGTGCGCGGCGTGCTACACGCTGTTGCTGGCGCTCGGGCTGGGTCACCACACCGGCATCGCCGCGGCCGCCGCCGTGTTGTTCGCCGTCAACGTCACCGCCGTGCTGCCGGCGGCGCCGTCGAACATCGGCGTCTTCCAGGCAGCCTGCGTCGCCGTCCTCGCCGGCGCCTACCACGTCTCCTCGGCGGACGCGATCGCCTACGGGATCATCCTCCAGGGGGTCGAGATCGCGACCGCCGTGGTGATGGGGCTGCCGGCGCTGCTGCGCGAAGGCCTGTCGTGGCGTGATGTGCGCCTGCGCACGATGCACGCCGCACCGGTTCGGCTCGTCGTACCCGAGTCCCAGCGCAGAGCGCGAGGCAGTGCCGCCGAAGCCTGAGCTCGTTTCGGCGTGGGTCTACATACTGCGCTGCGCCGACGGCTCGCTCTACACCGGCTGGACGGTTGACGTCGATCGTCGTCTCACCGCTCACGGCGCGGGAGTCGGCAGCCGCTATACGCGCACACGGCTCCCGGTCGAGCTGCTCGTCGCTCTGCCGATGGCCGACGCGCGCAGCGCCCGCCGCGAAGAGGCCCGCATCAAGCAGCTGCCGCGCTCGGCGAAGCTGGCTCTGGTGGCCGCGGCAGGGCGCTAGAGCGCGCAGCTCTCCGAGCGAATCCTTCGCCTTCGTTTAGGCGATCCTGAGGCTCGGGTGCCACGCTCGCGATTGCGACACACAACTCGCGCCTCCTCCCCGTAGTCCACCGACGCCCTGTACCCCCCGGGGCGTCGGTGCGTTAAGCCCGGCGTTTGCTGCGCGCCGCTCAGCCGCCCTCGCCGGCGACGAGCGTCGCCTCACCCTCGTCCTCGATGACCAGCGCCGGCTCATCGGCGGCGAGTGCACTGGCGTCGGCAGCGCGCGTCGGATCGCGCGGCGAGCCGGCGATGACCTCATCCGGTGGCGGCGCGCCCTTCGGCAGGAAGCCCGACTTCATCCCGAAGTAGACCGCCTGCGGGTGGTGGGCGATGATCGCGAGCGTCGACTGCTCCGGTTCGAGCGCCCAGCCGCTCGACAGGCGCAGCCCGATCTCGCTCGCGCCCAGCAGACGGAAGATCTTCTCGTGCTCTGACTGGTCGGGGCAGGCCGGGTATCCCCACGAGTAGCGCCGGCCCTGGGTGGGCTCGATGGCGAGGTCCTGGCGCACGCGCGAGTGCAGCCACTCCGCCGAGCCCTCGGCCGTCTGCACCGCGAGCCCGTGCGTGAACAACTGCTCGGCAAACTCGCCGTCCTTTTCGAGTTGGGCGATCACCTGCGTGACCTGCTCGCCGACGGTGACCGCCTGCAGCGCGACGACATCGAGCTCGCCGGTCTCGCGCGGGCGGAAGAAGTCGGCGAGGCAGATTCGGTCGTGTCCCGGCTGGCGCGGAAAGACAAGGCGCTCGAGCACGCGCGCGTGGTCCTCCGGGTCGAGGACGACGAGCTCGTTGCCCTCCGAGTAGCACGGGAAATAGCCGAGCAGGGCGCGCGGGTGCAGGTAGCTCTGCTCACGCCACATCCGCTCCAGGCGCGGCTGGAAGTTCTCTTCGACGAGCTCGCGCCAGGCCTCGCCCTTGACGCCGCGGCCGCCCCAGTGGAGCTTGAACAGCACATGCGTGTCGAGGTGCGGGTAGACCTCGGCGAGATCGACGGCGACCTCGCGTGCGCCCCAGAAGGGGGGCGTGGGGATCGCGTCGTCGGTGGCGGCGGCTGAACGCACGCTGGCGTCGTCGGTCGCCAAATCGGGGCCCGCCGGCTTGCGCGAGCGCAGGGCGAGCGCGGCGGCGCGCGTTCGCGCGACGAGCTCTGCGCGCTGCTCCTCGTCGGTCAGTTCATCCATCCGCGCCAGACCCTCGAAGGCGTCCTTGCAGTAGAAGACGCCGGGCTCATAGATCTCCTCGGAGTCCGCGCCCTTCGGGTAGAGGATGCGCAGGCCGAAGTCGCGGTTGATCGCTGCTCCGCCGACCAGCACGGGATAGCGCAGGCCGCGTGCGTGCAGCTCGGCGATGCAAAGCGGCATCTGCTTCGAGGTCGAGACGAGCAGTGCCGACAAGCCGATCGCGGTCGCTTCGTGCTCCTCCGCGGCGTCCAGGATCGCGCTGATCGGGACCTGCTTGCCGAGGTCGACGACGGTGTAGCCGTTGTTGGAGAGGATCGTGTTGACCAGTGACTTGCCGATGTCGTGGACGTCGCCGAAGACGGTCGCGACGACGACGGTCCCCTTCGTGTAGCCCTCGATACGGTCGAGGTAGCGCTCGAGGCGGCTGACGGCACGCTTCATCACCTCGGCCGACTGCAGCACGAACGGGAGGATCAGCTCGCCGGCGCCGAACTTGTCGCCGACCTCCTTCATCGCCGGCAGCAGCACCTCGTTGAGCGTTGGTACAGCACCAATCTTCTCGACGCTGCGGTCGATCCACTCCTCGACGCCGTCCTTGCGCCGGCGCAGGATGTGGAAATGGAGCGCTTCCTCGGGCTCCATTTCCGCGGTCGGATCGGCGACCTCCGCTTCGGTGCTCTCGCCGCGCTCCTCGAAGTGCTCGATGAAGCGCTGCGTGGCGTCCTCGCGGCGATTGAAGACCAGGTCGTCGGCGAGCTCGCGCTCGAGGGGGCTGATCTCGGCGTAGGGCGTGATGTCCGCGGGATGAACCATCGCCAGGTCCAGTCCCGCCGCGACGCAGTGGTGCAGGAACACCGAGTTGAGCACTGCACGAGCGGCCTTGCCGAAACCGAACGAGACGTTTGAGACGCCGAGTGAGGTCTTGGTGCCGGGCAACGCTGCCTTGATCTGGCGGATGCCCTCGATCGTCTCGATCGCCGAGGTCTTGAACTCGTCCTGTCCGGTGGCGAGCGTGAAGGTCAGCGCGTCGAAGATCAGCAGCTCAGGGCTCATCCCGTGCTCGGTCACGACATAGCCGTAGATCCGCTTCGCGACGTCGAGCTTGCGCTGCGCGGTCTTCGCCATCGACTCCTCGTCGATCGTCAGCGCGATCAGTGCGGCACCGTGCTCGCGGCACAGCGGGACGACCGTGTCGAGTTTGGCTCGGCCGGCCTCGAGGTTGACCGAGTTGACGATCGCGCGTCCGGGAACCTGTTCGAGCGCCGCTCGCATCACGTCCGGCTCGGTCGAGTCGATCTGCAGCGGTGCCGGCAGCGCCAGCGAGATGCGCTTGGCGAGTAGGCGCATCTGCTCGGCCTCGTCCGCGCGTTCGGTCAGCGCGACGCAGAGGTCGAGGATGTGTGCGCCGCCCTCGACCTGGCTCTCGGCGATCGCCACCAGCCCGTCATAGTCGTCGGCCAGCAGCAGCTCCTTGGCGCGCCGCGATCCCTGGGAGTTGACGCGTTCGCCGATGATCGACGGCGCCGGGAGCTGGGCCAGCGCCGTTGCCGCGATCATCGAGGAGACCTGAGCCGGGCGCGGCGCCGGTCGCGCACCCGCGGCAGGCCGGCCGACGCGCTCGGCGAGCGCCGCGATGTGGGTCGGCGTGGTGCCGCAACAGCCGCCGACGATGCCGACGCCGTAGCGCTCGACGAACTCGCCGAGCAGGTTCGCCAGCGGTTCCGGCGTCATCGGGAAGATCGTCTCGCCGTTCGGGCCCTGCAGCGGCAGGCCGGCGTTGGGAATGCAGGCCACCGGGCGCGGTGAGAACTCGCCGAGGAAGCGGATCGCGTCGCGCATGTCCTCTGGCCCGGTTGAGCAGTTGAGGCCGATCACCTGGACGTCGAGCGCCTCGAGCGTCGTCAGCAGCGAGGAGATGTCGGTACCGAGCAGCATCTTGCCGCCGTTTGGCAGCAACGAGACCGAGGTGTGGATCGGCAGCGTGCGTCCGGCCAGCTTGAACGCCTCGCGTGCACCAAACACGGCGGCCTTGACCTCGAGGATGTCCTGTGCGGTTTCGATGATCAGCAGATCCGCGCCGCCGGCGATCAGCCCCTGCGCCTGCTCGGCGAAGACATCGACCAGCTCGCGAAAGCCGATCTGCCCGAGCGTGGGATCCTCGGAAGCCGGCAGGTAGCCGGTCGGTCCGATCGATCCGGCGACGAACCGCTCGGGCCCGGCGGCATCGCGCGCGATCTGCGCGGCGCGGGTGTTGATCTCCAACGTCTCCGCGGCGAGCCCCCATTCGCCGAGCTTGATCCGCGAGGCCTGGAACGTGCACGTCTCGAGCACCTCGGCGCCCGCATCGAGCATCGAGCTGTGAACGCCCTCGATCACATCGGGACGTTGCAGGACAAGTGCTTCGTGGCAGCGACCAGGTAGGCCGCCGTAGTCGGCGCTCGTCAGGTCAAGCTCTTCGAGCGTCGCGCCCATGCCGCCGTCGTAGATGACGACGTGCGACGCCAGCGCCTCCACAAAGTCACGCATCGTCGAGCAATCCTAGCAGCGCGCCGAGCCAACCTTGACAAACTCGTGGCAAGGTTGGCCGGCGCGCCCTGGCACGCTTTGCGGCCCCTGTGCTACTTGATGAAGAGCATCTCCGAGTACTTCGGTAGCGGCCAGAGGTCGTCGGCAACGATCCGCTCGAGCTGGTCGGCGACCGTCCGCACCGCGTTCATCGCCGGGAGCACGTGATCGCGCATGTAGACCGCGTGCTCGATGCCCTCCACGTCCGGGTGCTCGGCGTTGACCTGCTCGAGTGCGACGATCGCGCTGACCAGCTCATCAACGAGCGCGTCGGTCTCGGCGATCAGGCTCTCGACGCCGGCTTCCTTGAGCTCTGCCAGGTGACGCAACGCTGCCGGCAGCAGCAGCGTCCGCGCAATCGATGCCGCCGTCTCGGCTTCGATGTTGAGCTTCGTCGAGTACTGCTCTGTGTAGACCTCGTAGCGGGACTCGAGCTCGCGCTTGGACAGGACCTTGTACTTCTTGAACAGGTTGACCGTCGACTTCTCGACCAGCCAGGGCAGCGCGTCGGGCGTCGAGCGCAGGTTCGCGAGCCCGCGCTTCTCCGCCTCCTTGTGCCACGACTCGCTGTAGTTGTCGCCGTTGAAGACGACGCGGCGGTGGGCGGAATACGAGCGTTTGACGATCGCCAGGATCGCCTTGTCGAGGCTCGTCCCACGCTTCAGCTGGGCCTCGAGCTCGCCCGCCAGGTTGTCGATCGCCTCGGCGACGATCGTGTTGAGCACGGTGTTCGGCCACGATGGCGACATGCTCGAGCCGAGCGCGCGGAACTCGAACTTGTTGCCGGTGAAGGCGAACGGGCTGGTCCGGTTGCGGTCGCCCGAATGCAGTGGCAGCGGCGGCAGCACCGGGGTGCCGAGGCCAAGAAACGAGCCCGGCCTGGACGGGCTCGTCTTGCCGTCGGCGATCGCCTCAAAGATCCCCTCGAGTTCGCTGCCGAGGAAGATCGAGATGATCGCCGGTGGTGCCTCGTTCGCGCCGAGCCGGTGATCCTGGCCGGGGCTGGCGATCGACGCGCGCAGTAGCTCCTGGTAGGTGTCCACCGCCTCGATCACCGCGGCGGCAAAGAACAGGAACGACAGGTTCTCTTCCGGGGTGTCACCCGGCTCGAGCAGGTTATCGCCGGTATCGGTGCCCATCGACCAGTTGTTGTGCTTGCCCGAGCCGTTGACGCCGGCGAACGGCTTCTCATGCAACAGGCAGACCAGGCCGTAGTCACGGGCGACGTTCTGCATCACCTGCATCGTCAGCATCTGGTGGTCGCAGCCGACGTTGGTTCCCTCGAACACGGGAGCGAGCTCGTACTGGTTCGGCGCCACCTCGTTGTGGCGCGTCTTGACCGGCACGCCGAGCTTGACAAGCTCGCGCTCGCTGTCGAGCATGAAGGCGAGGATGCGCTCCGGGATCGAGCCGAAATAGTGATCGTCGAGCTCGTGCCCCTTCGGCGGCTTGGCACCGAACAGCGTGCGCCCGGTGATCACGAGATCGGGCCGCTCGAAGTAGTACTGCTCATCGATCAGGAAGTACTCCTGCTCGGGCCCGACGGTCGTGAACACCCGCTGCGCCTCGGTGTCGCCGAGTAGCTCGAGCGCGCGCAGTGCGGCGCCAGACAACGCGTCCATCGAGCGCAGCAGCGGAATCTTGTGGTCGAGCGCCTCGCCGGTCCACGACGCGAAGGCGGTCGGAATGCACAGCAGCGCGCCATTGGGGTTCTCGAGGATGAAGGCCGGCGAGGTTGGATCCCACGCCGTGTAGCCGCGTGCCTCGAACGTCGCGCGGATGCCGCCCGTCGGGAAGCTCGACGCATCCGGCTCGCCCTGAATCAGCTCCTTGCCGGAGAAGTCCGCGATCGCGGTCCCTTCGCCTGAGGGGTTATAGAAGGAATCGTGCTTTTCCGCCGTCGAGCCTGTCAGCGGCTGGAACCAGTGGGTGTAGTGCGTCGCCCCTTTCTCGAGCGCCCACTCCTTCATCGCCTGGGCGACCATGTCGGCAAGTGAGGTGTCGAGCTCCTGGCCCCGTGCGAGTGTCGCCCGCAGCTGCGCATACACGTGCTTGGGCAGGCGCTTGCGCTGCTCGGTCAGGCTGAAGACGTTCGAGCCAAAGACCTGGTTGCCCGACTCGGTGAGATCCTGCGCTCCCAGGGCGTCGCCGTCGGCGCTCCATTGGGCGGCCGAGACGTTGTGAATGCGAGTCTTTGGCATGCGGTTGGCGCCTCCTAGCGGGGTGGGGGATGCGTTCTCGAGCGGCCTCGCGCCGATGGCGTGCACCATCCGAAGGCGCGAGCGTGGCCGTGCACAACGTACGCGCTCAGGTTTGGCAGAACTCTATCCCGTTGGCCAAACTGCGATCCATGCAGTTGGCCAACGGGAAGGGTCCGAATGAGCCCCCGTGAGGGCCGTCGGGACTCGTCTCAGGCGGCCTGTTGGGCGCGCGCTGCGAGTCGGCGGCCGGGCCCCGGCGACGCCGCGGCCTCGAGCATCGCGGCCAGCGTCTGCCGCTGGCGCTCGGTCATCGAGCCGATCGTCTTGGTCTCAGCCATCGGGATTGCCGCGAGGAACCGCCTGGTGCGCGTATGCCCCCAGCGGCGCTGACTCATCAGCAGTTCGGCGACGGCCATCGTCTCGACCTCCCACGGGGAGGACACAACGACCGCCGCGGCACTCGTCTCGCCATACGCGATACGCCGCTTTAGCTCGGCGCGTGCGAGACGCACCTCGTTCGCGCGTTGGAGGGCCCGCATGTGCTGCGGCCCACGGACAATCGTCGCTGTCGCGTTCATCTACTCTCCCCAGACCCGCGTGCGGCGGGTAACGGTTATTTGGTTGACGCCGAAACTTCGCATGCGCGCGGCCGCGCACCACCGCGAACGACCACGTGGCTGACCTTTGCCACGATCGCTCGAAGGGCCGGGAGGGCACGCTTTGTCCTCCCCGTTTACACCTCCTGCGCGCGCCTCTAGAACCTACGCCCCAGCCCCGTCGGTGGTCAACGCACCGCTAACCAAGGCGTTCGCTCGCAGCGAGCTTTTTCTTGGCGACTCAGACTTGTGTTGAACTGGACAATCGCCGGGCTAGGTGGTGGGTCCGGGAAGCGGGCCGTGCTCGGCCTCGAATTCGCGCTTCACCAACGCGAACAGCTCGAGCGCACGGTCGAGGATCGCGTCGTCGTGTGTTGCCATCACGCTGGTCCGCAGCAGCGCGCCGTCGAGTGGGACCGCCGGGTGCAAGGCGACGTTAGTGAAAACGCCGGCGTCATAGAGCGCGCGCCAAAGCAGCACGCATTTCCAATCCTCGCCGACTCGCACCGGCACGATTGGCGTGATCACCGCCTCCTGGGCGCCGCTCGCTCCGGTCACCGGTGTCGGGTCCACGACGCTGAAGCCGAGCTCGTGCAGGCCGCGATTGAGTCGCCGGCCGTTGGCGAGCACGCGTGCCAGCAGCTCGCGTCCGTCCTCGGAGCGGATCACGCGCAGCGCGGCGAGAGCGGCACCGATCGCTGCCGGCACGCCCGAGGCCGTGAACAGGAAGGCGCGACTCTGGATGCGCAGGAATTCGATCACCTCGCCATCGCCTGCGACGAACCCTCCGCAGGAGGCCAACGACTTCGAGAAGGTGCCCATCCGCAGGTCGACCTGGTCCTCGACCCCGAGCAGCTCACAGGTACCCGCGCCGCGCGCGCCGAGCACGCCCACGGCGTGTGCTTCATCGACCATCAGCCGAGCGCCGTAGCGCGCCGACAGTTCGGCGATCTCACGCAGCGGCGCGATGTCGCCCTCCATCGAGAAAACCCCGTCGACGACCACGAGCACGCCGCCGCCGTCGCGCGCGGCCTTCTGCAGCGCAGCCTCGAGCTTGTCGGGTCGGTTGTGGCGAAACGCGCGCAGCTTGGCGCGCGACTGCAGTGCCCCGTCGAGCAGCGACGCGTGATCGCCGGCGTCGACGATGACTGTGTCGCCGGGCCCGAGCAGGGTGCCGATCGTGGCCAGGTTGGCTTGGTGGCCGGTCGTGAAGACGATCGCCGCCTCGGTCTCCATCCACTCGGCCAACTCCTGCTCCAGCTCGAGGTGCAGCGCGGTCGTGCCGTTCAGCAGACGCGAGCCGGTGAGGCCGGTGCCGTAACGCGCGAGCGCGTCGCGCGCCCCTTGCATCACGCGCTCGTCCCCGGTCAGCCCGAGGTAATTGTTCGAGCCGAGCATGATCCGCGGCGCACCCTCCATCTCGACCACCGGCATCGCCGGCGACTGCACTTCGCGGAAGTAGGGCAAGACGCCGGCTTCGCGCGCGGCGCGCAGCTGCGCCATGCGCTCGCTGTCGCCGATCTTTGCAAAGACGTCAGTTGAGGTCGCCATATAGGGTTGGCTCGATGAGTGTGGAGATCCGGCCGGTCGCTGGCCGGCGCGACCTGCGGCGTTTCATCCGCCTGCCAGTCGCGCTCTATCGTAACGAGCCACGCTGGATTCCCCCGCTTTTGAGCGACATGCACAAGCGGCTCGATCGCCAGCACAACCCATTCTTCGCGCATGCCGAAGCGGAGTTCTTCCTCGCCTGGCGCGACGGCGAGCCGGTCGGGCGGATCAGCGCCCATATCGACCATCGCTTCAACGAGTTCCAGGACAACCAGTGGGGCCTGTTCGGCTTCTTCGAGTGCGAGGACTCGCAGCCGACGGCCCACGCCCTGCTCGACGCGGCGCAGGCCTGGCTCGTGCAGCGCGGCCGCGACCGCATGGTCGGTCCGATGGACTACACGACCAACGACGAGTGCGGCCTGCTGGTCGAGGGCCATGAACGGCCGCCGATCATCCTCAGCACCTGGCACCACCCTTACTACCAGGAGCTGCTCGAGCGGGAAGGGCTCGAAAAGGTGATGGACCTGTTGATGTGGAGTCTGCACATCAGCGGTCGCGACCGCGTGCGCCGGGCAATCTGGCTGATGGCCGACAAGGTCGAAGCCGAGCACGGGATCGTCTGCCGACCGATGCGAAAGCGCGACATGGACGCCGAGGTCAACCGCTTCCTCGAGGTCTACAACGCGGCCTGGGAGCGCAACTGGGCCGCGGTCCCGCTCTCTGAGCAGGAGATTCATCACTACGCCAAGGACCTCAAGCCGATCCTCGACGAGAACTGGGCCTACATCGCCGAGCGTGCCGACACCGGCGAGGTCGTCGGCGCGGCGCTCACGCTGCCCGACTACAACCAGGTGCTCAAGCACCTCCACGGCCGGCTGTTCCCGATCGGCTGGGCCAAGGCGCTGTACTGGCGGCGCAAGATCGATGCGGTGCGTGTCTTCGCGCTCGGCGTCAAGCCGGCCTACCAGCACACCGGTATCGCGGCGCGGTTCTACCAGCTCCATTTCGATGCCGCCGAGCGCACGCCGCAGAAGGGTGGCGAGATGGGCTGGATCCTCGAGACCAACCGCCCGATGAACCGTGCGATGGAAGGCATGGGGGGCGAGATCGTGCGGCGCTTCAGGGTCTACGAGCGGTGCTTCTAGCTCCCGACCCGACCTCCATCTACACTTCGCCACGGGCAACCCCTGACTGGAGCGGCGTGGAGCACGAACCCCTCAGCCCAGACGAGCACGACTTGGACCTCACTCCCGAGCTTGTCGACGCCGTCGCGGTGATCGAACCCGTTGGCGCGGTCGAGCGCGTCCGCGTCGGTCCGCCGCCGCTGGTGCAGGCGGCTGCCGCGGCGGCGACCGGCTTCATCGCCGGCGCCGCGACCGTCGCCGTGCTGGGCCGCCGCCGCGAGGGCAGGCGAGTGCTCGGCCGACCGGTTACGCGCAGGCTGCCTACTCCATTCGCGCTGCGCCGACTGCCCGCGCCGCGTCCCGAGGTGGCGCCAAGGGACGGCACGGCGCAGACGTTCCTCGTGCACGTCTACGCGCTCGGCCGTCGTCCCTGAGCGCCGACGATCGCAGCTGCGCTGTCCGCGCAAGGCGCCAGAATCGCGCGCCGTGACCGTGGCGGAGCGTTTCGAGCTGCGAATCGAGTTGACCCCGCGCTCGCCGCTGGCGCTGCCCGGAGCCGGGCCCGATGGTGTCATGCGCCGGCGCGCTGGCGTGCTCGAGCGGCTGCTGCACGTCGAAGATCGGCCGGTCCTCGTGCGTGCCGCGCAGCCCGTCGCGAACAGCGTGCTGCTCGGCGCCTGGGGCCCGTCGCGTGGCGCCTGCGAGGTCGCGCTGACGCGCATGCGCTTCGCGCTCGGGGTCGATGACGACACGAGCGAGTTTCACCGGCGTTTCCGCGACGATCCGCTGATCGGGCGCGCCATCCGCGCCGCCCCGGGGCTGCGCCCACCACGCCGTCCCGAGCCGTTTGAGGCGCTCGCCTGGGCGATCTGCGAGCAGCTCATCGAGTACCCGCGGGCGGTGGCGATCGAGCGACGGATCGTGGCCCGGCTAGGTCGCAGCGCGCCGGACACCGTGCTGCGTGACCTACCGCGTCCGGACACGCTCGCGGCCACCGCGCCGGCGCTGCTCGAGTCATTCGATCTTTCGGCCCGCCGTGCGCTTGCGCTGCGGCGCGTCGCGCGCGAGATCGTGCGGGGACGGATCGACCTCGATGATCCCGACCACGAGCGCGGCTGGCGGCGCCTGCGTCAGATCCCCGAGATCGGCTCCTGGACGATCGAATCGCTGGCGCTGCATGGGCAGGGCCGGCTCGATCAGGTTCCGGGGGGCGATCTCGGTTTGCGCAAGCTCGTCGGGCGCGTGCTGAGCGGTGATCCGCGCGTCCGTGTCGAGGAGGCGCAGGTGCGCAGCTTCTTCGCCCGCTACGCGCCGTGGAGCGGGCTCGCGGCCAGCTACGCGATGCGTGCTGGTCTCACTCGCCCTGTCCTGGCAGGAACTCGTCGGTGATCGCCAGCCCGCCCTGATTCGCGTGGTTGACCAGCTGGTGGGCGTACATCCAGTTGCCGAAGGTCTGCCAGGTCTGCGGATTCTGGAAGCCGAAGGGCTCGGCTGCGCTGGTTGGTTGGGCGGCCGTCGCGCTCGCCCGCAGGACTCCGAGCTCGAAGGCTTTGCTCAGGTTCGGGTTGATCAGCGCGAGCAGCTTTGCCACCGCTTGCGGGTCGGCAAGCGTGGCCGCCTCGCCACGGGTGAGCGACTGTAGAAACGCGCGCAGCAGCGCGCCGTCGTAGCGGGCCTGCTCCAGCCGCACGGCGATGACGAGCTCGCTGAAGCTGGGGACACCGGCTTGGTCGAGCTGGATCACGGTGGGTTTCTTGTGCGCGATCGTCAAGGCAACCGCGTCGTAGTTCCAGAAGCCGCCGAGCGTCGCGGCTGCGCTGTGCTTTTGCAGCGCGCGGTTGAGGTCGCCGCTGACGGCGATCGTGTGCACGCGGGTCGGATCGATGTTCGCGTTGCTGAGGACGGTCGCGAGCTCAGCCTGCTGCAGTGACGTGCCGTTTGTCGCGATCGTCTGGCCGAGCAGCTGAGTCGGGTTGGTAATCGGATGCGTTCCCAGCGAGATGATCGAATCGAGCGGCTCCGCTACCAGCGCGCCGATCGCAACGACCTGCGCCCCGGCGTCACGCGCGGCCAGCAGCTCGGGTTCGGAGACGATCGCGATCGAGGCCTGGTTGGAGGTCAGCAGCGCGAGTGGGCTCTTGCCGACAGTCGGTCCCTCGACCGTGACGCTGAGTGCGCCGCGGGCGAAGTCGCCGTTCGCCTGCGCCTCATAGATCGGCGCGTAGAGCGCGCTGGGCTGGCCGTTCAGCGAAATCACGACCTTGCGCGCCGGCCCGAGCGTGGTCCGCGTATGCACCGCGCCGCAACCGACGCACAGGGTGAGGCTGATCAGGCTTGCGGCGAGCAACGCACCGCGGCCGCGAGATGGTCGCGTCAGCATCGGACCGGCCTGATCGTAGAGGACCGCGTGGCGCTACGCCACGGCCGAGCCGGTGAGCGATCTGACGAAGTCCTCGAGCTGGCGTGTCGTCCAGCACTCGAAAACCTCGCAGAACGGCGCATATGCTGCGATCACCGAGTCGCCGTAATTCCAGTAGAGCCGGGGCTCCGGATTGAGCCAGAAGGTCCGACGCGCGTGCGCCGCCAGCGCGGCGAAATCGCCCGCGCCGGGGTCGCGGCCGTTGGTCCGAGCGTCGCCCAGCACGATCAGCGCGGCGCTCGGGTCGAGGTCGTCCTCGACAAGGACGCGAAACTCCGACCAGACGCGTCCGTAATCGGTGTAGCCGGAGACGTCGGCGACGCCGGCTTCGCTGGCGATCGTCTCGCTCACCGCCTTGAACGAACGTTCACGGGCGAACACGTCGGTCACCTCGGAGACGCGTTCGATGAACACGAACGAGCGCATCTGGCGAAAGGAGTCATGGAGCGCGTGCAGTACCGACAGAAAGAACACCGAGGCCGATGTGACACTTGTCGAGACGTCACAGAGGACGAAGATCTCGGGGCGTCGCGGTCGCCGCGGACGCTGTTTGATGACGACCGGGACGCCGCCGGTCTGCAGCGAGGCGCGCATCGTGCGCCGCATGTCGATGTGGTCGTGGCGGCGGCGGCCGCGCAGCTCGCTGCCGCGCGTCGCGAGACGGCGCCGAAGCTGGGCGACGACGCGGTGCACGGCGGCGAGATCGGCCGTCGGGCCGCTGGGCAGCGCGCGATCGAGATCGCCAAGCGGGCGCGCCGCAGCGAGCGTCTCGGTGCGCTCGATCTGCCCCCGCTCGAGCTCGCGCCGCAGCAACGCCTCGAAATGACGCAGCGCCTCGCGCGGCAGCCCGTGGTGGCGCGGGTCATCGGGCTGAAATTGCGGCTGTGGGTCGCTGCGCAAGCCGAGCGCTCGGCGGATGTGCTGTACGTCGACGCCGAGCACGCCCGAGCCGGCCTGGTCGGAACGACCGAACGCGGCGATCGCGAGTCGCGCCAGGTCGCGCATCCGCGCCTCGTCGAAGTCCGCGATCGCCTGCGCGATCTGGGCCCGCAGCTCGTCGAGGTCGAGCTGCGCTCCCGCGAGGGTATCCAGCCGGCCGTCCTCGCCGGTGCGCTCCTTGACCCCCTCGCGCAGCGCCGCGGCCTCGACCGCGCGGAAGAAGAATCGCTCGAAGACGAGGTCGAAGACACGCCGCTCCTCCGGCGACTTTGCGAGCGTCGCCGCGAGCGCGCTCTGGAAGCGCTCGCGCTCGGTCCAGCCGATCTCCGCTAGCGCGGCGAACGCGTCGAGCAGCTCCGAGGTGCCGATCGCGAGGCCCTCGGCACGCAGCTCCTCGCCAAGCTCGAGCAGCCGCGCATCGATTCCCGCCGGCGCCGGGCGGGCGCTCACGGCGCCGGAGTCGCGGGCGCCAGGGCGATGCCCACGCGCTCGGCTACCAGCTCGATATCGGTGCGGTGCTTGACGATCACCGACATCGTCTGCGCGAAGGTGAGCTCATCGATGTCGCGGGCGCCGAGCAGTATCAGCGCGCGTGCCCAGTCGATCGACTCAGCGATCGACGGCGGCTTCTTGAGATCGAGCTCGCGAACCATCGCGATCACCTCAACCAGCTTGTGCGCCACTGTCTCGGCCAGTTCGGGCGCGTGGAGGCGGACGATCTCAAGCTCGCGGTCGAGCGTCGGGTAGTCGAGCCATAGATACAGGCAGCGACGCTTCAGTGCCTCGGTCAGCTCGCGCGAGTTGTTGGACGTCAGCACCACGATCGGTTGCGAGCTTGCCTCGATGCGCCCGAGCTCCGGGATCGTGATCTGGAAGTCCGAGAGAACCTCGAGCAACATCGCCTCGAACTCCTGATCGGTCTTGTCGATCTCGTCGATCAGCAGCACCACCGGCGAACTGGCGGAGATCGCGCTCAGCAACGGCCGGGCGAGCAGGAACTCCTCGCCGAAGATGTCGTCCTGCACCTCGCTCCAGGCCGCCCCGTCAGCCTCTGCCTGGATCCGCAGGAGCTGCTTGCGGTAGTTCCACTCATACAGCGCTTTGGCCTCGTCGAGGCCCTCGTAGCACTGCAAGCGCACCAGCTCGCGGTCGAGGTAGCCGGCCAGCGCCTTCGCGAGCTCGGTCTTGCCGACACCAGCCGGTCCCTCGACGAGCACCGGCTTGTTGAGGCGGATCGCGAGGTAGGCGACGAGCGCCGTCGAGGATCCGGGAAGGTAGCCGGCTGCGCGCAGGCCATCGGTGAGCTCATCGACCGATGCGGGGAGCACGTCCACTGCGAGTCAATGATAGGAGCGCAGGCGCCCGAGCTGCCCGGCGTCAGGTGCCCTCGGCATCGCGTGCTCGCTGGCGCGCATCGCGTGCGGCGCGAAGCTCGCGCGCATGGGCAGCTGCGACGGTCGTCGCCGCGGACGGCCGTTCGACGACCGTCCAGGCAACCGTTGGATCCTCGGCGAGCGCCGGCTCGCGCACATGCACGGCACGAATCCGCAACCCTTCATAGGCGAGGAAGATCGCGGCGAAGAAGGCGATGAAGATGCCCCACTGGACGCCCCATGTCGTGGTGCCCGACGCGATTCCCTGCGTCCCCGGCTTGTCGAGCATGCGATAGAAGATCAGCAGGGCGACCCACGCGCCGGCCAACGCGATCACGGCGCCATCGCCACCGGGAAGGTGAAACGCTCGCCGCTCGGCACGCGCGAACAGCAGTACGAGGACCGCGACGCTGACCAGCAGAACGGCCGCTTCGACGAAGGAGAAGGCGCCGAAAGCGCTCACCGAGTAGGCGGCCGAACGCGGCGATTTGTCGACGGTCACAAACGCCGTACGGCTGTACCACGGCAGGAACATCGTCAGCCACAGGGCGAGTGCGGCCAGCGCCGTGGCACGCTGCTCGCGGGCCAGTGCCCGCCAAGCGTAGGCGACGCGCGTCAGCAGGCCAGACCCCGCTGGCGCCTGCTCGCTCGGGCCGTGGCGGACGCGCTCGCGCGACGCCATCAGGTGCTCCGCCGCGAGACGAGACTCGAAGGGCGCCGGCGCCGCGTGCGGCGCGGGGTTGAGCAGCGTGCTGGCACCTTTCCGATTGTACGCGCGGCCGGCGTAGGCACTGGTAGGCCAGGTTACGCCGCCTGTTCCAAGGCGGCTAGCCCGCGGACTTGGCCTCGACGGTCACCGGCGCGGTGCGCTGCGTGCGGTTGCCGGCGAGGTCGACAGCGGTCAGCGCGATCGTCCACAGGCCGGCGTGCGGCGGCCGCCAGGCCAGCGAGTGCGTGCCGTGCCCGAGCAGCTCCGTCTTGGCGGAGACCTCCTTGCCGGCGTAGAGGACGGCGAACGTCACGTTCGAGATCTTCGAGAGCGTGAAGCGGGCGTGCGTGACATGGTGGGCGCGCGCGGCGCCGAGCGGGTCGATCTTGATCACTGGCGCTTGACGCAGGTCTTTGGTGAAGGCCGCTGCGGTCTTGCAGTAGATCGCGTTCGGGTTGGCGCTGACACCGCTGGCTCCGCTGCTGCCGCTGGCGCCACTGGCGCCGCTGGCGCCAATGGCGCCGCTGGCGCCAATGGCGCCGCTCGTTCCACTGGCGCCACTCGACCCGCTGGTGCCGCTCGCACCGGTCGTGCCGCTGGGCCCGGTCGTGCCCCCGGTCGAGGTGCTGCCGGTCGAGCCGGTGCTGCCGCCGCTTGGAGCAGGGCCGGTCGTGCCGAGGACACGCAGCGCTGCAGGAGTTGTCTCCTCGGTCTGCGCGCAGAGCGTCTGCAGAAAGCCGGTCAGCAGCTCGTGGTAGCTCAGGTTCGATTCGCTGCGCTGGTCATACATCGACCAGAAGCCGGTGTTGTAGTTGGGCAGGTCGAGGCGGGCCTGCGCGCTGCCGCGCTGGAACAGCGTCTGCGCGAGCGTGTCGCCCTGGTAGCCGAGGTCGTACAGCCCGATCAGCGACTGGATGAACGCGTTGATCACATACTCGTGCGGCGCAAAGCTGTAGATCAGATAGCGGGCACCAGCGGCGGTTGCGGCCGCGATGCCGGTCGGCGGTGCTACCTGAAAGATCCCCAGCGCGTCGTTGGCGTCGGTCAGGTAAACGGCGTTGTCCAGCAGCGTCGCGGCGTGCGTCAGCGCCTCGACCGCCGTGCCCTGGGTGATCCCGCTGACCCACGGGGGCGCGCCGCCGTCGAAGGAGAAGTCGTACTCCCAGGCGATCCCGCCGCCACGCGTAACGGCCAGGCTCAGCGCCTGATCGATCAGCGCTCCCAGGTCGGCAGCGTCGCCCTCGTCCCAGAAGCCGTTGGCTGCGCCGAAGGTCCCGAGCCACTGGATCTGAAGGCCCTGGGCGGGGTAGAACTCCCACACCAGATGGCTACCGGCGAAGCCGACGCGCTGGTCGTCGGCCAGCAGCGGGCCGCTCGTCCACCACTGGCGGTTGTTTTGCAGCGTGAGGATCAGGGCCGGTAGCCGCGCCGGCGTCAGCTTGCCGGAGCGCGCGATGCCCCGTAGCGTCCCGATCACCGCGCCGAGCTCGAACTCGCGCGTACCAGACAGCTGCTTCTCGGACTCGCGGGCCGCATTCCACGCGCCGACATCGGCGCTCGCTGTCGCGGCTGTTATCTCGTTGTTCGCGGCGAGCTTGGCAAGCGCCTGCGGGAAGCTGAGCGCGTGCTTCGCGGCCGCCCCGGCGGCGGGAGCGGCGGGCGTCGTTGCGCCCGCTAGGACCGCGGCGAGCGCCGCTGTGGCGCCGGTGATCCCGCCGCCAGCCGCCGGCGCGCCGAGCGGGGTCGCGCGGACCTGCCCGCGTTCGAGCACCAGCTCGAGCGAGGTATACGGAACCCGTGCCCCCGGATCCGGGCGTTTTGTGGCAGACGCGCCAGCAACGCCGCACAGAACTAGCAGCACCACCGCGCAGCCCGCCAATACGGGCGGCCGCACAACCTTCATGCTAGTGTCGAGCGCCACCGTGCGCGCCAGTCGTCCAGTCGTTTTGCAACGTCGCATGCAGCGCGTCAGCACGATCGGGATCGTCTTGCTGGCGCTGCTCGGGCTCGCTGCGTGTGGTGGCTCGAGCAGCAAGGCGACCACCCCGACCACCCTGCTTTCGCAGACGCTCGGCAGCGGTCTGGACGAGATCCACTCCGGTGATCTCTCGCTGACGGTCGACGCTGACCTGCACGGCCTCAAGGCGCTCGGCGGCCAGCCGATCTCGCTCGTCGCCTCCGGTCCGTTCAGCGACCGCGGCGGCCTCGACTCGTTCGACCTCAGCGCGACCGTAACGGTCAAGGGCACCACGGTCCCGGTCGGCGTCCTCGCGACGGGGAAGGCGATCTACATCGAGTTCGCCGGCACCTACTACTCGCTGCCGGCGAGCGCGTCAGGCGCGCGGCCCAGGTCAGCGCTGCCCGCGACGGGAGCGAGCGGTGCGGCAGGTCTGCTCTCCAGGCTCGGCATCCAACCGCTGAGCTGGCTGACCGGCGCGAAGGTCGTCGGCAGCGCGACCGTTGGCGGCGTCGCGACCGAGCACCTCACCGCGCAGGTGGACATCGCCAAGGTGGTCAGCGACGTAGCGACGCTGGCGAGCAGGATCGGCGGCAAGAAGGCGTCAAGTCTGCTCAGCGGCGCCGACCTCAGCGAGCTGGTATCGGCGATCAACTCGTCGCAGATAGATCTCTACACCGGTACCCGAGATCACATCCTGCGCGAGCTCAAGTTCGCGATCTCGTTCACCGTGCCGCCGGCCGCGCAGTCCGCGCTGGACGGCACCACCGCTGGCTCGTTCACGATCGACGCCCAGATCAGCAACCTCAATGCGCCCGAGGCTGCGATCACCGCCCCCAAGAGCCCGCAGCCTCTCAGCGGCCTCCTCAGCGGCGCCGGCAAACTGCTCGGACTCTAGTGGCGAGCAGGCGTTCGAGCGCCCGCGCGCCGGCCGCCTCGAGCTCATGCCAGCGGATGGTTGACTTCACGCTCAACGACGAACAGCTCGCGTTACGCGAACTGGCCCACGACTTCGCCGAGAAGGAGATCCGGCCGGTCGCCTGGGAGTACGACCGCGACAGCACCTTCCCCGAGGAAATAATCAAGAAGGCCTGGGCGCTCGGCCTGATGAACTACCACATCCCCGAGCGCTACGGCGGTACCGGGATCGGCTACCTCGACGGCGTGGTGATCGACGAAGAGCTCTCCTGGGGCTGCTCGGGGATCGCCAGCTCGGTCGGCTGCAACGGCCTCGCGATCGCACCACTGCAGCTCGCCGGCTCCGAGCAGCTGAAGAAGCACTACCTCGAGCGTCTCACGGCGGAGCCGCTGCTGGCATCGTTCTGCCTGACCGAGCCCGATGCCGGCTCCGACGTGGCGGCGATGAAGACCCGGGCGGTGCGCAACAAGGACAAGTACGTCCTCAGCGGGTCCAAGTGCTTCATCACCAACGGCGGCTACGCCAACTTCTACACCGTCTACGCGAAGACCGACGCGGACGCCGGCCACCGCGGCATCTCCTGTTTCGTCGTTCCGCGCGACGCCGGCGTAATCGTCGACAAACACGAGGACAAGATGGGCCAGCGGGCCTCGAACACGGCGACCGTCACCTTCCCCGACGTCGAGATCCCCGTTGATCACCTGATCGGTGAGGAGAACGCTGGCTTCAAGATCGCGATGATGACGCTCGACCGCACCCGTCCCGGCGTTGCCGCGATGGCGACCGGCATCGCGCGCGCCGCCTTCGAGTTCGCCCTCCAGTACGCGACCGAGCGCGTCCAGTTCGGCGTCCCGATCGCGATGCACCAGGCGATCCAATTCATGATCGCCGACATGGCAACCGAGATCGAGGCGGCCCGCCTGCTCGTCTGGAAGTCGGCGGTCCTGCTCGACCACGGCGAGCGCAACACCCTGCTCTCCTCGCACGCCAAGCGCTTCGCCGCCGACGTTGCGATGAAGGTCGCGACCGACGCCGTGCAGGTTTACGGCGGCTACGGCTTCATCAAGGACTACCCCGTTGAGAAGTTGATGCGCGACGCGAAGCTCATGCAGCTCTACGAGGGCACCGCTCAAATCCAGCGGATCGTGATCGCCCGCGAGCTGTTCGCGCCCCGCCCATAGGGGCGAGGCGCGAAGCTCAGATCCCCGGCTCTACTTCTTGTAACCACGCACGTAGATCGGCGCGGTCGTGTCGGAGACGTGCGCCCCGTCGACTGGCGCCACGTACAGGCGGAAGAAGCCAGGGTGTTTGAAGTGCACGACGGTGCTGAACGTCGCCACCCCGTTGTGATCGGAGTTCGAGGTGATGGTCCCTCCGACCAGCTTCCAGGTCGTGCCGTACAGGCGTTGGATCGCGACCTTCGCGTCGGTTTCGAGACCGGGAGCGACCGTCCCCGAGAAGCGCGAGGCCGGGTGATGGCGGCTACCGACTCTGTGGGAACTCAGGGTGGCGGCGACCGCGTCACCCTCGACGACGACCGCCGAGACGACGCTCGGTGAGTTCACGCTGACGACGCGGTACTCGGTGCTCAGCAACACCGACCCGACCGTAAACGCGTAGGCCCCAGTCGAGGTTGTCAGCTCGGCGTTACCGACCTGCGCGAAGCCGGCTGTATAAGGAAATTGGTTCTGCTCGAGCGCGACCGGCTGGTTACCGTTGCCGGTGCCCGCCAGCGTGCCCTCGATTACCACGTTGCCGCCGTAGATCGCGGGACTGGGATCGGCGGTGATCGCCAGCGACAGCGGGATCTTGGTCGTCTTGAACGTGGCGTTGCTGCCGTTTGTCGTGCCGTTGGCGTTCACGGCAACGACGCGGTAGTCGTAGGTCGTGTCGGCGGCCAAGCTCGAGATCGCTGCGCTGACCGCGACCGCACTGCTGCCAACAGGCACCGATTGCGGCGCCGACTCCGAGCCATACTTCGAGCTCGGCCCATATTCGAAGTAGACCTCGGTCGCCGCGCCCTCGGGGTTGACGGTGGCTGCGACCACCGCCGACTGAGCGGTGATCGAGTTGGCGCCTCCGGTCGTCGCGACCGGCACCGGTGGTGCAGCCGCCATCGCGGTTGCGGACGTCAGCGCAAGCGTTGCGATGACGCCAGCCGTCAGTTGAGTGAAGCGAAGCAAACGTATTGACATCGAGCCTCCCTGGTTTGGTCCCGGCGCGAAGGCGTCAGTCCCACTAGCTTTTCTCGCCGCAACGGCGGCGACCCCACCAGCCTCAACACCGATTGTCAGGCTAAGTTGCCCAAACTTGCGCAAACGCGGTTGCAGAGGTGCTGATGCCGACTCGCGCATCGACCTCCCGCGAGCGATGGCCTACCCTTAGTCGATGAGCGAACCGGAGCCGGACGATGGCGTGCGCGAGTGGATTGGTGGGCGCGGCGAGGAACTGCTCGGGAAGCTCGCCCAGGAGCTGCTCGACGTTCCGGCGCTGAGCGCGGCGGTCGGCCGTGCATTTGAGGCACGCGGCAAGGCTACCCAGGCGCAGGCGGCCGCGATTGGCTGGCTGGGCATCCCGAGCGCGAGTGACGTCGAGCGGCTGACGCGTCGCGTGCGCGCCGTGTCACAACGTCTCGACACGATCGAGGACGCGCTGCGGCGGATCGAGGACGGCTTGCGCGATCAGGCGGCGCCGCTGGCCGATCGCCTCGAGGCGATCGAGGAGCAGGTCGCCGCCGCGACACGCCAGCTCAGCGAGCTGCAAGCGGCGCGCGTGGAGATGCCCGCGCCGGTGGCGCGCGACCAGCAGCGTCAGCGCGTTCAGGAGGTCCTGCTCGCGACCAAGACGAGTAAGGCGAGCAAGGGCAAGCGCCGCAAGGGCGACGCCTAGGAGAGCGCGGCCGCGCCGAGCCGTCCGACGGCGAGGCCGGCCTGAACGAGCGCCGCCGGCTCGATCCGCTTTCGCTCCTGGCCCAGCACGTCGGTGATCGCAAGCGCACAGGCGACCGGCACTTCACGCAGCCTGCCAACGGCGAACAGTGCCGCGGCCTCCATCTCGACCGCCAGCGCGCCGGCAGCGCGCCAGCTCTCAAAGCGCGATTCACCCAGCTCATAGAACAGATCGCTGGAGACGACCGTGCCGGTCCTGACGTTCTCTGCGGCGGCGCAAAGGGCCGCGAGCAGTTCTCGATCGGCGTCGATTCGCTCACCGCCGCCGAGCGCACGGCTCGTCCCGTCGGCCGCGAGCGCCTGCTCGACGATCAGTAGATCGCCGAGCGCCAGCGAGCCGTCAAGCGCGCCCGCGGTGCCGACGCGGATTGCGCGGCGTGCCCCGAGTGCGATCAGTTCCTCCAGCACGAGCGCCGCGGAGGGCCCACCGATGCCGGTGGATTGGATCGTCAGCGGCTCGCCGTCCGCGGCGCGGCCGGTGTAGCCCCAGAGGCCGCGGTTGTGGTTGAACATCAGCGGCGCTTCGAGCAGTTCTTGTGCCAACGCCAGCGCCCGGCCCGGGTCTCCGGGAAGCAGCACACGCTCGGCCAGCGGCGCCGTCGGATGGATGTGGATCGCCCGCGGCTCGTCGTTCACGGGAGCATTAGAGCAGTCGGACGACGGTTGACAGCGATCGGCGCGCGCAGTACAGATGAGCGGTGAGCGCGCCAGCGCATGACGATGTCAGTCGCGTGCTTGAGCGCGTGCAGGTAGGCGGCCTACTGCGCGCCGAAGACCGCTACATCGCGCTGGTCTCAGGTGGGCGCGACTCGGTCTGTCTATTCGACCTGATGCTGACACTGCATGGTTCGGCGACGCTCACGGTGCTGCACGTCAACTACGGCTTGCGCGCTGGCGAGTCCGAAGCCGACGAATTACACGTGCGGGGACTCTGCGAGCGGGCCGCCGTCGAGTACGTCGTGCACCGCGCAGATCCAGCGCCGGCGCGCGGCAACCTTCAAGCCTGGGCGCGCGACGTCCGTTACGGCGAAGCCGGCAGGCTCGCGCTGGCGCGCGAAGCCCAAATCCTGACCGGCCACACCGCCTCCGACCAGCTCGAGACGGTGCTCTATCGCCTCGCCGCGTCTCCCGGCCGGCGCGCGCTGCTGGGGATGGCGGCGCGCGATGGTCGTCTGATCCGTCCACTGCTGACGACCAGTCGTGCGGAGACCGCCGCGTACTGCCGTGCGCGCGGCCTGGGCTGGCGCGATGACGCGACGAACAGCGACGAGCGCTTCGCACGGGGTCGTGTACGCCACGGCCTGCTCGAGCAGCTGCGACGTGTGCATCCGGCGGCCGAAGCCAACGTGCTGCGCAGCGCCGAGCTGCTGCGGGAGGAGGCGGCAGTGCTCGATGAGGTTCTCACCACGACGCTCGGCGGACGGTCGCAAATCGCGCTCGCGGAGCTCGGACGGTTGCCCGCGGCGCTGGCACGGCTCATCGTCGTGCGGCTCGCCGAGGACGCGGGTGGTGTGCTCGTTCCCGGCGTCGGTGCGCGCGTCGATGAGCTGCGAGCGCTGGCCCCGCGCGGCGGCAGTGCCGCGCTCGATGTTGGCGGTGGCGTGCGCGCAATCGTCGAATACGGCGTGCTTCGCTTCGAGCGCCGCGAACCCACAGCGACGCTGGCCGAAGTTGCGCTCGCGCTGCCGGGAACGACCGCCTTCGGCGCATGGGCGCTGCGCTCCGAGCTCTGCCAGCTGGCCGGCGAGCAGGCCCTGCAACGCCTCAGTAGCGATGGCAGCGTCGGCGTGCTCGACGCCGACCTGCTCGTCCGCGGCGAGCTGACGGTGCGGGCCTGGCGCGCGGGTGACCGCGTGCGCGCCATCGGCCTGCCGGCCGCCAAGTCGCTCGCGGACCTCTTCACCGACCGGCGCTTGCCGCGGGCGGAGCGCCGTTGCATCCCCGTCGTCGCCTGTGCTGGGGAGATCGTCTGGGTCCCCGGCGTCGCCACCGCGGAGCACGTCCGTGTGCGCGCCGATACCGAGCTCGTCGCGGTGCTGACGGCGCGCCGGTCCTGAGACCAGGAATAAACTGGCCGCGGGCATGAACGATTCGCAGCTCGGCGAGACGCTGGTCAGCGCCGAGGACCTTCAGCGGCGCGTACGCGAGCTCGGCGCCGAGATCTCCCGCGATTACGCGGGCCGTGACCTGCTGCTGATCTGCGTGCTGAAGGGTGCTGTGCTGTTCCTCAGCGATCTGATGCGCGCGATCGACGTGCCCTGTCAGCTCGACTTCATGGCGGTCGCCTCGTATGGCTCGGAGGCTGACTCCTCCGGCGTAGTGCGGATACTCAAGGATCTCGATGCGCCGATCGCCGGGCGCGAGGTGCTGATCGTCGAGGACATCGTCGACTCGGGTCTCACGCTCCAATACCTGTTGCGCAGCCTTGGTGCGCGCGACCCGGCAAGCGTTGAGGTCTGCGCTCTTTTGACGAAGCCCGAGCGCCGCAAGGTCGACCTGCCGACGCGTTACGTCGGCTTCGAGATCCCCAACCGTTTCGTCGTCGGCTACGGCCTCGATTTTGATGAGCGCTACCGAAATCTGCCGTTTGTGGCCGCGCTGGCGGCGGACTGAGTGCGCCGCCTGATTGGGGGACGTTTTAGGCCTCCAGAGTCCAAAAAACATCCTGGTAGGCTTGAGAGCTTGTGCAGCCGGCCTTTCACTCCCATGCGAGCCGCTAGGAGCGGGCGATGAACCGCGTCTTCAGGGGCGCCCTGTTCCCGATCCTGCTGGTCATCGTGCTGGCGTTCTTCGTCTCGCGATTGATCCCTAGCTCGACCGCGAGCACCACTCCACCAACCTTCCAGAACCTGACCCAGACACTGGTCCCTCAGGGCAAAGTCGCGTCAGTCGTCGTCAAGGACTCCGGCGATCAGATCGACGTCACGGAGACCAACAAATCGAAGTTCACGGTTGGCTTCGCCGGCGCGGACCAGATCAGCACGCTGTTCAGCGAGATCCAGCAGGACTCGCCGAGCACCACCTACACGATCGATCCGGTGAGCACCAGCGAATGGCCCTCGCTGCTGATCTCGATCCTCCCCTTCATCATCTTCTTCGGCCTCTGGTTCCTGCTGATGAACAACCTGCAGGGCGGTGGCTCAAAGGTGATGTCGTTCGGTAAGTCGCGCGCCAAGCGGCTGTCGGCCGACTCGCCCAAGATCACCTTCCGTGACGTGGCGGGCGTTGAAGAGGCGGTCGAGGAGTTACACGAGATCAAGGACTTCCTCGAGAACCCGAAGAAGTTCCAGGCGCTGGGCGCGCGAATACCGACCGGTGTCCTGCTTTACGGGCCACCGGGGACCGGCAAAACGCTGCTCGCACGCGCGGTCGCGGGCGAGGCCGGCGTGCCGTTCTTTTCGATATCGGGGTCGGACTTTGTCGAGATGTTCGTCGGCGTCGGCGCCTCGCGCGTGCGCGACCTGTTCGAGCAGGCCAAGCAGAACAGCCCCTGCATCATCTTCATGGACGAGATCGATGCGGTCGGACGTCACCGCGGCGCCGGCCTCGGCGGCGGGCATGACGAGCGCGAGCAGACGCTCAACCAGCTGCTCGTCGAGATGGACGGCTTCGAGGCCAAGGACAACATCATCATGATCGCGGCCACGAACCGGCCCGACATCCTCGATCCGGCACTGTTGCGCCCAGGCCGCTTCGATCGCCAGATCGCCGTCGACCGACCGGACCGCAAGGGCCGCGCGAAGATCCTCGAGGTACATACCCGCGGCAAGCCGCTCGCCAAGGCGATCGACATCGACGCGCTCGCGGGCCAGACACCCGGGTTCACCGGCGCCGATCTCTCCAACCTGATCAACGAGGCGGCGCTGTTCGCGGCGCGCCATGGCAAGCGCGAGATCACTCAGGTCGAGCTCGAAGAGGGGATCCTCCGGGTGATCGCGGGACCCGAGAAGAAGACCCGCGTGATGAGCGACAAGGAGCGGCTGATCACCGCCTATCACGAGATGGGCCACGCGATCGTCGGCCACTACCTCGAGTACGCCGATCCCGTGCACAAGATCTCCGTGATCTCGCGCGGGCGCGCGCTTGGCTACACGATCTCGATGCCGAGCGAGGATCGCTTCCTGACGACCCGCGCCGAGCTGCTCGACACGATGGCGATGACGCTCGGCGGCCGCGCCGCCGAGGAGATCGTCTTCGACGAGATCACCACCGGCGCGTCGAACGACCTCGAGAAGGTCACGGCGACGGCGAAGCAGATGGTGATGCGCTTCGGGATGAGCGAAAAGCTTGGCCCGCGCGTCTTCGGCCACGACCACGGGCAGCCGTTCCTCGGGCGCGAATTTTCGACTGAGCCCGACTACTCAGACGAAATAGCGCGTGAGATCGATGACGAGGTCCGCCGGATCATCGAGGGCGCACACGAGCGCGCCCGCAAGCTGCTCAACGACCATCGCGAGCGCCTCGACACGATTTCCCAGATCCTTGTGCGGCGCGAGACGATCGAGAAGCAGCAGTTCGAGGCTCTGCTGGGCGGCGCCGACGAGGCCGAGGCGTTCGGGCCGGACGATGTGGTCGTGCCCGACGCGGCCGCCGGTGCTCCCGTCGCGCCCAAGCGTCCGCGGCCCGAGGCCAAGCGTCCGCTGCGCCGTCCCGGGCTCGCCGGCGGCACGACCGAGCTGCGCGGCTCGGATCCTGGGCGCACCGAGCTTTAAAGCTCGCCGGACTTCGCGGCGCGAAAGCTCCTCCCCGGACTTCCTGCCAGGATCCGGGCGTGAACACGCCCTACCGGCTCATGGGTGTTCTCAACGTCACGCCGGATTCGTTCTCGGACGGTGGGCGATTCTTTGAGCCGCAGGTTGCGATTGCTCATGGACTCGAGCTGGCGGCTGACGGCGCGGCGATCGTCGATGTCGGAGGGGAGTCGACGCGTCCGGGCGCCGATCCCGTGGACGAGGCCGAGGAGCTGCGCCGCGTCATTCCGGTAGTCGCTGGCCTACGCGACGCCGGCCTCCTCGCCGAGATCTCGATCGACACCTCGAAGGTCGCGGTCGCCAGCGCCGCGCTCGACGCCGGCGCGAGCTACGTCAACGACGTCACGGCGTTTCGTGCCGAGCCTGAGCTGGCGGAGCTGGTGGCGGCGCGCGATGTCGACTGCTGTTTGATGCACATGCTCGGCGAGCCGCGGACGATGCAAAGCGCGCCACGCTACGGCGACGTCGTGGCCGAGGTGTGCGCTTTCCTCGAGGAACGCGTGCAGTTCGCGCTCGCCGCCGGTGTCCGGCGCGAGCGGATCATGATCGATCCGGGTATCGGCTTCGGTAAGACGGTTGAGCACAACCTGACGTTGCTCGCCCGGCTCGACGAGCTCGCGGTGCTCGGGCTGCCGATCGTGATCGGCACATCGCGCAAGTCCTTCCTCGGCCGGATCACGGGACGAGACGAGCCTGACCGGCTTGCGGGGACGATCGCCACCTGCGTCCTGGCGCTCGAGCGCGGCGCCAGCGTCTTCCGCGTCCACGATGTCGGCGCCGTCAGGGACGCGCTCGCGGTCGCGGCTGCTACGGTCAGCTGGCGATGGACGACGCCGACGACCCCGAAGAGCTAGACGCCGAACCCGAGCACGACGAGCTCGAGGCCCATGGCGGGATGCAGACCGTCGTCACGATCGAGATCTCCGGCCTGTCGCTGTTCACGCACGTCGGTGTGAGCGCCGCGGAGCGCGAGGTGGGGCAGCGCCTGTTGTTCGACATCCGCATCGACGTCGGCGAATCCGATGCCACCGAGACCGATCGCGTCGAGGACACGATCGACTACGCGGAGGTCTGCCAGCTCGTTGCGCTCGTCGCCCAGCAGCGCAACTACAAGACGCTCGAGCGCCTCTGCACGGTCGTTGCCGACCGCATCATCGAGGACTTCGGCGCCGACGCCGTGTGGGTCAAGGCCGCCAAGCCGGAGCCACCGATCCCGCTGCCGGTCGAAGAGGTCTCGGTCGAGGTCTGGCGCGAGCTGCCGGAATGAGCGTCGCCGCGCCGGCGTGAGCTCGCTGCAGATCGGCTATCTCGGGCTCGGCAGCAACCTCGGCGAGCGGCGAGCAAACCTGCAGCGCGCGGTAGGAGGCCTCGACGCGAGCGGCGTAACCGTGCTCGCGTCCTCCTCGACCTACGACACCGATCCGGTCGGCGAGGTGCTCGAGCAGCCAGCTTTCCTCAACGCGGCGCTGCGGGTGCAGACCACGCTCGGGCCGGAAGCCCTGCTCGACGCCTGCAAACGCATCGAGCTCGAGCAGGGCCGCGTCGAGCGCGAGCGGCGCCACGGACCGCGCGCAATCGACATCGACGTGCTCCTGCTCGGCGAGCGCGAGCACGACTCGGCGCGGCTGCGCCTACCGCACGAACAGCTGCTCGAGCGGCGCTTCGTCCTGATCCCGCTGGTCGAGCTCGACTTCGAGCTGCGGACGCCGGCCGGCGAGCGGCTCGCCGACGCCCTCGCCGGACTCGGATTTGAGCAGGGAGTGCGCCTCGCGGGCCCGCCGCTCACGCTAGCCCCATAATCCGGGTCGTGCTTCTCGTCGTCGACGTTGGCAACACGCAGACCCACTTCGGAGCGGTCCACGACTCGCCGTCGCCGAGTGCGGGCCGCGAGCCGTTCGAGCGTTGGCGCTTTGCCACGGTGCGCGGCTCGACCTCGGACGAGCTGGGCGCGGCGCTGCGCAACCTGCTCGCGCTACGCGGCCTCGAGCTCGACCAGATCGACGCCTCGATCGTCTCCTCGACCGTACCCGAGCTCGGTCCCGAGTGGGCGGAAATGGCTCGGCGCTACCTCGGTCACGAAATGCTTGTCGTCGGCCCGGGGGTGCGCACCGGTATGCCAATTCGTACCGACAGTCCACGGGAGCTCGGCGCCGATCGCTTGGTCAACGCGGTGGCCGCCTATGAGCGCTACCACGGCGCCTGCATCGTCGTGGACTTCGGCACCGCGATCACCTACGACATCGTCTCCGCCGAGGGCGAGTATCTCGGCGGCATCATCTCGCCCGGCATGGAGATCTCGCTCGAGGCGCTCTGGGCGCGGGCCGCGAAGCTGCCGGCGGTCGAGCTCGCCGAGCCGCGTTCGCTGATCGGCAAGACGACGGTCGACGCAGTGCGCTCAGGCATCGTCTACGGCTTCGCCAGCCAGGTCGACGGGATCATCACTCGCGTGCGCGCCGAGCTCGGCAGCGATGTGCCGGCGATCGCGACCGGCGGTCTGGCTCACCACATCGTGCCGAGCTTCACCGAGACGATCGGCGAGGTCGACGAGCTGCTGACGCTGAAAGGCCTGCAGCTCGTGTGGCAGCGCAACGTCTGAGATCAGCGCCGTCGCAGTTCCTCGAGCGTGGCTGGCAATGGCTAGTCGAGCTCGTGGAGGTCGAGTTCGACGCTGCGCAAGCGTTGCTGCCAGGTCTCGAAGGAGACCAGCTTGAAGCCGAGCGCGCGCGACTCGAAGTCGAGCCCGACGGCGAGCTGCGCTGCCGCGACGAGTTGATCCCGCAGCCAATCATCGTCGAGCTGCGTGGCGTGCTCCGCGGCCACCGATGAGCGGACAAGGATCTCGTGATGCAATGGCAGCCACTCGCTGAGCGCCCCCGGTTGAAGGGCCTCGGCGATCCACGACACCAAGCTGTTGAGCTCGACGTGGCGGTCAAACAGCGGTCCGTATGGTCCGGCGTCAACCATCAGCGGCGCCCAGCCGGCGATCAGTGATCGCGAGTGGGCGCCAACGGCGATCACCAGCTCGCGCAGCTCGCGCCGGCGCTGCGGATCGGCGAGCGTTCTCGCCGTCGCCTCCGACAGGCGCTCGACATCGCCGGCTAGGCGGACGCCCGTACGCAGACCGTCTGTCGAGCCGGCCTCGATCGCGCCCAGACCGGCGAGCTCGATCAGGCCGATCCACGTCGCACGGGCGCTCTGGACGAGCTCGAAGAGGACGTATTGACCGAGCACTCGCCAGCGCCGGCGTGCTCGTCGCTCGAGCACTTCGCCGACGATCGCGACGGTGACCGCAAGCACGAGCAGGCTCGCGACGAGCGAGGTGAGCATCGCGTGTGGGCTCCAGAACGAGCCGAAGAGGAAGTCAGACGCCGCCGCTCCCGCGACCGCGAGGATCCCGAGTACGCTGGCGATCAGCAGCCGCCGGGTGCTCTCCATCAGCGGAAATCTAGGGCGACGCGACGGTGGGCACTACTCTGGGGTGATGCCCGCGCTCACCGATCGCTGGACGTTTGCCGGCCTCGAGCTGCCAAACCGCGTCGCGCTCGCACCGCTCGCCGGCATCGGCAACTGGTTCGTCCGTTTGCAAGCGCGTCGCTACGGAGCCGGGCTCGTCGTCTCGGAGATGGTCTCGAGCTGCGCCGTGCACTACCGCAACGAGCGCACCTGGCGCGAGCTGCTGGTGATCGATGAGCGCGAGCGTGTCGGTGGGCCGGTTGCGATCCAGCTGTTTGGCTCCGACCCTGAGGTGACGCGCTCGGCTGCGGCGCATGTCGCAGCCCTCGGTGCCGATCTGATCGACCTCAACATGGGCTGCCCGGTGCCCAAGGTGTGCAAGACCGGCGCCGGCGCGGCGCTCCTTGACGACGGCGATCGGGCGGTCGCGCTGGCGCGCGCGGCGCACGAGGGGAGCGGCCTGCCGGTCACCGTCAAGCTGCGCTCTGGCCGGCGTGCGGGAGAGCAGGCCGGAGTCCGCCTCGCCCACCGCCTCGTTGAGGAGGCGGGTGTCTGCGCGATCGGCTTCCATCCTCGTCCGGCGGTCGTCGGGCATCGCGGCGTCCCCGACTACGCGCTCGCCGCTGAGCTGGTACGCACGCTCGATGCCCCAGTGATCCTCAGCGGCGCGCTCTATAGCGCCCAGGCCGCACGCGAGGCCTTCGAGCTGACCGGCGCCGCCGGCGTGATGCTCGCCCGTGGAGCGCTCGGCAACCCATGGATCTTCGAGGAGCTGCTCGGCCGGCGAAGCGCGGCGCCTACCAACGCCGAGGTGCTGGCTGAGCTCGACTGGGTGATCGATCGGGCGCGCGAGCATCTTGGCGCGCCGCGCGCGGTGCGCTACATGCGACGCTTCTACCCGTGGTACCTCGAGCGGCTCGAGCTCGATCGCCTGCCGCGGCGGCGGCTGCAGGCCGACCTCCAGCAAGCGGACTCATTCAGCGTGGCGCGTGATCTGCTCGCGCAAGCCGTTGATCAGCCCGGCCCACCGGAGCGCAGGGTTGCGCTCCCCGCTCTCGCCTAAGCGAAGTCCGCGAGGTCGCTATACTGCGCGACCGTTTGCGCGGGCCGCTGCTTTCGGCCAAGGCGCGCGCGGTGCTCCTATGCCGCCTCACGGCGGCCGTTGCGATCGAGAGGGACATGCCGAAGGACATCATTCTCACCCCGGAAGGACTCGAAAAACTCCAGTCCGAGCTCGACTTCCTTGCTACCGAAAAGCGCCGCGAGGTGGCGGAGCGGATCAAGGAAGCACGCGAGTTCGGCGATATCTCAGAGAACTCCGAATACGACGACGCGAAGAACGAGCAGGCGATGCTCGAGGCGCGAATCGCGGTCGTGCAGGAGAAGCTGCGCATGGCGACGGTGATCGAGGCCGACGAGCTCTCCACCGACGTCGTCCAGGTCGGCTCGATCGTCCACGTCAAGGACGAGAAGACCGGCAAGTCGGCTAAGTACACGATCGTCGGATCTGCTGAGGCCAAGCCGGCTGACAGCAAGCTGTCCAACGAGTCGCCGGTGGGCCGCGCGCTGCTCGGCCACAAACGCAACGACACGGTGTCGGTGCAAGTGCCACGCGGGCCCGCGCGCAAGCTGAAGATCACGAAGATCGACGTCGGTCTCAAGTAGCCTCCCCGCCGTGAGCGGGGAAGATCATGGTCTTGCCGAGCTGCTCGCCGCGCGGCGAGCCAAGCTCGAGCGCCTGCGCTCCGAGGGCGTCGAACCGTTCGCCTACGACTTCCCGGGTGTCGAGCCGGTCGCAGCGGTCGCGGCCAGCCACACCGACCTGTCCGCCGGAGAGGAGACGACCGTCGCGCACCGCGTCGCGGGGCGGATCGCCGCGCGCCGTGAAGCCGGCCGGGCGGCGTTCATCGACCTCGTCGATCGCTCCGGCCGGCTGCAGCTGCATGCTCGCGTCGACGAGCTCGGCGAGCAGCGCTTCGAGCGGCTGATCTCACTCGATCTCGGCGATCTGATCGGCGTCGACGGCCTCGCGATGCGCACGCGCCGTGGCGAGTTCTCGCTGCGCGTGAGCGACTTCACCTTGCTCGCGAAGTCGTTGCGCCCGCCGCCCGACAAACACCACGGCCTGAGCGACGTCGAGACGCGCTTCCGCCGCCGCGAGCTTGACCTGATCGCCAACGAGCAGGCCCGTGAGCTGTTCATCGCTCGCGCGCGGATCGTCAGCGCGGTTCGCGAAACGCTCGACGAGGCGGGCTTCATCGAGGTCGAGACGCCGGTGCTCCAGCCGCTCTATGGCGGCGCGCTCGCGCGTCCGTTCACCACCCACCACAACGCGCTCGATCGCACGCTGTACCTGCGGATCGCGACCGAGCTCTACCTCAAGCGCTGCATCGTCGGCGGTCTCGAGCGGGTCTACGAGCTGGGCAAGGACTTTCGCAACGAGGGGCTCTCGCCGAAACACAACCCGGAGTTCACGATGGTCGAATGGTATGAGGCCTACTCGGACTACGAGGGGCAGGCGCTGCGGCTCGAGGCGGTCGTCGCCGCGGCGGCGCAGACCGTGCCCGAGTCGGCGATCGACCTGGGCGGGCCCTGGCAGCGGACCACGCTGCGCGAGGCGATCCGCGAGCGTGCCGGTCTCGACATCGGCGCCTTACGCCAGCGCGCCGAGCTCGTCGAGGCGATCACCGCCGCCCGGCTCGAGCTCGAAACCGAAGGCCGCAGCTGGGCCGGGCTGGTCGACGATCTGCTGTCGCGCTACGTCGAGCCGACGCTGCAACAGCCGACGTTTGTCTTTGACTACCCGGTTGAGCTGTCGCCGTTCGCCAAGGCGCACCGTAGCGAACCGGGCTATGTCGAGCGCTGGGAGGCCTTCGCCGGCGGCATCGAGATCGCCAACGCCTTCAGCGAGCTCAATGACCCCGACGAGCAACGCGCGCGCTTCCTCGCCCAGCGCGAACAGGCGCAAGCCGGCGAGCAGGACGTGCAGCCGTTCGACGAACCGTTCCTCGAGGCGCTCGAGCAGGGCATGCCGCCGACCGGCGGCGTCGGCCTCGGTATCGACCGCCTCGTGATGCTGCTGTGCGGGGTGCACTCGATCCGCGAGGTGATCCTGTTTCCCGCAATGCGCGACCGATGAGCCGCATGAATGACCCTCCGGCCGGCTACTGCGCGGGACTACCCGCGCCGGTTGGTAGACTGCGGGAGGCGCTTATCGAGGCTTTGTGCTCAACAGTTTTGGCGGATCGCGCCGAATAAAAGAGCAGCCTTGTAGCGTCAGCGTCCCCGTTTTCAACGAGCACCGTCAGGACCGCCACAACGAGCCAGCGCCAGTAGCGGGAAGGAAGCCGGTAATTCATGTTCGAGCGATTCACAGAGCGAGCCCGCCAAGTGGTCGTTCTTGCGCAGGAAGAGGCGCGGACGCTCAAGCACAACTACATCGGTACGGAGCACATCCTGCTCGGCCTGTTGCGCGAGGAGGAGGGGCTCGCCGCGCGTGTGCTCGAAAGCCTGGACATCACCGTTGAGCGGGTCCGCGGACAGGTCGTGCGGATCGTCGGATCGGGCGAGGAGGTCACCTCCGGCCAGATCCCGTTCACGCCACGGGCCAAGAAGGTCCTCGAGCTGGCACTGCGTGAGGCGCTCAGCCTCGGCCACAACTACATCGGCACGGAGCACATTCTCCTCGGTCTCGTGCGCGAGAACGAAGGCGTTGCTGCGCGCATCCTGTTGGACTTCGACGCCGACTCGGAGAAGATCCGTAACGAGGTCATTCGGATGCTCTCGGGGCCAAGCCGCGGTCGCGGAGCCGGCACGACCGCCGGCGGCGGGCCCGCCGGGGCCGAGGGCAAGAAATCTTCGAAGCTGCTCGACCAGTTCGGCCGCAACCTGACGAAGCTGGCCGCCGACGGCAAGCTCGACCCGGTCGTTGGCCGCGAGATCGAGATCGAGCGGATCATGCAGATCCTTTCGCGGCGGACGAAGAACAATCCGGTGCTGATCGGCGAGCCGGGCGTCGGCAAGACCGCCGTCGTCGAGGGGCTCGCGCAGCGGATCACCAACTCCGAGGTGCCGGAACTGCTCAAGAACAAGCAGATCTACACGCTCGACCTGGCAGCGCTGGTTGCTGGGTCGAAGTACCGCGGCGAGTTCGAGGAACGGCTCAAGAAGGTGATGAAGGAGATCACCCAGCGCGGCGACATCATCCTGTTCATCGACGAGCTGCACAACCTCGTCGGAGCCGGTGCCGCCGAGGGAGCCATCGACGCGGCCTCGATTCTGAAGCCGGCGCTGGCGCGCGGCGAACTGCAGACGATCGGCGCAACCACGCTCGACGAGTACCGCAAGTACCTGGAGCGCGACGCGGCGCTCGAGCGCCGCTTCCAGCAGATCCGCGTCGATGAGCCGTCGGTCGAGCAGACCGTCGAGATCCTCAAGGGCCTGCGCGACCGCTACGAGCAACACCACAAGGTCACGATCACCGACGAGGCGCTGGCGGCCGCCGGCGAGCTTGCCGACCGCTACATCTCAGACCGCTTCCTGCCCGACAAGGCGATCGACCTGATCGACGAGGCAGCGTCGCGGATGCGGATCAAGTCGATGACGGCGCCCCCGGCCAATCGCGAGCTGGAGCTCGAGATCGAGACGACGCGGCGCGAGAAGGAGGCCGCGATCGAGGCCCAGGAGTTCGAGAAGGCGGCGAACCTCCGCGACAAGGAGCGGCGTTTGACGAACAAGAAGCGCGAGCTCGAGGAGCAGTGGGAGGCTGGCGAGACCGGCGGCGAGCGTCCGTCGATCGGCGAGGAGGAGATCGCCGACATCGTCTCGATGTGGACCGGCATCCCGGTGTTCAAGCTGACCGAAGCCGAGACCGCCAAGCTGATGCGCATGGAAGAGGAGCTGCACAAGCGTGTGATCGGCCAGCACCCCGCGATCGAGGTCATCTCGAAGGCGATCCGCCGCTCGCGCGCCGGCCTCAAGGACCCCAAGCGGCCAACCGGGTCGTTCGTCTTCCTCGGTCCTTCGGGCGTCGGCAAGACCGAGCTCGCGCGGACGCTTGCCGAGTTCCTGTTCGGCGATGAGGACGCGATGATCCGCATCGACATGTCCGAGTACATGGAGAAGCACGCGGTGTCGCGGCTGGTCGGCTCACCGCCGGGCTACATCGGCTACGACGAGGGTGGCCAGCTCACCGAGGCGGTGCGGCGCAAGCCGTACTGCGTGCTGCTGCTCGACGAGATCGAGAAAGCCCACCCCGACGTCTTCAATATCTTGCTGCAGATCCTCGAGGACGGCCGCTTGACCGATTCGCAAGGACGCACCGTGGACTTCCGCCACGCGATCGTGATCATGACCTCGAACATCGGCGCGCAGGAGATTGCGCGCAACACGCCGCTGGGCTTCGCTGTCTCTGACGATGAGACCGGCATCAGCTACGACGAGATGAAGAACCGCATCATGGGCGAGCTGAAGAAGGTCTTCCGGCCGGAGTTCCTCAACCGCATCGACGACGTGATCGTCTTCCACAAGCTGCAGCGCGACGAGATCAAGCAGATCGTCGAGCTGCTCTTGCTGCGCATCCGCCACTCAATGGCACAGCGCGAGCTGCAGCTCGATCTCACCGATGAAGCCAAGGACATGCTGGTCGAGAAGGGCTGGGATCCGGCGATGGGCGCCCGGCCACTGCGGCGCGCGATTCAGCGCTACATCGAGGATCCGCTCGCCGACTTCGTCCTGCGTTCCCAGCTCCCACCGGGCGCCACGGTCGTCGTCGATCCGGCGCCGGAGGGTGACCCACGCGAGGTCAGACTGACGGTCGTCAAGCCGAAGAAGGCCAAGACTCCCGTCGCCGTCGGCGGTGGCCCGAGCGAGGATGACGACGACGGCGCCGCCGAGCCCGGCGAAGAAGGCGTCGAGGCGAGCGAAGGCGACAAGTAGCCGCTTCGCAGTGCGACCGGCGGCGTTGCGTCGCTAGTCGAGGAAGGTGGCGATCTCGTCGACGGCTGCGCGCTCGGGGACGCGCTGGTCCTGGATCGGATGGCCCAGGTGCAGCAGTCCGATCGGCTGCTCGTCCGCGGTGATCTCGAGCGCGGCGCGGACGGCGGGCGCGTCGAGGAGCGGCAGCGTGCGCCAGTAGCCGGCGAGTCCGCGCGCATGGGCGCCGAGCAGGACCACGTAGGCGGCGATCGCCGCGGCCAGCAGGTCTTCGAGGCGCTCTTCTGGATCGCCGTGCATGCTCGCGCTGGCGACGACGAGCGTTGGCGCACGATCGAGTTTGCCAGCTGAGCCAGGGCTTAGGAGCTCGGCCTCGCGGGCCAGCTCGGCACGGCTTTGCGGACCGAGAACGCGAAAGCGCCAAGGGTTCGTGAGCCGGTGGTTCGGCGCCCAGCGCGCTAGCTCGAAGAGTTCGCGCAGCGTCACCGAGTCGATCGGCTCCGAAGCGAACGCCTTGTGGGTTCGCCGCGTACGGACCGCCGTGTTCACATCCACCTGCGAAGTATCGCCTGCGCAGGGCTGGCGGCGCTCCGTGCAGCGCCGACGAGTCGTGTCCCCGCTCGCCCGTAGGCTTGCGCAATGGCTCGCTCTGGCACCGTTCACGTCTGTTCGGCCTGCGGCCATCAAGAACCTCGCTGGCACGGGCGCTGCCCGGGCTGCGGCGAGTGGAACTCGCTGGTCGAGGAGGGTCGGGCCGGTCCGACGGCCAGGGGTCTGGGCCGGGTCGGCGCCGCACCACTGACACCGGTCGCGCTCGGCGACGTCGAAGCGCCCGCGGCGCCGCGGCTCAGCACCGGCATCGGCGAGCTCGACCGTGTGCTCGGCGGCGGCATCGTCCCCGGCTCGGTCGTGCTGCTCGGCGGCGCGCCGGGGATCGGCAAGTCCACGCTCACCAACATGGCGCTCGGCAACCTGGCGCAGGCCGGTCATCGCACGCTCTATGTCTCCGGCGAGGAGTCCACGGCACAGATCCGACTGCGTGCGGAACGTCTGCCCGGTGCCGCGCTGGCGGTGCCCGCGATCGCCGAAACCGACCTTGAGGCGGTGATCGCAACGCTCGAGCGTGAGCGACCCGCGGTCTGCGTGATCGACTCGGTGCAGACGCTCGACGCACGCGAGCTGACCAGCGCGCCCGGCTCCGTCGCCCAGGTACGCGAGGTCGCGGCGCGGATCGTCGGCGTGGCCAAGCGCCAGCGGATCGCCGTGCTGCTCGTCGGTCACGTGACCAAGGAGGGCGCGCTGGCCGGCCCACGGGTGCTCGAGCACCTCGTCGACTGCGTGCTGCAGTTCGAGGGCGAGCGCGAGCGGAGCTACCGCACCGTGCGCGCGATCAAGAACCGCTTTGGCTCGACCAACGAGGCAGGAGTGTTCGAGATGCGCCAGGGCGGACTCGTCGAGGTCCTCGATGCGTCGGCGCGCTTTGTCGGGTCGGCAACACGCGCGCCCGGCAGCGTCGTCCTCGCAGCGATGGAGGGCACGCGGCCGCTGCTGGTCGAGGTACAGGCGCTGGTCACCCCGTCAGAGCTGATGCCGCCGCGACGCGTGGTCAACGGCCTTGACCGCAACCGCCTGGCGCTGGTGCTCGCCGTGCTCACGCGACACGGCGGCGTGCCGCTCGCCGGCGCCGATGTGTTCGTCAACGTCGTTGGTGGGGTCCGCATAGACGAGCCCGGCGCCGACCTCGCGGTCGCCCTCGCCGTGGCGAGCGCGGCACGCGGGACGATGCTCGGGCCGGCCTCGGCGACGACGCCGCTGGCGGCGTTTGGTGAGCTCGGGCTGACCGGGGAGCTGCGCTGGGTCGGCCATCCCGAACGACGGATCGGCGAGGCGCGCAAGTTCGGCCTCGAGCCGATCATTGCGCCGCCCGGTAGCGGCGGCTGCGACGAGCCGACGCTCCGCGCGGCGCTCGCCGCGGCGCTGCCCAGCGAGACGCGCGCGCAGCGCGCGCGTGTGGCGGCCTGAACGCCAGCACTCGAACGATCCACTGCCGAGCGTCGGCGCGCGGCCGACGGCGTCGATCAGGCCTTTGGTGGGGCGTAATCCACCAGTAAGTAAGAGCTAAATCTCGCTAGAATGTGTGGCGATGTCAGCGACTCGATCCGATGACGTAGGCGAAATCGAGCCGCGAGCAGAGCCTAGGCTCGTCAAGGCGCTCGAGATGGTGGCGCCCGGGACGGCCCTTCGCGAGGGTATCGACAACATCGTCGATGCCCGCAGCGGAGGCCTGTTGCTGATCGGCGAGCTCGACGAGCTGTCGTTCCTTTACTCCGGCGGGATCAAGGTCGACATCGACTACTCGCCGGCCCTGCTCTACCAGCTCGCCAAGATGGATGGCGCGATCACGCTGAACGCAAACGCGACCCATATCGCGATGGCGAACGTTCAGCTGATGCCCGATCCGACGATTCTCTCGGTCGAAACCGGTACTCGCCACCGCACCGCCGAGCGCGTCGCGAAGCAGACCGACGCGCTCGTGATCGCGATCTCGCAGCGACGCGAGGTGATCTCGCTCTACCTCGACGGCGTCAAGTACATCCTCGAGGACATCCCGGTCGTGCTCGCCAAGGCCAACCAGGCGCTCGCGACGCTCGACAAGTACCGGGCTCGCCTGGACCAGGTCTCGACCCGCCTCACGGCGCTCGAGTTCGAGGGCGGAGGCACCCTGCACGACGTGCTCACGGTGCTCCAACGGGCCGAGCTCGTGACACGTATGGCGGTCGAGATCGAGCGCCACATCGTCGAGCTTGGCAATGAGGGCCGGCTGATCGAGATGCATCTCGAGGAGACGATGGTTGGCAGCGCCGCCGAGAAAGCAGCGCTCGTTCACGACTACATTGCCGCCGGCACCGATGAGCAGTTCGCCGCCGTACTCGAGCAAATCGGTCGTCTCGGTCACCAGGACCTGCTCGACTTTGGCCGGCTCGCCGAGTTGCTGGGCTACGGCCGCAAGCTCAATACGCTCGACTACCCGGTCGCGCCGCGCGGCTACAGGATCCTCGGGCGCATCCCACGGCTGCCGAAGCTGATCGTCACCAGTATCGTGCACGCGTTTGGCGGCCTCGACGAGCTGCTTGCCGCGAGCGACACGGAGCTCGAGAACGTAGACGGAGTTGGGGAAATCCGTGCGAAGGACATCCGCGAGGGCCTTCGCCGGCTGCAGGAGATCAACCTTGTGGATCGCTACCTGCAAACGTGACCTTGTCTAGCCCACTCCCTGTGGAGTGGGCATGCCAATCGAGGAGGACATCATTCCCGGAACAGCCGCAGCAGGCCCCGAAGTAGATTTGCTCGATCACGAGCTCGATCCTGAACTTGCCAATGAGATCGAGAGCGATGTCGACCTCGATGCCGATATCGACCTAGACGATAACGCTGAGGTTGACGTTGAGATCGAGGTCGAGGTCGAATTCATCGAGTTTGAGCTCGGCGACAACGTCGTCTACCCCCACCACGGGGCGGGCAAGGTGCAGGCCAAGGAGATCAAAGAAGTCTTCGGCGAACGCCGCGAGTACCTGACGATCAAGATCCTGCACAACGACATGACGGTGATGGTCCCGACGGAGAACGCAGCGCTTGCCGGGCTTCGCCGCGTGATCGACGAGGAGACGGTCCAGAAGGTGCTCGACGTGCTTCGCGACGACGTCTCAGACATGCCGAAGAACTGGAATCGCCGGTTCAAGCACAACCGCGACAAGATCAAGACCGGTGACATCTACGAGCTCTCCGAGGTTGTCCGCAACTTGGCGCTGCGCGAGAGCGAGAAGGGCCTCTCGAGTGGCGAGAAGCAGATGTACACGCGGGCCAAGAAGATCCTCGCCTCCGAGCTCATGTACGCGCTTGACAAGAACGAGGCTGAGGCCGAGTCCTATCTCGATGAGCTGCTGTCGCGCTCGACCGACGGCGAGGCTCTCAGCAGTCGCCGGTAGCGACTGGGGAACGTGATGGCAGTCGCGCTCGTCGTGGCTGCCGGTCGGGGTGAACGCCTTGGGTCCGCTGGACCCAAGGCGTTCGCGCCGTTGGCTGGCAAGCAGATGCTCGACTGGAGCCTGGAGGCACTGCAATCGGTGTCGGCGATCGAGGAGATCGTGGTCGCCCTCCCGCCCGGCGTCAAGCCACCGCAAGGATGCGTCGGCGTCGTCGGCGGCGCCAACCGGTCGGCGTCGGTGCGGGCCGCATTCCAGGCGGCGCGCGCAGACGGTGATCCGCTGCTGATCCACGATGCGGCCCGTCCGCTGGTGAGTATCGAGCTAATCGAGGCTGTGCTCGGCGGGCTGGGCGGCGTCGATGCGGCGATCGCCGCCGCCGCGGTCAGCGACACGACAAAGGAGTGCGACGCGGCGCACCTCGTTCTGCGCACGCTCGACCGATCTCGGCTGTGGGCGGTCCAGACGCCGCAGGCCTTCACACGCGCCGCGCTCGAGCTGGCGCTCGCCGCGCCCGAGGACGTGCTCGCGGCGGCGACCGACGAGGCCTGGCTCGTCGAGCGGACGGGCGGCAGCGTCCGCGTTGTCCCGGCGCCGGCCGAGAACCTCAAGGTGACGACGCCTCTTGATCTGCTGGTCGCCGAGCAGCTGCTTGCAGGGCGAGCTGATTGAATCGCCCGGTGCTGACTGACTACCACCTCCATCTGCGCCCCGACGATCTCGATCGCCATGCCTCGGAGTACTTCACGAGCGCAAACGCCGAGCGCTACCGCGCAGCGGCAGACGAAGCTGGCATCGTCGAGCTCGGAGTGGCCGAGCACATCCATCGCTTCCGCCAGGCATTGACCGTCTGGGACCATCCGCTGTGGCGCGAGCAGGCCGTCGATGACATCGACGCCTATTGCACGTTTGTTCGCGATCAGACCGACCTGCGGCTCGGGCTCGAAGTCGACTTCGTTCCCGGCCGCGAGGATCGCACGCAGAACCTGATCGAGCGCTGCGGGCTCGACTACGTTGTCGGCTCCGTGCACTTTCTCGGGGACCTCGCTGTCGATGACGACACCTACGACGTCTGGGAGCACGCGCGTAGCTCTGAGGCGATCTGGCGGCGCTACTTTGAGACGCTCGCGCAGGCCGCCGCCAGCGGTCTGTTCGACATCCTCGCCCACCCCGATCTCGTAAAAGTGTGGGGCACCGCGCGGCCCTTGCCTCCGGGCGACCTGCGCCGCTACTACGAGCCGGCGGTCGAGGCGATCGCCGAGTCGGGCATCGCCGTCGAGGTGTCGACCGCCGGGCTGCGCAAGCCGGTCGGTGAGATCTATCCGGCGCCGGCGTTCCTCGAGCAATGCCTGGAAGCTGGCGCCGTCGTCGCGTTATCCAGCGATGCGCACGTGCCCGAGCAGGTCGGTTTCGGCTACGACCAGGCGCTTGAGCTGCTGCGCGGTTTCGGCGTTGGCGAGCTCGCGACGTTCGAGCGCCGGACGCGGCGCCTCGAGCCGATCGGCCGATCCGAATGAGCTTTCGTAGCGGCATCGGCTATGACTCGCACCGCCTCGTGACGGGGCGCCCGCTGGTGCTCGGTGGCGTCGAGATCGCTTCCGAGCGCGGGCTCGCGGGCCACTCCGACGCCGACGCTCTTGCCCACGCGCTGATCGACGCGCTGCTCGGCGCCGCCGGGCTTGGTGACATCGGTGAGCACTTCCCCGACAGCGAGGAGCGCTACCGCGACGCCGACTCGCTCGTGTTGCTGGCCGACGCGGTGGCGCTCGTGCGTGCCGCCGGATTCGAGCCGGTCAACGTCGATGCGACGATCGTGATGGAGCGTCCCAAGCTGGGTGATGCGCGCGCGGCGATGCGCTCGCGGCTCGCCGATGCTCTCGGCATCGCGGTGTCTGACGTCAACGTCAAGGCGAGCACCGGCGAGGGCATCGGATTCGTTGGGCGCGGGGAGGGCGTTGCCGTGATCGCGATTGCGACGCTCCGACGCGGGCAGGCGGGCGAGGTTGGCTGAGCTTCGCCTCTACGACACGCGGACGCGCGAGGTGCGTACATTTGAGCCGCGCCAGGCGGGACGCGTGGGCATCTACGCCTGTGGGCCGACCGTGTACGCGCGGATTCACGTCGGCAACGCCCGGCCGTTTGTCGTTTTCAGCCTGCTCAAACGCTTCCTCGAGCACCGCGGCTTCGTCGTGACATTGGTCGTGAACGTCACCGACGTCAACGACAAGATCTACGCTGCGGCCGGCGCGGCGGGTGTCTCGAGCGTTGCGCTTGCGGCTGAGATGACCGCTGCCTATCTGGAGGACACCGAGCGACTGGCGCTCGGCCGTCCCGACCGCGAGCCGCTGGCCAGTGAGGCGATCGCGGCGATCGTCGAATACATCCAGACGCTGGTCGACCGTGGCCACGCCTACGCGGTGAATGGTGATGTCTACTTTCGCGTGCGTAGTGACCCGGAGTACGGCGCCCTATCGCGTCGCGATCCCGACGGCATGGACCAGGGCGAAGAGGTTGAAGGAGCCGCGCTCAAGGAAGACCCGCTTGACTTCGCGCTGTGGAAGGCGCACAAGGCCGGTGAGGACAGCGCCTGGGACGCGCCCTGGGGGCGCGGCCGCCCGGGCTGGCACATCGAATGCTCGGCGATGGCTGAGAACGTGCTCGGCGACGGCTTTGACATCCACGGCGGCGGCCTCGACCTGCTCTTTCCCCACCACGAGAACGAAGCCGCTCAAACGCGTTGCGCGCGCGGCACGGAGCTCGCTCGCTTCTGGGTGCACAACGGCATGCTGGAGCTCGGCGCGGCCAAGATGGCGAAGTCGGTTGGCAACATCGCGCCGCTGCACGAGGTGCTCGACCGCTACGGCCGCGACGCCGTGGTCCTCTATTTCTGCTCCGCCCACTACCGCCAGCCGATCGACTACGGCGAGGATCCACTCGAGCAGGCGCGCAGCGGCGTCGCCCGGTTGCGTGAGCTCGCTCGCAAGCTCCATCCGGGTGAGTCCCCCGCGGAACTCGCGCTGTTGCGCGAGCGCTTCTTCGCCTGCCTTGCCGAGGACTACAACACGCCGAGCGCGCTCGCCGCGATGTGGGAATGGGTACGCGAGGCCAACCGTCGCGAGCAAGGCATCGGCGACGGCGACCTGCGCGAGATGCTTGGTGTGCTCGGCCTTGAAAATCTGCTCGATCAATCGCCCGAGGTCGCACCGGCCGAGCTGGTCGCGCTCGCCGAGGAGCGCGAGCACGCTCGGGTCCAGGGTGACTTCGCGCGCGCCGACGAGCTGCGGGCCAAGATCGCGCAGGCCGGCTGGACGGTCCGCGACAGCGCGGCGGGGTTTGAGCTCGTGCGCGACGATGGCTGACCAGATGCCGCTCGGCGCGTCGTGATCGTCTATGGCCGCAACGCTGTGCGTGAGGCGCTTCGCGGCCGACGCTCCGCGCAGGCCGGCGAGATCCTCGCGACCGATACCGTTGCGCGCCAGCCCTGGCTCGCCGCGGCCAAGGTCCGTGTTGCCGGCGCCGTCGAAATCGAGCGTGCCTGCGGCTCCGGTGAGCATCAGGGGGTATGTGGCGGGTTCGGCGACTTTCCCTACGTCGCTGCCGAGGAGCTGTTGCGGGCCGGCGAGCACTGTTTCGTCGTCGCGCTCGACGAGGTCCAGGATCCGCAGAACCTCGGCGCGATCTGCCGCACGGCGGAGTGTGTCGGCGTCACTGGCGTTGTCATCTGTGAGCGCCGCGCGGCGGCCGTCACGTCCGCGGTGTGTCGTTCCTCGGCCGGAGCGGTCGAGCATCTGCTGGTCGCGCGTGCGCGCAACCTCGCCGACTTCCTTGCCGCCGCGAAGCACGCCGGCTGCTGGTGCTACGGCGCAGCGGTCGGCGGTGGGGCGGTGCCCTACGACCACCCGGACTACTCGGGCGGCGTGGTCGTCGTGCTCGGCGCCGAGGGGCGGGGTCTGCGGCCACGCGTCGCGGCGAGTTGCGACGTGCTGATCGCCCTGCCGTTGCGAGGTCGCATCGGCTCGCTCAACGTCAGTGCTGCGGCTGCCGCTCTGCTGTACGAGGTTTTGCAAAAACGCGGCGCCCTTGACAGCGCTCCATAACTACGGCTAATCTGCGCAGTACGTCAGCCTTAACCTGAGGTTTAGGTTGATCCATATCCGCAGATGACGCCAGGGGAGGCGCGCGTCACTGAGCAATCCTGCCTGAGAAGGCATTTACAAAGGAATAGCTCGTGGCCCTGATCTCCCGTCATTCCAGTCCTCAGCCCAAGGTTGAGGATGGATTCCTGATCGCACTGGCAAAGCAGGGCGATCCCACGGCCTACAACCGCATCGTCACGCGCTATTACGGCTTTGTGCGACTCAAGGCCTCGTCCTACTTTCTCGCCGGCGGCGATGCCGACGATCTCATCCAAGAGGGGCTGATCGGTCTCTACAAGGCGGTGCGCGACTACCGGACAGATCGCGAGTCGAGCTTCCGCAACTTCGCCGAGTTGTGCATCACGCGCCAGATCATCACCGCCGTCAAGACGGCGACACGCAACAAGCACACGCCACTCAACCATTACGTGTCGTTCTCCGCTCCGGCGAACGGCGGCGCTGACGAGGAGGCGCCGACGCTCGACGAGCAGATCGCCGGGCCGCTGGTGAACGATCCAGCGAGCCGGGTCGTCTCGACCGAGGAACTGCGCTCGCTCGTCGGCTGCCTTTCGACGGCGCTGTCGGCGCTCGAGTCGAGGGTTCTTTCGCTCTACCTCGACGGTCGCTCCTACGAGGAGATCGGCGGTCGCTTGGCCTGCGACACGAAGACCGTCGACAACGCGCTGCAGCGGGTCAAACGCAAGGTCGGGGCCCACCTCGACCAGCGCGTGGTCCTGACCTAGGACCGCTCTGTGCGCTCAGCCGTCGAGCGCCGCGAGCGTGCGGGCGACGATGTCTTCGTCACGCGCGTCGACGTCGGCTGAGGTTCGCTCGCCGCGCGCCCACCACTCGAGTGCCGAGTCCAGCGCCTCGACCGGCACCGCAACGGCGGTCGCCAGATCCCGTGCCCGGCGCTCGAGCGTCAGACGGTCACCGATACCGAAGACGCGCTTGGCTGCGCGGCTG
>Ga0302324_100000488_pt1 | contig 106220 bp, 95 predicted proteins | sample Palsa_T0_1_FD_201949 | JGI IMG/M metagenome (GOLD analysis project Ga0302324, IMG submission 201949) | Peat permafrost microbial communities from Stordalen Mire near Abisko, Sweden - Palsa_T0_1 | ecosystem: Environmental > Terrestrial > Soil > Palsa > Peat permafrost | place: Sweden: Abisko... | reverse complement strand
CGTCGTTGTACACCGCAGACGAACCGAAGACGACCGGAAAGGGAGCCGCTACCGGCGGAATATCTTCGGGCAGAAGGACGTAATACGTGTTCGTTACGTTCTCGAGGTAGTTCTGTTCGGACGGTTGGCGATAGTCCTCAACCAGCGACGCGATGTAGTTGCCCGCGCCGCTGCCCGTGATCGTCACCGTCCGGTTGTAATCGGCGTACAACGTGCCGATGAGCGCGTCGAGCTGCGTATTCGTGAAGAGCCCCGTCGTTGTGTTCGGCGTGTCGCCCGCAGCCGTGATGACGTTCTGCAGGTCGGAATCCATCGTCGTCTGGTTTGCCAGATCGTAGGTCGAGATGATGCCGTAACCCATCGCCTCGAGCGCCAATTGCAAACGTGCGGTGCTCGGCGCGCCGACCGTCGCATACGCAGGCGGACTGCCCACGTTCGCAAGCCCCGCCAGCTCGCCCAGGTCGTAATTGCTGCCCTGGCCGTTCGCCGAATCGTACCCTTCGACGTCGACGATGACCCACTCGTTGTTGCCGGCCGGAACGTTGTTGAAGCCGACCGTAGCGCTCGTCGGTAAGGACGACGTGTTGACGATGGACGTTGCGTTCACCGGGGTTGCGCCGGCATAGCCCGGGTACAGCGTGGCGTTGAAGACGACGCTGCCCAACGTGGGACCCGAGGTGAGGCGCCGCTTGACGCGAGCCGCATCCTTGGCGGCCTTTGCCGTCAGCTTCGGAAGCACGAGGCCCGGCGGCAACTCCACCTTCACCGAAAACGAGGCCGTCGTCGCAGGCGCCGTACCCGCCGGCGCCCCGGGGGCTTTCGGCGTGAACGAAGCCGGTCCCGAACCGCCTCCCGAGCAGCCGGCCGCAAACGAGAGTCCGATTGCCGCGCTCAGAATCCGTGGTGTGATCCGTGCCGCACGAAACATAAAAGACTCCCTGACAAGTGAGAGCAGGTCGGGAACGCTCGATGACGGTCGACACTCGAAAGGAGCGACCGGCACCGGCGTTATGCTTGCGTCTTACCGCCGGCTTCTCCTATTGGTCGAGAACCAAGCTGAAAACGATGTCCGAAGGCACATTGACCCGGCGCATTGGAAAGGGCGAGCATTCCGCTCGCCTTCCCGCTATTGTTTTGGAGTGAGACATCTCGTGACGCCGCACCCTGCCGGAGCTCCGGTTTGCATTGCAGGCGTGGTCGTGCGCTATCCCGGAGCCGATCGCGCGGCCGTCGACGGCGTTTCGCTCGAGATCGGGGCGGGAGAATTCGTCGTGCTGCTGGGGCCTTCGGGGTGCGGCAAGAGCACGCTGCTGCGGACGGTCAACCGGCTCGTCATTCCCGATGCCGGCACGATTGAGGTCGACGGACGCCGGGTAGACACCGTAACGCCCGAAACGCTGCGGCGCGGCATCGGCTACGTCATCCAAGCGGTGGGTCTTTTTCCGCACATGACGATCGCACACAATATCGGCATCGTCCCGGAACTGCTGGCCTGGGACCGCGCGCGCATCGCGCGCCGCGTGGACGAACTGCTCGAGCTCGTGAAACTCGAACCCGCGCGCTACCGCGATCGCCTGCCGCGCGAACTCTCCGGCGGCGAACAGCAGCGGGTCGGCGTCGCGCGCGCGCTCGCCGCCGAACCGCGCGTGCTCCTCATGGACGAACCCTTCGGCGCGGTCGACGCGATCGTGCGGACCGCGCTGCAAGACGAGACGCTGCGCATCCATCGGGCGCTCGGTACGACGATTTTGTTCGTCACTCACGATGTAGATGAGGCGCTTCGCATCGCCGACCGCATCGTTATCATGAACGCCGGAAGGCTCGTGCAGGTCGACACGCCCCTGCACGTGCTCTCGAACCCCGCCACACCCTACGTCGAGCGCTTGATGGACGCAAAGGACACGGTACGCCGTCTCGGTCTCATGCACGTGCGAGACGCGATGTCGAGCGCGAACGCCGCAACCGACGGCACGATCGGCGCCGGCGCGACGCTGCGCGATGCGCTCTCGCACTTGCTCGACGGTGCGACGCGCCTGGCCGTCCAGGACGGCGAGATCGTTTGCGGGACGCTCGGCTTCGACGATTTGCGACGCGCGTTGATGCAGGCCCGATCGCAATGAGCTACGTCCTCAAACATCCCGGAGAAATCGCGTGGCGCTTCGCCCAGCATCTCGAAATCACGGCCATCGCGCTCGCCATCGCGCTCGCCATCGCCTTGCCGCTCGGCGTCGCGGCCGCGCGCAACGAGCGTCTGCGCGGACCGTTGCTCGGCGTGCTCGGCGTCATCTACACGTTGCCGAGCCTCGCCGTCTTCGCGCTGCTGATCCCCGCGTTCGGCCTTGGGCTCGTGACCACGGAAATCGCGCTCGTCGCCTACGCACAAATGATCCTGGTTCGCAGCATCGTCGCCGGTCTGCTCGGCGTGCCGCCTGCGCTGCGGGAGGCCGCACGGGGCCTCGGTATGAGCGCCCGGCAAACGCTGTATCGCGTCGAATTCCCGCAAGCGCTGCCGGTGATCCTCGGCGGCGTGAGGCTCGCAGCCGTCGCGACGATCTCGATCGCTACGCTCGCCGGAAAGATCGATGCGGGCGGCCTCGGCACGCTGCTCTTTGCCGGCCTCGATAACGACGATCCGAACCGCATCTTTGCGGGTAGCGCGGCGGCGGCTATTCTCGCGATCGGAGCGGACCTGGTACTCCGCTCCTTCGAGCGCTACGCCCGCATGCGAGCGACATAGCTGTCAGTAGCGATAGCAGGTCGGCGGCGCGCTTCCTCTTAAGCAACCGGCCAAGCGTATTCTTTGAGGTATGGCGATGGTCGATTTAGCAGATCCGCGTGTCTCCATTGCTACGATAATCAGCCCCGCGGTCACCGTGTATTTCGCAACGAGCGTGGATGCTGTAGACGTATTTCCGCTCTTCACGGGCCTCGCCGAAGGCACGGGAATCGAGCCGACGTTACGCTCCGGCGAGATCTCCGTGGTGTTCGGCAAGCCGGACGACGTTGCCCACATGCGCGCTCACGGCGCATCCCCGGATGGAGCCTCCGAAGCGATCGAGGCGCTCTTAGCGGCGAAACCGGAAAGCGCGCTTCGCATCGAGCTCAACGTCTCCTCGGAAAACGGTGCGGCGTTCGGAGATGCCGAGCGGTTTCTTTTCGCGATCGTTGCCGATCTCACGTCCGCGCACGCGGCCTACGCGCGAGACGATTCGGGCTTCGTCTACGATCCGGCGGAATTGGATCTGCTCGGACATCTCGGCGGCTCGCGCTACGATACGACGGCATATATCGCGGCGACGCTCGATGCGGAAGCGGTGCCGGAACTCGAAGCTTCCAGTGACGATGCAGCTGCGAGCGGCGCCTTGACCGCGCGGATCGAGGACTGCGCTCCGGATGCCGATGACGGAAGCGCCATCATGTACGTCGTCGGCGAGCGTACGATGCCGTTGCTCGAAGCCGCACGCGTGATTCTTGCCGCGGCCTCAGACCCAGCCGCGAATCCGCATAGCCGAAACCTGTATCTGTTCGCGCCGTCCGTCGATGCCGATGAACTCGAACTTTTCGCGGACATCTCGCAGCCGCCGCCTCCAACCTTCCTCCAGCAGCTCGGACTCCTGGAGCCGCCCGGCGACGCCGCTCTGACGCTCCGGCAGCGCGCCGTGCGGCGTGAGATCGCGATGCATTCGGCGCTGCCCATCGGGGCGCTCCGCGCGGCGAAAATTCTGAGCGATTTCATCGACGATCGGCGTGCCTCGGCTGCGCTTCTCGGCGAAACGATCGGAGAAGCGTCGGTATCTTCTCCCGACGAACTCGACGCACTCGACGCGCGCCTGCCCCGCCCGATCGGGTCCATCAACGAGGGTGGCGCGACGCTGCGACTCTATCACCTCCAACTCGATCGTGCCCACGAGATCCTACGGAAGCTCGCCGCGCACCGGCAGAAGGTTTCCGCGCTTCTCGGGTCGCCGGCCGCGTCGGTAACCATTGCAGAGCTCGTCGTGTTTCCGGCGACGGGCGAAGCCGCGGCAAACCGTGCGGATGTCTTGCTCTGCGCGCTCGCCGAGCGGTTCGTGCAAGCTACCGAGGCGCTCGCCGCAGATACATTTGGGAACGTCATCGGGGAATCGGAGCTCATTCATCTGCTTACCTCGAACCGCGGTATCCACTCATCGTGGACGGCAAGAGTAGCAATTTACGGATAACGCGCGACGCGGCCGTCCGGTTATGGAGCACAAACAATGAAGTTCGTTACAAAACTCGGCGGCATCCGCACCGGCGCGAGATTCGCAAAGAATCCCAAAGCCGTCCTAAGCTCGTTTTCGACATCTTCGATGGATTTTTCCGAGAGTGCCCAAGAGTTCCCCGGAGCGATCGAGCAGCGGCCCCAAACCTATTCGTCTCTGCCCATACGCAATGAAATGATGGAAGAGATGCGCAAGGCGGATCGCAACTTCGAGAAGATGGCGAAAACGCAGGCCGCGTTCACTTTCCCACATCTCAACACGGCGAGTCTTCTCGGGGACAGCCCGGCGATGAGCGTCCTTCTCGACACGAGCCGTCAATTCAACGGTGCGAAGACGAAGACGCCCTTCATTCAATCTGAAGACGACGTCCCCCCTAACCGTGAAGAGCCCGCGCAAAGGCAAGGCGGTCAGAATAATAAGTTCGGCATGGGCGTAGCGACCGTAGCCGCACTCGTGCTCGCCGCCGCCATTCTAAAGAACCTTTCAAACGAACAATCCAAGGAGCAAGGCGTCGAGAAAACCGCGCCTCCAAAAGTCGAGGAGGTTCGCTCGCTGAAGGACGCGGCGATGTTCCTAACGGGATCCGGCAACGACCGGCAACTGCTCGACAAGGACCATCAGATTGCCGCCGTCGGATCGCCCGGCCTCGGCAAACGCGTCGACGCATTGATCGATCACATCGGTTCCCAGAAAGAGGCGGGCAAAGACGTCCCGCCCGAGCTCGCCGCCCTGCACGCTACCTTCGTGAAAGACGGCACGCTCAACATCCCGATCGCCCCGACCTCAAACAGCCACGCGTACATCAACTTTCGCCGCGACCGCAACCTTTCTGCCGAGAAAATCGGCGCGATCGACTCGGTGAAAAGCGAACCGCAGACGGCGTTCACCAATGCAATCATGTTCGGCGGCAAAGACATCACGAAGACCGAAGAGGGAGAGCGGCTGAAGGGTTCGGACAAATCGGAGAACCTCAAAGTCTTCGCGCTCGGACCGGCCGGCGCCGATAGAATAACCTCCAAAGAGGTCGACGTCGACGGCAGCAAGGTGCTTCACAACCACACGACCGCGGAGCACGCGTTGGTCGGCGATGTCTTCTATTCCGTGCAAACGGACAAGGAGAAGGGCCACGTCGATCAATGCATCATCGGCGTGGGCGAAGGCCACTCCTACGTGACGGGAAAGAGCAATCTTTCGAGTCAAGCGCCGCTCTTTGGAGCGTTATTTAAATCGGCCTTGCCCGTTATGGAGCAAATGGCGCAAGACAAGGGCGCGGGCAAAGAGTACGACAAACAAAAGCTGCAGGGTATCGCCGCCGAGGTCCCATCGACGCGCAGCGAAAAACTCGTCGGCATGACGATGTACGGATCGTCGGCCTACCAGGCACTGACAAACAGCTTAAACCGAAGCGCCATGCGCTCGAACGAGCATGAGATGTAACGCATGACACAACGACTCGAAGGCACCGTCGCACTCGTCACCGGTGCCAGTTCCGGGATCGGCGAAGCCACCGCCCTCGCCCTTGCCGCCGCCGGCGCCGATGTGGCGATCGCCGCGCGCCGCGTCGACCGCCTCCAGACGCTGGCGGAAAAAATCCGCGCGACCGGCCCCAAGGTCTTCGTGATGGAGGCCGACATCACGGAACCGGCCCAAGCCGCGGCGATCGTTGCAAAAACCGTCTCGGAATTCGGCCGGCTCGATACGCTCGTCAACAACGCGGGCCTCATGTTGCTCGGCCCCATCGTGGGCGCGGATCCGCTCGAATGGGATCGCATGCTGCGCATCAACGTCTCGGCGCTGATGAACGCCACGAGTGCGGCGCTGCCGCATCTTTTGAAAGCTGCTGAAGGCGCGCCGCGCAACGTCGCCGACATCGTGAACATCAGTTCCGTAGCAGGCCGCGTCGCACGCAGCGGCTCCGGAGCGTACAACGCCACGAAGTGGGCCGTCAACGCGTTTAGCGAGTCCCTGCGCCAAGAAGTCACCCGCAAACACGTGCGAATTTCGCTCGTCGAACCGGGTGCCGTCGCGACGGAACTGTCCGGCCACAACCGGCCCGAGATTCAGGCGTTCATCCAGCAGCGCTTCGCCGACATGGAGCGCCTGCAGGCCGACGAAATTGCCGACGCGATCGCGTACATCGTCACCCGGCCGCGTCATGTGGCGATCAACGAGATCCTGATTCGGCCGACCGAACAGGAGATGTAAGCCATCATCGCCGCGAGTGTTGTGGAGGACTTTATCGTGCGCATCGCCGCCTGCATCGCGCTCATCGTGATGGCGACCGGAACCATCGGGGCGTCTTTCGCCGACGAAGACCCCGGCTACAAAACTGGGCCGTGGCACTTCAAGTCCGTCTCGTGCGTGGACACGACGGTGACCGAAGTAACGCCGCGGCTCGAAAACGCCGGCCAGACGACGTTTACAGCAAAGGATCTGCAAGACTCGGGCGTGATCGTATCGTTCAAGACGGGTCTAGGTGTCGTACCGCTCTTTGCCAAAGGCTACGCGGAGGTCGTTCATTATCAGGGCGAAACCGGAAACGGCGTGATGGCCGCCGAGCACGCCGGCGATCGCGTCCAGGTCTGCTTTCTTGGCGGCCCGGCACCGACCCAGTACTGCGACCCCGATAAAGACGACCGCGGCCGCCGCTACCGCGTCTACGACTATCAGCAGCAAAAGCAATACTGGGGCATGAACTCCGAACACGACTGCGGCGGCGCCTAGGGCGGCGACTCGACCCGTCTCGCAGCAGCGCGCACGAGTTCCGAAAAAAGGCGCCGGTTATGCTCGTCGGCGAGTTCTTCGGGGTGCCACTGCACGCCCACGAAGTACGGATGCTCGAAGGTTGCATCGAGGGCTTCGATCACGCCGTCGCTCGTGCGCCCGACCACCGCGAGGCCGTCCCCCACGTCGCGCAGGGCCTGATGGTGCATCGAGTTCGTTCGAATCGTCGTCGTGCCGACGATCTGCGCCATGCGGCTCGAAGGATCGAGCAGCACCTCATGATTCGGCGCATAGTCGGCACGGTCGAGACCGTTCTCGTACGTCTGCCGGTGGTGAATGCGATACGCTGCGCCCATCTCTTCGCGCACGTCCTCGACGAGCGTCCCGCCGAATGCAACGTTGACGACCTGCACGCCGCGGCAAATCGCAAGAGCCGGAATCCCGCGCTCTCGAACGATCCGCGCAAGTCTGATTTCGAGATCGTCGCGATCGGCGCGATACCTATCGGATTGCGAGCGCGCGTGCTCCAAGCGGCCGCCGTACCGCTCCGGATCCACATCGACGCCGCCGCTGAAGATCACGCCGTCGATCTCCGGCAGCCGAGCCGCAAGATCGATGCCGCCCGGCAGTAGAACGGGCTCGCCGCCGGCGGCCACGACCGCGGCCACGTACGGAGCGACATCGGGGTGCAGAGAACCGTCGCCGGCAGCCGCCTCCGAGCAGGTAATGCCGATCCGAACCATTCGCGCGTTTATTCGATGACGAGCAGCGTGACGGCGTACCGCCGCGCATCGTCGGTCCAGCTTCGTTCCACCCGGAAGCCGCCGGCCGCCGCCATTTGCGCGATATCCGTTTCATCGAACTTATAGGACGATTCGGTATGGATCGTTTCGGCGACTCGCAGCGACACTACCGTATCGATGTCGTCGATCGCCACGTGCATTCCGCGCTGAGCCGTCAGAAACGAATCGATCGCGCCGCGGGCCGAATCGTAGCGCGCGACGTGCTCGAAGGCATCGAGATCGAAGTGACCGCCGAGTTCACGATTGATCCGCGCCAAAATATTCTTGTCGAACGCCGCCGTCACGCCCGTCGGATCGTTATAGGCGAGCTCGAGAGCAGCCGCGTCTTTCTTCAGATCGGTTCCGAGCAACAAACCATCACCGCTCTTGAAAGCAGCCGACATCGCCCCAAGGAGTTGAGCTGCGGCGATTGGTTCGTAATTCCCGATGTTGGATCCCAAGAACAGTGCGAGCACGCGCTTCGAGGTGCTCAGACGCGCCGAGGCCAGCACTTCGAAGTAGTCGCTCGCGAACGCACGTACCGTAAGTCCCGGATATTCGCCCACTAGGGCAGACGACGACGCGGTCAACGCGCTCGCCGAAATGTCGATGGGATGATAATCTAGCTCGCCCTGCGCCTCGAGTGCGGCCCCAATCAACAGGCGCGTCTTGCGGGCGCTGCCGCTGCCGAATTCGACCAGTTCGATCGGCCCGGGCAACGCCGCGATCATTTCGGGCGCGTACCGTTCGAGAATCTCGGTCTCGGTGCGCGTCAGATAATATTCGGGGAGCTCGCAAATGGCTTCAAAGAGCGCCGAACCGAGCGTATCGTAAAAGTACTTCGGCAGCAAACGCTTCGGTGAGGCGGTGAGCCCCTCGCGGACGTCCTCCGCGAAACCGGCTACCGCCGCCGTTTCGGGATTTCGATACAGATAGAAGCGCTCGGCAACCTCAATCAGGGAGTCGCGTACCGGAACGATCATTTATCCGCACCCCGCAAGCCGTGCCGTGAAGAGGCCGCTTTGCTTTTGCTTTGGCATTCCGGCGCTCCCGAATCCTCTACCCACAAAGTCCTCAGACGCCGCCCGACTGGTTCAGGTTGCAGGCTCACATCCTTAAGGGGGCGGCAGACGTCCGACGCCGAGTTGCCATGCGATGAATGCCCAGCGGTCGGCCAGCTCCGAAACGATCTTATGGCGCGGCTTGCCGACGCCGTGCCCGGCGTCCGCCTCGACATAGGCAAAAATCGGCGCGTCGCCCGCAGTTGCCGCTTGCACGCGCGCTGCAAATTTCCGCGCGTGCATCGGATCGACGCGCGTATCGGATTCGGCCGTTTCGATGAACATCGCGGGGTAGGCTACGCCGGTCCGTACGTTATGGTACGGAGAATACGCGCGCAAAACTTCAGCATCGCGCGAAATATCCGGGTCGCCGTATTCGGCAATCCAAAGCCGTGCGATCAGGAACAGATGATAACGCAGCATATCGGTAAGCGGCACCGCACAGACGATTGCCCGCACGAGATCCGGCCGCTGCGTGGCAAGCGCCGAAACCAAGAGGCCGCCGTTGCTGCCGCCGAACGCCGCGAGGCGGCGCGGATCGGCGATGCCGCTGCTTCCGAGATATTCCGCGGCGGCGATGAAATCGTCGAACACGTTTTGCTTCCGTTCGCCCATGCCGTTGCGATGCCAATCCTCACCGAATTCGCCGCCGCCGCGCAGATTCGCGATCGCATACACGCCGCCGGCGTCGAGCCACGGCACGATCGTCGGCGAGAACGAAGGCGTCAGCGACACGTTGAACCCGCCGTATCCGTAGAGAACGGCCGGCGCCGTACTATCGAAAGGCAAATCAGCGCGAGAAAGGACGTCCATCGGCACGCGGGTGCCGTCGTTTGAAGAGAACCAATGCTGCTCCACGCGGTAGCGATGCGCTTCGATTGGCGAGCTTATGCTATCCCAGACCCGTCGCCTAAACATCGTCTCCGAGATGTCGTGAACTCGAACGGCGCGTCGAAGTATGACGCCGCCAACGTGTAGAGGAACGGAGAATCTTCTCGAGACGACCAGCCCAGGAGGCTGCAGTCCGAGGTGGCGTCGACCTTCCTCATTTGCCCGTCCGGGTTGCACAGACGGATCACCGACCGAACGTTTTCGAAGTAATGAAGGGCCAGTGCGTGCTTCGTCACCGCGATCGCGTCGAGGACCGCGTCCCTTTCAGGGACGATCTCCCGCCACGCAGCGCGATCGGGGAGAAGCGGATCCACTTCGAAGACGCGAAAATGCGGGGCGCCGTCGTCGGTGCGAACGTAAAGCCGGTCGTTTGCCGGATGCACGTCGAACTGGGCGTCGACGCCTTCGACGAGCGGCCGAAAGTGCAGCGGTCCGTTCGTGCTATCCGCCAGGTACACGTCGGCACGCGCCCAGCCGAAGTGCATGGCTGCGACGAGCCACCGGCCGTCGCTCGATACGGCCAGTGAGATCGTCTCTTCGGGCCTTCTGCCGTCACCGAAAATGCGCGCGTCGTCTTCCCACCGCGCACCGATTACGTGCCGATAGGCGCGCGCATCGTACTCGCCGCCCGGGGGATAGCGCGTGTAATAAAATCCGCTCTCGTCCGGAAACCAAGCCACGCTCGAATAGCGGGTATCCGGAATTGCTTCCCCCAAACGCGCATCGCGCGCGACATCGAGCACGTACAGCGTGCTGCGCTCGTTGCCGCCGCTCGAAAGCCCGAAGGCTACGTAGGTGCCGCGCGGGCTCGGATACCACCAATCGATCGTGACGAGCCCGCTCGGATCGAGCATCGCCGGGTCCAGCAACGTCCGTTCTCCGCCGCGTTCCCGGACGTACAGGCACGCCTGCTCCGCCGAGCCGCGCCGTGCGGTAAAGAACGCGCGATCGCCGCAAACGATCGGAACGCCGAGCGTTCCGATATCGAGAAGTTCTTCGAAGCGCCGAGTAAAGGAGTCGCGCAGCGGCAACGCGTCGAGCGCGGCTCGCGTCCGCGCGTTTTGCGCGGCGGTCCAGGCCACGGTTGCCGGATCCGATCCGTCTTCGAGGTAGCGGTACGGATCGATCTCGGGTTCGGTCATCATCGCTTGCGCACTTTGCGGCGCGGCGATCCGAGCCCCGTCGCATCGCGCAGAATGCGCGCCCAACGGTCGTAGACGTCGGAAATGTACTCGCGGGTTTCGGCGTAGGGCGGCACGCCGTGATAGTACGCAACCGTCCCGGGGCCGGCGTTGTACGCCGCGAGCGTAGCGGCATACGGATCTGGATACAGGCCGTCATAATAGGCGACGTATCGGCCGATCAGGCGCCCCGAGCCCCGCACGGAATCCTCCCAATCGAAGGGATTCACACCTTCGTCCGCTGCGGTGTCCAAGGTGAACTGACCGATTCCGACCGCCCCTGCCGGAGAGAGCGCGTCCGGATCGAAGCCCGATTCTTGGAGGAGCGTCGCACAAAAGAAGCCGTAGGGCAGATGATGCTCGCGAGCTACGGCGATGGCCCGCGTCGTCATGACCAGCGCATCGAACGGGTCGAGCCGATGGTTGCTGCGCACGACCCAGTGCACGACGCCCAGTGTTGGCCCGCCGGGAATCGGGGTATCGAATAGGAGCCGCAGCCCGCGCAACTCCTCATCCGGCAACGGTTCGCGCCAGCTTTCCACGCGATCCTCGAGCACGGTCAGGCTCACCTTCGCCGGGGGACGCGCCGCAGCCGCGCCGCCGCTCCCAAAAAAGAGGGCTCCAAAGAGGGCTCCTAGGAGGGCGAGGGCAGCGGGCAGGGACGGGCGACGGGTCGGCCCAAGACCGTAGTTAAACAAGCTGGGTAGGAAAAATTGCGTTTACGTAAGGTTCGTTCGGAGCGATCGGGGGGCTGTGCCGCCCCGATTTCTCGAAAGGTGGCGGCGTCATGATGTTTTTCATATCGCTTCTCATCGTGCTGGTCGTGGGCGACCTTGCATCGACGTTCCTTTACCATGTGCCGCAGCACTTGTGGTTTAAGCTGCATTTGCGCACGCACCACGATCGCAGCCGGTCGTACTGGGATCACGCCGTTCTATCGCGCGATCCCGAAGTGATGCTCGACGGCATCCTCGGAGCGCTGCCCTACATCGCGATCGCGATACCGCTCGGGTTCCTCGGCCCTTGGGCCGCTGCGGGAGCCTTTCTCGGGCTCACGCTCGGACAGCTGCACGTCTGGTGGCGGCACACGACCGACCTCGGCTGGATAAGCCCGCCTTGGGTCCGGCGCATCTGCGGAGCCTTGCAAATCGTTCTCCCTGAAGACCACGACGGCCACCACCGAAATCCGGACATCGAATTCGGCGACATTTTTCGCTTTTACGATGCTCCGGCGCGCGCGTTCATCACATACGTACGTTCGGAGCAGCGTCGGCGCCGAACGGCGATGAAACGCTTACAACGCATCCGTGCGCTGCGGTTGCTGCGAAACACTCAGCAAGCGTAACCACGGAAAAGCAGAGGGTAGATGACCAAACGCGTCCTGTTACTGATCTCGGATACCGGCGGAGGGCACCGCAGCGCGGCTAATGCCATTACCGCCGCTCTCGATGTAACGAACAGGGGTCCCTCCGGGGAGCCTCTCACGTTCGAACACCGGATCGAAGACGTCGCTTCCCACTGCAAATTTCCGCTCTCGCACCTCGGCCCCGCATACAGTGCGGCGCTGCGCTATGCTCCCCCGGTCTACGGCGCGCTCTACCATGCCACAAACGGCCGCCGCCGCAACCGGATGGTCATCCGGTTTTGCGAACCGCTCTATCGCGAACGCCTGCGCAATCTCTTTCTTTCGAGCAAGCCGGACGTTATCGTTTCCGTGCACCCGCTGCTCAACCACGCAGCCCTGCGGGCACGCTCGGATGCCGGCATGAACGACGTGCCGATCATCACGGTCGTCACCGATCTCGGCCGCGTCCACGAAGCGTGGCTATCGCCCGAGGTCGACGCCGTCGTCGTCCCGGCTCGCGAGGTCTACCTGCGCGCTCGCGAGCGGGGCATCCCGCCGGAACGTATCTACCATCTCGGCCATCCGGTCCATCCGAAATTCGAAGACGTTTCCGATTCCAAATTGCAGTTGCGGACGCGCCTCGGTTTGCCGGCTGAGAAAACGATCGCCCTCCTCATGGCGGGCGGAGAAGGCGGCGGGAAACTGCTGCCGACGACCCTCGCGCTCGCGAAATCGAAGCTTCCGCTGCACATGGTCGTCGTGACCGGGCGCAACAAGTCGCTGCGCGCGAAACTCAACGAACTCGCGCCGACGCTGCCCACGCCGATGACGATCCTGGGGTACTGCGATAACGTCGCCGAACTGATGCGCGCGTCGGATCTTCTGGTAACGAAAGCGGGTCCCGGCGCCATCGCCGAAGCGAGTTTGGCCGAAGTGCCCGTCGTCGTGTACGATTTCATCCCCGGCCAAGAGTACGGCAACCTTAAGTACGTGGAAAACAACGGCATCGGCGTGGTTGCCCTCACCGCCTCCGATGTGGTTCGGTCCACGCGCCGCATCGTCGCCAATATGTCGCGCTTGCAAGTGATGCGCGAGGCGCAGGCCATCGTGGCTCCGCGCGGCAGCTCGCGGCTCATCGCCGAACTTATTGCGAACATTTCGTTTGGTAAGTTCACCGACGCGCCGCCGCTCAAGCCGCTTGCAGTGGTCGCAAGCGTCGCGCTGTAAATGCCGTTGCAACCGACTACGTTGTCAGCAGTGAGTAGGAAGACTGTGACGTTCGTCTAGGGCTTGCCCGGAGGGTGCCCTTACGAAGCGTGAAGAAAAAGTCGCGCTTGCCAAACCTGAGGCGCCCCGGTATTGCTGCGACCCATCCCTAGCGACGGCCAGCTTGAAACGCATGTCGAGCAAGCTTCACCGCTTTTGCTCGAGCTGGTTGTCGCCCACGACCGCTATCCTTCGTTGTTCGCCGAGTTGCGCGACGGCATGGCGCTGTTCGATCTTGCGGGCTCGCTCGTTCGCGTCAACCGCAGCGGCCTCGAATTTCTCGGGCTCGAATTCTCAGCCATTTCCGACCGGCGTTACGGAAAGCAGATCGACCCCGGGCAGCGTTCCAGCGTCCGCCAAGCCTTCTCGCGGGCGGTAAACGGATCGTCGAGCTCGGTGACGATCCGCCTAGCGGTCTACCACCGGGAAGCGCGGGAAGTCGAAATTTTCCTCACGCCCGCCCTCGTCGGCAACGAGATCGCCGGCGTCTACGCGACCGTCCGCCTTCCACTCGGCGACGAAGGCACGACGCGCCGCATGCAGTCGCTGGCGTCCCTTTTCGGTAATCATGGGGACGCCGTGTTCGCGTTAGATGAGAGCGGACGCTGCATGGATGTGAACGCCGCCTGCGAGCGCCTTACCGGGTACGATGCAGATACGCTTTATGGGAAGCCGTATGCGACGCTCTTAGCTCCCGATTCCCGGCTCGATGCCTTCGAGGTCTTCGAACGCGCACTCAAGGGCGAATCGGTAACCGCGGCGACGGCGCTCTTGCACCGCGACGGGCGGCGCATCGAGATGGTCGTGATGTCCGTGCCGATCATCGTCGACGGCGCGGCGGTCGGCGTGTACGCCATCGGCCGCGACGTCACCGAACAGTCCCGTCTGGAAGCTGCGGTTCGCGAGCAGACGGAACGTATCCGCGAACTGTATCTCGTCGCCGCCTCGACCGGCCAAAGTGCGGAAGCCCAAATCGCAACGGCACTCGAGCGCGGCTGCAAGCGGTTGGGCTGCGACGGCGGCTTCGTCACCCGCATCGAAGACGGCGTCGTTACCTACCTGCACGTCGCGGGCGATGTCGACTACGCCGTCGGTTCGACGCATTCGCTCGAACGGTCGCTGCACCGGTTCGTCACCGAAGCGCGCCGGCCGGTCGCCGTGGACGATGCGGCGAGCGGCGAGGTGCACGCGTTCATCGGAACGCCGATTTCGGTGAGCGGCCTCTTCTTCGGCACGCTGTGCCTGGTCAATCGGACGGCCCGTGAGGAACCGTTCACCGCCGCCGACCGGGATTTTATTCGCCTGATCGGCGCTCTCGCGGCCTCGGCGATCGAACGCGGCCTGCAACGTCGGCGTCTTGACGCGCTCGCGTTCTACGATCAGCTCACGCAACTGCCGAACCGGACGCTGCTCGGCGACCGTCTACAGCAGGCGATCGCTTCCGCGGAACGTCACGGCACTCCGTTCGCGCTGCACTATTACGATCTCGATGGATTCAAAGAAATCAACGACCGGCACGGCCACATGAGCGGCGACGATGTTCTGCGCGCCGTCGCGCGGCGCTTCGAACGGGTCGCGCGCCAGGAGGACACGGTCGCTCGCATCGGCGGCGACGAATTCGTCCTGCTGCAGCCCTACGTGCGAACTCGCGTCGATGCTGAGACGCTGGGGGAACGCTTGCGCAAGGCGATCGCCGAGCCGATCCGCGTGGAGGGCATCGAATACCGGCTCACTGTGAGCGCCGGCATCGCCATGTATCCCGAAGACGGCCGCGAAGCGGCGACGCTGCTCTCGCGCGCCGATGCGGCACTCTATCGCGTCAAGAACAGCGGCCGCGACCACGTCGCGTTCGCTAGCCCGCCGCCGTCGTAAGCCCTCCGCGGCCGGCCATCACGGCCGATCCGATCGCACCCGCATCGTTCCCGAGCGTCGCACAGACAATATTCGTCTGACCGCGCGGCACCATGGTCGTGAGTTCCTCGATTCGCGGCTTGATCGCCGCGAGCATGAAGTCGCCGGCAGCGGCCACCCCGCCGCCGAGCGCAATCGTTTGCGGATTGACGAACGCGATCACGTTGGCGATGCCGGTCGCGAGATCTTCGGCATACCGGTTCCACGCGGCGACGCCGTGCGGATCTCCCGCTTCGGCGGCCTTGCGGATCGATTTCGAACCGAGCTTCTCGGGCTTTCCGCTCACGAGTTCGCTGCGCGGAAACGAGTGCGCGATCGCAAGGGCGTGCCGGATGAGCCCGGTGCCCGAGGCCTGCGCTTCGAAACAGCCGATCTTTCCGCAGTTACAGTAAAAGCCGTCCTTCGCGCGGACCTGATGGTGGCCGATTTCGCCCGCTCCCGCGCTATTGCCGATGATGAGCCTGCCATCGGCCACGATGCCCCCGCCGATTCCGGTGCCCAGGGTGAGCAGCACGAAATTGCTCGTGCCTTTGCCGGTACCGTGGACGTATTCGCCGAGCGTGGCGCAGCGTGCATCGTTCGCGATGAAGATCGGCATTTTGAAACGCTCGCGCAACGTATCGCCGAGGGGCACGTCGTGCCACCCAAAATTCGGGCTGTATCGCACGGTGCCCGTTGCCGGGTCGATGTTGCCGGGCGACCCGACGCCGATGCCCACGAAGGATTTATCTTTGCAGAGGCCGATCACGTCCCCGATCGCGTTCTCGATCGTTCCGATAACGGCATCGACGGCACGATCGGTGATGTCATGCTCCACGCGCTCGACGATCGTTCCCTGGTCGTCGACGACCGTTGCCAGAACGTGCGATCCGCCGAGGTCGACGCCGATAGATTTTTTCGCCATGCGTTCCGCTTCGTCTCGCACGGCGGCCTAACCCGCGAAAAAACGGTCGCGGCGGGCACCGCTCGGGACCTGGGCGAACGCTGGAGCGACTATGACGACGTTCGAACTTTCACCCACGCTCCTCGACGAGCTCGTTGCGACGCGTCGCGATCTGCACGCCCACCCCGAACTCGGTTTCGAAGAAGTTCGCACCGCCTCAATCGTCGCCGCCCGCTTGCGCGAGCTCGGCTACGAAGTCCACGAGAAAATCGGCGTGACCGGCGTCGTCGGCGTGCTGCGCGGTACCCGCCCCGGAAAGACGATTATGCTGCGTGCCGATATGGACGCGCTGCCCCTTCCCGAGGAGAGCACGCATCCGTACAAATCGACCGTGCCCGGCACGATGCACGCATGCGGGCACGACGGCCACGTCGCGATGCTGCTCGGCGCGGCGCGCGCGATCGCAGAGCAACGCGGCGAGATCCCGGGAACGCTCGTGTTGTGCTTCCAGCCCGCCGAAGAAGGCAAGGGCGGTGCGAAGGCGATGGTCGATGAGGGAATGTTGGAGCGTTTCGGCATCGAGCGGGCTTACGGGCTGCACCTGTTCTCGCATCTGCCGACGGGAATACTGGGGTTTCGCGAAGGTCCGTTCTACGCGTCGAGTGACTCGATCGAAATTCGTATCGAAGGGAAAGGCGGTCATGGTGCGGCGCCGCATCTTTCGATCGATCCGATCCTGGTCGCCGCAGAGTTCGTGGCATCGGTGCAAAAAGTCGTGAGCCGGCAAATCGATCCGATCGAACCCGCGGTCGTAACGATCGGCGCGATTCACGGCGGCACGACGCACAACGTCATTCCGACCGCGGTCACGCTGATGGGCACGGTGCGCGCGTTCGATGCCGGCGTGCGCGAACGGATGGCGGAACGCATCGAGCGCGTCTTGCGCGGTGTGTGCGAAGCTTCGGGCGCTACGTACGAGTTCGAGTATCTCTGGCGCTACCCGGTCACGTCGAACGATGCCGCGCAAACCCAATACGTTGAGGCGCTCGCGAAGCGCACGTTCGGAGACGACCGCGTGATGAAGCTCGAGCGCCACATGGGCGCAGAAGACTTTTCGTTTTTCGCCCAGCGCGTCCCGGCGTGTTATTTCGTCCTCGGCTGTTCCTCCGGAGAGAGCACGTCGTTCCCGCACCACCACGGAAAATTCGACATCGATGAAGCGGCGCTGGCCACGGGCGTCCGCGCGTTCGTCGCGATCGCGCTCGACGCGGCGGATCACGCACCGTAAGAATTCAGCGATCGTTACCCCCGGCCGGTCGTGGCGGGAAGAGGGGTGGGAGCGGTTTGCGGCAGCGGCGGCACTTCGAGGATATAGGGCACGAAATCGACGATGCCGGCATGTACCGAGTGCGCCGGGTCGAGGGTCAGCGCAAACGCGTCACTTCCCATTCCGCCGTCTTTGGGGCGAAAGCGTCGCAGAATCGCGAAGCCCGTCGGCAGCGGCGTTGGTTGTGCCACTTCGATCGAGATTGCGATCGGCACACCGACCGGGAGCTTCTCGACGCGCACGCCGAAGAAATGCGAACCGTCGGGATTCTGCAGCTCCGGACCGGCGACGATCGAACCCACCGCCGCGCCGTCGTCCGTGCGGACGGCAACGACGCGTACGGTATTGGGGTCGACGGCGGGCGCGAAGGCGCCGGTTCCACCATCGAGCGCGATCCGCGCGAGAAACGATCCGCTCGCGGGCGGCGCCGCAGTCGCGGAAGGCGACGCAGCCACGGAGCCTTTCGTTAGCACGTCCATTGGGAGGACCACGTCCCTTTTTGTTGCGTTTAGGGTTACGTTCCATGCGCCGTCGATTAGCTGCATCTGTGGCCTCACCACGTGACTATACGGTTGAAAGGGCAGCGTGGTCCTCGCGGAGTCGTCTACGACGAGCTGCAGAACGAGCGGCGTTTCCAGCGGCAACCCGCTTAAGGTGAACACGACCCTCCCCGCCTGCCGCTGCATCGTCGAAACGCCGAGCGGCATCGCGGTTGGATCCGTCGCTGCATGAGCGATGATATCGAGTCCGGGTGGAAAAGCGCCCGGAGGCTCGGACTGACCGGCGCGAAGTAGTTCGACAACTTCAAAGATGGAGCCAAGTGGGACCGAGCCGTCGGCAGCCGCGTTCGGCGGTATGCCGGCGCCCTTGGCAGCGAACTTGACCGAAGTTACCTGTGGATGTTGCGCCGTCAGCGTGACCGTTGCGTTCGGGCCGGCGTCGATGCGATTCAGGTTCACGTCCCAGTAATGCGGCCCCCGGTTGAGCGCGTGAACCTCCGCCGTAATCGCGAGAGGCTCCCCGAGCGGCAGCTCCGGTATCGAGAACGCCGCGGGTTTGCCTGCAGCGGGTGCCGGCAACGTGGCTCGGCCGGCGAACATCAGGTGCGGTGCATCCGGGTTTCCGGAAAGTCTGCCGACCATGACCACGATGACCGAACCCGCCGGTACGAAACCGGCGTCGCCGCCGGCACCCGTTTCAAGCGAAACTGTGCCCGAGATGCTGCCGGTCGCGGGCATCGGCGCCGCGCTCGCACGCGCCCCAAACAAGAAGAGCATAGCAACGCAAAAGAGACTGGTGAGTTTCAAGCTCGTTCTCCCGTTGAGCGCCGCGGGAACACAGTCGAAGGGGCCTAGGTGTTTGTTTGCCGCCTTATGGTTCCTTCCATTGATGAGCAGTGCCGCACAGCCAGATTGACTCTTTCGGACTCGTTTGCTACAGTGCCGGAATGCGAATCCGTTCCGCGTGTTGTTGTTGTCCAACGTTCACCCTGAGGTGGCGAGACGGCGTCATACGCTCCGGGACATAAGGTTCCGATGTAGACGAAGCCCGCGCCGCCCAGCGCGGTTTTTTTATGTTCCCTCTTGAGAAAGGCAGTTCCAACGTGAGCGTCACCGATCAGTACCTCAAGAACAACGAAGCCTACCGAAGCAACGGCGGCCAGGGCGCATTGCCGTTGCCCCCTTCCAAACACGTGGCCGTGGTCGCGTGCATGGACGCCCGTCTCGACGTGCATCGCATTCTCGGCCTCCACGAGGGCGAATCGCACGTGATCCGCAATGCCGGCGGCGTCGTAACCGAAGATGCGCTCCGTTCGCTCGTCATCTCGCAGCGTCTCCTCGGCACGACCGAGATCATCCTCATCCATCACACCGATTGCGGCATGCTCACGTTCAAGGACGACGACTTGCGCGAGAAGATTGCAGCCGAAGTCGGTTCGAAACCGCTCTACGCGTTTCAAGCGTTCGGCAACCTCGAGGAGGACGTGCGCGAAGGCATCGAGCGCATCAAATCGCACCCGTATCTCCTGCACCGGGACGTCCGCGGCTTCGTGTTCGACGTAGCGACCGGCAGACTGCACGAGGTTTCGGCGGTGCGGGAGCATGCCAATGGCGCGAATCTACGATAACGTCGCGGCGACGTTCGGGAACACGCCGCTGGTAAAGATCCCGCGGTTAAACCGCGGGATCGCCGGTACCGTGCTCGTCAAGATGGAATCGTTCAATCCCGCCGGCAGCGTGAAGGATCGAATCGGTATCGCCTTGATCGAGGCCGCCGAACGCGACGGGCGCCTCTTGCCCGACACCGCGATCATCGAGCCGACGAGCGGCAACACCGGCGTTGCGCTCGCGTTCGTTGCGGCGGCCAAAGGGTACCCACTCATTCTTACGATGCCCGACACGATGACGGTCGAGCGTCGCAATCTTCTCAAGGCGTACGGGGCGCAACTCGTGCTGACGCCCGGCAGCGAAGGCATGCCCGGCGCCATCCGCAAAGCGCGCGAAATTCACGATAGCAAGCCCGGTAAATATTTCATGCCGCAGCAGTTCGATAATCCGGCAAACCCCGACGTGCATCGTCGCACGACGGCGGAAGAGATTTGGCGCGATACCGATGGCGAAGTCGATGCCTTCGTCGCGCTCGTCGGTACCGGCGGTACGCTCACGGGCGTCGGCCAGGTGCTGCGCGAGCGCAAGCCCGGCGTCTTAATCGTTGCGGCAGAGCCCGACGCGTCACCGGTGTTGTCCGGCGGGCAGCCCGGTCCGCATAAGATTCAAGGCAGCGGTCCGGGATTCGTTCCAAAGAACCTCGACACGAGCGTGTACACGGAGATCATTCGCGTCACGAACGAAGACGCGATCGCAACCGCGCGCCGCGCCGCGCGTGAAGAGGGGCTGCTCGTCGGCATTTCAGCAGGCGGCAACATTTGGGCAGCACTGCAAATCGCCGCACGGCCGGAGTTTGCCGGTAAAACGATCGTCACGATCGGCTGCGATACGGGCGAACGCTATCTCTCGAATCCGGTATTTTCGGAACAGGATGTGGCGCTGGTCGAGCCGGCACTCGTCTAAGCGAGGCAGGAAACGCCCGCACGCGGGCTCAAAAGGCCGTGGCCCCGTGGAGTTCGTGTATGTTTCACCTCGTCATGTTTGCTATGATCACTGCTTGGGACATCGATCCCGACGCCGTCAAGACGCCGGCGGCGGCATCGATCGGTCAGCGGCTCGCCGGTACGAGCGATGGTTCCGATCCGCTTGGCCAAAGCGGCGGGGTCGACCAGAGCCTCATCAAGGTGTGCACCTACGGTGCGCCGCCGCTCGGCCCGCATCTTTTGAGCGAATCGTCTGACCTCGTGCGGACGTTTACGATGCCGGACTGCGACGGCGGAACGAGCGATTTTCAATCCGCTTTGGGCGCTCAATCGCTCTTCGGCGCTTCGCTGTTCGGATTCGCATCGCTGCGAGGGAGTGCCGTCGCGCCAAACGCTCCGGTCCACCTCGCCGGGTACGCGCCGCCGTCGCAAAATCGATCCGCCGTACGTGCGCCGGCGAATTTTTCGGGCCCTATCGGGCTCCATCTATCCGAGTCCGAAACGCGAGCGTCGGAGGCCCACTCTGCGGTAAGGGCGCGATCCGGCGGCGCGAGTTCGTCGCAATCGCCGTCGAACACCGCGCACGTCGTTTCGACCCGTCCGTAATCTGATAGCTTCTCATCTCCGAGCGGACGCAGACGGTTAGCCGCTAGGTTCGGTGCGTGCCGCGACCAGGGTCGCGCCCATGATGAACGAGGCTCCGAACACTTTGGTCGCGCCATGCATCGAGTACGCGCAGAGCGTGGGATCGATGTGCGCGAGGGTCTTCGTGAGCAGGCAAGGAAGCGCGGCATTCGGCGACGGAAAATCGGCCGGCGTTAAGCCGGGCGCTTCTTGCGCCGTTTGGAGCAGCAGTGAAACCGAAGCGGTTTCGAACGCCGGCGCCAGCACGACCAAACGTGCGAATATGTTTCATGCGCGCGGCACCGGTTTGCTCGCGCTAAGCGCGCGCCCTCTCGCAGCGCTTCTGCCGGTTCCGGCGGCATTCGCAGCCGGCGGTGTCCTCGCACGTTGGTGGCTCGAGCGAGCACCACACCGTTTGGAAACGGCGCTCGCCCAACCGCTCGTGGTGGTAGACGGCTGGGGCGCGTACGGCGGCGTGGCGCTCGCCATCCTAACGGGAACCGTATTCGTTGCGGCGATCGCACTCGTTCTCGCTATGCGCGGAAGCGACCGGAAGGGCGGACCCGGCAGCCTTGCGGAAATCGAACTCTGCGCGGCACTGGCGATCGCGTTTGCAATCGGCTGGCCCTTCGTTTTCTCGACCGACGTCTCTGCCTACGCCGCCTACGGCACGATGGCCCTCGACGGCCTCGACCCCTATGCGCCGCTGCCGCCCGGTGCTCGCGGCACGTTCCTGGATCAGGCACGCGAAGGTGCGGCGCCGCTGCCATTTCCGCCTTGCCCCTACGGCCCGCTTTTCGTGGCGGTCGCGACCGCGATCGTACGCATTGCTGCACCGCTCGGCCCCGCGGCGACCCTGCTTGCGCTGCGCGTATCGGCCGGGCTCGCGTTTCTTGGAAGCATCGCGTTGCTCCATCGCGCCCTCGCCGGTGCAACGCCGCAACGTCGCGATCTCGCTCTATGCGCGTACGGTCTCAATCCGCTCTGCTTGTGGTCGGTTGCCGAAGGACACAACGATGCATTCCTGCTGTTGGCGATCTTCGGCGCGGCCGTGCTCGCGCGTCGCCGCCCAGCGCTCGGCGCTTTCGTATTCGGCCTATCTCCTGTGCTCAAAGCGCCGGGAGCCGCGTTCGCGCTGGCCGACGCGCTCGACGCGTGGTTGGTCGGCCGCAGGCTACGGCTGCGCATCGCCGGAGCGGCACTGGCAGGGCTTGCGCTTTCGGCGATCGTCGCGCTGCCGGCTCTGCGGCTGGCCCTATCGGAGCTCGCGCGCGTCCACCACGTACCGGCCTCGCTACGCGGCCAGCTCGTCATGGCAGTCCCACTCGCGTCGGCCGCGCTCGCCGCCGTGTATGGGTTGCGGCGGCTCGGCCTGCGGGATGCTGCGGGCCACGCCTGGCTCGGCATCGCGCTCGCTCTCGCTCTCCCGCAATGGCACCCGTGGTACGCGCTGTGGCTCGTGCCGTGGTGTATCGCGGCAGGCACCGGCTGGGCCTCACGCGCCCTCTGGGCCGCAACGATTTCGGCCGTCATTCGCTATCTTCCCGACGCGACCGCATCGCTCGGACCGGAGGCGAGCCACGCGGTCGAAGCCGCCGCCGCGCTCCCGCTCGTCCTGGCACTGGCGGGCGTCTTCCCGCCCGCTTTCGTGCGAAACGCGAACTCGATCGCTGCCAAATCTCCGCCGTGACGATGCCGCGTTCGATCGCGAAAAGGATCCGAGCGTACGCCGGGACCTACTTGACCTTCGCGACCTTATTTGCCGGATCGTTATAGCCCGAATACAGCAGCGTCAACTCATCGGCTTTGCAGCGCGTAACGCGATACGTCGCCACGTCGTAGTTACACGTCTCGTCGGTACCGTTCGTAAAATCGTATTCAAACGCGCCGACACGCTTGCCGTCCTGCGTTTGATCCGGCAGCTTCGTGATGACCGCGTTCGGATCGCTCTTGATGGTGCGGATCAATCCCGCAATGTCGACGTCGAGATTATTGGAAGCGGTACCCGACTTCTCCCATTTGCCGTCGTCGAACTGGTACAGATCTTTGCCGATGATAACCGTCTTCACGGTCTTGCCCTCGAACTCGGTCGTCATCTGGTAGCTGCTCGGAGCCTGCCATATGCCGAGCGAGCGGACCGAACCGAGAACCGTAACCCGATACGAATGAATGCCTGCAAATGCGCCCACGATCTTGGCCCGCAATGCCGGGTCGCCGGCCGCGCTTCCGGGCGCCGCAGCGAGTGCGAAGGAGGCGAGGGCCGCGGTCGCCGTAACCCGCCGGAAGCCGAGGAAGCCTTTTGTGGAAGTCATGAGAGTGAAACGCTCCGTTCGCGCGAAATGTCGCGCGGCCTCGCTGGCGAAAAGACGGCGACTATGCAAGAGCCGATCGATCTCATCTCGCACGCCGCCATGCGGGAACTCCGCTCGTTTTCGCGGCGCACCCACCAGCCGACGACCATCGACCTCTTGGACGTAGCTCCCATGGAGCACGTCACGGAAATCGAGATCACCGAAGAACACATTACCCTTACCTACAACGAAACAATCACGCACCGCTACAACGCAAACGAAATCACCCACAGAGAGTGGTCGTACAAATACAACGACGATCCCGAGTTCGTGAAGGCGATCGGCGCGGTGATCGAACTCGCGCGTAAACATGCCCGGGACTTGCCGGAAAACGTCGCATGCCCGCCCGGCTGCGCCGAGTGCTGCAGCGGCTACGAGCCCTTCGTGAGCAAGGCCGACGTGCAGCGCATCGCCGATCATTTCGGCATCAGCTACGCGCAAGCGATGAGAGAATACGTCGTCGATCGCGTCTCGGCCGACGGATTTTCGGTCGGTTACCTCAAGAAAGTTACCGACGATATTGCGAGCCAGTGCGTGTTTCTCAAGGGCAGCACGTCGGGCAAATACTACTGCGGCATTTACTCGGCGCGGCCGCACGATTGCGGAGCGTTCACCCCGATCGGGTGTGAAGACGTCGATACGAGTCTGCGTCACGACCGGCCCTTTAAGATCGGCGCCCCGTTCATGCCGAAAGTTCGCGCCGGCTCGAAGCGCAAGAAGCGCCGCTAACTCGTGAGCGCGATGAAGGCACCCGGCGGCATTGCGCTGCCGCGCACCTACGATGCGATCGTGATCGGTGCAGGTCATAACGGGCTCGTAGCCGCCGCCTATCTCTCGCGCGCGGGATACCGCGTCCTTGTGATCGAGCGGCGCGACGTGCTCGGCGGTGCCGCCGTGAGCGAGGAGGTATGGCCGGGCTGGACCGTCTCGACGGCATCGTACGTCTGCAGCCTGCTCCATCCCGGCATCGTGTCGGATCTGCGCTTACGCGAGCACGGCTACGACGCGTACCGTAAGGAGCCGGCCTCGTTCACACCGCTGCTCGATGGCCGCTCGCTCTTACTCGGAAGCGACGGCGAGGCAAATGCTCGCGAGATTTCGGCCTTCGATCCGAGCGACGTCGCCGGCTTCACCGCATTCGAAACCGAGGCCGAGCGTCTCGGCGCGCTGCTCTACGACGCCTTCGAATCGAGCGACCCGAACGCGCTCGCCGCCGATACCGAAACGAACGCCCTTTTCGCCGGCTCCGCGGCCGCGCTCGTGGAACGCTACGTCGCAACGCCCGTGCTACAAGCCACGCTTGCTACCGACGGCCTCATCGGAACGTATGCAGGCCCTCGAGATGCGGGCACGGCGTACGTACTCGCACATCACTACGCGGGGCGGGCTCTTGGCGTTCAGGGCGCGTGGGGATTCGTCCGCGGCGGCATGGGCAGCATTTCGCGCGCGATCGCGCTCTGCGCTCGCGCGGCGGGCTGCGCGTTCCTTACGAACACGACGGTCGACCGCATCCTCGTGCGCGACGGCGTGGCATACGGCGTCGCGATCGACGACGGAACCGAACTCGAAGCGCCGCTCGTCCTCTCAAACGCAGATCCGGTCGTAACGTACGGAAAACTGCTGCCCCAGAGCGACCTCCCGCCCGAGCTTGCGCGGCGCTTGTTGGAATGGAAGATCGAAGGCTGTTCCCTCAAACTCAACCTCGCACTCGGCGAACTCCCGAACTTCACGGCGCGCCCCGGCAATGCCGAAGCCGCCCCGCATCACCGAGCGACGGTTCACGTGGCGCCGTCGATCGACTATCTGCAAGACGCACACAACGAGGCGCGCGCGACCGGCGCTTCGAGAGCGCCGATGCTCGAATGCTTCATGCAAACGCCGACCGATCCGCGTCTGGCGCCGCCGGGAAAACATCTGCTCTCTATTTTCGCGCAGTATTTTCCGTACCACCGCGCCGACGGGCCGTGGACGGAAAGCAAACGCGAAGACGCGGCGGATGCGATCATCGCGACGCTCGCGCAATACGCGCCGAACATTCCGGATGCAATCGAAGGGCGCCAACTCCTCGCGCCGCCGGATCTCGAAGAGCGCTTCGGACTCACCGGCGGCCACATCTTTCATGGCGAACTGTTGCCGGGCCAAATCCTTGGCGATCGCTTCGCGACCCGATCGCCGATCGAAGGTCTGTTCCTTTGCGGAAGCGGCGCGCATCCGGGCGGCTGCGTGAGCGGTATCCCGGGAATGCGCGCTGCGCGAGCGATCTTGGAAGATCCCGTTCCGGCGCGCACTCCCTAACGAACGCATAGCGGCGACAGGGGAAAAGGGGGACCGGCCAGCCCGTGACCAGGAAATGACCCAAATGGGTTATTTCATTGTGGAGTTGCCCCGATTCCGGGAGCAACGCGGCTGAGATGAAGACAATTCAGATCAAAGATTGCGCGGTCCTCGAAATCGACCATGAGTTCGACGATCTTCCTCTCATTCTCGCCGTACATCTGAAGCCTTGGCTGCGTACCCATCCCTTCGTTGATTGTGTGCAGGATGCGATCGCGGCCGCCGCTATCCCGCATGAGTAGTGTCGGTTCACCTGCGCCATCGGCTACCTTCATGCCGCACCGCATATTCCCGGACCGGTCCCGTAGCGAAAGGACGCACTCACCCTGAACCATGGAGAGAGACGCGAACGAGCTCTCGTCCTTCGTTGAGATACAGCCCCTCGGCGTCGGCAGCAGCCTGAAGCGCAACGCGTGGTTGCGCGATGCTGTCGCACAAAGTCACGAACGACTCGCCATCCTCACTAGTCTCAAGCACGAGCCGAGCCGTTCCGCTGGCGTCGAAAAACGAAGTTCGCGGAGACCCGTCGGCGCGTGCCGAAATCAAGTCGACGTCGTTGAACACCTTCAGCGACACCGCCTCCCGCGAGCTGACGAGCCTCACGCTGAAGTCGTAAAGTTCTCGCGTCCATGCTGCGCGTGCGCCTCTTTGGCTCTGTCTCGCGCCGTCCGACCATGAGGAACCCGGTCCGTAGCTTCCGAACCCTCAAGCGAACGTCGAAGCTTCGGAGCAACATTTCCGCGATGAGTGGAGGACAGTCGATCCGTTTCTGCACCAGCAGTGACGGAGTGCGCCTCGCAGTGGCCACGGTAGGGCAAGGTGCGCCGATCGTGCGCGCGGCGACGTGGCTGACGCACGTGGAAAAGGACGCCGAGAATCTCTGCAACCGCCACTGGGTCGCAGAACTCAGTCGCGAGCACTCGTACGTGCGCTACGACTCCCGCGGCTGCGGGCTGTCCGATCGGGATGTGGAACGCTTTTCGGTGGAAGCGTGGGTTGAGGACCTCGAGGCGGTCGTCGACGCCCTCCAACTCGAGCAATTTGTTTTACTTGGAATGTCGCAGGGTGCGGCGATCGCGATCGGCTACGCGGCGCGGCATCCGGAACGCGTGAGCCGGCTCGTCATTTACGGCGGTTGTGCGCGCGGACTGCTCAAGCGCGATCCGTCGCCGAAATTCGTGGACGCTGCGCAGGCGATGCTCAAGGCCGCAGAGCTCGGATGGGGTGCCGACAGTTCGTCCTTCCGGCAAGTGTTCATATCGCAACTGTTTCACGACGCCAGCGCCGAGCAACAGCGTGCGTTCGACGAAGCCCAACGCCTGACCATCTCGGGGCACAACGCGGTTCGCTTCATGCAGGAAGTGTTTGAGATCGACGTTCGCGAGGTGGCCCCGAAGGTGCGCTGTCCGGCGCTGGTCTTTCACGCGATGGACGATCCGTGCTTCCCCTTCGAGGAAGGTCGACTGCTCGCGTCGCTGATTCCCGACGCACGGCTGGTCCCGCTTCCGAGCAAAAACCACCTTCCCTTCGAAACCGACCGCTCGTGGCCCATATTCCTGGCCGAACTACGCGCCTTTCTTCCCGTCTCGGAGGTCGAGCAACGCGGCGCCACCGCGCAGCTCACCCCGCGGCAGCTCGAGGTGCTACGCGAGGTCGCGAACGGCCAGACCGACAAGCAGATCGCAACCAAGCTGGTTCTGAGCCCGCGAACCGTCGAGATGCACGTCGCGCGCACGCTCGAGGCCCTCCAGTGCCGCACGCGCGCCGAAGCGGTGCGGCGCGCCACCGAACTCAAACTGCTCGGCTGAAGACGAACTACGGTATGGCTTACCGTAGACGGATCCGTTATGTGCCGTAGTTCCCCGACTGACGCGGCGCGTCCGCGCGCAGTATAGTGCGTCTGGAACGAGCGCGCTGAACGGGAAGGACGTCATGCAAGCAGTGATCTGTGAGGCCTTCAATGGGCCGGAAGCATTGGAAGTCAGAGAGTTCTCCGACCCGGCACCCGGCCCGGGAGAGATTCTCGTCGAGGTCCACGCCGCCGCCGTGAGCTTTATGGATACGTTGATGGTCTCGGGCCGTTACCAAATGCGCCCCGAGACACCCTTCGTCCCCGGCACGGATGCCGTCGGCGTGGTACGCGAGATCGGCACCGGCGTGACGCGCTTTCTCCGCGGCGATCGCGTCGCTTGTACGCGCTGGACGGGCGGCCTCGCAGAACTCATGGTGGCGGGCGAATGGGAAGCGGTCCGCATTCCTGACGGCGTCGACTTCGAGGCTGCGGCGTCGCTCCTGTACGCCTACGGCACGGCGTACTACGCACTCATCGAGCGCGCAAACCTGCAGCGCGGCGAAACCGTCTTCGTGTCCGGCGCAGCGGGAGGCGTGGGACTTGCCATGGTGGATCTCGCCAGACATTTCGGAGCGCGGGTCATCGCGGGGATCGGGACGGATGACAAAGCTGCGTTGGTGCGCGCGTACGGCGCTGCGGAAACCATCAATTATCGGACCGAGAGTCTCAAAGATCGGCTCAAGAATTTCACGGGCGGCGCCGGCGTGGACGTGTGCGCCGAGATCGTCGGCGGGGAGATCTTCGAACACATGACGCGCCTGATGGCCTGGGAAGGCCGTCTGATGCCGATCGGATTCGCGAGCGAGAAGATTCCATCCGTGCCGATGAACCTTCCGCTACTGAAAAACTATTCGATCGTCGGTGTGTTCTACGGCGCCTGGAATAAGCGAGATCCGCAGGGCGCTGCGCGCGTGTTCGAGACCCTGATGGGTCTGCTCGCCGCGGGTGCAATACATCCGCGCGTCCAGCAGGTGATGCCGCTGCATCAGGTTCGCGAAGCCATGCGCGCGATCGCCGATCGCTCGGTGCGGGGCCGCATCGTGCTGAAGGTAAGGTGAGGACGAGCATGCCTATCCTCGAAACGTCCGGATTCCGCATCGATTACAGCGACGCCGGCGCAGGCACTCCAGTGGTGCTCGTGCATTCATCGGTTAGCGGCAATCGCCAATGGAACAGTCTCGTTCGAGAACTCGAACCCCACTTCCGAGTGCTGGCACCGAACCTCTTTGGTTACGGCGAAACCACGGCCTGGCAACAAGACGGCAGCCAGACGCTAACCGATCAGGCGAACCTTGTGCTGAGCGTCGTGCAGCAATTCCCCGGACCCATACGCCTCGTAGGGCACTCGTTCGGCGGCGCGGTCGCGCTCAAGGCGGCGACAATGCTCGGCGATCGCATCTCGCATCTGTTCTTATTCGAACCGAATCCGTTCTGGCTGCTGGCTCAGAACGACCGAGCGCAAGCGTACGCCGAGGCGATGGAGCTGCGCGACTTCCTCAAACGCCGCGGAGCCGAGGGCGACTCGGCAGCGGTCGCAGAGCGTTTCGTCGACTACTGGGTTGGCGACGGTGCGTGGGCCCTGACGCCGGAGCCACGGCAGCTTGCGTACGTGAAGCTACTGCGCCCGAACTATTACGAGTGGGACTGCATGAAAAGCGATGAAATCGCAATCGAGAACGTCGCGCAGATTCCGGCAGAAGCGATGCTCGTCTATAGCGCGGGCGCGCGGCGCCCGATACGCGAGATCGCAACGCTGATCGAGAAGAGCTGCCCCAAGTGGTCGATCGCAACCGTCGCCGAAGGCGGCCACATGGCCATGCTCACACACCCGCACCTGATAAATCCGCTCGTGACCGCGTTCCTCGGCGTTCCGGGGGTACCGGTTTCGGTCTAATCTAGGTACGTCCACGGACGACCGCCGGGCGCAACAGGCTACGATTTGCGCTAGTGAATCACCACCCGCGAAAGGAGAGCTATGGACTCGACTTCCACGACCGGTACCGTTGCCCCACCGGCGGATCTCGATACCGAGACGCTGATCGTCGGCGCGGGTTTCTCCGGGCTCGGCATGGCGATCGCGCTCAAGCGAGCGGGGATCGAATCGTTCGTGGTCGTCGAGCGCGCCGGAGACGTCGGCGGAACGTGGCGCGACAATCAGTACCCCGGCTGCGCCTGCGACATTCCTTCGGTGCTCTACTCCTTTAGCTTCGCGCGCAATCCGAAATGGACGCGCTCCTATCCGCCACAGCAAGAAATTTGGGAATATCTGCGCTTCGTCGCCGACAAATTCGCCGTGCGCGAGCACATCCGCTTCGGGGCCGAGATCGTCGACATGCGCTGGGAAGAAGATACGGCCACGTGGCACACGCAGCTCGGAGACGGCGGTACGATCGTCTCGCGTTTTGTGGTCGCCGGCCTCGGGCCTCTCAACAAACCGAGCTTCCCGTCGATCCCGGGCATCGAGAAGTTCCAAGGTCCGCATTGGCACACGGCGCAGTGGCGTCACGACGTCGATCTCGCCGGCAAACGCGTCGCGGTGATCGGCACCGGCGCGAGCGCCGTGCAGCTGGTGCCGCAAATCGCACCCAAGGTCGCGAGGCTCTACGTGTTCCAGCGAACGCCGAGCTGGATCTTGCCGAAGCCCGACGGGCCGATCCCTCCGATCGCCAAGTGGCTGCGCAATTTCGAGCCGCTCGCGTGGATCGAGCGCAAGTTCGTCTACTGGATATTCGAAGCGCGCGCGCTCGGCTTCACCGTCAAACCCGGTTTGCTCAAGCTGATGGAGTCGACCGCGCGCAAGCACCTCGAAGCGCAAATCGCCGATCCCGCACTGCGCGCGAGGTTGACGCCGGCGTACCGTTTGGGCTGCAAGCGCGTCACTCCGTCGAGTGACTACTATCCGGCCTTCAACCTGCCACAGGTCGAGCTCGTGACCGATGGAGTAACCGAAATTCGCGAGGGCTCGGTCGTCGACGCGCGCGGCGTCGAACGCGAGGTCGACGTCATCCTGTTTGCCAGCGGTTTCCGCACGACCGACGGTTTGACGCCGCTTAAGGTTCACGGCCGGGGCGGACGCGAGATGAACGACGCTTGGCGCGACGGAATGTCGGCGTTCTATGGCATCAGCGTCGCCGGTTTTCCGAATTTCTTTCATTTGCTCGGGCCCAACACGGCACTCGGCCACAATTCGGCCGTGCTCATGGCGGAGGCACAGGTCCGTCACGTGATGCGCATGCTCGAACTGTTGCGAGCTCGAGGTGCGCGCAGCGTCGACGTGCGTCAAGACGTCCAAGACGCTCAGAACCGGCGGTTGCAGCGCAAGATGCGCGGAACCGTATGGTCGACTGGGTGCAAGAGTTGGTACCTCGACAAGAACGGCAAGAACACGACACTCTGGCCCTGGTTCACCTTCGACTACTTCCGCAGCGTCAAGCACGTCGACCTCGAGAACTACGTCGTCGTCGGCCCGAGTAAACCGCCCGCAGAGGTGCAGGCGCGATCGGCCCGAGGCGTCGCTTAGCCGCTTGTCGGCGGGCGCGCGCTAAGCGACGCGATTCGCGCAGCTTCGCAGGACGGCAATCTGCCGATCGATCGCATCAACTCGGTGCGCGTCTTGAACCCGTATCTCTATCACAGCGAAGACCCCTGAACCGTGCCATTCGTGAAAACGGCCATGCAGCAGAGTCTCGTGCAGCCTGAGAAGGACGTCACGTCGGCAACAGAGATCTCGCGCGCCGCCCGCGTGCGCCGTCCGGCCCGAGTGGCGGGCCGCGACTTCACCAAGTTGCGAGTACGTGACTCCAAGCGCGGCTCGTCGCGACCGTACCAGCCGATTTGCGGTCGCCGTTGGACGAGCCCTCACTTCCGTCGAGCGCGAGCGGAGCCGGAGCAACGGTCTTCGTTGGAACAAGACTCGTTACGCTGCCCCACTTCGGACTCTCCGTCGAGGGATCGTACAAGCTGATCCCCCACGTCGGAACCATCAATCCGAGCGTTCTTGGAGCCGGTTTGCGACTGACCTTGTAGCGCCGTTACGCGGCAACCGCCATCGGCGTTTCGAGTTCCTCACGCAGGCGGCGCTTCGCCCGCGAGATATACGTTTTTACGGTACCGATTGGGATATCGAGCTCGAGGGCGATTTCGCGGTAGCGCAACCCCGAAATATAGTACATTTCTAAAACATCCCGATATTTTGCCGGAAGCGATTCGAGCGCCGCATGCACGCGGACCGCTTCATCGGCCTGCATCGCCAGCTCTTCGGGACCGGGCTCGATAACGAGATTGCTTTCCGAAAACGCGAGGGCCGCGACGCGGCGGCGCCTGCGAATCGCATCCAGTGAAGCGTTGCGCGCGATCACGAAAAGCCAGCGTGCAAAGGGACGATCCGGATGGAATTGTTCGAGGCGCCGGTAGGCGCGGAAGAAGGCGTCCTGTGCGATGTCCTTGGCTTCGTCGGCATCGTGCGTGAGGCGATAGGCGAGCCGAACCACCGGCGCCCGGTAACGATCGACCAGCGTTTCGAAGGCCAGTTCGGAACCCGCCCGAGCAGCATCGACCAGGACGCTATCCCGCAGTTCGCTCATCGCATACCTCCGGCAGAAAGGCACCGAGTCCAGGCCGGGGTGAGCGGGGCCGCAGAACGCGGGTGCGAGGGTTGAGGGGGCGGCAAGCGGGTTCGGCAACGTTGCCGGCTGACGTTCCGAGGCAGCGAGCCGAAGCTCGCTTGTCGCTACGAGCAAGTAACACAGATCGGGGCACTGGATTCGATTGCGGCGCCGAGGCGCTCGAAGTAATCGTTGTTCGATGCAAGGGGAGCTCGCAGCAACTCGTGCAGCCAGCTCGCGATTGCGGAGGTGCGGGGGGATTCGTTCTGTCGCACGTTCCGCTTCCTAACTCTGGCCTGGCCAGAAACTTTATTTGGTGAACTAATTACTTTATAACATCAAAGATTTACAGAGTCAATATCTTGTGCGGTAAAGCATCTTAAGGTAGAATAGCAGCGTGAACCACCCAACCGCCCTGCCGAAACGGGCAGTATCCGCCGGCGCCCGCGCCTGGAACCTCATGTTCGAGGTATTCAAGGCAAGCAAGCCATTTATGGAAACGGTCGCTGCCGAGTTCGACATGACCCCGCAGCAGGTGTATGCGATTCGAAATCTGGGGGGCGACCGGGCGATCACGATGAGCGAGTTTGCCACACTGCTCGGCTGCGATGCCTCGAACGTCACCGCGATCGTGGATAAACTGGAGTCGCGGGGCCTCGTCGAGCGGCGCAGTGCGGCAACGGATCGCCGGGTGAAGGCGCTGCTGCTCACGCCGGCCGGCATCGCGATGCACGACCGGGTTTGCGAACGCATGCAGAACCCCCCGCCGGCCATCGGCAACCTCGGCGAAGACGACCAGGATAAGCTCGGCGACATCCTCGAGCGGGCGCTGAACTCGCTCTAAGATCACTCGGGCAGCGCATAGCACCTCACTGCACCTCGGTGGAGGCATGCATCAGGCTGTATTCGCCGTTGAGGCCCCAGCCGAGCAGCAGTCCCGTCACGATCGTCAGAACGATCACGACCGGCAGCACTTTTTTTCCGTGCTCCTGTACGAACGATCCACCGAGCGCAGCACCGATGGCGATTCCAAGGCCCATCCCGCAACACCATAGCAGCAGCGGCATCGCGTTATCCGGCTAGGATCGCCGCGTAGCTCGCAGCGTCGACGTTGCCGCCGCTTACGATCACACCGACGCGCTTACCGCGCACGTCGAGCTTGCCCGCGAGCAGTGCGGCAAGCGCCGACGCGCCGCTCGGCTCCATGACGAGCTTCAGGCGTTCGAACGCAAAACGCATCGCCGCTCGCAAATCGTCGTCCGATATCGTGAGGATCCCGGCGCACAAGCGCTGCACGATCGGAAAGGTGAGCTCGCCCGGCGAGGTCGTCTGCTGCCCGTCGGCAATCGTTATCGGAACCGCAATTTCCACGCGCTCGCCGCGGGCGATCGATTGCGCGAAATCGTCGCCGGCTTCGGGTTCGACGCCATAGACTTCGATCGCAGGCTGCATCCTTTCGGCAGCGAGCGCGCTGCCCGCGAGCAATCCGCCCCCGCCCGTACATACGAGCAGCACGTCGAGATCGGGCACGTCTTCCAGCAACTCGAGCGCGACGGTTCCCTGCCCCGCGATGATGGCGGGATCGTCGTACGGCGGCACGAGCGTCGCGCCGCGATCGCGCGCGAGCTCCGCCGCGATCGCTCCGCGATTCATCGTCAGGCGATCGTAGCTGACGATCTCCGCACCGTATTCGCGCGTCGCCGCGACTTTCGCGGCCGGTGCGTCGCTCGGCATAACGATCGTCGCCGGCACCCCGAGCAGCCGCGCCGCAAGCGCGACGCCCTGCGCGTGGTTGCCGCTCGAAAACGCGACGACGCCGCGCTCGCGCTCGCGGGCGCTCAGCTGCGCGATGCGGTTATACGCGCCGCGAAACTTAAAGGCGCCCATGCGTTGCAAGTTTTCGCACTTGAGGTACGCGCGCGCGCCCGTGCGTTCGTCGAGCGTGCGCGACGTGACGACGGGCGTGCGATGGGCGACTCCGCGAAGACGTTTCGCCGCCGCGAGCACATCTTCGAACGCGATCAAGGCGCGGTCGTGGCGCTCGGGGGCGGCCCGATGTGGAACCGTACGATCTTGCCGTCGGCATCGAGCGAATACTTCTCATCGAGCGTGCCGTTCGCGAACGTTTCCGTGAACTCGTGAAGGCCCGCATCGGATCCCGCCGGCGTAATCTCTTTGCTCTCCTTGAAGGCACCGAGCGGCACGATCAAGTTCGAGAGCCGTCCGACACGCGCGCGATCTTCGAGTTCGGGCAGGCGAATTGCGTTGAACTTGTGCAGCACGGGAGTCATGTCGTTGTGCGCGATCGCGAGCGTCACCGCATCGGCCGTGGACTCATATTGATTGCGCTGGTGGTGAAAGAGCTTGTATCCCAGCAACACGATCGCGAGCAGCACGACGACGCCGATGAGGAGCCCGCGTATGCTCGGGGGCGACTTTGCGGCCGTCGCGACGGCAGCGCCCCCTGCCGGGGGCACGGCGGCAGGTGCGCCGGCCGGCAGGGGTCCGATCGGAGTGACGTTTTTGATTTCGGGGTCGGGCGGGTTCAAAAGGGTAGCCTCCAAAGGTCGAGGTTCGAATCTTCCGCGAACCGCACGCTTCACTCACTCTCGAAGCGCGCGATGGGTCTACCTGCCGCGTCCTCGACGAGTTTCGAGGGCGGGTCGCGAAAGCGACGTTACGCACTGCGCGGCAAGCAAGGGAGCAGGTTGCGCGGACGCTAGGGTTACCGGGGAGTTTCAAACCCCCAGCCCAGATCTTGGCGTCATCGGGCCGTCGCTCTTCGTCTCTGCGCGTACCGAAGGCTCAGGTCGTCTTCTCGAGTGGCCGCCCGCCTTGCGCGAACGGCTCGAAACGCAATGACGCGTTCCATTCTTCTGCGAGCCGTACGCTCCACTCGCTCTCGAAAAGCGCCACGGGTGCGCCCGCAAGATCTTGGGCGAGCTTCGCGTTTGAAGGCCAGGTGGCGCCGGCGATCGCTTCGGGCTCGCCGATCACGCGGCGAGCGAGCGAGAAGGGCAGGCGGTAAAACTCCGTCTTGACGTTATACTCATTCGCCAAGCGGTATTTTGCAACTTCGAATTGCAGTTCGCCGACCGCTGCGAAGATCGGTTCGCCGCGCGCGAGATCGGAGGCATAGAAGACCTGGATCGCGCCCTCTTCGCCGAGTTGCGCGATACCTTTTTGGAACGACTTGTAGGCGCCCGTGTCGATGTTGCGCACGCTTGCGAAATGCTCGGGCGCAAAGGAGGGGATCCGATCGTATGCGAGCGTTTGTCCCGCGCACAGCGTATCGCCGATCGCAAACGTCCCGGGATTCGCGAGCCCTACGACGTCCCCCGCAAACGCTTCGTCCACGACTTCGCGCTCGCTTGCGAACAGTTTCATCGCGCGCGTCACTCGCACGTCTTTGCCGGTGCGAGCGTTCTTGACGGTCATGTCGCGTTCGAATTTTCCACTGCACACGCGCAAGAAGGCGATGCGGTCGCGATGGCGCGGATCCATGTTGGCTTGAATCTTGAAGATGAAGCCGGAAAAATCGGGCGAGACGGGCGAGACGAGTTCGCGTTCGTTTTCGCCGGCGCGAATCGCGAAACGCGCGCGCGGTGCGGGCGCCATTTCCAAGAACCCATCGAGAAAGAGTGCGACGCCGAAATTCGTAACGGCACTGCCGAAGAATACGGGCGTCGTCGCACCGCTCATCAAACCCGCGCGATCGAAATCGGTGCCCGCACCCTCGAGCAGTTCGAGGCTATCGCGGAATTCGGCATAGGTCGTTTCGTCGGTAATTGAGGTGAAGGCCGGATCGTCGAGACCGGTCACGCGAACGGGCGCGCGCTTCGCGCCGTGTTCGGTGCGCTCGAATAAGTGCACGTCGTGAGAACGCCGATCGTACACGCCGCGAAACGTCGGGCCGCTGCCGATGGGCCAATTGATCGGATACGTTCCGATGCCGAGCACCTTCTCGAGTTCGTCGAGCAGATCGAGCGGATCGCGGCTGGGCCGATCCATCTTGTTGATGAAAGTGAAAAGCGGAATGCGCCGGTCGCGGCAGATCTCGAAGAGCTTTTTGGTTTGCGGCTCTACGCCTTTGGCCGCGTCGATCAGCATCACCGCACTGTCGGCCGCCAGCAGCGTGCGATACGTATCCTCGCCGAAATCTTGGTGGCCCGGCGTATCGAGCAAGTTCAGCGTGTGCCCGCGATACGGAAATTGCAGGACGGTCGAGGTGATCGAGATGCCGCGCTCGCGTTCGAGATCCATCCAGTCGGAGGTTGCCTGCCGCGCGCGGCGACGCGCCGCGACCTGGCCGGCGGTATTGATCGCGCCGCCGTACAGGAGCAGTTTTTCCGTAAGGGTCGTTTTGCCGGCGTCGGGGTGCGAGATGATCGCAAAGGTGCGACGCTGCTCGACCGCCGTCTCGAGCGCCGTAAGGGCTGAATCCATCACCGTCTACTATAGCATTCGGTCAGAGCGTTCCGGAGACGACCGAATACACTCTGACTTCGTCGCGACCGTAAGCGGTGCGCTCGAGGACGAGCTTACCGGGAGAGCGATACAGGTGCGCCGCGGGCGGGACGATGAGGCGGTCAGCGCCCCGCTGGACGGCGATCGTGTCGGTGCCGACCATAAAGGTACAGTCCGCGATGCGAAACCGGGAGCCGGGGGAAAGCCGTACCGCTGCTTTCGGGAAGCCGATTCGCGCGAAAGCGGGCGTGCCGTCACGGCGAAAGTCTTGGCGCAAGCACTCCGGCAGCGCCGAGAGCGCCCAGGGCGCTTCTCCGGTGACGGGCCGCGGCGTGGACTGCGACACGTCGCCGTTTTGGGGCGGCCCTGGGGTTGCGGTGCTGCTGGAAAAGCGGACTTCCCCGCCCGGTGTCCTGTGGCCGGCCGGCAACCTCAAGATGATTGCGACCGCACCGAGGACGATGAGCGTCGCGAGCGCGAGGTAGCGCACGTTATCGCAGCGTGGTCGAGGCGATCGGCTCCCCTTCGGGGGTCACCACGTCGAGTACGGAACCGGCGCGGTATACGGAATTCGGCACGATCCAGAGCGTGTATGTCCGGTACGCGGGGGCCGGCTCCCCACCGTCGGCGGGAGCGCGTTCGAAGGCGACGATGCGCACGCGTTCGGTGTTGGCGCGAATCGATTCGATGGTCTGAAGCCAACCGGTCTCGTTGTGCGGCCCCATCAGCAGCAGCACGCCGAACTCATGGTTGAAGCGGACCTTGGCTTTGATGCCGAACCCTTCCAATTCACGGCTATCGCGAAGCACCGCGATTTGATTGCCGCCCGGCGCCGTCGTCCTGCCCTGCGCATACGTCTTGACGCGAACCTCGCGACATCCCGTCAGCAAGAGCAGCAGCATGCCGAGCGCCGCTAATCTCTTCATTACCATGGGCTTCTGGAAGAAGCTCCGTTACCCCCGGCTTTGGGGACGAAGCCGCTTTCGAGGAGGAAGCCGCGTGCCCCAGCGAATCGGGGTAGCACTGTGGGTTTTGTCGCAAGCCGCGTCGAGGTGCGCCAAAGTCATTGCCCCTTCTGTTTGCCGCTTCTAGACTGAGACTGTTGTGAAACTCTTCCGTGGATTAGCGGTCGCTAGTGCGCTTCTAGCCTTTGTCATCGCAGTGCTCGGAAGCTGGGTTCGCATCAACGGTGCGGGCTTGACGTGCCCCGATTGGCCGCTCTGCCACGGTGCGCTCGTTCCCTCCCTCGAAGGCGGCGTGATCCTCGAGTGGTCGCATCGCTTGATAGCGTTCGTCGAATCGTTCGTCATTCTGGGTGCGATCGTCACGGGATTGCGCGAGCGCTCGCGGATCGCGGGCGTTACGCCCACGCTCGCGGCGCTCGGCGTCGTCTTCGCTTGCCAGGTTACCCTGGGGGGCGCGACGGTGTTGCTTGCCAATAGCCCCGTCTCGGTGATGCTGCATTGGGCGATGGGTATGGCGCTACTGGCGATTTTGACCGCGCTCGCGGTGCTGGCAACGCTGGCACCGAAGCCCGCGAGGATGAGAACCCTGCGCGCGACCATCGGCGAAGGCGCGGCCCCTGCCCTGGCGACGGCCGCAGCGTTCGCGTTCTTGACGATGTGCGTCGGCGCGTATGTGAGTTCGAGCTATGCCGGGCTTGCCTGCGCGACCGTCCCCGCTTGCGACGGAACGCTTTTCGGTCACGGAAGCGCACAGCTCGCGCAGATGCTCCATCGCTTGGGCGCTTTCTCGTTTGCAATCGTCGCCGCGATTGCGACCTTCGTGGCGGCGCGCAACGCATCGCGGCGCGTTTTCGCGTGTGCGCTTAGCGGTATGGGGCTCATTGCGGTGCAGATCGGCCTCGGGCTCGCGAACGTCGTCTGGCAGCTCCCGATCGGGTTGCGCGAGGCCCACGCCGCGAATGCCGGCGCGACGTTCATCGTCTTTGTCGTCGCGGCCGTCCTCGCGGCGCTCGATCCGCAACCCACGGGCGCGCGCAGCATCGAGCGGGCACCCGCGGCCGGACGTGTGGTCGGCGCATGAGTTCGACCCTCTCGCGCCTGGAGGGCCTGCCCGCCGCCGCTCCGGCCGGCTGGCGCGGCGTCGTCACCGATTACTACGAGCTGACCAAGCCCCGCATCGCGTCCCTCTTGCTCATTACGACGCTCGCGGCGATGGTGATGGCCGCGCGCGGCCTGCCGCCGCTCGCATTGACGCTGTTGACGCTGCTCGGCGGGGCGCTCGCAGCGGCCTCGGCGGGCGCCTTCAATTGCGTGCTCGATCGCGATATCGATCGTTTGATGACGCGCACGATGTCGCGTCCCATCGCGACGGGCCGTATCTCGCCCGTCGCCGGCGTCGCGTTTGCGACGCTGCTGGGCATCGCATCGTTTGCGCTTCTGTTTCTCTTCGTCAACCCGCTCGCCGCGTGGCTTTCGCTCGGCGGCAACGCGTACTACGTGCTCATCTATACGCTCTGGCTCAAACGCACGACCACGCTCAACATCGTGATCGGCGGCGCGGCCGGTGCCGTGCCGCCGCTCGTCGGCTGGGCGGCCGTGACGCATTCGATCGGGGCGCCCGCACTCGCACTTTTTGCGCTGATCTTTCTCTGGACGCCGCCGCATTTTTGGGCGCTGGCGCTCATGGCCGAACTCGATTACGGGCGCGCGAGGATTCCCATGCTGCCGAACGTACGCGGCGCGGATCGTACCAAAGTGGAAATCCTGATCTACACGATCGTACTCGTCGCCGTATCGCTCGCGCTGTGGCCGCTCGGCATCATGGGCCTGTGGTATTTCGTGCCCGCCGCGATCCTGGGCGCGATCTTCATCTACGATGCCTGGAAGATGCTGCACGGCCCGACGAAGCCGCTGGCGCGCATCACCTTCAAATATTCGCTGCTCTACTTAGCGCTCATGTGCGGAGCGATGGTCCTCGATCGAGTCATCAGGTGACGGCCGCCACGCCTGCCGGCGTGGCCGGCCACAGCTTCGACCGCTCGCATCTCCCACTGCTCTTCACGCTCGGACTCGGCGTCTTCGCAGGTGCACTGGATCTGGGCGTCCTCTCGCCCGCTTTGCCCGCGATCGCGCATGGATTCGGCATCGCTCCGCGCGACGTGGCCTGGACGCTGACGCTGTACCTCTTCGCGAACGTCGTCTCGATCCCGATCATGACGAAGCTTTCCGACGTCGTCGGACGGCGCGCGATCTACATTCTCTGCGTGTCGATCTTCGCCGCCGGCAGCGTCCTTGCGATCGTCGCCCCCACGTTTACGATCTTTCTGATCGCGCGGGCGATTCAAGCGGCGGGCGCAGGCGGGATCTTTCCGGTCGCCGCCGCCGCGATCGCCGATCGCGTGCCGCTCGAGCGGCGCGGGTCCGCACTCGGGATCCTCGGCGCGATTTGGGGACTCGCTGCGATCATCGGACCGAATGCAGGCGGCGCGATCACGCATTTCTTTTCGTGGCACTGGATCTTTGCCGCGAACGTACCGCTGGCGCTCGTCGTGATCGTGCTCGCACGGCGCTACGTGCCGTCGGAGCCCGCTCGCGCGCGCGGGCCGCTCGATATCGCCGGCCTCGCCGTCCTCGCGCTCGGTTTGCTCGGCGTGATGGTGGGGCTCACGCGGCTCGATACGCGTGCGGCGGCCTTCGGTAACGGCATTACGTTCGGTGCGCTGGCGCTGGCGGCCGGCGCCTTCGCGCTGCTGGTTCCGATCGAGCGCCGGGCGCTCGCACCGGTTATCGCTCCGCAAATGTTTGCCACGCGGCAGCTCGCGCTCACCTACGGACTCGAACTGCTGATCGGGTTGCTTGAAGGCGCGCTCTTTTTCATTCCCGCAGCGCTCGTGGCCGCAAACGGCGTCACGGTGCTTGCCGCGGGCGCGATCTCGGCAATCGGGGCCTTCATGTTCGTGGCCGTCATTCCGCTCGCGGGCCGCGCGCTCGATGCCGTTGGCAGCCGCGCCGTGCTGATGGGCGGTACCGCGTTCACGGCGACGGGGCTCGCCGCCTTTGCCCTCGCGCTTGGCAACCTTCCGATAACGGTTGCAGGCATCGCGGTCGCAGGCATCGGCTTCGGCGCCCTGCTCGGTGCACCGACGCGCTACATCATCACGAACGAGGTGCCGTCATCGATGCGCGCAACCGCCGTCGGATTGCTCAGCATTTTCCTCATCATCGGGCAAATCTTCGGCGGCTCGCTTGCGGGCGGCGCGGTCGGCTCGCGCATCGACGACGTCGGGGGCTATCGCGTCGCCTACGAACTCTTTGCGGCGATTGCCGTCCTGGCCGGAATCGCCACGTGTTTCCTCGCCTCGCAACAGACGGAACGCAAGACTCCCTCAACGAGCGTCGCCTATGGAGATGGCGCGCGAGTGCGGGCGAGCGGGCAATCGGGGGGCACGCCGCCCCGATTTTAGTGATGCAGTTAGGGCAAAACTTCGAACGAGAGATCCGCGAACAGCCCGCGCTGTGGGAACGTCTGGCGGCCTCCGATGCAGCGGCCCGCCTCGCCGGCGCGCTTGAGGGCAACGTGGTCCTCGTTGGAAGCGGCAGTTCGCTCTTCGCCGCGCAGCTTGGCGCGCTCGCGCTGCGGCGCCGCGGCGTTTCGGCACACGCACTTGCAGCGACCGAAGCGCGGCTCGACCACAACGCCTATCTGCAGAGTGCGGTCGTCGCCATCTCGCAAAGCGGCAAGTCGACGGATCTGCTCGAAGCGCTCGACCTCCTGCGCCCGCGAAAGCTGATCGCGCTTACCAATACGATCGATTCTCCGCTCGGCATGCGGGCGGATCTCGCGATCGATATCGGTGCGGGTCCCGAGATCGCCGTGCCCGCGAGTAAGAGCGTCTCGGCGACGGTCGCCATCCTGCTCTGGGCGGCCTCGCTGCTGGCCGGCGACGGCCATCGCGACGCGCAGGTTCTTCTGCGCACCGCGCGAGACGTACGAACCTGGCTCGCGGGCCCCGCCGTCGAGCCCGTGGTACTCGCGGCGCGACAGATTGCGCTGCGTTTCAGCGTAGCGGTGCTGGGTTCGGATTATGGATTGCCGATCGCACGCGAAGCGGGCCTCAAACTCAAGGAGACCGCATATCTCCACGCCGAGGGTTTCGCGGCCGGAGAATTCCGGCACGGCAGCGTCGCGATGATCGACGGCTCCTTTACGGTCATCGGCATCATCGACGATGACGCCTTCGACATCGTCGAACGGCCGATGCGCGAAGTGCGCGCCGCCGGCGCCCTGCGCTATACGATCGGCACGCAAACGCTCGACGGCATAGCGCGACTCGGGCCCGATGTCGAGATTCCATTTAACACGCTCGCGTGGCTCGTCACGATCCAAACGCTCGCGCTCTACGCCTCGCGAGAACGGCTCATCGAAAGCGATGCGCCGCGCGGGCTTTCGAAAGCGCTCGTTTCCGAAAGCTCGTAAACTCATCATATCCTAAGCTATCGAGCGAACGCGCCTTCCCGCAGCTTCGTTGTGCGATCATCGGCCCTCGCGGTCCACTCGCTTGCGAGCAAGGAGAACACGAGACGTGATAGGACGCTTTCTCGCCATCGGCGGCATCCTCGCAGTTCTGTGCCTTCCGGCTCGCGCCGGAGCGGCGCCTTCGCCCGTCTGGTGTGCGACGGCTCTTCCCTCGGATGCGGAAAGCGGCCCGGACCCGGCGATGTCCGCGTATCGCAGCGGGAGGGCAAAGTTATGTGCCGGCGACGCCGGCGGCGCGCGCATGACGTTCGAGGCGATTCTGCCCGTGATGAAAGCCGCCTACCGGACCGACGGCACGCACTGGATCGATTTCGGACGTAGCTATTTCTACGCATTGCTGGCCTCGAATCACGAGGACGACGCGCGCCGCTTTCTCTCCTACTTCGAAGACACGTGGAAGCCGAGTTCGGCCGAACGCCTGTTTTGGAACGAGGACTACGCGGGCTCGTTTGCGGCGTACGTCGCGGACGACGGGCGCGCCACGCGCAGCCCCGATCGGCAAGCGGAACACAAACTCGACCCGCATTTACCGGCGGCCCTTGCCGCAATCCGCGCGGGAAAGCTCGACGATGCGATCGACGACGTCAAAGCGGATCCTGATTCCGGAAGCCTCTATCGCTTGATGCTCGGAAATATTTACGCGCAGGAGCGAGATTGGCCCGACGCGTTCACCGCGTGGGCTGCCGCGGCAGCCGCCGGCCCCGGCTATCCGCAGCCGGGTTGGTATAGCCTCGATGAATGGAACGTCTCCGCCCTCGAGATGATGTACTACTACCGCGCGCACGCACCGCACGAATGATTTGTGCTAGTAAGCCCCATCTCACTCTAATGCGCGGTGATAGCAAGCGTGGTAGAAAAAGCGAGAAGGGACACTCGCCATGAACATCCGCCTCGGACTCATCGCCATCCTCACGCTCGGCCCGAGCATCGCACTCTCCGCTGCGCTGCCGCCGCAACAACAGCCGAGCCCGGCACCCAAGCGGTCGGAGGCGCCGAGCAGTCAGCACGGTGCTCCGCCCGCTCGCGCGGGCTGTTATCGCGATACGCGCAATGGATGGCAAGCGATTCCCTGTGCGAGCGAGGCCTACATTCGCGCGCACTTCCCGCATCCCGAACTCGAGGCGGCGATCAAACCAAAAGTCGCGACGACGACTCACGCGCGCTTGGTGTGGGGCCAGATCGCCGTCTCATTCAGCGTGGCGGGGGCGGAGTCCGATTCGAAATACGGCCCCAATGCGTGGAGCTTTCAAGATAACACCAACGCCTTTCGCGGGAACAACGGCGATGCAGATTCCGTGCAGTTCACGGATCAGTCGCAGTCCGGCTACCAAGATCTGGTCTGCATCTGGAATGTCGACACGACCAAACAGGTCTATCATTCAACCTGCGTCAACGCGCCGAGAACGCGTTCGGGCGGCATCCAGGCGGGAGATTATCCTTCGGTTGCGGGCACGGTCGTCAAAGGCAGCGGCCATTTTTTGAACGTCACGGCATATTTGCCATGGACGCCCGCGCCGAGCTTGTGGGCAACCGTGGCGAACGACGAATACGGCCTCGCATCGAACTGGCACGAAGTCAGCGGAACGGTACTCGGGCTCGGCAAAGGTTCGCACGCTACGTTCCAAAAGGCCGCCCTCTATGACGAAGTGGAAGCCGCAGCGTGCTATGGCGATATCCCCGGACCGTCGGCCGGCTTCCCGAACTGCCGTCACAAACACCCGCTGGAATCGACGGACATCGCCGGCACGTCGGGTCTCACGGAAGAGACGAACAACCTCGTCCGCGCCGGAAGCGCTCCCTCGGTGTTCTTCTTCGCCCCCGACTACGCGCAAATGTCGGCGCTGGAAGCGACGAAGGGCCGATGCGCGAAAGATTCAAGCACTTCGATGAATCCGAGCTGTTGAGGAGACGGAGCATGGATCGTACAACGTTCTTATGCGCGACTGCGGGCCTGTTTGCTGCTGCGACGTTACCGGTCGCCGCCCAGACACCGTCCGAAAAACGGTCGCTCTGGATTTGGCAAACGCCGCTTTCGCAGAGCGCCGGCATCGTTGCCTTCGCCGCGGCCAACGATTTCGGAACGCTCTTTCTCTCCGTTGCGAAGGAAGATCGTAGCGCGCTCGAAGCGGGGGACGCGAGCGCGGCGGCCGCCCTGCGTTCGCTGCGCGCTACGGGACGTACGCTGTACCTCACCGCGGGCGATCCCGCCTGGGTGGAAAAAAGCCGGTCGGAGGTTCCTACGACGATTCGGAAACTGCTCGAGCGCAACCGCGATAAGAGCCTGTTCGACGGACTCGCTCTCGATATCGAACCGCATACGCTGCCCGATTGGAAAGACGGCTCGAATAAGGACACGCTCGCGCACAATTACATCGCGCTCTTGGCCCTTATCCGATCGAAGGCCGCGGCCCAGGGCGTGCCGGTGTTAGCGACCGTGCACCCCACATATGCGAAGTACAACCCACCCGGCGCGTACGCAGCGTCGTTGTTGCAGCGAGCCGCGGGCGCGGTCGATTCGACGGACTTGATGGCCTACCGCAACGCCGAAGCGACGCTGGAAAGCTTTGGTGGTGAAGCGATGCAGCAGCTCGGCGCCCTCGGAAAGCCCTGGTGGCTCGGCGTCAGCACGCATACGAATTCACCCGCCGGGACATCCTACGCTTCGCTCCCCGCGAAATCGTTTTTCCCTTCGATCGACCAGACTGCGGCCGACCTCGCCAAACGTTACGGAACGAGCTTTGCAGGCATCGCGGTCGAGGACTATCGCAATACGCGCACGCTGCTCGGCTAGCCCAAAATCGCCGTACAAGAAAATGAACACCGGTTCATAGGAGGCCCGGGCAACGCCGACTGCAAAGCCGCGCGCATGGTAAAAATAAGCGTGCTCTATCCAGCCAAAAACGGCGAGTCCTTCGATATGGAGTACTACCGTACGAAGCACATGCCGATGGTGCAACGGCTCTGCGGCAGCGCGTGCAAGGGCATCGCAGCTGAGGGCGGCCTCGCCGGCGGCACACCCGGAAGTCCGGCGCCCTTTGCCGCAATCGGCGAACTGCTCTTCGATTCGGTCGAAGCGTTCACGACGGCGTTCACGCCGCACGCCGCCGAAATCATGGGCGACATCCCAAACTACACGAAGATCGAACCGGTCATCCAGATCAGCGAGATCACGCTCTAGATAGCACCGGCCGTGGGCCCGGGAGTCCGGGCCCGGGGTGCAGCGGGGGGCACGCCGCCCCGATTTTTACGTGCCGCTGCGCGCGATACCGCGGCCGACCCGCCACAATGCGTAGATCGTCGCAATGACGATGCCCGCGATCGCGAGCAGGTCGGTAAAACCGGAGAACCCCGCGACCGAGTTGCCGCATATCGATACCGCGGCCGAGGACAGCCACAAGTCCAGACGCTCGAACGGATTCGATGAGAGGCGTTCGTCATTACGCACGGTCGCGACGACCTCGCCCGGCGTCCACGAACCCTCATCGATCAGTTCGCGAATCGCGCCGTACCGGTCGAGCACGACGAGCCGCTCGGAATGGATGATTCCGACGCGCTCGTCGGGGAATCCGGTGACGTCGAACTGCGCGGCGAAATCGAGCACGTCGTCCGGCTTGCCGGTGAGAAAGGTCCAGCGCGCCGGGTTGGCGCCGAAGGTCTTGCCGTAGCGCGCGAGGATGGACGGCGTATCGTACGCCGGATCGAGCGTCACTTCCACCAAATGCACGGGCTGATCCGCGAAACGCTCTTGCAGCGCACCGAAGCGCGCCGAAACCAGCGGACATTCACGCGCATCGCGGCAGCGGGTATAGACGAACGCCATTACGACCGCTTGGCCGCGCAGTTCGCGTAGCGTAAACGCCTTGCCCGATTGGTCTCGGAAGTTCGTCGCATCGGGCGCGTATTCACCGACCACGACGTGATGCACGTTGCGCAAGATGCGCCCGAGCGGTTCTTCTACGTGCTCGCCGGTCACGTTCTGCGAGCCGACGACGCGAACGCCGGCCAGCGTCCAAGGAGCGTCGTCGGCATCCGCAGTTGCCTCGATCGTCGAGCCGACGGCAATCGTTCGTACGGCTGAGGCGGGCACCACGCGGAACGTGGAAATGGATGCGGGTTTTCCGAGCAGCGCATCGTGGCGCACGACGATTTCGGCGCTCGCCGGGATGACCCCGAGCACGAGTCCGCGCATCGCGGCTTCGTGCGCGACCGCAGCGCCGGGGTTGCAGAAAGCCAAGAGCGCGCCGAGGAGGGCAGCGAACCACGCCGAACCTGCCGGCATGGCGTCGGGCTTGCGAATATGCGAGAAAAACCTCGTGCGAAGAGCCTGGACGAAGTCCGAGCGTCGCGTCGTGCTCAACGGCCTTTTCGGCCGCGTGCTGATCGCCATCGAACCCGCGTTGTGCTTCCTGGTTTTCGGTGCGCTGACCGCTGGGCTCATCTTCTTTCCGCTTCCTGGCGCGAGGCTCAACCAGCATGATTCGGCGGTCGTGCTCGCGCCCATTTTCGGGCTCGCGGCGCTCGCCTTCCTCGCGTACGCCGTGGTCGTGCTCATCGGGCCGGTCCGCGCGCTGCGCCATACATTTTTGCCCATCTACATCGTCGATGGATACGTCCGCTATCGCAAGCCCGACCGGCATACCGAAGCCGATTCGAACGGCTACATCGCCGTGCTCGACGATGCCCGGCGAGCGGTCGCCGAATGGCCGAGCCTCGGTTCCGCGACGCTCCCCGAAAGCCTAAGGCCGGCGATGATCGAGTTCAGCTTCTACGGCGGCATCCACCGCATCGACGGCCGCTCCACCGGCGCCCTCCCCGAAAGCATCCCCGCCATGGGCATCGGCAGCAACGTCCCCCGGTTGTAGTGGGGCGTTCCGGGTTTCGACCGACTCGTCGTCGCGGGGCGGCTTATTGCCGCTAGGCAACTGCGCCGCCCCGCTCCTAGATTCGGACGAAACCCGAAACGCCTGTTTCCTTTGCGATTTCTACTTTTGCGACTTCTACTTTTGCGATTTCTATTTTTTTTCGGTGAGGGGGATCGTGAGGGAGTTGGCGGCGGGCCAAACGTGATTCGCGTGGCTGTCTAAGAAGACCATGGCCAGCAGCACGAAGATCGTGGCGATCATGATGAACGCCGAGATTTTGACGGCAGGCGGGATGCCGGCGGATACGGGGATGCCTTCGTCGTCGTAGGGAGTGTGCATCGCTAACCCGCTCCCAAGATACCGAAGCAGGCTAAGAGGACGAGGATGCATCCAAACGCCATCAAGCCGAGCAACAGTTTCGTGACTTGGTTATCGAGGCCGGTCGAGGCCCAGTCTTTGTAGAGTTGAAACGAGGTCGTACCGCCCACGATGATGGCAAGGACGAAGGCGATACCCTTTTCAAATGTGGCTGCTGCCATGTATTATGCCTCGCCGATCACAGAAGATAAAAGAGATAGAAGAGCGCGACCCAGATGACGTCGACGAAGTGCCAATACAGCGTCCCCGCCGTTAGGCCGAAATATTTCGAACCCGTGTACACGCCGCGATTGGCCTGAATGAAGAGCGTGATCAGGTAGATCACGCCGATGAACACGTGAAAACCGTGCATCCCCGTCAACGTGAAGAACGAACCACCCATCGTCGAGCCGGCCCACGTGAGCGGCACGTGGTTGTACTCGTAGGCTTGGCCGCCCAGGAACATCACGCCGAGCACGATCGTCGCAATCATCCAGAGGTTGAAGTCTGCCTTTTTGAGGTGCTTCCAGCTCTCCATCGCGAAGTGCATCGTCGCGCCGGAACCGAAGAGCACGCACGAGTTGATACACGCAAACGCGAGGTCGAAGCGCGGTAACTGCACGCCGTCCTTATTGATCGGCGGCCAATTCGGAACCGAATTGCGCAGATACAGATACGCGAAGATGAACATCGAGAACAGCACGACGTCGGAAACGAGGAAGAGTACGAATCCGAGCAACCGGATGTCGCGCGTTTCCCGATAGAGCGAGTCCACCTCTTGATAGCGCGCGTGGACCGCTTCGTGCGTCGAGTTGAGGGAGCTAACCGCCATTACGGCCCCGTTCTACAATCTCAAGCATGCGCAGGTGTTGGATGATCGGTTGGTGATGGATGGTGATCGTCCTTATCGGAAGGGTCGAGACCCAGGTACGGGAGCGGCTCGCCGAATTCGTAGGGGTTTTTCAGGACGGCCGGGATCTTCTTGAAATTGTAGTACGGCGGCGGCGAACTGATCTGCCATTCGAGCGTCCGCGCGTTCCAAGGATTGGGCGGAGCCTTCTTGCCGGCGATGAGGCTGTGCGCCATGTTGTAGAGCAACACGAGGGTCGAAGCGGCCAGCACGAACGAAGAGATCGAGATGAACTGATTGACGATCGTGAACTGGTTGATCAAGAGCGGCGTCGTATCCGAATACTGCGCGACGCGGCGGGGCATGCCCATAAGTCCGAGCCAGTGCATCGGTAAGAACGTCGCGTTGAACGAGACGAACGTGAGCCAGAAGTGGAGCACGCCGAGCTTGTTGCTCATCATCCGGCCCGTAATCTTCGGCCACCAGTAATAGACGGCCGCAAAGACGCCGAAAATGGAGCCGCCGAAGAGCACGTAGTGGATGTGCGCGACGACCGCGTAGGTGCCGTGCCAGTGGAGATCGACCGGCACCGAGCTCAGGAAGATGCCGGTCACGCCGCCGAGCGTAAAGACCACGATGAATCCCAGTGCGAAGAGCATCGCGGGATGGTACTCGATCTTTCCGCCCCACAGCGTCGCGGTCCAGCCGAAGACTTTGAGGCCGGTCGGCACCGCGATGATCATCGTGAGAATCATGAACGGCAGTTGCATCCACGGCGCCATGCCCGAGGTGAACATGTGGTGCGCCCACACCGTGAAGCCCAAGAGGGCGATCGCGATCGAGGAGAACGCGATCATCTTGTAGCCGAAGATCGGTTTGCGCGCGAACGTCGGGAGAATCTCGGAGATGAACCCGAAGGCCGGCAAGATCATGATGTAGACGGCCGGGTGCGAGTAGAACCAGAACATGTGCTGCCACAGAATCGGGCTGCCGCCGCGGCCCGGATCGTAGAACGGCACGCCGAACTGGCGCTCCATGAAGAGCGCTGCGAGCGCCGCCGAGAGCGCCACCGTCGCGACCATGTTGAGCAGCGCGGTCGCGAGCTGCGCCCATACGAAGAGCGGCATGCGCGTAAACGTCATGCCGGGCGCTCGCATCTTCATGATCGTGACCATGAAGTTGAGGCCCGTCATCGTCGAACTGATGCCGATCAAGAAAATAGCGGCACACCACAGCGACGTGCCCGGCGGCCCTTGCACGGAGACGGGCGGGTACTCCGTCCAGCCCGCGTCCGGCGCGCCGATGAGGAACGAACCGAAGAGCATCAAACCCGCGGGCGGGAAGATCCAGAAACTCACGAGGTTTAGCCACGGGAACGCGACGTCGCGCGCGCCGATCATCAGCGGCATCACGTAATTGCCGAAGCCGCCCGTGACCAGCGGAATGATCGTCATCCAAATCATGCCCGACGCATGCAGCGTATAGACGCCGTTATAGGTATCGTTCGAAACGAAGCCGCCCTCCGGGCGCATCAGCTGGATGCGTACGACTTCGGCGAGCAACCCGGAGATGCAGAAGAACAGCAACCCGGCGATCATGTACTGAACGCCGATCACCTTCGCATCGAGCGAGAAGATGTATTTTCCGATGAACGTCCGCGGCGCGGGGTGGATGTGGTCCGAGTGGGTATCGATGTGGCCGCCCGGGGGGTGAGGAACTGCTATTGCCATGCGTTGCTCCATTACTTGCTCTGGCTCAGGCTCGTGAGATACGCCACGAGGTTGGCGATATCCGAATTGGAAAGGCCGTTCGCATCGCGGTTGGGCATCGCTCCGAGCGAAGGCCCGTTCTTGCCTTGCGAATCGTCCGGCCCTTGATAGCCTTTGATGAGGACGTGCGAGATATCGACGGCGTTCGGTTTCTCGCCCGTGACGAGGTTGGGATGGGTGGTATCGCTCAGGAGTTTACCGAGCCCCGGGCCCACGATCTTCTGTTCGAAGGGCCCGACCGAGTGGCAACTCGAGCATTTGTTGGCGAACAGCGTCTGGCCCGCCGCGGCCGTGCCGCCTTGGAGCGCGACCGCACCGCCGGATGACGCTTGGAGTTTTGCCTGCGCGGCGATCCACCGGTTGAAATCTTGCGGCGAATCGATATACATCGTCGCGAACATGTTCGCGTGGTTGGTCCCGCAGAACTCCGTGCAAATGACGCGGTATTTCCCGATTCGGTTGGGCGTAAAGCGCACCGATTGCACGAGGCCCGGCACCATATCGTACTTGAGGCGTACCTCGGGCACCCAGAACGAGTGAATCACGTCGGAAGACGTCACTTGAACGGTGACGGGGGTATCGACCGGCACGTGCATCTCGTCGTACACGGACGATTTGAGGTTGGGGTAGCGAAACTCGAATTTGAACTGGTGGCCGATCGCTTCCATCGTCAGGACGTCGCCGCTCGCGTTCTGCAGATTCATCCAGATTTTCACGGAGAAGATCGCGATGATGATGACCAGGACGCTCGGGATGATCGTCCACCACAACTCGAGCGTCGGGGCGTCGTGAATCTGAATGCCGATCGCATCGGGAGCGTCGCTCGGCCGGCGGCGCCAAACGATCGCAAAGTACACGACGTAGACCGTCACGTACAGGAAGATCGCGTTGCCGATCGCGGCCATGAACTTAAAGAGCAAATCGATATCGCCCGCGGGGGCGGCCGCCTCCGGCAGGTACTTATTGATATCGAACGTCGCGATGTAAATTCCGAGGATGATGTTGACGACGGTCATCACGATCGTCACCGGCCAAAATCCGGGTCCCAGACCCTGACTCCGCGGTGCCGCTACCTGTGCCAAGGAGACTCCTTCAACTGCGCACGGACGCGTTCGCTCGGCGCCCGTCAAAACAATTTGACCGCGCGAACCAACGTTCCGCCCGAGCTTCTCGTAAAATACGAGTTGCCGCTATGTTTAAAATCGGGGTGGTGAGGGCTGCCCCGCGCGCGGGGAGGCGGAGACGAAGCGGCGGACGAGCACGTCGATGTTCGTAATGGCCGTGCCGACGACGACTGCGCTTGCCCCTGCGGCGAAGGCGGCAGCCGCTTCCGCCGGCGTGCCCACACCGCCCTCGCATACCGCGAAGGGGTGACGAGAGGCGATGACTCGGGCGAGATCGAGTGCGGGCAGGGGCCGGCCGAGGGTCGGCGGTGTGTACCCGGCAAGCGTCGTGGCCACGATATCGGCGCCCGCTTCGATGGCGGCGCTTGCGTCCGCCTCTTCGGAGCAATCGGCCATAGCAACTAATCCCGCAGCATGCGCGAGGGCGATCGCAGCAGCGACCGAGAGACCTGTGGCTCGCGTTCGAGCGGTCGCATCGAATGCGACGATGTCGGCGCCGGCCTGCGCGACGGCGTGAACCTCCTCATGCGTCGAGGTGATGTACGGCTCGAACCCTGCGTGCGCGCATTTGATGATCCCGATGAGCGGCACGTCCGCAAGCGCCGCGCGCACGGCGGCGATCCGCGCGGCGCCCTCGATCCGCACTGCCGCCGCGCCGTTGGCCCAAACGCAGCGCGCGAGCAGCGCGATCGCTTCGGGCGTGTTGAGGACGGACCCGCCCTCGGCTTGAACCGAGACGATGAGACCACCCCGCAGGCGTTCGAGCAGCGGATTCATTCGCCGTCGCCAAGCTTGCGAGCCAGCAGCAGCGCACCCGCGGCGGGGTCGTGCGCGGGCTCCATGAGACGCGCGTTGGGCAACGCCCGTTCGAGTGCGTCGCGAAACGCCCGCGCAAAACCGGGATCGCGAAAGAGACCGCCGGCCCGCGAAACGAGCGGCGATCCCGTTCCTTCCAGAGCAGTATCCAGCGCATCCACGAGCAGCGCGAGCTCCGCTGCGGCCGCAACTCTGATGGCGAGGGCGTCCCGATCGCCTTCTTCCGCGAAGGCGAGCACGTCGCTAGCGAAGGCTGCGAGCGCGGGCCGCGTAATCTCGCCGTGCGCAAACGCGTGCTGGATCGCGCGCAGCGAATGCGTTCCGTAGAAGGTAAACGCCCGATCGGCGAGTGCGCTCGGTCGCTTACGATCTTCGCGCGCCATCGCCAGCCGGAGCGCCTCGCGCGCAATCCAAACGGCGCTGCCCTCATCGCCGAAAAAATACCCCCAGCCGCCGCAGCGCACGAAGGCGCCGTCCGGCACGGCATTGCCGAGCGCAACGCTGCCCGTTCCCGCGATCACCACGATGCCGGCCGCGCCCCCGAGCGCGCCGGCATGGGCGATAACGGTATCGTGCACCACCTCGGAGCGCTCGGCCAGTCCATCGAGGCGCGGACGTACCGAATGCCCCCCGTCGAAACCGCTAATGCCGGCGACGAGCGCTCGTACCCGCATGCTTCTCGGCAAGTTTGCCGCTTCGAGTGCAGCGCCGAGCGCCTCGCCGAGCGCCGCGGCTTGACGGACCGAATCGCGCGGTTCGCCCACGAGATCTGCCGGCGGACCGCTGCCGCGCGCGAGAATCTTGCCCTCGTCGCCGAGCGCGGCGATCGTCGAACTCTGGCCGCCGTCGATGCCGGCGAACAACGCGATCGCCCTACTCCGTTCCGGGCCGAAGGCGCACGGCGGCTTCGAACGAGCGCGGGTCCTCTCCGCACGCTGCGTAGGCCGCCGCGTGCGCCGCGGCTTCCCCCGCACCGGGATGTTCGCGATGGAAGCGTTCGTGCGCGACGGCGCACGCGATGAAGCTCGCAGCCGCAGCCTCACCGAGCGCGGCGCGCACCCGTTCGACGGCGCGAACGTTGACGCGGACGGCATCGTCATGCGCGTCGTACTCGGCGAGCAGCGCAGCCGCACCCCACGCGCCGAGGTCGCACACCGTCACCTCGAGGCGGCTCACGCGGGCACGGCGCGGCGCAGATCGACGCCGTCCGCGATAAGGCGCTCGCGCAGTTCGGCGTATGCGATCGCGCGCGGTTCATAGCTTCCTTCGGCACAGAGCGCCGCGGCGGTACCGGCGGCTTGTCCGAGCGTCATCACCGTCGGCGTCAGACGGGTCGAGGCGAGGGCCTCGTGCGTCGTCGAGATGCAGCGCCCCGCCACGAGCAGCCCGGGGACCCGCTGCGGCACCATGCATCGGTACGGAATTTCGTAGCTCGAACCCGGCGGCAAACGAAACGTCGTGGTGCCCGTTCCTGACGGATTGTGGATATCGATCGGATAGGCGCTGCGAGCGACGGCGTCCTCAAAGGTGCGCGCGCTCAAGACGTCCTCGCGGGTCAAGGTGTACTCGCCGATGATGCGGCGCGATTCGCGGATGCCGATCTGCGTCGCGGTTGCAGCGATACGCGCGTTCTCGAAGCCGGGAACGTCGCGCCGGAAAAAGGCCAGCAGTTGCATCGTCTGCGCGCGCGCTTCCACTTCGGCCCGCGTGAGATCGTCGGGATCGAGGGGGTCGATGTCGACCACGCGGGTCATGTTCACGCTCACCTCGTCGGGATAGGGTGAGATGAAGAACGAGACGAGTTCGCGGGGAACCGTCACGTCGCCGCGGCGGCGCGCAGCGTTCCACAACGCGTAGAGTCCGGCGACCGCCGTTAGTGCGGAGGCGTCGCGGGCTTCGGGCGGGATGCTCGTGCGCATCTCGTCTGCGTTCTCGCGGACGTAGGCGGCCGTGGCGGCCAAATCGACGTGGCTCAGGCGAAACATGAGACTGGCCGGCTGCACGCGGCCGCGCTCGTCGCCTTGTTGCAGGGCGACGCCCGCCGAGGCCGCGACGTAGGCGTCGGCCGAAGCATCGATCGTTACGGATGCCTCGATCTCACGCGGTCCGGCGACGGTCGCTAGCCGCGCCCCGCGAACGCGGCCGTTCCCATCCGCCAGGGCCTCGAGAAAATACGCGTGGAGCAGCAAGGCCACCCCGCTCTCGCCCATCATCTCGAAAAGGAGCGCCTTGTGCACTTCCGGATCGAACGGCGTGATCGTCGCAACGTAGTCCGAGGAATCGGCGATATGCCCGGGCGATCCGCCCATCCGCATGAGCCGCTCGACGATCTCTTGCGCGATGCCGCCGACGATTCGATCGGTGCCCGAATGGAACGTCATCCAGGGGCCGACCATCGCCGCCGTCGCCGTGCCGCCCAGAAACCCGTAGCGCTCCACGAGCAGCGTTCGCGACCCGTGCCGGGCCGCGGCCAGCGCCGCCGCACACCCGGCGTTGCCTCCGCCGATCACGAGCACGTCGTACGAGTTTCCCACGTGCCCCAAGTTCTGATGCCCCGCGGCATCGCCTCCGCCTACCCGGGCCTTCTACGTACGGAACTACGTAGACGGCGCGAACGCATTTACGGATACCGATGAATGTCGCATGGCCCTAAGCTTGGTGCATACCTCTCTACACCCAATCGAAGGAGCCAAGATGATCCTGGTTATCGCCCTCTTCACGGTCCTCGGATTGCTCTCCGCGACCGCCCTCGTCGCCGCCATCGGCTCGCTCGAAAGCGCCCAATCCATGTTCGTAGACGGCCGCTTCAGCGAAGCGGCGGCGAAGTTTCAGCGCACCTACGGGCCATAGGTCGCGAGCGTCAGATATCGACGTGCATCATGTCGTCGAAGACGGTCACGTTGTTGGGATGGAAATTCCGCAGATCTTTATTGAACCCGAAGATGCTCTCACGCCCGTTCGCTATGATAACGGGCACGTCCGCGGCAATCGTCCGCAGAGTTTTCGCTAAGTCCGAGCGGTATTGCGCCTCGTCGTAGGCACCGTGGAGATCGTCCAAGAGCGCATCGACTTTGGGATTGCAATAGCTTCCCAAATTCTGACCCTGCGGCGGCGCCTCTTTGCAGCCGTAGAGGTTCGCCGGGTCGACCGGAACGTTGACGCTCCAGCCGACGAACGCGAGATCGAACTTTCCGTTAAAGAGAATTCCATTATCTGCTTTGGCGGCGAATAACATCGCCGGATCGTAGTGTTGAACGTTCAGTTCGACGCCGATGTCTTTCCACCACGACCGAATCAACTCGATTTGCAAGTCCACGTCGGGCGAACCAGCCGACGTTGCGACGGTGAACGAGAGCCGAGTGCCACCCTTCGCCCGGATGCCGTCGTCGCCGCGCATCCACCCGTCGCGATCGAGCAGCGCGTTCGCTTTCGCCGGATCGTACTCGGTGAATGGAATGTCTTTGGGAACCGCCGGATCGGCGAGCGGTGCGGAAACGTCCTGCAGCACGCCGACGCCGTGTCCGACTTTTTGCACCGTCGTCCTCCGATCGGTTGCGAGCAACAGCGCGCGGCGAACGGTAACGTCGGCGAGTGCCGGGTTCTTGAGATTCATCGTAATCTCGTTGAAGGCGTAGCCCGGCTGACGCAGGACCGACACACTCGGAATGGCCGCTACACGTGCGAGAAAGACCCCGCCGAAGGGATACCACAGGTCGATCTCGCCGGTCTGCAGCTGTGCGAGCACCGTATTCCGATCGGGGATTAACTTCATGATCACGCGATCGAGTTTCGGGCGTCCGCGCCAGTACGTGGGATTCGCTTCGAGTTCTACCGAGTCGCCGCGTTTCCAAGCGCTATACCGGAACGGTCCTATCCCGACCGGAAGTTTATTGTAGTCGCCCGTATTGATGTCGGGCTGCGCGCCCAAGAGGTGCTTCGGCAATAACGCGAGCGTGTTCGCCGAGGAAAAGAGCTTCGGCACGATGGCGAAGTAGGGCTCGCGCAAATGCACGACGACGCGATATTTGTTCGGTTCGTCGACGCTTGCGATGTGCTCGAAACCTTCCCGCGCCGGTATCTGGTTGGCCTGATTGTTGATCGCCGCGATCGAGAATACGACGTCGTCGGCATCGAATGGCGCGCCGTCCGACCACGTCACGCCGCGCCGCAAATCGATCGTCACGGTCCTTCCATCGCGCGAAATGCCGCCGTTGGCCGTGTTTGGAACCCTCGTAGCGAGTTCGGGCACGAACCTATTTTCGCGATCGCAGCGAAAGAGAAACGCCATCGTCATCTGCGAGAGAAACGACACGACGAGCTGCGTGCTCAGATCGGGATTAAGGCCGGAGATATCCTCGCCCGTTGCCAGGCGAAGCACGTGAGGTACCGTCGTTGCGTTCACCCGGCCGCCGTCCGCGACGGCCTGCGACGCAAAAGCCGAGGCGAGCAAACATGCAAACGCCGATGCGAGCGGTTTCTTCAAAAAGGGCTCCCGGGGACGGCAAGGTAGCGTTCTCTTCCCGCCCGTGACGGCTCGTCCCGCACCAGGACCGGCATCGCCCATATCGAACATATGTTCGATGACGCAGACTCGCGCCGGCCGCATCGACTGCACCGAAATCGAAGCGAAGAGCGTCCTCAATCGCGTGCGGGGCATGCCGTTCGCCTGGTCCATTAACCCGTACCGCGGATGCTACCACCGCTGCGTTTTCTGCTACGCTCGGAACACGCATGCGTTCTTCGAGCGCAGCGGCATCGGCGACTGGGGAACGGCGCTCTACGTGAAAGTCAACGCGGCCGCCGTGCTCCGGAGCGAACTGGCGAGCCCGCGCTGGAAGGGCGAGCACGTCGCGATCGGCACTGCGACGGACCCCTATCAACCCCTCGAAGGCCGCTATCGCATCACGCGCTCGATCCTCGCGGAACTCGCCCGCGCCCGCACCGATGCGCACATCATCACGCGCTCGCCGCTGGTCGTGCGCGATATCGACGTGCTGAGCGAACTCTCGCTGCAGGCGGGCGTTTGCGTGTGCATCAGCCTCCCCACGCTCGATGAGGATCTCGCGCGCAAGATCGAACCGACGGTCGCGCCGCCGCGCCAGCGCCTGCGGGCGGTCCGCCTGCTCGCATCCGCCGGAATCCGCGTGGGCGTCGCGATCGCGCCGATCTTGCCGCACCTTACCGATGGCGAAGAGGCATTGCGCGAGGTTTTTGCCGCCGCAGCCGAGGCCGGCGCCTCGAGCGCGTGGCACAGCGTCCTCAATCTCAACGAGGTTGCTAAAGAAAGCTATTTCGGATTCTTGCGCGAGCATTTTCCGTCGCTGGTTCCAGCGCACGAATCGTATTATCGGCGCAAGTACGCGCCGCGTGCCCTGGCAGACGACATTTCAGAACGCGTCGCACGGGCACGCCGCGGCGTTGCGCTGCGGCCGCGGGAGACGATTCGCGCCCAGCCGCAGCGCGTACAGCTCGCGCTCTTCGATGAGGTACCCTAAATATATCGCCGCATCGCCGGCCACCAGAGGGCCAGAGGCCGAATCGGCTTCGAGCAAGCGAAGATCGGAAGGTCGTTAAAATCCGGCAAGACGTCGTCGTCGTGGAAAAGGCCGACCTGCCGCACCGAGGCAAATTCGCCGCGCAGCACGCGATCTGAAATGCCGACGGCGAGAACGAGCTTGCCGCTCGCGCCTCGCGTGCCGTACAAATAATAGTTGTTATGACCGCTGATTGCGCGCGGCAGCCCGTAGCGCGGCCCGAGAAAATCGACCGCGGCCGCCTGGCCGTAATCGTGGGTTAAGATGACGGCTTCGCGCTGTTCGGCCGGCGTTAAGCCGTCGTAGGCCTTCGCCAAGCTCGCGACCAGCGTGTTCCACCCGAGCATATCGGCGAAGTGTTGCGGCACGAGCCCTTCGGGATGCTTTTCCATCTTGATGCCGCGAAAATCGAGCACGCGCTCGTAGGTAATGAATGCAGGCAACGGCAGCAGCGGATAGGCTTCCGGCGCGATGGCGAGCCCGGCCAGCAGAAGTAAGGCCGGGTAGGCGATGCGCGACCAGGCCAGCCGTTCGAACACGGGCTCGAGCGACGCCGCCCCGGCCGCGAACAACACGGGATAGATCGGCGCGAGGTAATATACTTTTGCGCCGAGCACGAGATAGAGGATCGAGAGGAGCACGTATGCGAGGCCATACCAGCGCAGCGACGAGCGTCCGTGCAGCAGCGCAACGAGCCCGGCAACCCATACCGGCGCAGTAAGCGGATTCATCATGAGGATCTGTTGCAGATAGAAATCGAAGGGGCCGACGACGTAATTCTTTCCGGCCGCAGCGGCCTGCAGGACGGCCAATTGAGGCCAGCCGTGGCGGCCCTGCCACACGAGCGTCGGTGCGACGATGAGGCTCGCGATGGCGACCGCCAAAGCGAAGCCCGGGCGCAGCAGAGCGCGCCGCGCCGGGGTCAGCGCGATCGCCACGGCCGACGCGCCCAAATAGAAAAACATCGAATATTTATCGATGAGCCCGAGACCGCAAACCAGGCCCAGGGCCACCCATAGCGCGGGAGCGTCGCTTTCGGCGGCTTTCACGAACAGGTAGGCGGCGCCCATCCACAGCAGCGGCTCGAAGGCATTCATGGTGAGCAGGTTGCCGACGGCGAGGTAGAACGGCGCGAGCGCAATGCAGAGCATCGCCAGCATCTGCGCGAACCAGCCGCCGCCGAGGCGTTGCGTGAGGCGGCCCGTCAAGACGACGGTCGCGCTGGCCGCCACGGCGGGTAGGAGACGAATAGCGTACAGCGAGTCGCCGAACAGCGTGAGGGAAACTTTGGCGATGAGTGCGATCAGCGGAGGCTGGTCGACATAACCCCACGCGAGATGGCGCGCGCAACTGATAAAGTAGAGTTCGTCGCGCTGATAGCCGTACGCGCCGGCGCGCGCGAAATGCAAGACAAAGGTCGCAATGCCAAACAAAATTGCAACCAGCAGCGTCTTACTTGCAGTAAAGGATTCAGTTGCTATACCCCGGGATGAGATAACACCATGACGGACGGCTCGCAAGCCTACAAGACCCTCTTTTGTAAGACCTTTATCGAGACTCATCGCAGCTTCACGCCCGCGGAATTGCCCTGGCCATCCATCGATACAGCCTCCATCGACCGTTTGCGTTCGATTCCCTTTTGGAGCGTAGCGCTCGCAGCCGAGCGCAACGCCGGACGAATGGTTACCGAATACGCCAAAACCATTACGGACCCGGCCATTGCCGAAGCCCTCGCAATCCAAGGTGTCGAGGAAACGCGCCATGCCGAGCTGCTCGACGAAATGCTGCGCCGCTACGGCGTTCCCGTCGTCCAGCGGCCGCTGCCGAAACTCGATTACTCCGAGCGGGCCTTCATCGATTTCGGGTACGAAGAGTGCATCGACTCGTTCTTGGGCTTCGGGATCTTCGGCCTCGCCCGGCAGATCCAAATGTTCGTTCCCGAACTTACCGACATTTTCGAAGTCGTGCTCCTCGAAGAAGCGCGTCACGTGACGTTCTTCGTGAACTGGATCGCCTACGAACGAGTCCGCCGCGGGCGCGGAGCGAGGGTTTTTCAGGCCTTCGCTACGGCACTCGGCTATCTGCGTGCGGTCAAACGAATCGTCACGACTTTTGCCCCGGGAGCGAAGGACGCACCGAAAACACAAGGCGTCGGCTTCGGTGCCGAAGGGGCGTTCACGATTCTCGACGACGTGACGTGGCGCAGTTTCCTTGCATCGTGCGTGAACGAAAACGATCGCTACATGAGCGCTATGCCGCCGGACCTTCTCACGCCGACCGTGCTGCCGAACGTGGCTCGGCTCGCGCTCTCACTTCCGAAGCTGGGCGCGCGCCAGAAAACGGCCGCGGCTACCTAAGAGCAACTCCCAGCCGCATCAGGCCCGGCGCGCAGCGGCGACGAGCGCGATCCCGGTCGAACCGTCGAGCCCGCGCACTTCCTCGCCGGCTAGGGCGATGACGGCTTCGGCGCTTGCGAGCGCTCCGAGATCCGCAATCCGGCGCGCGTAGACGAGATGCAGATCGGGAAGCGCACGGCCCACATCGCCGAACGCCGTCGCATCTTCGAGCAAGAGCGCGAGATCGCGCTCGAGGTTCGCGACGGTCGTGCGCTTGCATGTCGCGTTGCGGCTCACGAGGCGGACCGTCGCGCGCGCGTCGACGGCGCACAGATCGCTCCCGGCTGCGGCTGCTCGATACACGACGAACGCCCCCACCTCTGCGACCGCTTCGAGCGAAGCCGCCTCCGCGTGCAGGCTGCGGGCCGCCGCAGCGCGGCGTTCCGGCTCGCCGGCCGGCGTCGCAGTCTCGCCGCCCGCGGCGGCGGACGTCGCGCCGGAAGCGGTCGCGCGCACGAGATTGCGGCGCGCATCGATTTCAACGGTCACCTCGACGAGGCCGGGCTCCGCGCCCGCTGCAACGACACGCTCGAAGGCCTCGCGCCGGACGCGCACGACGTCCGCCGGAGAGGGATCGAGGATCGTTCGTTCCACGACGTCGCGCAACAGCGCTAGGGCCACACCCAGCGGCGAGATCACCTCGGCATCGCGCGCGATCCGATACCGTAATCCCAGCCGTTCTGCAGTAAACGGAACGAGCGCAGCGGCGCCGCCGCCGCCTCCGATCAGTTCCACATCCGCAAAGACCAGATCGTAATCCGAGACCAATTCGTCGACCGCTCCGCGCAGCTTGGCAGCGGAACGCTCGAGAATCGCGCGCGCCAGGTCGCTCGCCTCGCAGCCGAGATGCGCCGCCGCAGTCGCAAAGGCGATCGTAGCCGCAGCGGCATCACCGCGCGCGAAATCGTCCTCTCGAACGTAGCCGAGCAGATTCGCGGCGCACGTGGGCGTGAGCGTCACGCGAACACCGCCGGCGCATTCGAGGGCGAAGTAGTCGTCCGGATCGCCCGGTGCCGGCCGAATGAAGATGGGCCGCGCGCCCTGCAGCTGCTGCGCGCTCGTGAAGCAGGCGTACCCGAGGCCCGCGATGTGTGCGGAGCGCGGGCCGACATCGCGCAGGCAGGCCGGCCCGCGCACAGAGCGATCGATCCGCGGAACGCTGCCGCCGGCGATCGCGAGCGTGCGCACGTCCAGCGTGCGCAGCATCGTCCGATGGCCGCCTACCCGGGCGGCCCGCATCTGCGGCGCGCCGCGCCGTATCACCGAACAATCGGCGCTGGTTCCACCGACTTCGATAAAGATGCCGTCGGTGACGTTCTCGTGCAAGAGCGCACCCGCAATGCCTGCCGCCGGCCCCGAGAGCATCGTGAGGATCGGACGCCGCGCGACTTCGGCAACGTCCATGACGCCGCCGTCGCTGCGCATGATCATGAGCGGCACCGTGATGCCCGCGCGTTCCACGGCCGTCGCGGTCATCTGCGAGGTGCGCAGCATACGCGGGAGGATCGCCGCGTTGAGCGCCGCCGTCCGCGTACGCGCGCGCAGACCGTAGGTCGTCGCGACTTCGTGCCCCGCCGTCGCCGGAATACCGCGCGCGCGCGCGAGCGCGACCGTGCGCCGCTCGGCGGAGGGCCGATCGACGCCGAACGCTTCGCTCGCGACAACGGTCTCCGCGCCGTTTGCGATAAGACGCTCGAGCGCGCGCGCGACCGCCGCTTCGTCACCCGCGCGCGCGTAGGCGCAATCCGGAGCAAATGCGACCTCGGCGCCGAGCGCCATCGGCGCTACGTGCATCTGCCTGCGCTCGAGCCAGCCGAAGCGTCCGTGCAACGCGACGATGCCCACGCGCGCGACATCGCCCTCGAGCAGGGCGTTGGTCGCCTGCGTGGTCGAATGCGCGATGAATGCGATCTGCGAAACGTCGAGCCCCGGTGTCTCGAGCGCGCGCCGCAGTCCGGCTACGATGCCCGCCGCTACGCCTTCCTGCGCGCCGTGCGTCGTCGGAACTTTAACGCGCGCGACGATCTTTCGCGTCGCAGCGTCCACCACCACGACATCGGTAAACGTACCGCCCACATCGATACCGACGCGCAAGGCTGCGCTCATGGCGCGGGGGCGAAGGGAGCGCCGAGGGCGATCGTCTTTTCGACGTTTGCGCGGCTCACGAGAAAGGTGTGCGGTTTACCATCGTAAGCGCGCGCTTGCGTTTGAAAGGTGCCGTACTCCCACCAGAAGCGGCCGTCGATTTTCTCGACGATATCGTTCGTGCGCATTCCCGCAACGTAGGCGGGGCCGCCGGGGCGCACGAACGCGCGCATCTGTCCGTCGTTCGTCTTGAAGAGCGTGTAGTAATAGGACGGCACCGTGCGCGCCGGATCGTAGGATAGTCCGCGCTGCAAGAGCGTGCGCGCGAGCGCTTTGTGGTAGAGCGACCACGTGCGCATGCGAAAAGCCGCATCCAGCGCGCTCGCGCGAACGTCGGCGCCGCGCGGGACGTACCACTGGTTCACCGGCCAGCCCGCGCAATCGCTGAGTTCGAGCCCGATTTCCTCGGCTGACGCAGTAACCAAAACGTAGGCGGCAAACGGTTTCTCCGCACAATCCGACGCGGCAACGTCGCCGCCGTACGGCATCGCGCGCACGCCGCCCCAGCTGCGCGTAAATTCGTCGATGACCTGCGCCGCAGCGAGGGCCGCATCGGATCCGCTCCCGGCACCGACCCCGATCACGTCGGACGATGCGGGGTTCGCGAAGAGGCCAACCAGAGCCGCTCGCGGCTCCGTTGTGTTTGCGGCTTGCGGCTCCGTTGTGTTCGCGGCTTGCGGCTCCGCGGCGCTTGCCGCGGGTGCGAGCGCGAACGGCTGCGCGCCGAGCAGCGGTGCACCGAACAGCACGACGACGAGCGTCGCGGCAATCGCTACGGCGGCTTGAAACGGCAACGTGAGCTGCATGATCTCTTCGACCGAAGTGCCCGTAAAATTTCCGACCCAGACGTTGGCGGTGTTCGTGGGATCGCAGACGTTCTGCACTTGCACGACCGCCATGACGGCCGCAACGAGCACGACCGCCGGCAACACGCCCAGGCCCGCCAGCACCGTATACACGACGATGCCGACGCCGAAGGGATTGAGCGGACCGCGGTACAGCGCAAGCGGAGAGAGAATTCCGAAGAGCGCGACGTAGCCGAACCACGAGTGCGGTGCGATCGCGGCGACGATCGGCAACAGCGCGGCTTTAACGGCGGGCAGGCTCGTCGCATCGAGCAGCATGCCGATGCCCATGAAGAGCCAGATCGCAGGTGCAACGTCTTCGGCGCCGCGGATGGCTGAGGCGACGAGCGTTTCGATTGCCTTCTTCGGCCGGGTCGCGAGCACTCCGTAAAGGGCGCAGAGCGCGAACGCGACGAGCGCGCTCACATGAAAGGCGAAATACAGCACGATCGGCAGCGCGGGCGTGACGAGCGCATAGAGCGGTGCGCGCTTTCGCGCGAGCGGTTCTTCGGCCTCGAGTGCCCAGGCGGCGTATCCGCGCGTCGAGCGAAAGCGCACGAAGGCAAACGCGGCGAGCGCGCACAGATCGAGGCCCGCGAGCGCGTAGGCGTAGGGCTGCATCGTCGCGCGATCGACTCCGAAGGTCGCCGTATAAAACGTCCACTGCGCGATGTTGAAGATATACCCGAGCGCGAAGGCCAACAAGAACAGCGTCGCCGCCGTTTTGCGCGGAACGCCCACCGTCATCATGATCGGCAAGACGATCGAACCGACCATGATGATCGCGCCGAGACCGGTGAGCGACGAGAACAATAGCGCCACGGCCGCGCACAAGATCAGGGCGAGCGCCGCCGGGCGGTCGCCCCCGAATTCGGCTGCATACGCAACGATCGTTTCGGCGATTCCCGTAGCAAGGGTCACGCGCGACAGCAGCGCACCGAACACCACGGTCACGATCACATCCGCAAGGCGCACCGTTCCGTGGACGATCGTCACCGTCATCCCGGCGAGGCCCGCACCGGATACCGCGGCGATTGCGAGGGCCATCAGCGGCACCGCGAGCAAGGCCGGCAACACCCGGGCGTACATGAGTCCCGCAGCGAGTGCGAAGATCGCGAGCATCGCAAAACCCGCGAAATCGTTCGTCGCGCCGCTCGCAGACACTATGCGACCTTCCAACCCTTGGTCCAAGCGACCAGCGGCCCGAGCGCCTCAAGGAGGCGCAGGCCGCGCGCGCTGAGCGCGTAGCCGCGGCCCGCTCGATGCGCGACGATACCCGCCGCGCGCAATTCGGTGAGCCGCGCGTTCAAGACGCTCGGATTCGTTTGCGCGGCCTCCTGCAACGCGCGAAACGTCAATTCTCCGGCTCGCAGTTCCCACACGATGCGCAGCGCCATCCGCCGGCCGAGCAAATCCAAGAGCGCCATGACCGGCCGCCCCGAGCGGGAACCGCGAACGGGCGCCCCCGGCAGCGGAAGCTTCTTGGGCCCGGGAGTTTTCATCGGCTCGTCCGTGTGCTATGTTTTCCGTAGCACACTGCACGAAGCTCGGGAGATCCCACATGCCGCGAATGGCTCAGGCGCACGCGCCCTACCCGGAAAAGATCGGCGCGTGGCTCGCGCGCACGATGCCGCCCGGCGTTCCGCCGCTCGCGCTCTTCACCACGCTCGCACGCGACGAGCGGCTCTTCGAACGCTTCTCGAGCGGCGGGCTCCTGGACCGCGGCCACCTCACGCTGCGGCAACGTGAGATCGTCATCGATCGCACGACGGCGCGCTGCGGATCGGAATACGAGTGGGGCGTCCACGTCGCGTTCTTCGCGGAGCGCGCGGGCTTGCATGAAGAGCATCGCATAGCGCTCGTTCACGGTCGAAGCAACGATCCCGTCTGGACCGGCGACGAACGCCTGCTGCTGGCTGCCTGCGACGCGCTGCACGATCGCGCCGATATCGACGACGCGCTCTGGAGCGACCTGCGCGACGTCTTCGCCGAAGAAGCCATTCTGGAAATCGTCATGCTCGCCGGATTCTATCGGACCGTCAGCTATCTCACGAACGCGCTGCGACTCGAACCCGAAGCGATTGCAGCGCGCTTTCCGCCCGAACCGGCACGCCCCGCGGGCCGCTAGCCCCCGCCCTCGCCAACACGAGCCTCACGGTGATGGTGAGGTTGCCGGCGCCGGCAACTTCAGCACGTCGTCGAACGGCGGCAACGTCTTCTTCGGGATATAGTCGCGGTACACGGCCGAACCCAGAAGATCGGCTCGTTCGATCGCGCGTTGCGCGGCGAGGTGGTAGCGCTCGAGAACGCTCAGCTCGTGGCTCGGCCGATCCTCATACTCCCAGGCGGCGCGAACTTGCGGCTCGAGCGCGAGCATCGCATCGCGCGCTTCCCAGAAGAGATACTTCGCGATGTTGAGCCCGCGATAGACGAAGCCGTCGTGCTTGCCGTCCGCATTGGCCCGCGCATCGTCGTAGTACGCGCGCGCCTCGCGCGGGATCTGGTATTCGCGGCCGAGCGCATCGTAGCGGCGCGCCGCCAGCGCCATCACGCGCGCGGCGTTCTGGTGCAGCGGCGGCACCGCGAAACGCAGGTGCGTCATCGCACGTTCGGCGCTCGAGCGCAGTGCCGCGAGGTCGACGAGATCGGGAACGTTCGCCAGATCCGGCGCGAGCGGGTCGGCCCAAAACAGATAGTCGCCGTACTCGCGCGGATTTGCCCGCAACAGAGTCCGGCAGCGTCCCAGGGCCGCCATGTCGCCCGCATAGCGGGCATCGTCCGACCCGAAGAACGCCGCGGGGAAATCGCTTGCGAACCGCTCGGAATTCACCGAGCCCCGTTCCCACGCACTTGCGGCCGCATACGCGACCGGGTACCAGGTCGCTTCGAAGAGCGTCTCGCCGTCGTCGTGCCACACCGTTTGGAAGAGGCCGAGCACATGCGACGCCTTTCCTTCGGAAACGAAGCGATCGATGTTGGGCAAGGCGGTGTCGATATCGGGATAGATCTCGTTCCAGTTGAGCGCGCCCGGCGCCACGACCTGATCGAAACCGCCCTGCGCGATGCGATCGATGTAGGGTTGATAGGACGCTTCGGTGCCGTAGTGCCAGTTCACGAACACCAGCTGTTTCGGAAGCTCCGAGAAGAGTTCGGGGTGCCGCGCCAGAGCATCGTCCCAAATCATCGGACGGCCGCCTTGCTTTTCGATCACGAAGTCCGCGGTCTCGATCACGTGCCGCGCGAACACCGGGCCCTCTCCCTCGGCCTCCACGAGCGCTTTGGATTGGCCCCGCCCCAAGTCCGAAGGCTCGTCGGACCCGATATGAAAAAACGGCGGCGCGGCCGGAAGCGCCGCGAGTTCGTCGGCAATCAAGTCGCGCACGTACGCTTCGCCGCCGGGATTTGCCGGTGAGAGCAGATAGCCGTGAGGCAGTTCGGCGAGCGGCGCGTACGTTTCGAGTTTCAAGGTTTCGTGCATGTGCGCGAACGTCTGTTGCTCGGGCACGAACGCGACGTGATAGCGCGCGGCGTAGGCCGCAAGTGCACCCAGCTGTGCCGGAGTGATGCCGTCGAGCGGCGCCGGAAGCGGATGCTTGGGATCGACGAAGACGTGCTCCATATACGGCGAGTAGCCATTCATCTTGAAGCTCGCGATCGTGCGGATGCGTTCCTGGAAATAGCGCATCGTCGGCAGCGGGCCGCGCGAGACGTCGTCCGACAAAATGCGCCAGCGCAGTGCGGGTTCGTCGGATATGTCGCTGCACGGTACGTTCCACGAATCTCCGCTGCGCTGCGCCAACTGCGCGAGGGTCATCAGCGCATCGAAGGCGCCTTCGAAGCGCCCGAAGGGCGTCGATTCCAGCACGAGGCCGGAGCGGTCGACGTGCAGCGCATACCGTTCGGGAGCGCCGGCGGCGCCGTTTATCGGCCGCCAGCGGACGCGCAGCCTTTCGCCGAGCGGCGAAATACCGAGTGCCGCCCATCGCTCGCGCACGAGATCGACCCCGCCCGCGTCCAGCTTCGCGCGCGAGAGAGCCCCGAGAATCTCGCCGGCCGGCACCCGGCAGCCCGGCACGAGGCGAACCAGCGCGGGACGCGGGATCAGATGCACCGAGGCGGAGCCTGGGGCGGCGCAGACCATCGCGAACAGGCCGGCCCCGAACACCGCGGCCAGTCTCATGACGTGCATCGAAGGCCTTCTTTGTACTTGGACCGCAGCGCCCCGCTGCCGCCGGCCCCCTAGGACCGAAATAAAAACGCCCCCGTCTCACGACGGTGGCGTTTTTTATCACTCACACAAACAACGGCTGCTCACAAAGCCAATTCCCTGTGATGTGAGCTACCGCACAAAGTAAGGCTCTTCCTCCCTTCAATTCGGCAGATCGTAAGAGAAGTTGTAGCTTCGAGCGCGAAAACGCGCAGGATGCACTTGAACCGCTGTATCGGGGCAAGCCTTTGTCTCGTTCTGGCGGCCGTCCTCGCTGGTTGTCAGGCCGGAACGGTTGTCGGAGGGGGGGGGCCGCCTTCGCAAGCTCCGCCCACCGCGAATCCGACCGCGTCACCGACACCTCTCAGCATGCCGACGCTCGGCGGCCACTCCGGTGGAGGCAGCCCGGGACCGAGCCCGATCCCGACCCCAACGCCGTCCCCGCTGCCGCCGGGGGTAACGCCGGCTCCAACCGCCTCGCCTTCGCCTACGCCCACCCCCGTCTACTCAATCGCCCCGACGAGCCTTCCCGCGGGGCCTAAAATCTACGTCGCCAATCACGGGAAGGAAGGCACCTCGCCCAGCGTCACGATCTTTGCCGTCGCCGCATCGGGCGATGTCGCGCCGCTCGCGACCCTGACGGGTTCGCACACGAACATGCAGCAGATCCAGTTTCCCGGGGTCGACAGCGCAGGCAACCTCTTCCTCAGCGATGCCGGAAGCGCCTCAAACGCCACTTCCGGCTTCGTCGCGATCTTCGGGCCGACGGGCCAATCCGGAAATCAGCCGCCGGCGAGCAGCATCGCGAATCTCGCGAATCCTGAAGGCATCGCATTCGATTCCGGCGGCAACGTCTACGTTGCGGTGGCCGGCGAGATTTTGGTGTACCCGCCGAATCCGACGGCCACGAGCGCGCCGATTCGCACGCTGCGCGGCGACATCACGAGCGGCGAAGATATCTATGGTCTCGCCATCGACACGAGCAATCGTCTCTACGTCGCGGAATCAGACGAGGTCGAGGTCTATGCGGCCGGAGCGTCCGGGAGTGCCGCGCCGATTCAAGAATTCGACCTGCCGAGCGATCCGGCTTCGGGGCTGGATTCGTGTTTGAGCGTCGCCGTCGACTCGAGCGCGGACATCTATTGCGCAAACTTCAACAACAGCACGATCACCGAATACGCAGCGGGTTCGACCGGTACGTCGGTCACGCCGATGCTCGCGGCGTCCGACCTGTCGAAGACGTCGATCGACGAGCCGTTTGGAATTTTCATCGATAACTCGAACTCGGTCTACGTGGCCAACTACGGCAACAGCTCCGTCGCCGTGTTCGCGACGAACGGCGCGCTTGCCGCCGGCACCGCGACCCGGCTCATCTCGGGAACAACGACCGGCCTGAACTTTCCCTACGGCATCTTCGTGCGATGAACGCACGTTCCAAGAGGACCTGACATGGTACAGCTTCGCCGTTTCGTATGGGCGACCGTGGTGCTTGCAATCGTCGTCTCGCAGAGCGCGGCCGCGCAGGCCGGACCGGCAGTGACACGCGATCTCGGCCGGATGCACGGCGATGCGCCGGTCCGCATCGGCATCTTGATGCGCTATCGTCACGAGAGCGAACTCGCAGCGCTGACGCTGCTGCAAGGCGACCGCCGCTCGCGCTATTATCATCGCTACCTTTCCAACGCCCAATGGAACGCGTATTTTGCCGCCGATGCGCAGACGTACGCGCGCACGATCGCGCTCTTGCGGCGCCGCGGATTTTCCATCGATCGCACCTATGCGAACCGAAGCATGATTCGCGCGATCGGTCCGGCTGCGCTCGTCGAGCGTTATTTTCGTACCGAGCTGCACGCCGTCGCGCAAGACGGCTACGGTACGCGATACCGGAACGCGATCCCGTTCGCGGTTCCGGATGAACTGCGCTCCGTGGCGGCTGCCGTCGCCGGGCTCGACGCGACGGTGCACGTAACCGAGCCGCATACGATGTCGCTCGCGGCACGGGCGACGCGCAGGCACGTCGCAGCAGCCTCGCCCGGCGCGGTCTCGACGAGTACGCCCGGACCTAATCCCTCGCCCGACCCCACCCTTTCACCGGCATTCAGCCCCGAAGAAGATTACACGACCAACACCGGCTACGGCCCGGCGATCTGGGCCACGGCATACGATTTTCCCGTCCAGCACGGGTACGGCGGCAGCGGAGAAGCGCTCGGGTCGATCATCAACGAGGATTTTGCAAATTCGGACGTCGCATCCGAAATTAAGTTGTACGATATTCCCCGGACCGGCGGCCAGTATCGCGTTTACACCGACGGCAGTTTCGCAAGTACCGACACCGCCGGCGAATCGACGCTGGACGCGGAGATTTTGGAAACGCTCGCGCCTGCGGCCGATTACTACGAGTACCTTACGCAGTATTTCGATTCGCTCGGCATCGAAGGGGCCTATGCCCAAGTCGTGAGCGACAACGTGGTCGCCGCGGTCAATTCCAGTTTCGGAGGGTGCGAAACCAACGATCCGTCGTTCGAGTACGCGACGAACTATCTCGCAATGCAAGGTGCCGCGAAGGGGATCACCTTCGGCGCGTCCGCCGGCGATACGGGCGCGCTCGCCTGCGGCGCTTACGTTATGAACGGAATCAGCGGAAGCAATCTCGGCGTGCAGGTTCCGTGCGCCGACGTCTACTTCGTTTGTGCGGGCGGCACCGCGTTCCAGCCTATTACGAGCGAGAACACCTATACGAGCGAAGTGGCCTGGATCTCGGGCGGCGGAGGCGTGTCCGTTCTCGAACCGCTGCCGGCCTGGCAGGCCCAAACGGCTAACGTGATCGCGACCGGAAGAAACGTGCCGGATCTCGCGTTCACCGCGGATAGCGATCCGCCGGGCGTCGGCTTCGTCTTCGTCTTCGAGGGCGCCATCATCGACGACGGGGGCACCTCCGTCGCCTCGCCGATGTTCGTGGCACTCCAGACCGAGATCGATCAAGTGCAAAAATCGCGCAATGGTTTCGTGAACCCGCGCATCTACGACGTGGGAAACGCCGCCGAAAGCTTCGCATTTCGCGACATCAGCGTAGGCAACAACGGAACCTACTTCGCCCGCACCGGCTACGATAACACGACGGGCTTCGGTTCTCCGCGCGGCTTCGAACTCGCCGGCGCCGAATGAGGCGTTCTTGAACCTTACCGCCGCCGACTACGCCGTTATCGCGCTCTTCTTCGCCGTCAACCTCGGTATCGGTCTGTACTTCGCGCGCCGCGGCGGAAAGAGCATCAGCGAATTCTTCGTGTCCGGCCGCAGCGTTCCGTGGTGGCTCGCCGGCATCTCGATGGTCGCAACGACGTTCGGCGCGGATACGCCGCTCGCCGTCACCGGATTCGTCGCGCAGCATGGAATCGCGGGCAACTGGGTGTGGTGGAGTTCCGTGATGTCGGGCATTCTCACGGTTTTTTTCTTTGCGAAGCTCTGGCGCCGCGCCGGCGTCCTCACCGACGTCGAGTTCATCGAACTGCGGTACAGCGGGAAAGCGGCCGCCGCACTGCGGCTCGTTCGCGCGCTGTTTCAAGGCGTGTTCGTAAATTCCATCATTATGGGTTGGGTCAATCTCGCGATGGCGAAAATCATCGAACTCACGTTGCACGTCCCGAAACTCGAAGCGCTCGGCGCGTGCCTGATCTTCACCGCAATCTACGTGATGATCGGCGGCCTCTGGGGCGTGCTCGTGACGGATCTGTTGCAGTTCGTCGTCAAGATGTCGATGGCGATCGTGCTCGCGGTCGCCGCCGTGGCAGCGGTCGGCGGCATCCCGACCCTCGAGGCCAAGCTCGCCGCCCTCGATCTCTCGCACCGCATCGATACGGGCGGATCGATTCTCGCGTTCTTTCCAACCTCGAACGCCGCGTGGCTGCCGATGCTGACGTTCGCCACGTACATCGGCGTGCAATGGTGGGCCTCGTCGTATCCCGGGGCGGAACCCGGCGGCGGCGGGTACATCGCGCAGCGCATCTTCAGCGCGAAGAGCGAGAACGATTCGTTGCTCGCGACGCTGTTCTTCAACGTCGCTCACTATGCGCTGCGCCCGTGGCCGTGGATTCTCGTCGCGCTCGCCGCACTCGTGTTGTATCCGCACGGCGTTCGCGGACCCGACGGCAAGCTCGATCCCGAACTCGGCTACATTCAGACGATGATAGACTACCTGCCGGTGTGGCTGCGCGGGCTGATGCTGGCGGGCTTTCTCGCCGCCTACATGTCGACGATCGGCACGCACCTCAACCTCGGCGCGTCGTATCTCACGAACGATATCTACCGGCGCTTCGTCAATCGCAGCGCGAGCGAAAGCCACTACGTCTGGATATCGCGCGTCGCGACCCTCATCGTGATGGGGCTCGCCATCGTCGGTGCCTACGCGAACAGCTCGGTCGGCGGCGCGTGGGTGTATCTCTACAATCTCACCGCGGGCGTCGGGCTCGTGATGATCTTGCGCTGGTATTGGTGGCGCGTCAGCGCGTGGAGTGAAATCTCGGCTCTGTGCGCTTCCGCCGTCGTTTCGAACGCGCTGCTCTTCTTCGGCGTCTTCAAGGACGCAAATGCAAACGCCGAGGTGTTACTCGTAACGGTCCCCGTGACGACCCTCGTTTGGATCGCCGTTACGTACGTAACGCCACCCGAACCGCAAGAAACGCTCGTGCGCTTCTACGAACGCGTCCGGCCCAGCGCCTTCGGCTGGAAACGCGTCGCGGCGATCGCCCGGCCGGCGCCGGGCTCCGAACCAATCGCCGTCAATGCCATCGATTGGGTCGCCGGTTGCGGGCTCGTCTACGGGACGCTGTTCGGCATCGGAAAGCTCGTTTTGGGCGACGTGGGCGAAGGCTCGGTCGCGCTCGGATTCGCCGCCGTTTGCGGCGCGATTATCGCGTACAACGTGACCCGCGCCGAGCGCGCCGACCGGCCCGCGGAACCTGCGCCTGCATCTAGTATTTGATTGGCGAGTCCCGAACGATCGTGAGGACGTCTTCGATCAGACTGAGCACCGGGGCCACAACCGGGTTATATACCGAGCACGGAATGGGAACGTACCCGCCGCCCTGCAAACTGCCGATGTAGCACGGCGGCGTCGAGCACGGCTCAAACTCGCACGCACCCGATGATGCTGGTGCGGTCGCCGCCGCGAAGAGAAACGTCGCAAGCGCAAACATAAAAAAAATACCCCAAAGCGAAATGTGGCGGCAAGATCGACAGGCTTATTCACATTAATGTCAGGGACCTGCTCGCCCTCATCGGTCCGCGCCGCCGCGCCGTTCGCGGCGCGCCGCAGGCAATCAGCCGCTCGAGGCCGTGTCGTGTAGCGGGTCACGGCGGCGAGCCAACCGTTCGTGAATCTCCGCGACCAGTGCGCTCAGCTGATCGGCCGTGGAGGCGTCGTTGACCCGCTCTTCGAGTTCGACCAGCGCACGGTCCGATGCCGTGAGCGCGGTTAGCGTCGCTTCGTCGAGCTTTGCATGCTGAAACGCCCGCACGAACGATTGGTCGCCGAACATACACTCGTAGAGCACGGCATCGTAGGCAGCAGCTTGCTGCTCGTCGAGCGGAATACGCGTTCGCGCGTCACTGAGCGATTCTCCAAGAATCGCCCGCACGCGCTGGTCGCTATCGTGCCGGGCCGGTTCGTCCCCGTAGCCGCGATACGTGGGGATGCGGTCGCGGATGTACTTCAGATCGTCGTTGAGATCGTCGCTCATATGTGCCGCCACGACCCGCCGGGAACGTCTGCAGTTTCGAGCAGGCGAGGCAGCACTATCGCTGCCGGGCCGCGCAACGCCACATCCGCCCTGGCCGTAGTGGCCGTATCCTCCGGGTTGACCTCGATGACGAAGGCATCGCGGCGCGGAATCCGGGCCGCAAGCGAGGCCGCCGGCTCGACGACACCCGAGGTTCCCACGACCAGCACCACGTCCGCACGAGCAGCCGCATCGGCTGCCGCCTGCCAGATTGCAGCCGGCAGCGATTCTCCGAACCACACGATGTCGGGCCGGAATCTGCCGCCGCAGCCGTGCCCGATCGCGGCCGGCTGCACGTCACCCTCGAGGGGAACCCGCGCGCCGCACCGGTCGCAGCGTGCCTCGCGCAGATGGCCGTGCAGTTCCAACACGTTGGCCGAACCCGCCCGAAGGTGCAGCGAATCGACGTTCTGCGTGGCGAGCGTGAAGCGGGGCACGCGGCCTTCGAGCGTCACGAGCGCCAAATGACCGGCGTTCGGTTCCGCATGGCGGTGGGCGGCGCGGCGTTCGTTGTACCAATTCCAGACGAGGATCGGATCGCGCGCGAAGCCGGCCTCGGAGGCGAGGTCTTCCACGCGGTGCGTCTTCCACAGGCCGCCGGCGCCGCGAAAGGTCGGCAGCCCGCTCTCCGAGGACATTCCCGCGCCCGTCAGCACGAACACCGAGGCCGCACGCGCCAGCCGCTCGGCTGCAAGCTCACAGTGATCGGTCATAAGCGTATCCTAACATCCGTGTGGGTTGCTCGCTCGTTTAGGGTGAAACGACCCATTCGAGGGCCGTTTCTACGATTGGACGAAGCGAAACCGTGTGGATGATTCGAGTCGGCTCATGGAGAGGGTGTGCGAACGCGATGTCGCAGCCTTCGAAGCCATATACGATTCGTACCATCGGCTCGTCCACGGTATCGCTCTGAAGATGCTGCAAGATACGATGGCCGCCGAAGACCTCACGCAGACGGTCTTCCTGAAGCTGTGGAGCACGCCGAGCGCCTTTGCAGGCGGCAATTTTGGCGCCTGGATTTCGCGCGTCGCGCGTAACCGGGCGCTCGACGTACTGCGCAGCCGCGCGTTGCGCGCCGAAGGCGAACTTCCGCTCGACGTGCCCCTGCTCGAAGCGCTCGACGAAACGGTCTTTGCGACGCTCGACGGCGAACACGTCCGATCGGCGCTCGCGAGTTTGCCCGACGATCAGCGCCGCCCGATCGAACTCGGATTCTTCGGCGGCGTAACGCACGAAGAGATCGCCCGCCGCACCGCGACGCCGCTCGGTACCGTAAAGACGCGCATTCGCGCCGGCCTTCGCAAGCTTCGCAGCTCTCTCGAGACGCGGGTGGTATCGTGAACGCGCACGATGAGGTGCTGGAATCCGTCGCGCTTTTAGCGCTGGGAACGCTGCCCGAAAACGAAGCCCGCAGCGTCGCGGAACATGCGCGGACGTGCCCGGAGTGCCGCGCCGAATATGCCGCTTTGCGGGCTGCCGCCGACGCCCTAGGATACTCGGCCGAACTCGCACCGGGGGAACTCGATCAAGTCTCGGCCGCCCGCTTGAAAGCAAACGTCATGCGCGCGGTTCGAGCGGGACAAAGTAGCCCGATCCCGCGCCCCGATTTCGCATTTCCGGCTCGGACGCCCGCGCGTAGGGTCGCGCTCTGGCTTCCCTACCTTGCAGCGGCGGTCGCTCTCGTGTTCGCCGCACTCTCGTGGGCCAACGTTGCATCGCTTCGGTCGGAGAACGATCGCTGGGCACGGCAAGTCGCCGAACTTCGCTCGAGCGTGCAGAGCGACGCCGTCCTCCAAGAGCGACTGGCCGCAATCACCGCTCCCGCGAGCCAGCACTACCCGGTGCCCGCGGGTGAAGTCGTCACGAGTGGCGGACGGGTGTATCTCGCGCTCAAGGTCGGCGCGCTCGCGCCGGGCAAGGTGTACCAAGCCTGGACGCTGCGAACCGGTGCGCACGCCGTGACGCCGAGCCTCACGTTCGCTTCCGAACCCGGCGTAACGCTCGTTGAATTACCCGAACCCGCAAGCGGACTCGCGGCCGTGGCGGTGAGCGTCGAACCGGCCGGCGGCAGCAAATTGCCGACGTCCAAACCGGCCTTCATTCGCACGCTCTCGTAGGCGCAGATCACGGGCCGGCTGCAACGGCTCTCGCCCGCGCTTGCGGACGAACTGCTTGCGTACCTCGCGGATCGTCCCTTCGAGAATGTGTACGTCGCGTGGCTCGTCGCGACACGGCAGATCGAACGCGGAAGCGGTATAGGCGAGATTTGGCGCGACGATAACGAGGCCATAACCGGGTTTTGCTATTTCGGCCCGCAAGTCGTTCCTTGCGTTTCGAGTGGAGCCTCAAACGAAGCGATCGGTGCTTTCGCGAACCATGCCCGGCTCGTGCACCGCCCGCGCATGATCGTCGGACCTAAAGAAACGGTCGATGTTTTTTGGTCGCACGTACGCGAGATCTTCGGAGAACCCGAGCTCGTGCGCGCGTGCCAACCGCTCTACGCGCTCGAGCGCCTCGCGCTCCGCGGCGGACGGCGCGATGCGGCCGTCGGGCGCGCGACGCGTGCCGAACTCGACGAGATCATACCGCATTCTGCGAGCATGATCGCGGGCGAAATCGGGGGCGATCCGCGGCGTAACAACGCAGATTTTCGGGGCCGTACCGGACGCATCATCGATGCCGGCTGGTGGTGGCGCTACCGGGTTCTGGGAAAACTCGCCTTCATGTGCAACGTCGGTTCGGCAAGCGACCGGACGGCCCAAATCCAAGGCGTCTGGACGCCGCCGGACATGCGCGGACGCGGCTACGCAACGCGCGGCCTCGCAGCGATCTGCGATCATCTGCTGGACGAGCATCCCTCGCTCTGCCTCTACGTCAACGATTTCAACGCTCCGGCAATCGCTCTTTACGAGCGGGTTGGTTTCGCACGCGCCGGCACGTTCGCTACGATCGTGTTGCGCTAGCGCTTACAGTTCGACCGTCGCTAGCGTCGTCTCGCAAGCTTTCCCGCCGGCCGTGCGTTCCACGCGATACGCACGCGCCGTGGGATTCGCCGCAACGATCGCGTGGATCGCCTCGTCGACGTAGTGCAACGCCGCCCCATCGTCGCACGCGTATCCTGGTTTTATGCGGCCCGACGCCACCAGGCCGTGGTAACTCGGGCGACGATTTTTCTCACCGTCATAGTGCGGACAATGGCTGCCTGCGAGCATCCCAAGCGCCGTCACCCGGGTGAGGTCGCCCGCAACCGAATCGGTCACGCCCTCTTCGAACCAGCAAATGGATCCGGCGCTCGAACCGCACAAAACGATGCCGCGCGCGTACGCCTCGCGGAGTACGTCGGCGAAGCCCCAATGCTCCCAAACGGCAAGCATGCTGCGCGTATTGCCGCCGCCCACATACACCGCATCGAAGCCGAACAGAAACTCGCGCAGGTCGATGGGCGTCCGCCGAAAGAAGCGCAGCACGCCGAGTTCCAAACCGAACCGCGCGTGCGATTCGAAGAAGCGCGCGACGTACGCGGCTTCGTCGCCGCTCGCCGTCGGAACGAATGCGACGCGTGGTTTACTCTTCCCCGTGGCCTCGAGGATGTAGCGCTCGAGCTTGAGGTCGCCGGTTTCGACGAGCAATGCGCCGCCGGCCGCGACGACTTGCCGCACCGTTAAACGGGCTTTGCTGGTATCGCATAGACCGGGGCGTCGGAAAGCGGGGCCGCGCGGTCGTTTCCGGGCGTCGTGAGGACGGGTGGGAACGCACCCTCGCGCACCTCGCGCGCGTAGGCGCGAAAGGCCTCGGTCACGATCGTCGCAACTTCCGCATAGCGCTTGGCAAACGGCGGGGCATCTGGATAGAGCCCGAGCAGATCGTGCATCACCAGAACCTGCGCGTCACATTCGGCGCCGGCGCCGATGCCGATCGTGGGAATCGCAAGCGACGCGGTAATCTCCAGCGCCACCTCCGGGTCGACCATCTCTAGGACGATCGAGAAGGCGCCCGCGCTTTCCACGGCACGCGCGTCGGCGAGCATTTGCGCGGCATCGGTCTTGCGGCGAAAACCGGCGCCCATCGCAGCCGTTTGCGGCAGCACCCCGATATGTCCCACGACCGGTATGCCGGCTCGGACGATCGCCGCGATGCGCGGCGCCACGGCTTCGCCGCCCTCGAGCTTCACGCTCGTGGCGCCGGCTTTCACGAGCGCAACGGCGCTGCGAATCGCGTCCTCGTCACTCGCCTGATACGAACCCAGCGGCATATCGACGATCACGTGCGCGCGCGCCGTTGCACGCGCGACGGCGCCGCCGGCTCGGCACATGTCGGCCAGCTCCACCGGCGCCGTGGATTCGTAGCCGAGCACGACCATTCCGAGCGAATCGCCCACCAGGATGACGTCGATACCCGCCTCCTCGGCGCAGCGCGCGAACGGCGCGTCGTAGGCGGTGACGACCGCAAAGCGCGACTGCGTTAGGTCATGTTTGCGGGCGCGTATCGCCGCGGATGTGAGACGGCGTATGGCAGCCATTCCTCGCGCTACGCCCTCTGCCGTGCCCGAACCTCGTGGAGTGCCCGCGCGTTTTCCGGCGCGGCCATCCCGAGCTCCGCCGCCTTGCGGACGATCGCTCCGTTGATGGACTCGATTTCCGTAGGACCACCCCGCTCCAAATCCACGAGCATCGAGGACCGGTTTGCCGCAGTGAGGCGCGCGACCGCTTCCACATGCGCGACCGGATCTTCGAAGGGCAGCTCGATGCCGCTTTCGCGCGCGACCTCCGCGGCTTCGCGAGCGATGCCGGCCGCACGCTCGCGCAAGCCGGGCCTTTCGAGCAGTTCGCCGTTGGTGATGCCCGTCAACGCCGTGAGCGGATTGATCGCCGCATTCGCGATCAGCTTTGCCCAGACGTGCGGTTCGATCCGCGCCGCGCGTTCGATCTCGAGATCGCCCGCCAGCGCTGCCGCGAGAGCATCCAACAACGCATCGTCGTTTGCGTGGTCCTGCGCCCAGCCGAGAAACGTGCGGCCGCGGCCCGTTCGGCGAGCAATGCCGGGCTCCATGCGGGCGACGGCTTCGCTGCTGGGAGCCAAGGCGATGGCTGCGTGATGCCCGAGCGCAAACTCGATCTGCGCCACGGCGTCGGCGCCGTTCTGAAACGATACGATCGGGATCCGTCCGATCGCGGCGCGCAAGGCTTCGACGACGGCAACCGTTGCGAACGATTTGAGGGCGACGACGACGATATCCGCGCCTGCGAGGAGCTCGGGCTCGGCGGATGCGGCGACGCGCCGGGGCGCCGCGTTATCGAGCACGAGGCCGCCTCGGCTCACGATGGCGCGGGCCGTGCGATTGTCGCGCACGAGCATCCGCACCTCGGCCTGCGGGGCCAGCGTCGCGCCGATCAGCGTGCCGATCGCGCCGCCGCCGACGATGCCTGCGATCACGAGCCGCGCGTGGGCATGCGGCGCGGACCGTCGCATTCCGCTGCGTCCGCAATGGCTTCCGCGTGGCCGTAGCTGCGCGCCAGAAGGAAGTCGCGGGCGGCGGCCGCGCGGTCGAGTTCCGTGCCGATGCCGTAATAGCGGCAGCGGCCCGCTTCATACATCGCGCTCAGGTGACCGCGCTGCGAGCAGGCTTCGTAGGCTTGGAATGCGCGGCGAGGATCGCGCGGCACGCCCGAGCCGCGCTCGCAGGCGATCGCCAGCCGGAACAGCGCTTCGAGATGGCCGCCCGCGGCGGCTCGCTCCCAGAGCCCGAAGGCACGAGCGTCGTCGCGCACGAGGCCGATACCGTGATGGTACCAAACGCCGAGATCGAAAAGGGCGCCCGAATGCTCGAGATCGGCTGCTGCTTCCAGCAGGGTGAGAATGCGAGGCACGTTGCGCTCGCGATACGTCGAGGCGAGCGTTTCTGCTCGCCGGTAGAGCGCTTGCGCCGCCTCCTGCATTGGAGGCGGCTTCGGCTCAAACGCTGCGCGCTACTGCGGCGGCGGTCCGCCGCCCATCGGGCCGCCAACGCCGCGATGTTCCTCGCCGCCGCCGAGACGCAGCAGAACACTGCCGGCGTCGGGAGCGGGCCGGGTGCGATTCATCGCGCCACGGTGTTCGTCCGTACGAGCGTCCATCCGCGCTTGCATCTCGGCGCGCTGATCGGCCGAGAGCGAGGCCTCGAATTGCGCGCGCGAAGCTTCCATCAGGCTACGCGCCTGCGTGTGTGCGGCGGTTTCGACCGACAACACGGAATTACGCTCGCCCGGCGAGAGCAACGCATCGATGGCCGCCGCCGCCGCCTGGCGATTTGGGTTGGGCGCAATGGCCAGCTGCCCGATGATGTTCGCAACCGCTGCGCGATGCGCCGGCGTAAGCGAGGCAAGCATCTGCTGACGAGTGCGGGCATGGATTTGCTCCATTTGCGCGCGCATCTGCTCCATCTGCGCTGTGTTCGGGTGAGGGAAGCTCGCCGCTGCGGCTTCCGGGGCGGGACTCGTCTGAGCGGCCACAAGCGCGGGGCTCATGGCGAACGCGAAGCCGAGCAATGCGATCGATTTCATGCTCCCAGTATAGCTACCGTGGCTTAGGGCATTCTGAGAGTCGCGATTAGGCCGTTTCGAGCGCCTGCCGCTGCGCTTCGCCGAGGATCAGCGGGAAGAAGATCGCGACGATGAGGATGATGGCGATCGGCTGCGTCATTGCGGCGAACGATCCCGTGAGATCGCGCAGCACCGAACTCAGGCTGATTCCGGCAACGCCGGCGAGCCCCCACGCGGAGAGCTGAAAGCCGTAGTTCGCGCCGAAGTTTTTGGTTCCGAAGAAATCCGCATTGAAGGCCGGCATCGTTCCGAAGCCGCCGCCGTAGCAGAGTAGCAGCAGGGCGATCGAGATGCCCACGATCACGACCTCGTGATTGTTACCAAGCGAAACGAACGCAAGCGCTTGCCCCGCGAAGAGCAAGACGAAGGTCATGCGGCGCCCGATGCGATCGGAGACGGCACCCCAGAGGAGGCGGCCGACGCCGTTGAAGATTGCGAGGATGGCATACAGGCCCGCTGCATCACCCGACGGCATGCCCGTCAATTCGCGCATCAACGGGACCATGCTCGAAATGATCGTAATGCCGCCGAAGACGCTCAGAAACAACATCGCCCACAAGATGTAGAAGCGCGCGTCACCCAGCATCTGCGGCAGCGAGAATTGCTCGCCGCGATATTGCTCGCCGTAGACGGCGTCGCCCTCCGGCGGATTTGCAAGCCCGAACGACGCGATCCCACCGATCACGGCAAAAGCTGCGCCCGAGACCAAGAAGATGTCCATCAATTGGCCGACGCTGGATTGCGGCAGCAAATAGTTGGTGGGATCGAAGGGCACGTGCGCCGCGACCGCGTTCGCAAGCGCCGTCGTATAATTCTGCGTTGCGGTCGAGAGCGCGGAAAACGGAGTCAGGGCTTTTACGACGGCATTATAGGTGAAGGAACCCAGGCCGAATCCCATGATGACGAGGCCGCCGCCGAACCCGCGCGACCGCGGAAACCAGCGCATCACGGCATTGAGTGCGGCGATGTAGGTCATGCCGCAGCCGAAGCCTCCGATGACGCCGTAGCAGAGATAGAAGATCTCGATGTTGCGCGTTTGGGTGAGGAATCCGCAGGCCATGTAGCCTGCCGCCCACAGTGCGATGCCGATCACACTTACGAGGCGCGGGCCCTTGCGATCGGAAATCACTCCGCCCACGAAGGCGCCGACCGCTAAGAAGAAGTTCGCCATCGCGAAGGCCCACGTGACCTGGCTCGGAGACCATCCGAACGCCGCCGCCAGCGGCCCGCTCAGGAGGCTGAACGAGTACAGAGCACCGGGCCCAAGCACCGCTACGATTCCGGCGCCGACGACGATCCATCGCTGCATAATCTATATCCCTTTAAGGTCGGAGCGGTGTGCCATCGCAATCCATGGGCCTGTCAGGACGGGCCCGGGGGCCATCGGGGGCACGCCGCCCCGATTAAATAAGCGAAATAAGCGGTGGCCGTGCCACTGCTGTTGGTGTTGTCGGCACGTTAGGGGCACGTGCGTAGCGGCGCGGGTGGCGGCGGGTGCCAGGAAACGGACTCAGTCTGCTCCCCCAAACGCCGATACCGACTGTATCCGAGGCTTCCGAGCCTTTTTTCGCCCGCGAGGTAGGCACCGTACATGACGGACCCAGCAACGATCGAGATACAACAGCGCACGAAGCCACGCAGTAACGTCGGCCTTATGATCGTTATCTTTCTCGAGGTTTTGGCATTCGCCGGCGCCGTGATCGGATTTTCGATTACGGACGCGATGGGTGCAAAAGCGAACGCGCAAGCGCTGATGCTAGCAAAGATCGGCAGCCGGCAGAACGCACTGATCGAGCGAATCTCCGCCGATCTCGCGCAAATTGCCGCGGCTCCCAAAGATGCGGTACGCGACGCGGCACCGGCGAACGACCTTTCGACGTCGGCTACCGTCTTCGGGCAGACGCTGACGGCGATGAAAGACGGCGGTCAGACGACAGGGCTCGACGGCGCTACGATTAGCATTCCGGCACTCACGTCGCCGATCGCGGCGCAGAGCTTGCAGCAAGCCGATGGTTCGTGGGTTTCCCTCGAAACCGCGATCAAAGCAGTGACCAATCACGGAACGCGCGCCGGCCTGGAAGAGGCGGTGCGTCAAGCCTCCGTTTCCGCGCCGGCCATCTCGGAAGATTTCAATTCCGTCGTTACCGATACGAACGCGTCGACCATCGCTACCGCTTCAAATAAACTGCGCGACCTCTTAGAAATCCTCGCGATCGGCATGGTGCTCGCGATGGTCTTCACCCTGGTTTCCAGTGTGGATCGCGGCCGCAAGCAGCTCGAAAAGTACGCGCAAACCCTCGTGAAGAGCAGCCAAGAAGCCCTCGAAGCTTCGCGCGCCCTTGCGGAAGCCAAGGCCGGTACCGACCTCATCATGTCGACGGTCGACCGCGGCCTCTTCCTCATCGGCGGCGATTATCGCATTGCCGGCGAGTACTCGGGCGAGCTCGAGCGCATCTTCCGCACGCCGGAACTCAACGGATACAACTTCGTCAACATCCTGCAGCGCCTCCTGACGGAGCGCATGTTCGATATCTCGCGCGATTATCTCGCGCTGCTCTTCGATAAGTCGAAGAAAGAGCGCACCGTTCTGCGCGTAAATCCGCTTGCCGAAGTCGAAGCTCACTTTCCCAACCCGGCCGGCGGCTTCGATACGAAGTTCCTCAACTTCACCTTCCGCCGTATCGTCTCGGGCGACGAAGTGACCCGCGTGTTCGTAGCCGTCTCCGACATCACGGATCGCGTCCGCCTCGAACGGCAACTGCGCGAATCGGAAGCGCGCAAGGAGCGCCAGTTCGAATTCTTGCTCGGCGTGCTTCACGTCGAACCCAAGGCCCTCGACGATTTCCTCGCGACCGCAGGCGAACAGGTCGGCGTAATGAACGATGCGCTGCGCGCTTCGGATTTCGCGACCTCCTCGGCCGGACGCATGGACTTGCTGCGCCAACGCCTCGAAGTGGTCTACCGCGCCGTGCACACGGTCAAGGGTAACGCGGCGATGCTCCAGCTCGCGTACTTCACCAAAGTATGCGACGGCTTCGAAAGCAAGATCGTTCAGCTCCGCGACCGCCGCGCGCTCGGCGGCGACGACTTCCTCTCCATCGTCATGGCGCAAGCCGAACTCCGCCAAGATCTCGAAGAGCTGCAAGAACTGCGCGAACGTTTCGTCGGTATCGGCAGCAGCAACCGCATGCCGCCCCACGACGTCTTCACGGGCGCTCGTCCGGTCGTGGCGAACGACTTGGTTTCGAACATCTCGGCGTACGCCAAAGAAATGGCCGAGAAGCAATCCAAAGAAGTCCGCGTCGTCGCGGAAAACTTCGATACGGAGCTTCTTCCCGATTCCATCGGGCGCACGATCAAAGACGTCGTCATCCAGCTGGCACGCAACAGCGTCGCGCACGGCATCGAAACCGGCGACATGCGCGAATCGATGGGCAAAGCCCGCATGGGCACCCTCACGATCCGCGGCCTCTCCCGCGTTCCCGGCGATTCCTTCGTGTTCACGTTCCGCGACGACGGACGCGGCCTCGATCCCTCGCACATCCGCGATCGCGCGGTAGCGAAACAACTCATCGCTCCGGACGCCGCGGCTTCGATGACCGACGAACAGATCGTCGCGCTCATCTTCCGCCCCGGCTTCTCAACCTCCGAAGAATCCACAACCGATTCCGGTCGCGGCGTCGGCATGAACGTGATCAAAGAAGCGATCGTCGATAAGCTCGGCGGACGCTTAGGCCTCAACTCCGAGCCCGGCAAGTTCACCGAATTCTCGTTCACCATTCCTCTCAAGCCGGCTGGGCCAAAGCCGTCGACCGATGCGGTCGCTGCTCTCGCGTACAATTAGTCGAGGACGATACAGACTACATGCGACTACTCATCGTTGACGATTCCAATATTATTCGCCGCTCGATTCAACGCGAGATCGGTGAAGGCAACCACGAGATCAGGATGGCCTGCGACGGCGTCGAGGCGCTGAAAGTTTTCGAGGATTTCAAACCCGACATCGTTACGATGGATATCACGATGCCGAATATGGACGGGCTGTCGTGCGTCGAGCACATCCTTCAGAAGAACGCGCAAACGCGCATCCTCGTCATCTCGGCCCTGGCCGACAAAGGCACGGCCGTTGAGGCCGTCAAGCGCGGCGCACAGGGCTTCTTATTGAAGCCCTTCACGAGCGAAACGCTGGCCACGGAAATTACGGAGCTCTTCGTAGATTGAAGCAGGGGTAAGGGTCCATCCTCATGACAAGCACACATGAACCTCACACGATGCCCGAGGACGATCTCAAAGTCTTCGTCAAGGGTACGGAGTATTTTTTCTTACAGGTAACGTCGACGCGAGCCGACGTTAGCACCCCGTTCATCCGGGAAGCGACCGATCACGTGATCGACGACTTTTCCGCCGTGATCGGAATCTCGGGATCCCAGCGCGGTTGCGTGTATTACAGCGCACCCCGGGAGATGATCCGGGAACTCGTCACGCACTACGGGGAAACCGAAGCCAGCGACGACCTCTATGCCGATTGCGTGGGGGAGATCGCCAACACGATCTCCGGAAACGCACGCGAATACCTCGGGCCGGGATTCATGATCTCGGTTCCTGTCGTCTTTCGCGGACGTGCCGACGACGTGCGCTTCCCGCACGACGCACCCGCCTTCGTTATCCCGATTACCTGGAACGGACACCGTTCTTCGCTGATCCTCTGCCTCAAACGCGACGAAAAAGAAATGCCGACGTTCGATCCGGAGATGCTCAAGGAGATAGCCCTATGACCCTATCCGGCTTAGACGTCATCGCGCGCGGCGACGATTTCGAAGATCGCGCGGCATCATTCCAACTGCGCGCCTGGCAATGGGCGTTCTTGCACGCCCTCGACGGCAAAGCGGAACTGCGCGACATCGCGATGGTCGGCGGAATCGATATCGATCTCGCAATCGATTTTGTAGCCGAATGCGAAGCGGCAGGCCTCGCGCACGTCGTCTCTGTGACGCTGCACGAATACCGCAAAGCAAACGGAATCGAAGAACCCGCCGCCCGCGAGCAGGCGCACGAAGCTGCCCCAGCCGAGAGCATGGCCGGATACGAAAGTTCCGTTCCCGATTGGATGATGCAGCACCATGAAGAGCCGCTAGCCGCCTCTGCCGCCGCCCCGAGCAACGGCGCTGCCCACTACACCGAAGAACCCGTCGCCGAGCATCACGACGAGGCAGTTGCCGAACATCACGACGACGCCGTTGCCGAACATCACGACGACGCCGTTGCCGAACATCACGACGAGGCCGTTGCCGAGCATCACGACGACGCCGTTGCCGAGCATCACGACGACGCCGTTGCCGAGCATTACGACGAGGCCGTTGCCGAGCATCACGACGACGCCGTTGCCGAGCATCACGACGACGCAGTTGCCGAGCATCACGACGACGCAGTTGCCGAGCGCGCTCCGATCTCGCTGGAATACTTCGGCGCAGACCCGGCGACGTACGCCGAGCCCGCGTATGCGGAGCCCGCGTACGCACCGCACGACGATGCAGCGCGGACCGTTGCCGATCTTATGTCGCTGCATCAACCGGCTCCGCTTGAAGTGCCGGACGAACACGCGACGCCCGACGCTCCTGCCATATCCTTTGAAATCGGGGCCCCCCTGTCCCCGGTGCTCGACCACTTCGATGCGCCGGAACCCGCCCCATCGAACGGCCACTCGGCGTCGAACGGGAACGGCTCATCCTACGCGTGGGAACCGCTCTCACTCGTCACGACCGTCGATCCGACGCCGGTTGCATTCGAGCCCGAAAGCAGCGCCGACGTTCCCGACGGAATCTCCATCCGGCTCTCGCCGAATTCCGGTTCCGTCGTGGATCACGCCGAACCCGAGTACGAAGCGCCCGCATCGGAGCAGGGCAGCATCTCGTTCTCGTTCTCACCCGACATGGAGACGCTGCCGGCGCAAGATAACGCACGCGTCGAGCACGCAGCAGCGCCCCCACCCGCCGAACCTCCGTCGTTTCACACCGCCGTCTCCGCGAGCGCAACCGCGCCCGCCCCGCAAAAGGTGCTCGCCTCGTCCCAAAACGACAAGGGCGATCTCGTCGGCAACTTGATCGCGCGGGCGCTGACCTTCCGCATAAAATAGCGCCTACTAAACCGATCGCGGCAAGAGCGGACGACCTCCGCTCTTTTTCTTTTTCGCCGCCTCCGGGGATGGCAATCGCTCGAAGCGAACCGCGACCACGTGAGTGTGTTTGCAGAGTACGATCGCTACGACGCCCTTGGGCTTGCCGAACTCGTGCGTACGGGGCAACTCAGCGCGGCCGAACTCTTAGACACGGCGCTCGAACGCGCCGGCGCGCTTAATCCGGCCGTCAACGCAATCATCACGATGATGGAAGGACGAGCGCGAGCGGAATTGAGCCGCGGCGTAGGGGATGGTCCCTTCGCCGGTGTGCCTTTTCTCATCAAAGATCTCCACGATGCCGTCGACGGCGTCCCGATGAGCAGCGGCAGTGCGTTCTTGCGCGACTTCGTTCCGCACTACGATTCGGAAATGGTGCAGCGCTGGCGCCGCGCGGGCCTCGTAGCGTTCGGCAAGACGAATTCTCCCGAATTCGGCCTCGTGCCGAGCACCGAACCAACGGCCTTCGGCCCGACGCACAACCCGTGGAACCTCGCGCATACTGCGGGCGGCTCGAGCGGCGGCAGCGCTGCCGCCGTCTCTGCAGGCATCGTGCCGATCGCGAGCGCATCCGACGGCGGCGGCTCCATTCGCATCCCCTCCTCGTGCTGCGGCATCGTGGGATTGAAGCCGACGCGCGGACGTACGCCGCTCGGGCCCCAGGCGGGAGATCCCTGGTTCGGCAACGTGCTCGTGCACGTCGTTACACGAACGGTGCGCGACACGGCCGCGGCACTCGATGCGACCGCCGGTCCGGATCCGGGCGCCTTCAGCACGCCGCCGCCGCCGTTGCGCCCGTTCTCGCAAGAAGTGGGGGCGCCACCAGGCAGAATGCGCATTGCGTTTTCACGCACGCCGATCGTCGCGCAAGCCTACGACCCACGCGTCCTGCGAGCCCTCGATGAAACGGTGTCCCTCCTCGAATCACTCGGCCACGAACTGATCGAAGCGAAACCGGCGGTCGACGGTGCCGCGTTTTCATTCTCGCTCCTGATTGCCATCTGCGCCGAGACCGCCGCCGACGTCGCGTACTTTTCGCGCGAGCAAAAGCGCGGGCCGCGCAAGAACGAACTCGAACTCGCAACGCGTGGGCTTCGAAAGATCGCCCACGCGATCAGCGCGGTGCAACTGAGCGAAGCGATCCGGACGCTGCGTACGCAAGCCCGCATCGTCGGCCGCTTCATGCAAGACTACGATCTCTTCCTCACACCGACGCTCGCCACGCCACCGCCGCCGCTGGGGACGATCCCGCCGGGCGGCGCGGAAGCCGCGCAGCTCAAGATTTTACTTTCCTTACCGCTCGCGAAGGCGTTCGTGCGCAGCGGTGGGCTCCAGAAAACCTCGGCGAAAGTGTACCAATTCATCGACAGCATGCCGTTGGCGAACGTGACCGGTGCACCCTCGATTTCGCTGCCGCTCGCATGGAGCGAGGATGGGCTGCCGATCGGCATGGCGTTCACCGCTCGCTTTGCAGATGAAGCGATGTTGTTGCGGCTCGCCGCCCAACTCGAGGAAGCCAGACCCTGGTTCGACCGGCGGCCGCCGCTCGTGCCCGGAAGCGCCATACGAAGCGGCGATCATCGTACGACCGCGAGCGCGTCCGCGAGCCGCTGAGCGATGAATCCCGCTCGAGTGATTGCAGCGGCGATCGTCGCCATCATCTCGCTCGGCGCCGCACGAAGCGTGGCCGGCGACGACGTTGCTGCCGGAACGCACGGCGCCGTCGCAACGGACCAGCGTTTGGCGACGCAATCCGGCTTACGCGTGCTGCGCGAGGGCGGAAACGCCGTCGATGCCGCCGTCGCGATCGGCTACACGCTCGCCGTCACCTATCCGGCAGCCGGAAATATCGGCGGCGGCGGCTTTATGCTCGTCCGATTCGCCGACGGCCGCGCTCATTTCATCGACTTTCGCGAGACGGCGCCCACTGCCGCCGGCGCGAACATGTATCTGGATTCGAGCGGCAACGTGATCCCCGATCGCAGCATCGTCGGCCCTCTTTCCGCAGGCGTGCCGGGCAGCGTGGCCGGCCTCGAGTACGCGCGCGCGAAATACGGCACGCGTTCCCGCCACGAACTCATCCGGGACGCAATCGGGTTCGCCGATCGCGGCTTCACGCTGACCGAAGCCGACGCAGACGAACTCGCCTCCTCACAAGATGTACTGCTGAAGTTTCCGGCGACGGCCGCCATCTTCGCACCCTCCGGCGCCACGCCGGCGGCGGGCACGCTGTTTCGGCAGCCCGATCTCGCGCAAACGCTGCGCGCCATCGACGCGTCGGGCGACGACGGATTCTACAAGGGCCGCATCGCGCACGAGCTGGCGGCTTCAATTCGCGCGAGCGGCGGCATCGTGAGCGAAGCAGATCTCGCGGCCTACCGGGTACTCGAGCGCGATCCCCTCACGTGTAAGCACGGCGGCGATACGATCGTGACCTCACCGCCGCCGAGTTCGGGCGGCGTCGTGATTTGCGAGATTCTCGGAATCCTCGGCGACGCACGGCCGTCGCTTCCCGTGCGCGGCTTCGAAAACGCGCATCTCGAAGTGGAGGCGGAACGCCGCGCCTTTGCCGATCGCAACGCGCGACTCGGCGATCCCGCGTTCGTCCCTTCGCCCGTTGCCGAGCTGCTGGATCCGGCCTATCTCGCTCGGTTGCGCGCCGGCATCTCCCCCGAACGGGCCACGCCTTCGAGCCACATTCGTGCCGGAATCGCCGAACACGAAGGCACGAACACGACGAACTATAGCGTCATCGATGCAGCCGGGAACGCCGTCGACGCGACCTACACGCTCAACAACTCGTTCGGAAGCGGGTTCGTCGCGGGCACGACAGGCGTCTTGATGAACGACGAAATGGACGATTTTACGAGCAAGCCCGGAGCGCCGAACATGTTCGGCCTCGTGCAGGGAGCCGCCAACGCAATCGCACCCGGGAAGCGCCCGCTCTCATCGATGTCGCCATCGATCGTGGTGGACGCTTCGGGGCGTGCGGTCCTTGCGGCCGGAGCTGCCGGAGGGCCGCGCATTATAACGACGACGCTCGACATCATCCGCGCGGTCGTCGATTTCCGTGAAGAGCCCGGCACGGCACTCGCGGATCAGCGCATGCACATGCAGTGGCTGCCCGACATCCTGTTTGCGCAGCCCGGTACCTTCGACGAAGCTACCGCGGGCCGGCTGCGCCGAGCCGGCTATACGATCGAGGCCGGCCCGGCGCATTCGGTTGCAAATGCCGTGGGCACGCGATCGGACGGCACTCGCGTCGGCGCGCACGATCCGCGAGCGCCCACGGGCTCCGCGGCGGCCTACTAAGGTGCCCGGAAATGAGCCCCGAACCTGCTCGCCTAAACGCTCGCATCTACCCCCCGGGCTGCGAGCGGCTTGCGCTTCTTGGAACGAAGCCCGGAGGTTCCACGGGCGTTCCCAGGATCTTCGGGGATAGTGCTTAGGCCAACTTCTCAACTGCGGAGCCACCACAAATGATGGAACATTTGCACGTCTTTCGTCGAGCCCACATCTCGCTGGCGGCGGCCGGGGTCGCGCTGGCGCTGGCCTTGGGCGGATGCTCGGGCTCCAACTCTGCGTCGTCGGGGGGCGGATATCAGGATGCCGGCGCCGGCTCCGCGAGCGGGCAGTCGCCGGCGAACGGCCGCCACCGCATGGCGCAGGCGCTCGCAAGCCTCGGCCTTAGCGACAGCCAGAAAACCCAGATTCGCGACATCATGAGCGACGCGCGTAAGAATAGCACCGGCGCCGATCCTGCCACGCGCCGCGCGAATTTCCAAGCGGCCATCGCGAAGATCGACACGGTGTTGACGCCGGATCAGCGCACCAAACTGCACGCAAAGCTCGCGCAGATGCGGTCGGAGCGCCAGCAGAGCGCCTCGCCGCAATCCTGAGCCGCATCGTCGTGCGAATCGTACCGCTGCTTCTGGCAGCGGCGCTGCTCGCAAGCGGATGCGCGCAGAAAGGCGCCAAGCGCGCGCGCGCCGGCGCGTCGCCCAATCCCGTTCCGACCAGCGCCGCGAAGGAGGCGACCGTGCATGGGACGTCGACGATTTCCGGTGTGATCGCGCCCTACGAAAACGTTGCGATCACGAGTTCGCTCAGCGAGCCCGTCGACGCCGTCAACGTGCTGCAGGGCGATTACGTGCACGCGGGCCAAGTGTTGGCGGTGCTCGACACGGCGGACCTGCGCGCGGAAATGGCGCAGGCGCAGGGCGTGCTCGATACCGACATTCGCACGGTGCAAGCCGACGAAGCCACGGTCTCGCAGACCCGCTATTCGCAAACCTTGAACATCGGAACCGGAAACGACGCGGTGAAATCCGCGCGCGCGGCCGTGGTGCAAGCGAAACAGAGCCTGGCGAACGACCAATTGAATCTCGTCCGCGATCGCCAGCTGCTCGCAAACGGGTACGTCGCGCAGCAAACCCTCGATCAGCAAGTGACGACGGTCGTAGCCGACGAGGCGGCGATCCGGACCGCAGACGCGAACTTGCAAACGGCGCTGACGCAGCAGCAAGTCAACGGTACTCCCGCAAGCGGCTTGCAGGCCGCGATCGTCAACACCGCGCTCGCGAACGCCAACGCCGCGCGGGCCGCGATCGAACAGGCGCGGGCCCAGATCGAGCAATTCCAGGTATCTATTTCAAAAGCCACCATCACGTCGCCGGTCGAAGGCGTCATCACGAATCGCAATCTCAACCCGGGCGAATACCCGGGTTCGCGCACGATCTTCACCCTCCAGGAAATCGATAAGGTGTACGCGGATCTCAATGCCGCAAGCGAAGATACCTTTGCGATTCCGCAAGGCGCGCACGTGGAGCTTTCGGTCTCGGGCGCGGGCACCCAATCCTACGACGGCAAGGTGGTCGCCGTACTCGGGCAAGTAACGCCGGGTTCGACCGATTTCACGGTGCAAGTCGTCGTCCAAAACCCGGGCCGAAAGCTGCAAGCGGGTCTGCCGGTCTCGGCATCGATCTCGCTGCCCTCCGTACACGGCGTCGGAATTCCGACGACTGCGTTTCTCGACGATACGCACACGACGGTGATGATCGCCGACGACCAACTCGTCGACGTCGTCGCAAAAACGGTCAAAGTCAGCGAGCTCGGCACTGACGGAACCACGTCGATCGTGACCGGCATCAAGTCCGGTCAAAACGTGATCGCAAACGGGCAACTCGGACTCGCCGACGGACAATCGATAGCGCAAAACTGATGCGCCGGATCACCCAGCTTTTCGTCAACCGGCCACCGCTCGTGTTCGTGCTGATCATGCTGATTACGCTTGCGGGCTGTTTCTCGCTCGCGACGCTCGTGCAGCAGCAGTTTCCCAACATCGATTTCCCGACGATCAACGTCGCGGTGTCGTACCCGGGCGCGTCGCCCTCGGAGCTGCGCGATTCCGTGGTGCGGCCTATCGAAGATGCCATCGCAGGCGCACCCGATCTCGACCACATCACCTCGTCGATCCAGCAGAACCAGGCGTCGATTTCGGCCACATTTACGCTCGATTCGAATCAAACGACGGACCTCACTGAAGTTCAGAACCGCCTCACCTCGGTCCAGTCGGCCCTTCCTCAAGATCTCCCCGCTCCGACCACGCGCTCGTTCGATCCGGCGCAGGCGACGATCGTCACGCTCTCGATCACCTCGCGCTCGCTCAATCTGCCGACTCTCTCCGCAATCATCACGAACAACGTCATTCCCGATCTCGAGCAGGTCGACGGCGTCTCGAGCGCCGGCGCCAACGGTTCGGTGACCGCAGCAATCGAAGTGCTGCTCGATCCGGCGAAGCTTTCGAGCCGGGGATTCGTTCCCACCGACGTCGTCAGCGCGATTCAAGAAAATAATTCGCGCGCGCCCGGCGGCATCGCGTATTCCGCCAATCGAGAAACCTCGCTCGACGTGCGCGGCGACGTCCAAACGGCGGCGTCGATCGCCGACACGCTCGTGAGCGCCAATACCTCGGTGCTGCAGGGCGCGACCTCGCCCTCGGGCGCGCTGACCGTGAAGTACAGCAACACCTCCGGCTCGACGAATCAGGCGCTCTCGCTTGCATCCGCCGGCACGTCGAGCGCGGCCGCCGCGGCCGCGGCCGGCGGCGGAAGCATCTCGAGCACCGGCGTCTCGAGTACGTCGCTCGGTTCCGGGGGATCGCACTCGGTAGTTGCAGCCGGCGCCGCAGGCGCGTCGAGTGCCGCGACGCCAAGCGCGCTCAGGTATCTCTCCTCATCCTCTGCCGGCGCCTCTGCAGCGCCCGCAGGCAGCACGGCGACGACCACGGCTACCGAATCCACCACGACGACGGTAACTCCAGTCACGACGACGGCCATCGGGACGAGCACGGCCCGATCGGCTACCGCAGTGGTCACGCCGAACCCCTACATCCCGATTTCGTCGACGGCGGCTTCGGCGACAGCCGGACTGCCCGGGCCGACGCCGCCCCCGGCCATCGTCGCGACGGCGGCCGCATCCACCGTTTCGGGAACGACCACGACCACCATCACCTCGGGCGCGAACGTCGGCTCTGCGACCGTCGCGAGCACGGCAGGCGGCGGTGCCACGGGCTCCGGCGCCGCCTCGACCGGAGTCGCGTCCGAAACGACGGAACCGTTCTCCACCTCGGCACTGCTGCCGCGCGTAGAGGATGTCGCAGCCGTCGACGATTCGTACGAACCGAAGCGCGTGATCGGCTACGTCAACGGCGCGGCGGCAATCTCCATCAACGTGCAGAAAGCCGTTGGCGCGAGCGAAGTCCAAGCGTCGGAGAACGTCCTCGCTGCCCTACCGGCCATCGAAGCGAAGTACCCCGACATCGCGTTCAAAATTCTCAACGTCCAGGCCGACGATACCAAGGCGCAGCTTTGGGGCGTGCTGCAAACGCTGATCGAAGGCGTCGTCTTCACGGGCATCGCGATGCTGGTCTTCCTCAAATCGTGGCGCAACGCGATCGTGGTTATGATCGCGATCCCGATGTCGCTCTTCGTGACCTTCTTCGTCATGAAGATCTTCGGCTTCACGATCGACACCGTGTCGCTGCTCGCGATGACGCTGATCATCGGTATCCTCGTCGACGACTCGATCGTGGTGCTCGAGAACGTGGAACGGCACTACGAAGGGGGCGAAGCGCCTCGCACCGCCGCCATTCTCGGCCGCGCGGAAATCGGCGCGGCGGCGATCGTCATCACCCTCGTCGACGTCGTCGTCTTCTTTCCCATCGCATTCTTGCCCGGGCAGACGGGGCGTTTTCTCGCCGAGTTCGGCGTGGTCGTAACGATCGCGACGCTGACGTCGCTCTTCGTCTCCTTTACGATTACGCCGGCGCTCGCCGGCAATTGGTCGCTACTTTCGAAGTGGAAGCCATGGCGCCCGATCGTCGCGTTCTCCAACGGATTCTCGAAGTTACGCGATTTCTACAGCGAGCGCATTCTTACCGGGGCGATGCGGTTCGCGATCCCGATCGTCGTCGTTGCGGCGTTCCTTACCGCAGGCGCCGTCGCGCTGATTCCGCTCGGCTTCGTAGGCTTCGATTTCATTCCGGCGGTCGACATCGGGCAGATCTTCACGACGGTTCAATTCCCGACGGGAACGCCGCTCGCGACGACCGATGCCGCAATTCGCAAGGTAACCGACGCGTTCATGGAGATCGACGACGTCCAGCAGATCATCTCGACGACCGGAACCTCCCAGGCCGGATTCGGCGGCAGCCTCAACATCGGCTCGACCGGCCAGCTGCGCGTGCTGCTGCGCACCAACCGCAAAATGTCGACCGACGAAGTGGCGCGCCGCATGACCGTGCTGGCGCACAAGCTCGTTCCCGATGCCAAGATCGTAGCAGTTCCGGCAACGGGAACGCGCGGCGGCAACGCCCAGCCGATCGACGTGACCGTGGCGACCACGCGAGGCGAACCCGATGCGTTCGCGGCGCGGATCTTCCAAGCGCTTTCGGAGACGCCGGGCGCGACCAACGTGAACAGTTCGTCGGCGAACCTCGCGCCGCAATTCGACATCACGTTCAACCGCGACCGGGCGCGCGCGCTCGATGTGAACATCGGTCTTGCGGCGCAGGCCGTGCGAGCCGCCTTCGGCGGAACCCTGGCTACGCAATTCGATACGGTGAACGGCACGAAGTACGTGCAGGTGCTCTATCCGATGAGCTATGCGTACAGCGAGGCGAACCTGCGCGATATCCCGATCCGTGCGAGCAACGGCAATAAAATTCATCTCTCCGATATCGCGTCGCTCGTGAGCACGCCGACGCAAGTCTTGATCACCCGCAACAATCGCGAATCGGTGATCCACATCGGCGCAAACGTCGCCCCCGGCGCGGTGATCTCCAACGTTCAGAGCGAGTTTCAGAAGCGCGTGAAGGCACTGAACTTGCCACATACCGTGATCGTGGGAACGGGGGCCGGGGGCAACCAGCAGAATCTCGCGCAAACCGTGAGCGGCCTTGGAGTGTCGCTGATCCTTTCGTTCTCGCTCGTGTACTTGCTGATGATCGCGCTGTACAACGCATACCGCGCGCCGCTCGTCATCATGTTCGCGGTGCCCGTTGCGGCAGTCGGCGCGCTCGGCGCGCTCGCGATCACCAATCAAACGTTGAACCTGTTCTCGCTGATCGGCGTGGTGATGCTCGTCGGGCTCGTCAGCAAGAACGGCATTCTCCTCGTCGATTTTGCGGAGCTCAGAGTCCACGCCGGCATGGAGAAAGTCGCTGCAATGAAGGAAGCCGCGCGCGAACGATTCCGCCCGATCGTCATGACCACCGTCTCCATGATCTCCGGCATGCTGCCGCTCGCGCTCGCACTCGACCCGGGTTCCGCAGCGAAGCGCTCCCTCGGCACCGTCGTCATCGGCGGCTTGACGAGTTCGCTGCTGTTGACGCTCGTGCTCGTCCCCATCATGTTCGTCTGGATCGCTCCCGGACCGCCGAAAGAACCGGCGCCTGAAGAGATCGACGGGCGCCCTCTGCAACGCCCCGCCCTCGCAACGGAGCTCCGCTGACATGTGGTTAACTCGCCTCTTCGTCGCCCGGCCGACGCTGGTCACCGTGTTCCTCGCCTTGGTGATCTTGGCTGGTTCCGTCGCGAGCACCACGCTCGTGAAGCAGCAGTTTCCCAGCACCGATACCCCGTCGATTCAAGTGCTCGTGAACTATCCCGGCGCGTCGACCACGGAGATGCGCGATGCGATCGTGCGGCCGCTGGAAGATCAGATCGCGGGCACCCCGGATCTCGCCTATTTGGAGAGTTCGATCGAACCGGGCCAAGCGGCAATCGTCGCGGTCTTCAACTTGGATTCGGATCAAAACAACGACCTCGTACAGGTGCAAGGGCGCGTGCAGAACGCGCAGCATTCGATTCCAAACGACGTGCAGACGCCTCAGATATCGCTCTATAATCCGAGCGAAGCCGTGGTCACGTCGCTCGTGATTCGTTCGTCGTCGCTCTCTACGGGCGACTTATCCTCGCTTGCGATCAACAAGATCGTGCCCGCAATCGAACAGGTCCCGGGCGTCTCATACGTTCAGGATAACGGCGTCGTCACGCCGTCGATCCAAATCAACGTCAATCCCAAGAGGCTCACCGCTTCAGGATTCACGCTGACCGACATCGTCAGCACGGTCACCAACAACAACGTACGCGCGCCCGGCGGCATTCTGTATTCCAAAAACCGCGAAACCAATCTCGACGTCCGGGGCGATATTCAAGACGCCTCGACCGTCTCGAACCTGCTGGTCTCGGCTTCGATCGCGAATCCAACGGCGAGCGACAACGATCCGTGGTCGACGCAGACGCGCCTGTTTCACGTCGGCGACGTCGCGGACGTCACCGATACCTACGAAACGCAGCGCGTATTCCAGTATTCCAACGGCATCCCGTGCGTGGTCCTGGATATTCAGAAGGCCGCCGACGTCAGCGAAGTCGATACGTCGAACCGCGTGCTCGCGATCCTGCCGGAACTGCGCCGGACCTATCCCGACGTCACTTTCGACGTTCTCAACGTCCAATCGACGTACACCGAGCAGCAGCTAACGGGCGTCGTTCGCACGCTGATTTTAGCGATTTTCTTTACCGGCATCGTGATGCTGTTCTTCCTGCGCTCGTGGCGCAACGCCATCGTCGTGATGATCGCGATTCCATCGTCGCTCTTGGTGACGCTCGCCGCGATGCAACTCGCGCACTTTACCCTCGATACGGTGTCGCTGCTCGCCATGACCCTGATCATCGGGATCCTGGTCGACGATTCGATCGTCGTCCTCGAGAACGTGGAGCGTCACTACCACGCGGGCGAAGGTCCCACGCAGGCCGCGATCAGCGGCCGCTCGGAGATCGGCGTCGCGGCCATCGTGATCACGCTCGTCGACGTGGTCGTCTTCTTGCCGATCTCGTTCCTGCCCGGTTCGGTCGGACTGTTCCTACGCGAATTCGGGCTCGTCGTTACCGTGGCGACGCTCACCTCGCTCTTCGTATCGTTTACGATAACCCCGACGCTCGCAGGGCGCTGGGCGCTCTCCTCAACCTGGAAGCCGTGGGGCGTGATCGAATGGTTCACCGACCGCTTCGAGGGGTTGCGAATCTGGTACTCGACGCGCGTGTTCACGTGGGCGCTGCATAACGGCAGGGTCGTCGCCGCAATTTCGATTATCTCGCTGCTGCTCGCAACGCTCCTCATTCCGCTCGGCCTCATCGGGTTCGAGTACATTCCGCCGGTCGACCGCGGCGAACTCTACGTAACGATCAAGAGTCCTAGCGGAACGCCGCTCGAGACCACGCGACGCGCCACGCTGGCGGTGGAACGCATCGTCGATCAAATTCCGGATCTGCGCGCCGAATCGTCGACGGCCGGCGCCTATCTCGGGCAGCTCGCAGGCTACATTCAGAATCCCGCCGTGGGGCAAATCGACGTCTACCTCAACGACAACCGCGGACATAACACGGCCTATTGGGCCGATCGTCTGCAGTCGCAAGCGCAAAAATTCTACCCGGGGATGACGGTCGTCGCCGTTCCCGCAACCGACATCAGCGGCGGCAACGCGCAACCGATCGATGAAGTGATCACGAGCGTCGACGGCGTGCCGGAGCCGTATGCCGCGAAAGTTGCTGCGGCGCTCAAAGATACGCCGGGTGCGATCGACGTCACGAGTTCCGGCGTGGAAAACGCACCGCAATTCGATATCGAATTCAATCGCGATCGCGCGCGCGCGCTCAACACGAGCATCGGAACCGCCGCGACCGCGATCGAAGCCTCGTTCGGCGGAGACCTCGCGACGCAGTTCACCGGCGAAGACGGACTCAAAGACGTCGTCGTCACGTACCCTCTGCAAGATCAGAGTTCGCTCTCCGCAATAGGCAGCATTCAGATCCGGGCCTCGAACGGATCGATCGTGCACGTGGGCGACATCGCCCAGCTCGTGCAGACGCCGGCGCCGCCGATCATCGTGCGCATCAATCGCGCCACCGTCGTCAGCGTCGGCGCGAATCTCGCGCCGGGCGCGCTGCTCTCGAACGTTCAGCGCGATTTTGCGAAGCGGCTCAAGGCGCTGAACCTACCCTCGACGGTAACGGTCGCTCCGTCTGCCGGAGGCAACGAACAGGAAGTCGGGTCGACGGTCACCGGCATGTCGATCGCGCTCGCACTCTCGACCATCCTCGTATATCTTTTGATGGTCGCGCTCTACAACAGCTATCGGACGCCGTTCATCATCATGTTCGCCGTTCCGGTCGCAGTGGTCGGTGCTCTCGGCTCGCTCGCCGTCACGCACCAAACGCTCAATCTATTTTCGCTGATCGGCGCCGTGCTCTTGATCGGCCTGGTCACGAAGAACGGCATTCTGCTCGTCGATTTCGCCGACGCACGACAGCGCGATGGGCTCGACCGCATCGAAGCGATGCGCGAAGCGGCACGGGAACGATTCCGCCCGATCATCATGACGACGTCCGCCATGATCGCGGGCATGATCCCCCTTGCGCTCGTGCTCGACCCGGGCGCGCAAGCGGAATCGTCGCTCGGCACCGTCGTGATCGGCGGCCTCGCGAGTTCGCTGTTGCTAACGCTCGTATTGGTACCCGTCGTGTACGTGGCGCTCGCCTCGAAGCCGCGCTACATGCCGGACGATGACGTGCCGCCGAGCGGCACCGTACACGGGCCGCCGTCGCTCTCAGACGTCGGCGCACGCACCTGATAAGCGGTTTACGTCCGCGCTTCGTCCCAAAAGCCGCGCAGACGTTCCGCGGCCTTGGCGGGTTCGTGCAGCATCCACCAGTGGCCGACGCCCTCGAGTGTGTGCGTCTGCATCCCTAAGCTCTGCGCAAATGCGCGGGAGGCGGCGTGGTTGCCAAACGGATCCGTTGCTCCGCCGATGAAGAGGCCCGGCACCGATGGAGCGACCTCGGATTTCCACTCCGCCGAAACGTTGGGCGCCGAGCGATAGAGCTTGAGGATGCAATCGTCGCGGACGGGATCGGGGTGCGCGACGTGACCCGCGTACTCGGGCGTCATCCCGGCGGCTACGAGCCCGGCGACGCGCTCCGCAATCGGCCGCGCGGCGTTCGCCTGCATGAACGCCTCGCCCGCACCCGGCGTCTGCCAGACCTTCGCAAGGTCGTGCCATTCGTAGTTGCCGCTCGAGATGCCGATCGTGTCGCTCGCGAAGGTGTGCATCAGGTCCGAATGGGTGAAGACCACCCGGTCGACGAGGATCCCGCCCCAGTCGTGGCCGACGAGATCGAACGGTTTGGGAAAGCCCTCGAGTTGCTCGACGAGCCACGCGAGGTACGCCTCCTTCGTAGCCGAGAAATCGCTCGGCACCGGAGTTCCGAACCCCGGCAAATTGAGCGCAAAGGTTTCGCGATCGATGATGTGCTCGCGCACGCCATCCCAAAGCTTTGCATCCTCGGGGACGCCGTGCACGAAGACGACGGGCAGGGCCATTGGTTCACCTCCGGGCTTTCGAGGTTAGCGTCTACGCCGATGGTTCCTCGGCTGCGCTCTCACGCCGGGCTCCGGTTCGCAAGGCGAGGCCGGCCGCTTCGCAGCGCCGGAGATCGCCCGCATCAACGCAATCGGCCGCGCCGGCGTCATGGAGACGCCCAGACGGCGATATCATTGTCTTTAAGAAATTTAACGATCTCCGGCGACGGCACGACGTTCGTGAGGCCCTGCGGCGCGTACTCGTTGATCGCGATAGAATCGGCCATGCCCACGACGTTGCCGCTGGGGAGATAGGCCGGCGACCCGCTATGCCCGGGCTGAGCGGTTTTGTCGAGAATCAGCTGACCCGCCGTTGCGTATCCGGCGACCATTGCCGAGATGCTGATCGGAACCGCCTTTCCGAGCGAGAAACCGCTGACGAGCACGGTCGTTCCCTCAACGGGAAGCGCCGATTCGAACCGAACGGGCTGGATGTTGCCTTTCGTTTGCGGGTCGTCAAAGGGATTCTTATTCAGCTTGCAAGCTGCAACATCGAGCCCTTCACTCTCAACGCACGAGCCCACATAGAACTCAAGCGCAGAAAAAGTCAAGTTCAGTTCGTTCCAACCGCCGATCGGGACGTAAATCGCAAGCTTGCAACCCTGTTTGACTTCTAGCTCGCGGACGCCGCCCAGGACGTGGCGCGCGGTTAGGAATTCACCGCGCCCGTTGAGCAAGAAGCCCGTCCCAACGACTTGGTTCGTATTGGGGGCAGTAAAGCACGCAACCGGCACGATCGAGCGCTTCAACGAAGCGATCGCGTCGATGGCCGAACTCGAGCTTGCCGGACTTCGCGTAGCCGCGAAAAGGACCAGAAGGCCACCTATCAGCCGCATCCCAAAACCTGCGTCGAAAGCGTAGCGCGCGCGCCTACGCTGTTGCCCAGGAACGCTCCGCAAAAATGCAGCGTCGTGAATTGCATTCCAACCTCGATGTAAGCTCGGGGATGGCGCGACTGCACGTGCAACCGGCGCGAAGAAAAGTGTGGAACACGGCGATTTCATAATCCGGTCCTCTCGAGAGCTCCGCGCTAGATTGGAAAAGCATGCTCGTTTAGCAGCTCATCGCGAGGATGCCCATTGAAGCTCTCGACGCTGCCGTTCTGCATCGGGTGCTCCGGTCATCGCTCGATCGGCATTTCGACCAAGGACGCATGCCAGGGAACCGCGTCGAACGCCGCGCGCACCTCGCCGGCCGTGCGCCGAGCGAGGTCGGCCAAGCGGTGTCCAGCCTGTTCGCGCAGTCGCGCGGCACCGGCCGCATCGCCGCACCGCCGGCGTGCAAGCGCCGCGTGGTACAGTCCGTGGACGGCATCCGTATCGACAGGAAGTGGGCCAAGATGCCGTTCGGTCTGTTCCGCCGCGGCGAGCGCTCCGGCCCGATCGCCTGCGGCAGCACGGGCATGCGCGAGCAGTCCGTAAAGCTCGCCGAGCGCGGTAGAGCGCCCGTACAGCTCCAACAGTTCGGGCACGCAGGCCTCGAGCACAGGACGCGCTGCGGCTGCGTCGCCCCGCTCGACGAGCACGGCTGCGTGAAATTGCCGGGCGATGGCGCACACCATCGAGGCGTTCGTGCGCTCGGCTGCGGCCAAAGAGTCCGCTGAAAGTCGCGCGGCTTCTTCGAGATCGCCGTCGAGCAGCGCGCCGCGAGTCCGCTCGTCAAGCGCGAGAGCGGTCGCGAGCGAATCGTGGGCCGCGATCGCCACGCGTTCGGCCTCGGCCGAACAGGCGCGCGCTTCGCGATACCGCCCGAGCAGGCGCAGCGCCATCGCGGCTCCCCGATGACAGGCCGAAAGCAGATCGTGGTAGCCCGACCGCGTCGACGCCGCGATGCCTTCCGACGCGAACGCGAGCGCCGATTCCAGCCTGCCGAGCGCACACGCCGCGTGATACAGGATGCTCGCCGCATCGCATTCGCTGCGTGCATCGCCGATGCGCCGGGCGAGCGCGAGCACGCGCTCGCCGATGCCGTACAATTCCTCGGCTTCATCGGCGGCCGCCGCGATGCGCGAGGCGGCACGCAACGTCAGCAGTTCGCGGTCCGGTGCCGGCGCACGCGCGAGTTCCTCGCAGCAGCCGGCATAGCGCTCGCGAGCCGCCGCTAGGTCGCCGCGCAACCGCGCGCGGTCCGTCAGCAGCACCAGCAACTCGAGCCGCAGCGGATCCCCGGGAACGAGCAGCGCGAGCGCTTCTTCTTGCAGCCGCTCGGTCAACGCCAGATCGCCGCTCACGTTGAGACTTCGCCCGCGCTGCAGCAACAGCAGTGCGCGGCGCCGCGGATCGTCGATCGAGTGCAACAGCACGGCGGCGCGTTCGATCTGCTCGCGCTCGCGACCGGGTTCGCCGAGATCGCGCGCGTGTGTGGCGAGCCGCAGCCGAACGTCAAACTCGAAGCGGACGTCGCCCGCGCGCCGCGCGGTTTCGAGCAGCTCGTCAAGGTCGCGACGTTCGTCGTCACGCTCGCCCAGCAGCGCGCTCATCGCCGCTCGATCCAGCAGAAACTCGCACCGCGCATCGGTGGATTGCGCCAGGGCGATGGCCCGAGTGGCGATCGCTTTCGCTTCCCGGCGCGCGAAGACGCTCGTCGCATAGGCGACGGCCCTGCGCAAATGCGTTAGGGCTTCGGCGGGTTCGTCCGCGGCCTCGAAGTGACGTGCGATGCGTTCGGCGGCCGCATCGTCGTCCGCTTCGAGATCGGCGAGCACGCGTGCAACCCGTGCATGCCGGGCGCGCCGCTCGGCGGCGCTTTGCGCAGCGTAGATACATGCGCGCACGAGGTCGTGCGTGAATTCGACGTGAGCGCGGCCCGCGTCGCGCACGAGTTTACGATCCAGCAGCTCGTGCAGCCCCGCGTCCGCTTCCGCTTCGCTCCAGCCGCCGCATTCGGCGACCGTCTCCGCTGCGAAGGCCCGGCCGAGGGTGGCGCCGACCGCGGCGACCGCACGCGTACGCACCGAGAGCCGCGCGAGGCGCCGGCCGACGAGTTCTGCTACGATGGGCGGTACGCCGGTTGCGACGAGCACCGGCAGCTCGCCCGGTCGCCGGCCGCTTTCCAACGCATCGTGCACCAGCTCACCTGCGACGAGCGGGTTGCCCTCGCTCCGCGCCGTCACGTACGTCGTTAATGCCTCGAGATCGGGCGCATCGCTCGCAAGCGCGCGGATGTACGTTGCGATCTCAGTTTCGCCCAGCGGCGCAAGCGTCAGCGTCCGCGCACCGCACGTAGCCGCGAGAGCCCGCCGTACCGCCTGGAGCGGATGCGTGCGCGGCGTTTCGTCGTCGCGGTAGGCGGCAGCCAGCAGGATCGGCGCGTCGCGCAGACGATGCGCGAGAAACGCCAAAAGGTCGAGCGACGCATCGCCGCAGCGATGCGCGTCGTCGACCACCAGCACGAGCGGACGGTTTGCGCGCGCGCTCTGCAGAGCGCGAGCGACCGATTCGAATAAGCGCTCGCGTTCGCCGGTCCCGTCGGACGCCTCGCGGGCACTCTCCTTGACCGCCATTCCTGCGAGCGGGACGATGCGCTGCAGCGCGTGCAGCAGCGGCCCCTCGAGCGCCCCGGCAAGTCCGGCGGCATATGGCGCCAGAGCCTCGGCGAACGGCTCGTATGCCAAGGCTTCAGGGTCGGACGGCATGCCCCAAAGGCTCGCACCGCCGCGCTCGACGACATCGAGGACGAGCCGGCGCAAGAGACGGCTCTTTCCGATGCCGGCCGGGCCGTTGACGAACAGCACCGCGCCGCGTCCCGACGCGACGGTCGACCAGCACCGATCGAGCTGCTCCCGTTCGCGCGCGCGTCCGACGAAAATCGAGATGGGTCGCGAGCCCGGAGCGGCGTCCGCAACAGGCGCGAAGTCCCCCGGCGGAAGCGGTGCGTGCGTGCGGAGTGCTTCGGCAAGCGCTCGCGTCGCCGGCATCGGGTCGGCGCCCACCTCGTCGTGCAGGCGCCGGACGAACGTTTCGTAGAGCGCGAGTGCTCCAGAACGGTCGCCGGATTCGGCGCGCAGGACGAGACTGCGGCGCAGCGTCACTTCGCACCACTCGTCGAGCGCGCGCCGCCGCCCAGCGTAGCGCAACGCGCTCGCATAATCTCCCGCGGCGCGTTCGCGCAAGATGAGGAAATCCAGGTTTGCCAGCTGGCGCGTGCGCAGCCGCTCGCGCGGAGCAACGAGGAACGGTTCGTCGAAGCACGACACGAGATCCGCGCGATATCGTTCGACGGCGCTCGCACGCCGCTCGGGATCGGCACTTTCCCGTTCGAAAACGTCCACATCGAGCTCGAGCGGTGCGGCCGTATTCCATCCGACGTGCGTGCGGTCACCGCTCACGTAGCCGTCGCCGCACGAGGCGAGGGCGCGGCGCAAGTAATTGAGATGACGGCGCAGGTTCGCGCGCGCCTCGTCTTCGGAATCGTCCGGCCACAGGGCGAAGGCGACATCGTCGCGTGCCTGCGGGCGATCACGGTGCAGCAGCAGGTAGGTGAGCAGCACCGGCACGCGGGGCGGCGTGTGGATGCGCAGGCCGGTGTCATCGAACACAGCCACAGGCCGCTCGTCGAGCAGACGGATATTCAGCGCTCCGAACGCCATTGCTGTGGGAGCCCTTTCGCAGGGCCGGGACACGCTCCTCGATGCTAGACGCTAACTAGACGCGGCAGCGTTAGGATCGGAGCATGTCGAGATCACGAACGTTCCTACTCGCCCTGGCGTTGATGGTGCTCTGCGCGGCGCGGGCGCAAGCGGAGGGCTACACCTACCAGATCGGTGGGACCCACTTTTTCTTTTTGATCGGCGGGAAGTACGAACTCTACGTCGACGCCCACGTGACGCCGGCCGAAGCGAGTACCGGCCATCCACACCCCTGCTACTTCACCGGCGACCTCACGAGCATGGCGGCGCCGCAGACACCCACGGAACTCGGTGGGCCGGTGGGCATCGCGCTCCTGCCGTACCGGATCGACTCGCACCTCACGCTCGAACGCGGTATCTATCGGCTCCACGTCTTGCCCCTATCGACCTGCCGCTGGAGAATGACGATCGTTTCGGATCCCGGCAACGCGCCGGGAATGACTGAGCTGCTCATGTTGCGCGACAAGGAGTCCTCGAAGAGCGCCGCGCTCGGCCAGCCCGTGCAATTCTACGCGCAGGTCCGGCTAGGCGATACCGGCGACCCCCAGGCGAACGGGACGCTGGAATTGCTGCACGGCGGCAACGTCCTTCGGACCGAGCCGCTGCGCTTCGGCGTCGACGATCTCACGCGCGAGCCGGCCGCCTACGTTAACGTCACCTGGAGCGATGCCGATCGCCCACTGCTCGGCGACAACGTCGCTCGTTTCACGCTGCACAGCCGGGGCCAGACCTTCACCTCGACGGTGCCGTTCACGCTCGACAAAGCGCCGTGAAGATCCGCACGATGCTCGCCGTGGTTGCGGCGCTGTCCACGCTCGCGGCCGCGCGACCCGCTGCCTCGCAGAGCTCAGGCGGCATCGCCTTCGATCAGATCGACCGGCTGCTGCTCGAGGGCGCAACGCCGCCGCCGCCGGGGAGTTTTCGCGACGATGCAGCGCGGATCGCTGCGCTGCAACCGCTGCGTCCGAAGTTCACGACCGAGAGTGAGGCCAAAGCGCTAACGGCGACGATGATGCTCAGCTCGGGCCTGCTCGGCATGATTCCAATCGCCGGATCGTTCCTCGGGATGGCGGCCTCGAAGGCGATGAATGCCGCATACGAGGCGGGGCGGCGCAAGCAGAGCGAGGAGAACCACGCTGCACTGATGGCTTTTATTGCGACGGGAACGCTCTCGCGCTTCGCCTTCTACCACTCGTGGGCGCGGGTTGCGCGCGCTGGAACTGAAACCCGCATCGAGAAGGCCGACCAGGGCCTCACCATCTTGCTCGACGACGAAACCCACACGGCACGTTCCTTCGGCGCGCATGGCGACACGACGTACGTGATCGACACGGAGCAGCAGGTCGTGCCCGTCCTCGATGCGCCGCCCGAAGTCACGCGCCTGCCCGATCTCGTCATCGACGGTCGCGCGGCGCATGGCTACCGCAGCACGGCGAATTTCACGCTCCCCCAACAGGTCGGCTGGTGCAAGCACGGTCCGCATCGCGCCGTCGTGACGGAGTACGTCTTGCCGGTGGTCGATCCCGAACCGGCCGGCACCCCGCCTCCCGACGGAGGCGTGTCGGGCATCTGCGCGCCGAACGGCACCGCGTCGATTCAGGAACCCGGCAAGCTCGTGGTCTACCGCGCCGCGGAACTCGATTCGGGGTCGCCGGAAGCGTTCGCATCGATGCTCGAGCGTTCGAATGTGCGCGAACTCACCGAAGGGGACGCGCCGTTCTTTTCCATTCCACCCGGTTTCACGGAGGCTCACTGAATGCGAACCCAATCCCTCGTTCCGACGCTTGCCGTGTCGCTCGTCGTTGCGGCCGTTGCGTGCCTTCCGGCCACGGCCGCCGCACCGCCCTTGCAGCCCGGCGATTCGTTTACCTACGAGAACACCTCGCAGATGAAATTGAGCGGCAACGTGCCCTCCCAGGTGGCGGGCCGCCCGCAGCCGGCATACCATGCGACGACGACGATCGCCGTCAAGAGCGTTAACCCGGACGGGAGCGCCCTCGTGCACGTGGTCGTGCAAAAACTTCCGCCGGAGGGGATACACTTCGGCGCTGCACAGACGGCGGCGTGGAACCAGATCAACGCCGGCTCCGAGTTCGACACGACGATGATGCCGTGGCGCGCGCTGCGCATCAACGTCGACATCGAAGCGATCAACGGCCCCGGTCTGTCGGGCTCAGCAACTCAGGAACACGATCAGCTCATCGCGCTCGCTAGCGACCCGAACCATCAGCACGCGCTTGCGGCGAATCAAGCGAAGGGCTACCTCTCAACGGTCGACGCCGTCGCCGAAGCCTGCGCCAAGCGTACGTCCTTCGCCGCGGGTGACACGTGGCATGCAATCATCGACGGGCTCCCGTACGACTTCGCAATCACCGGCCGGCAAACGGCAGGCACGCGCGACGTCGTCGTGCTTAGCGTCGCTTATGACACGCTCAACTCCGGCGGTGAAACGAAATTGGACGGGACGGCGCTTTACGACCCCGCAGCGCAGCTCGTCGTCGGCACACACACCGTCACGATCGCATCGATCAAGGCGAACGGCATGACGAGCACGACGACGAGCGACACAACGCTCAAGGAGTAAGCGCCAAACGCTTCGTACGCGCGCGGTACGGAGCACCGGTACGATGTCGTTACCGGCCAAAAGCCAAAGGAGCGCAAATGTCGAAACCATTCGTTCGAGTTTTCGGAATCATCGCATTCGGGATCACCGCAAGCGGAGTCAACGCCGCGCAAACTGACA